>Ga0209642_10002448_pt1 | contig 12200 bp, 10 predicted proteins | sample RifCSP19_2_FD_184025 | JGI IMG/M metagenome (GOLD analysis project Ga0209642, IMG submission 184025) | Soil microbial communities from Rifle, Colorado - Rifle CSP2_sed 19_2 (SPAdes) (version 2) | ecosystem: Environmental > Terrestrial > Deep subsurface > Rock core/Sediment | place: Rifle... | reverse complement strand
GAAACTCCTCTTTGCCGATCCTAGTTACTGTTCTTCTCCAGAGTTCCATAACCTCAAGCACGTTTGCCTTATCAACGGAGGTAACCTTCTTTCTTCTTTTTCTCGCAATCTGAAAGGCCACACTTGAAACCCTTTCTATCTCGGTTGTAGTGTATGAGAGGGTGTTTACTCCCCTTTCTTCACCGTTTGATAGTTTTGTAATACCGCGAGGTGTGCCAAAATATATCCCTCCTGTAAGTTCTCTTACTACCATGATGTCTACGCCTTCTACGATTTCACTCTTGAGGGTCTTAGATTTGCAAACGCTTCTAATTCTTTCCTAAGGGTGAGAAGGCCCTTTTCTGGTCTAATTTCATAGTCAAGACTATCCCATTTTGGACCACCTACTGCCCCAAGGAGAACTGCATCGCTTGATCTTGCCTTTTTTAGGACATCAACGGTTACCGGGACTCCATAGGCATCAATTGAAGACCCGCCGAATAGTGCGCTTTCAAATTCAAATTTAATATTAAGCTTCTCCCCTAAGGCTTTGAGCACGTATAAACTCACATTAGTTACTTCCACTCCTATTCCATCTCCAGGAAGGATAAGAATCTTAAGCACTTTTGTTCTCCTTAGAAAAAATTTATAATTAAGATTTATTTTACCTAATGAACTAATTATTTAGGAATTAATTATGTACCTTACAATTAGAGGCAATAATATATTAAACTTAGAAAAGTTTTATATTATGCACAAAGGTTATTAACCTTTTTCCTCGGAACTAAAGAGCCGAGAATAGAATTTTAGAATAAAATCAAAATATATCATATATACTACGTTTTCCAATTTGGAGTTATGGCAATTAAGGAAATTCAGTTTATAAAAATGTAAATAACTGTATTGGGTTGAATCATGAGCGAAAGGTTGTCAGAGTTTTGTCTTACATATCTAAGAAATGAGTAAAAGAAAAAAGGAACACAAAGAAACAAAGAAAAAAAACCAAAACGTGGCAGATTCTGCCCGATTTGATAAAAAAGGTATAAGAATCACGTCATTCATTGGCAATAAGGGGTTGGTAGTACTTTTTTTATTCTTACTTTCTTTCGGTGTATTCGCCCCCTCTCTTGAAAGCGACTTTGTTTGGGATGATATCGAGCGTATAAAGGATAGCTATTATAAACTTAATTTATCTGATATAAATTATAAAACGCTATTCCCCTGGCTTGGTAAGGGATTTAAGGGCAAGCATTATCGTCCAATATTGCAAATATCAACGGTGATAGATAATGAAGTATGGGGTGCTTCTCCCTTTGGCTTTCACCTGAGTAACATTATCTTTCACTCCGTTTCTACAGTGCTGTTTTACTTCATGGTCGTTCTCATTCTCGGGGGGTTTATGGTTGAGAGAAAAGAATCAATAGCTTTTCTATCCTCACTCTTATTTGCTCTTCACCCCATACATATAGAATCAGTTTCATTTATCTCAGCAAGGGCGGATTTACTGTGTAGTGTGTTTTTCTTTTTGGCCTTTATATTTAATATACTTTCCTATAGAAGATTATGGTTTTTCATTTTGTCTGTATTTTGTTTTTATCTTTCCCTTCTTTCAAAAGAGGTTGCTATAGCTTTTCCCTTGGTTGCCATAGGCTTTGACCTAATTAGCGGTAGATTCAGGAGCCGCAATAGCATATTAAAATACTCAATTTATTGCCTATTGTTTTTTGGTTATTTCTACTACAGGCCGACAATTCTTGAGCATATTTTGAGATTAAAGTGGGTTAATTTTTTTGCGGTTCTAAAGGTTCTTTTAAGCTCGTACCTTTTCTATATAGAGAAGCTTGTTTTCCCTTTTAGTTTGAATCCCTTTATAACGAATTTGCCGGAGGACACTGGCTATTTAGTCTTTTCTATTATCGTTATCATGTTTTTGTGTGCCATTAGTTTTATCTCAATAAGAAAGAAGGAAGGTATTACCGCCTTTAGCGTATTTTGGGTTTTAACAACGCTAGGTCCACATTCTCTGGTTGCCGTTTTTAGAGTTGCTTCAACACCTCTTGCTGAGAGATTTTTGTATATTCCTTCTGCGGGATTCTGTATGCTCTTGGGATATCTTCTACTCGAAGCTGCGAAGAGGATGAAATCTCAAAAGATAGCATGGGCTTTTGGGTTTCTTCTGTGTATATTCTATTTGTTTTTTATAATAGAGGGACAAAGTATTTGGAGGGATGAGTTGTCTCTCTGGAAATACGCATCAAAAAAGTCTCCTGATCATGCTTCTCCGCATCTAAATTATGGCGTGGCACTATCAGTTGCAGGAAAAGGCGATGAGGCAATTCGAGAGCTTTTGGTTGCTTTTGAGCCCGGAGTAAATAGTGGCAAGACACAAAGGACTTTTGCGGCAAATAATCTTGGGCTTGTATACCTAAATAATAAAAAAGACTATGAGAACGCAGAAAAGTGGTTTAATAAAGCTATTTTTTACGATCCTAAGTTTTATATGGCTTATTACCACCTCGGGGTTATTTATTTTAAAAAAGGTAAATCCAGAAATTCGGTTTCCGACTACAGGAAAGCGGAGGAGTATTTGAAAAGTGCACTGGTAATACACGGCTCCGATGGAAGATCGCATCTTTTTTTAGCGGAGGTTTACATAGGACTTAGTGAAAGGGAAAAGGCAAGGAATGAGTCTAAAATGGCGCTTCAAAGTGGGCTTATCGAACCGCTAGCTAAGCGCGCTCGTTATATACTCGAGATAACTGAGGATTAGATATTTAGGATTATACTCGCTGTTGACATGTTCTATACGATAAGAGATAAATTATTTTAAAATCGAGTTAATATCGAAATTAGTGGGCTGCGTTTAAAAGGTATCTGATGAAAAGAATTCTTTTTAGTCTACATAATTTCGTAATATTCCTATGCCCTCGACCTTTACCTCTACTGTATCGCCTTGCTTCATTGGACCTATTCCAGAAGGCGTTCCTGTGGCAATTATATCTCCTGTAAGAAGCGTCATCACTCTTGAGATAAAGACTAATAGTTTTGGAATGTTAAAAATAAGCTCGGATGTTCGAGAATGTTGTCTTCTCTCATCATTTAGGTACGTTGAAATTTCAAGATCAGTAGGATCAAGCTCAGTTTCGATGACTGGTCCAATTGGGGCAAATGTGTCAAAGCCCTTTGCCCTTGTGTATTGTACGTCTTTTATCTGTAGGTCACGAGCCGTAATATCATTAATGCATGTGTATCCAAAGACGTAGTCAAATGCCTCGTTTTCCTCTATCCATCTTGCGGTTTTGCCTATTACTACAGCAAGCTCGCCTTCGTAGTCAATTCGTGAAGACATATGTTTAGGGTAGCTGATTTTATCTTCGTGACCTATTACTGATGTGCTAGGCTTCATAAAAAGCAATGGCTCTTCGGGAATGGATTTTTTCATCTCTGCTGCATGGTCTCTGTAATTTAGTCCTACGGCAACAATTTTAGTTGGAGAGCAGGGGGGAAGAAATCTGATTTCGGTCAGGGGATGTTTATTTTTAGTGACTTTATATTCTTGGAAAATATCACCTTCAACCTCAAAAACAGTGTTATCCTCAAGGAGTCCATAACAAATCTTGCCGTCTTTGCTTTTAAATCTAAGAAATTTTATAACTCACCTTTCATGTCATTGCGAGCGTTAGCAAAGCAATCCCGTTTACGTTTGTCATAGCGAACACATTCACTTCGTACAACTTTGACTCCTTGATGCAATCTGACATTAAGTGTCATTCCGAACCCTGTCCTGAGCCGTGAGCCCTGAGCATGTCGAAGGGTCAGGCGAAGGAACAGTGAGGAATCTCAAACAGATTCTTCGTCGCTTTGCTCCTCGCAATTACAGTTGAGTAGTATCATTTATTAGTGTGGATTTATTAATGAAGAATTTTTTGGTTTTTCAATTCCTAAATCTTGATTCTTAACTTTTCACCCTTTTTCTATTTCCCCTTAAAAGATGGTTCCCTTTTGTCAAGAAAAGCCTTCATGCCTTCTATTCTATCTTCGCTGTCGAAGCACAGGGAAACCAGGGTTTTTTCTAGAAGTAGTGCCTTCTTTAAGTCCATTTCTGAACCTGCATTAATTGCGGTTTTAGCGAGCCTTACCGCTATTGGTCCCCTCTTAGCGATCGTGTGGGCGAGCTTCCTTGCTTCCTCCATTACCATCTCGTGCGGGACTACTTTCTCTACAAGCCCAATTCTCAAGGCTTCATTTGCGTCTATCATCTCCCCTGTAAACACGAGCTCCTTTGTTCTTCCGAGCCCTAAAACCCTTGTTACCCTCTGGGTTCCGCCCCAACCAGGAAATATTCCTAGTTTTACCTCAGGAAATCCAAGTTTCGCCTTCTCAGATGCGATTCTAATATCACAAGAAAGCGCCAATTCGCATCCGCCTCCTAAAGCGTATCCGTTTATTGCGGCGATGCACGGACTTGGAACGTCTTCTACAAGTTCATATACCTTGTGTGCAAAATCCACATATTCCTGAAATTCCCTGTCTTCCATATTGTACATCTCTGCAATATCAGCGCCTGCAACAAAGGCCCTGTCGCCAGCACCCGTAACGATTAGAGATTTTAAGTTCTCTCTATGAAGCACATCTTCTAGAAATTCTCTTAGCTCACGAAGGGTTTGCCAGTTAAGGGCATTTAGTACCTTAGGGCGGTTTATCGTGAGAATACCTATGTCATCAGGTTCTCTATCATAAACAATAAACTCAAAGTTCATTAAATGCCTCCTCAGTTATGTTGCTCTTTTCAAGGTTTAAGTAATCCAGCCTAAAAGAAGGTTGTCAACTAAGATGGTTCGTACTTACAGTCCGTTATTTAACTCGATAATTCCGAGAGCTAGCTCAAATGTTTCCACGTCAGTTGCTGCGAGGGTAGAGCTGACGCATAGCGTCATCCTGAAGGAGCAAAGCGACTGAAGAATCTCGTGATTTATCATGGGATCCTTTGCGGAGTTTATCGTTCGACTGAGCTCACGACGAAGTCCTGAGGTATCGAAGGGCTCACGGACAGGCTTCGATACAAAACACCAATAAGCGCAGAGGAGACCTGTAGGTCTCCATGGGCATTTGTCATTCCCAAATGTTTTAATTGGGAATCCAGTAACCAACACATGGATACCCGACAACGGCATTCGGGTATGACAGGTGGGGGAATGTCCCAATTTAATCGGGGGCTGCTGCATTCGGGCATGATAATGAGAGAGAATGAAGCAAATCTGTTTTAGTGTCAGATATGGTCACAGCTAAAGCTGTTCCTACTGTTTGGCTTCTCTAAGGTTTCTATTGTGAACACCTTTTCGTTGGAAGTGGTATCATTAGCTTTATCAATACCGTACTTCCTTAAGATATAATCCCGATGGTGGGGCAGAAAATACGAGATTTGTTTTCTCTCCAGATTCTAAAATTTCTCTAAAATCCTCAGGTGCGATTTTTCCCTTTCCTACCTGGACAAGCGTCCCGACAATCAGGCGAACCATTCCCCTTAAAAATCCCGTTGATTCAATTTCAAATTCAACTAGTCCGTCAGGTTTCTTTTCGAGGCTTACATTTACGACCTCTCGTACAGTCGTTTTTGTTGTACTAGATAAAGCGAATCCGCAAAAGTCATGTTCGCCACCGAGCATCCTAGCGGCCTCAGCCATCTTAGGTACATCTAATGATTCAGGGAGAAACCATACCTTGTTTCTCTCAAGGGCTGAGGGGTATGGGCGGTTAAGTATTTTATATAGATATGTTTTGCTCTTAACGTCAAGTTGCGCATGGAAGTTTATATCAACCTCACTGACCTCTTTTACAACAATGTCCTTTGGAAGAACTGAGTTAAGCGCTTTTTGGAATTGTAGAGACGTCATTCTACCTTCGGTCTTAAAGTTAGCCACCTGGGCAAGCGCATGAACACCAGAATCGGTTCTTCCTGATCCAATCACGGTGATTGTCTCACTAGTAATCTTATTTAATGTATCTTCTATAACCTCTTGAATCGTTATTCCTTGGGGTTGCCTCTGCCACCCAAGGTAATTCGTGCCGTCGTATTCGATGATGAGTTTTAGGTTTACCATTTATTTTAGTTCAAACAAACAAGGAATCAGCAAGCTATAGGAGCGTATAGCCATACGCCTTTACTCTCATAGGTGGGATTGGAAAATCCCACCTATCGGTATATGTTAAAATCCTACCCAAGATAGGCGGGACATTCTTGTCCCGCATTAAGTAGGGGCACGTTGCAACGTGCCCCTACTTTCCAAACTTTATCCGCGGATCTAATATTACATAGCAGATATCAACCAATAGATTAGCGATTACAAGGATCACTGCGTATACAATCGTAATCCCCATAACTAATGGGTAATCCCTGTTTGACACTGCAAATACAAAGAATCTTCCCATGCCAGGGATTGAAAAGATATGCTCCACTACAAATGATCCTGTAACTAAAAAGGCTGTGATGGGACCTAAAACTGTAACAATGGGGATAAGCGCATTTCTAAAGATGTGTTTTAAAGTCACTTTGAATTCACCTAGGCCCTTTGCCCATGCTGTTCTCACGAATGTAGCTTGAGAAACCTCAAGCATGCTTGCCCTTGTAAGACGGGCAAGATAGGCAGTAGGCCCTGCCGCCAGTGTAAATGCAGGAAGCACATAATTCTCAGGCCTCCCCCATAGAGCGGCTGGAAACCAGTCAAGCTCAACGGAAAATATGTAAATCAACGCCGCACCCACCACAAAGCTTGGCACTGACACAAGAGCTGTAGCAAAGGAGAGTGAAAGGATGTCAAATACGCCTCTTGGACGAGCGGCTGAAAATATACCTATGCCGGTACCAATAATTATAGAGATTAAAAGAGCCACAGTTCCAAGTTTTACAGAAACAGGGAGGGTATCCTTAATTATGTCCCTAACAGTGCGATCAATATACTTATATGATGGGCCAAAATCTCCGTGTGCTAGGTCCCTTATATATATATAGTATTGCTTCCATAGCGGCTCATTAAGCCTATATTTCTCTTCGATATTCTTTCGAATCTCGGGGGGTACCTTTTTTTCTGTATCAAAGGGACCGCCGGGAAGGAGCCTTAGTAGAAAAAAGGTCAGCGTAGCAACTATTAATACAACAAATGCCCCGCTTAGGACTCGACCCAGGATGAATTTTGTCATTCACCAAATCTTACCACAACGCTTTCCCTAGAAGTCAGTCCATCTTTATCCCTTGCAAGGACGGTTATCAAGTTAGCTCCCTTATTGAGTTTTACGTTCATAGATAAAGGAACCTCTTTGTTAGATGAAGGGAGCAGGATTACTTTATCATCTCCTACGAAGACACTTACGAGTTCTAGACCGTTTTGGTCCTTTACAAGTCCATTTAGAGCAATCTCTTGTGATTTGGTTGAATGAGGCAGGTTCGAGAAGCTTATGGATGGAGGTTCTTTGAAAACCTGATTTCTATTTCCTTCCTTTTGCGTCAAACGAATTTTGTCTCTAAGCTCTTCCCTGAACACATCGTCCAAAATCCCAAATTCCATCTCGATTTGCTGTACTGGCTTTTTAACTTCGAATATAAACGGGGCCTCTTTCACTTCACCTGGATGCAGGTCTTTAAATTCGAATCTTCCCTTTTGTAAAAATATAGAATCACCAGAGAGATTCTTAAGTGTGAAGATGCCCTTTTCAGATGATCCACTTCCTATGTTTTTTACCTTTACAAGAAGCCCTATTGATTCTCCTGTTTCAGGAATACCGTTTCCGTTACCGGATGAATCCATTCTTCCGTCGTCAACAATTTCGTAATTAAAGGCGAATGCCGGTCTTGGAAGCTCCTCTATTTGTGCATTAAATGTAAATCTTGGTAGATCGGTTTTATAAAAGTCAACAAAACTCAAAGTGATTGCATCCTCCCTTTGAAGGATCCCCTTTGGGACGTCAAAAGTCACACTAGACTCCCTTTTTTCACCTGGGCTTAACTTCCCAAAGACAAATTCCTTTCCATCAAACACCGTATTATCCGATTCTGTTACTCCCTTTAACCTGTATAGTGGTATTTGTCCTGTGTTTTCTACTTCAGCTTTTACCTCGAGCTTTTCTCCAGCTTTACCCTTTATGGGAGAGGGGACTATTTTTATAGATAGACCCGGTGCCCCAGAAGCCTTTTTACCAATGGACCAATCAATCCCAGCACTCTGCCATTTCCCGACAATCTTCCTTTCCTCGTTTTCTGATATTTCTTTGATTCCACTTTGGACCTGATTTAGCATTTCTTTCCTTGAATGGGAATTCGATTGCAGAAAAATGTCTTTGGCAACGGCTACGGAGAAGTCGTTCCCAATCTTCTTAAGCTTTTCCTCACGACTTAGGGCTTCATCGGGGGTTTCTTCCTTATCGCTCTCGGAATCTTTTGGGGTCTCAAGGTAGAAAATAGTGTAAACCGGCTTCTCTTTTTTCTCTAATTTAACATTTTTCTCATCCTCTAGTTCATCTTTTAGATGATTTTGAGAAGATGAACTGTAAACATCTTTAGAGATAATCACAGGGGAAATTTGAATATCGGGGGTAATCCCTATATCTTGAATAGATATATCCCCAGGTGTGAGATACTGAGCAATAGTGAGTTTAAGAGCGGAGCCGTCGTTAAGGTCAAAGATCTGCTGCACCGATCCTTTACCGAAGGTCGTATCTCCTATCACAATCGCCCTTTCGTTATTCTTTAAAGCCCCTGCAACGATTTCTGATGCGCTTGCGCTTCCTGAGTCTACTAGTACAACTACCCTTCCGCTATATTCATAATCCTCTGGGGTTGCCCGGTAAGGCTTTTTAGAATCTCCAGTGCTTGTAGTAACTATAACCCCGCTTTTTAAAAAAAGGTTAGAGATCCTCTCCGCCTGATCTAATAGCCCGCCTGGGTTTCCCCTAAGGTCTAATATAAGCCCTTTAAGGCTTCCATTTTTCTTAAGGCTTCTTAGGCTAGCCTTAATACTGTCAAGGGTGTTTCTCTGAAAGTCCCTTATCCTTATATATCCGATTCCATCTCCTAGGCTATAAGCCTCAACGCTTTCAATCTTAATTGTATCCCTTACAAGTGAGAATTTCTTTGGTTCTGGAAAACCCTCTCTCATAATGTACATATTAACGGTTGTTCCCTTCGGTCCTCTTAGTTTTCCTACCGCCTCTATTAGTGACATGTTTACTGTGGACTCATATTCAATCTGAACGATCTTATCATTCGGTTTTACACCAGCTTTATAGGCAGGCGTTCCCTCAATAGGAGCAATCACCGTTAGCTGACCGTCTCTTATTCCTATTACTATCCCAAGCCCGCCAAAGCTCCCCTCTGTCTCAATCATGAATTCACGGTAGATCTGTGGTGTTATAATCCCTGAGTGGCGATCAAGTGTATTAAGCATCTCGTCTATCACAGCGTATTCGATCTCATCAGTAGTAGGCTCTTTTGAAACTAGTCTCGGTTTAACAAAGTTAAAAACCTCTTCTATCTTTCCTGTCACGCTGTCTAGATTATTAACCCCGATCAAATCGAATGTTCTTTTATCATTCATTACCTGAACCCTGAATGATGTGCTGTTTTCTCCATCTGGAAACACGACAAGCACTTCGTCCAGGCTTCTCTCAAGCCTCCCGAGCCCTGCGATCAACATGGCTTTAGGGTCTATATCCGATTTGTTAGCGTAGTATCTTTTTATATGTCGCATCACCGAAGGAAGCACCTTTAGTGGATCTCCAGTCTGATTTTGTTCAGTTTCTTGGGGGTTTGGAGAAAAGGATAAAAGATAAATTAAAGGCAGAATAATAATGAGCAAACGGCTTCGTTTCATAAGGGCTAGAATTTTACTCAAGATTTTCTCAATTCTCAAATAATATCGTGTTGCAATAGTTAAGGTTATCTAAATTGAGGCTTATATGCAATCGTAATCGCCATTATGCTTCGCCTTCGGCTCTTGCGATGACTATAGGCGGGGTTTTCCAACCCCGCAAGATGTTTGTTTTGAGTCTGTCATCTCGAACCCTGTCCTGAGCGAAGTCGAAGGAGAATGTGAGAGATCTAGTATTGCTCGCTTTACTCGAAACAAGGATTTCTCGCTAGCGCTCGAAATGACAGTAGAATTTAAGGCATGTTTATAGTTTTCCAACCCCGCATGCTATATTGCTTTCCAGTCTCGTGAACGCTCATTTGAAATGTAGCGGAGACCTTCAGGTCTCCATAAAGAAATTGATGGAAGGCTAAAGCCTTCCGCTACTTGATAATTCCTTGCAGCTTGCTGCGGGGTTCTTCATTCTCACCACATGCAAAGTCCTCTTTCATCATCTGGAACTGCTCGCTGTGATAGAAATTTTATCTGAAAAATAGACGCATTATTAAGGAGAGGGTCAAGCTCGGCATTTTTGGTATAAAAAATTTCACCCTCCCTCTCGTACGACAGCTCGATATTCCTAACGCCCTTATTTGCCAGTTGAGTAACTATATTCTGAAGCTTCACAAAGGGAATCTTATACATAAACGTCGTTCTAAAATCTTCGTTTTTATCCTTCATGTATTGGACATAATGTTTTGGGGCTAAAATGGTTGTAATACCCTTAATACCCTGCCTTCTTTCTGAAACATATCCAGAAAGTTGATTAAGTGTTTTATGATTTGAGCGCTTTATCGAAACAAGGTCCTCTAAATTGTTGAATATCTGAAAGGAGGATGGAATCAATAGATGGTTGGTCTTTCCGCCCTCCGTTTGAAGATTGCTGAACATTGCTAATACTTGTATATTTTTTAATCCGATATGAGGAAAAAGACCATTTAGAACAATAATCGCTGGAAATATCAAAAGCCATTTCTTTTCTGGAATAAAAATCATTCTTTCATCTATTCTCAATTCCTTCATCCTTATTACTACGAAATAAACGAAGGCGATACCCAAAAGAATGCAAAAAATTAGATAAAGACCCTCCCTACTAACGAGAAATGAGGTTTTATGACTTCCTGTTAAAAAAACATGAAGAGTAAAAAATATCAATAAAATAAGAACAACATTGGCAATAAAATTAACAAACTTCCTCTTTTTCCAATGTTTGTAATTACTAATTCTTGGGATTGCTTCCGAAATTCTATCTTCCAGCCTATCTACATGCGTTTTAATACGGTCGTAGCTAGAGGAGGGTATAAATAACGAATATAATGAGTAAACGAGCACGCTAAAACCGGTGTATGTAAAACCTAAAAAAAAGTGAAAACAAAAACCCAAGATTAAGCCATAGATGCGAGTTTTTGGAATAATTAAAAGTATCGGAATCAAAAACTCGATTGAAAGGGTTAAGTATGGGTTAATAAATATAAACCAATCAGGGGTTGGAAAGAATGGAATTGTATCTTTAATAATAAATAACTCTACGGTTGCACAACTAATCTTATAATCAAGAAAATCGGTGTTTATTTTATGAAAGGCAGCCCAAAAATAAATTATAATAAGCTCAAGTCGTAATACTGGGGCGAATAATTCGTAAAATTTATTTTTTGTAAAATTGCCTCTCTCTTTTATCTTAGAATAGATAAAACACACCAAAATAGTAATTAATATAAAACTCAGCACGAAAGTATGATTAGGAACGGATTGCATTCTTGCGATTATTGCTATCAGTAAAAAAACAAAAAAGGGAATGGACCTGAGTAAGGATGAAGGTTTTAAAATAGTCCAGATGGGCAAGAAGACAAACGCAAAACCTAATAAGCTAATTGGGGAAAAAGTAGAAAAATCTGTGAGAAGGGCTATATCCTTATTAAGGTCAAGTAGCGTAGCGCAAGCTAAATAGAAAGGTAAAAACAGCTAAACCCGTACAGTTATCTTCAAATCTTCCAGATTTTCCCTTATTACTATGCATAGTATTTTATTTAAATTTAATTAACACATTATAAAAGAGAACAATGGGATTTCCACCTTCTTCATCCTGTCGGGGTTACTTCGTTGCATGCGCGATGACGTGAAAGAGCGAGGGATTGCTTCGCGGAGTCTGTCATCTCGAACCCTGTCCTGAGCGAAGTCGAAGGAGAATGTGAGAGATCTAGCATTGCTCGCTTTACTCGAAACAAGGATTTCTCGCTAGCGCTCGAAATGACAGTAGAATTTAATGCATCTCTATAGTTTTCCAACCCCGCATTAGGTAAAATCAAGATACGCCGATAGACG
>Ga0209642_10002446_pt1 | contig 12202 bp, 13 predicted proteins | sample RifCSP19_2_FD_184025 | JGI IMG/M metagenome (GOLD analysis project Ga0209642, IMG submission 184025) | Soil microbial communities from Rifle, Colorado - Rifle CSP2_sed 19_2 (SPAdes) (version 2) | ecosystem: Environmental > Terrestrial > Deep subsurface > Rock core/Sediment | place: Rifle... | reverse complement strand
CGTCGCGACCGGGGCGACCGGCCCAACCGGCGGGGACGACGAGGGCTCGGGCGCGGCTACCGTCCAGGCGAACAACTTCTCGTTCGACCCGAGCGAACTCGAGGTCCCCGCCGGCACCGAGATCGAGGTCAGGAACGGCAACGCGAACACACCGCACACCTTCACGATCTCGGACACGCAGATCGACGTGGAGCTCGGAGGGCTCGGGTCCGAGATCGTCGTGCTCGACCTGGACCCGGGGACCTACGACTTCCTGTGCCGGTTCCACCCGCAGATGACGGGCACCATCACGGTGACCTGAGCGCTCACCGCCCCAAGAGGCGGTAGTAGAGGTACGCGAACGTCTCTCGTACGTAGCCGCCCAGCCGGGTTCCCTCGGTCCGGGCCGCCGACCGCCACGTCGCCGACGCGAACGGCTCGATCCCGAGGTCGGAGGCCATCCGCTTGATCCGCAGGTTGTGCCAGGGATCCGATACGAGGAACGCGGTCCGGAATCCATGCTCGCGCATCCACTCCGCGGCCGCTCGCAGGCTCTCGAGCGTGGTGGTCCCGATCGGGGAGGCGACCACGTCCTCGGGCGGAAGGCCATCGGCGATCAGCCAGTCCCGTCCGGCCTCGGCTTCCGAAGACCGGTCACCGGGCCTGGAGCCGCCGAGGACGAGCACCGTGCCGGCCCGCTCCTCCCGGTACAGGAGGGCGGCGTGCTCCAATCGCCCGGCGAACACGGGCGAGGGCGTCCCGTCGTACTGGGCCGCTCCCAGCACGACGATCGCATCGGCGTCGTCCAGCAGGCTCGCGTCGTCCGCATGCGCCGCGCGCCAGACGGCCACTCCCGTGAGGCCGAGGATGGCGACGGCCACGATCGCGATCGCCGAGGCGGCGGCGAGGACCGGGTGACGGCGGAAGACGCCCACCCACCGGATCCTAGCAACGCCCTCCTTCCCGCTGCGCCGGGGGAGGCGCTTCGTCGTCGGACCTACCCTCGCGGCGGAGTGATCCCTGCGTCCGCGAGTGCGACGAGGAACCCGTCCCGAGTGAACCCGTTGCTCACGACCACGCGCGGATCGCAAACGTCGCCTTGCTCCCAGATCACGAGCCAGGCCTGCCGCCCCTCGCCGAGCAGATACCCCGTGCGTCCCTCGGTGAGCTCCAGGGGACCGCCGTCCGGGAGACCTTCACCGAACTCGCCCGGGATCCCGGCGAAGAAGTGGAGCTCGCGCCGGTCGTCGTCACGGAACCCCATCCGGACGCCGACGTGATCGGGGTACTCCTCTTCGAAGGTCTCCAGCGGCTCGAACCCGGAGGGCGCCGCGAACCGCGGCTCGCACACCGGCTGTTGATCGGCCTCGGGAGGCTCGGCCGCGCCGCCGCACGCGGTCACGAGGAACACGAGGAGGGCCGCGGCCCATCTCATCCAACCGACTCCTCGATCGGGCCGAGCAGCGGCCCCGAGCCGTCCGGGTTCGCCTCCTGACCGAGACCCGCGTAGAGGCCCCCCAAGCTCCGGACGCGCTCGGGGAGGATGGTGGCGGGATGGCCGAAGCTCGTGGCGAGCGCGGCGAACCCCTGGGCGCCCTCGTCCGTTCGGAACGCGGACACGAGCGCGAAGTCACCCGGTTGGCCCGCCTGCTGCTCGAACCCCTGGAACTGCCCGACCGGCACCACGTAGTAGCCGTGGAGGTCACCGAACGCCATGGCCGCGTTCGCCTCCTGAGCCTCGACGCGTGTCGGGTACACGCCGCCGACGACCACCACGAGGAGCTCGCCCGCTCCCGAGTCCTGCGGCATCCGAGGGCCGACCGGCGGCCCGTACGGCTGCGGCTCGGGTGCCGTGAGCGCGACCGTCGCCAGCACCGTCACCGTCGTGAGGCCGAGCACGAGCCCGGCCCCGATCATCATCCTCAGCCTCATCTTGGCCCTCCCTCCACGCTCGTCTCAGTATCCGGTGGCGTACTGGAAGTGCATGGGGTCGCAGAAGGCGAGGCCCCAGTACCAGCCGTGCCCCTCCCAGATGTGCCTGTGGTAGCGGTTGACCGTGCTCGTGCACTTGCCTTCGTACTCCTCAGCCGAGGAGACGTCGATCGCGATGCCGAACGCGTGCGTGCTCCACTTGGTCGTGTTCCTGATGTAGCGACAGACGTATCCGTAGATGCCGTGCTCGATGTACGGCTGCAGGTGATCGTTCTGGATGTGGCCGTAGACGTCGTTGTCCAGGTTCGTCGACGTCCCGCCCTTGTCGCTCACCATGGCCGTCGGGTATCCACCGAGCTTCTTGTGGAACCGGAACGAGTACGTCACGCCGTTGTCCGAGGCCCTCCAGCTCATAGGGATCTTCGAGGCATCCGCGCTGCATGGCTGCCCGAACCGGTTCACGATCTGCGTGTAGCCGCTCGGTCGTGCTGGGTAGTTCCGATGCCCGTCGCGCCAGCCCAACCTGGCCCAGTGCCATCCCACGAGCAAGGGCGCGAGCACCGCCAGGCCGAGGGCAAGGGAGAGGAGCCGCCGACCGGCCGGATGCCGCGCCGGACCCGCTCCATCCATCCACGCCACCTCCTTCGCCGCGGGGGAGGTGGGGAGAGGGCGAGCCTAGCGAAGGTGCGTTCGTCGGCGCATCCCCAAAGCGGGGGGTTCGCGGCGGGCGGGCGGGCGATTCCGGTCCGTGCGCGCCGAAGCTAGAGGGAGGCAGACTCCGCGGCGCCCAGGACTGCCTGGCCTGCGGCCAGACGCGCCGTCTCCACCCGGAACGGCGAGCAGCTCACGTAGTCGAGGCCGATCCGATGGCAGAACGTGACGCTCGCCGGGTCGCCGCCGTGCTCGCCGCAGATGCCGAGGTGCAGGCCCGGGTTCGAGGCCTTGCCGTCTTCGGCCGCGATCCGCATCAGCCTGCCGACGCCGGGCACGTCCACGGTGACGAACGGGTTCGCCGGCACGAGCTTGCGCTCCTCGTACATCGCGACGAACTTGCCGACGTCGTCCCGGCTGAAGCCGAAACCCATCTGCGTGAGGTCGTTCGTGCCGAACGAGAAGAAGTCGGCGACCTCCGCGATCTCGCCGGCGGTGACCGCGGCGCGCGGGACCTCGATCATCGTGCCCCACTCGAAGTGATCGAGCCGGACCTCCTCGCGCTCGAGGACCTCCGCCGCAACGGGTTCGAGCTCGGCGCGCATCTGCTCCAGCTCGGGCTTCGTCGCGACGAGCGGGATCATGATCTCGACCTTGGGATCTCCTCCGTCCTTCTTCACCTCCGCCGCCGCCTCGCAGATCGCGCGGACCTGCATCGCGTACAGGCCGGGCTTCACGATCCCGAGCCGGACGCCCCGCACACCGAGCATCGGGTTCGCCTCGTGGAGGGCTCGGACCTTGCCCAGCACCCGCTCCTTGTCCGCGACGTCTTCGACACGCTCCCTGCCCAGGGCCACCTCGACCGCGAGGGTCGTCATGTCGGGCAGGAACTCGTGCAGCGGCGGGTCCAGGAGCCTGATCGTGACGGGCAGGCCGTCCATCGCCCGGAAGATGCCGACGAGGTCCTCGCGCTGGAGCGGGAGGAGCGCGTCGAACGCGACCTGCTCCTCCTCGGACGTCTCGGCGAAGATCATCTGCTGGACGGCAGCCACCCGCTCCGGCCCGAGGAACATGTGCTCGGTCCGGCACAGCCCGATGCCCTCCGCGCCGCGTTCGCGGGCGTTCGTGGCCTGCTCGGGCGTGTCCGCGTTCGCGCGCACCCGCATGCGCCGAAGCTCGTCGGCGCGGGTCATGAGCCGCTCGAACGCCTTCCAGATCTTCTCACCGCGGGCTTCGGTATCGCCGCCGCGGGCCTTCTCCAGCAAGGATTCCGCCAGCGGCAGCTCGCCGACGTAGACGTTCCCGGTGAACCCGTCGATCGTGATGACCTCGCCCTCGGAGACCTTCGTGCCGTCGGCGCTGAACGTCCTGGATGCGGTGTCGAGCCGGATCTGGTCGGCGCCGCAGACCGCGGGGATCCCCTCACCGCGAGCGACCACGGCGGCGTGGGAGTTCGTCCCGCCGGCGCTCGTCAGGATGCCCTGCGCCGCGATCATGCCGTGGTAGTCGTCCGGCGTCGTCTCGCGACGGACCAGGATGACCCGCTCCCCGGCCTTCCCGAGCGCCTCGGCGTCGTCGGCCGTGAACACGACCTTGCCGGTGGCCGCGCCCGGGCTCGCGTTCAGACCCTTCGCGATCGCCGTCGCGCCCCGAGCGTCCACCCGGCGTTTGAACAGCTCCTCGAGGCGGTTCGCGTCCACGCGTAGGAGGGCCTCGTCCTCGTGGATCAGACCCTCCTCGAGCATGTCGTAGGCCATCACCCATTCGGCCAACGCGGTCCGCTTCCCGATCCGCGTCTGGAGGATCCAGAGCCTCCCCTTCTCGATCGTGAACTCGATGTCGCACATGTCGCGGTAGTGCATCTCGAGCGTGTGCATCACCTGGAGGAGCTCGCCGTAGGACACTGGGTCAAGCTTCTCGAGCTCGGCGAGGGGCAGCGTGTTGCGGATCCCCGCGACCACGTCTTCCCCCTGCGCGTTGGGCAGGTAGTCGCCGTAGGGGACCCTCTCGCCGGTGCTCGGATCGCGCGTGAACGCCACGCCCGTACCCGAGTCTTCACCCCGGTTGCCGAAGACCATCGCGACCACGTTCACCGCCGTGCCGAGGTCGTCGGGGATCTTGTTCTGGCGGCGATAGTCGATCGCCCGCTTGCCGTTCCAGCTCTTGAAGACCGCCTCCGTCGCCAGCTGCATCTGCTCCCGCGGGTCGGTGGGGAAGGCGCTCCCGGTGTGCTCCTCGTAGATCCCGAGGAACCGGTCGATCAAGGTACGGAGGTCGTCGGCGTCCAGATCCGTGTCCTGGGCGCCCTCGCCCTTGCGCCGCTTGGCCTCCTCGAGCGCGTGTTCGAAGACGTCGGCCGGCACGCCCATCACGATCTTGCCGAACATCTGGATGAACCGTCGGTACGTGTCGTTCGCGAACCGGACGTCGCCGCCCGTCTGGTGCTGGAGCCCCTTCAGGGAGTCCTCGTTGAGGCCGAGGTTCAGGACCGTGTCCATCATCCCCGGCATCGAGAACTTCGCACCCGAGCGGATCGAGACCAGGAGCGGGTCGGTCGGGTCGCCGAGGGTCCTGCCCATCGTGTGCTCGAGGCGGACCAGGTGGTCCTCGGCCTCATGGATCAGGCCCTCCGGCCAGTCGCTCTTCCCGAGGTATGTCAGGCACGCCTCGGTCGTGATCGTGAACCCGTGGGGCACGGGCAGCCCCATGTTCGTCATCTCGGCGAGGTTGGCACCCTTCCCGCCGAGGAGGTCCTTCATGTCCTTGTTGCCTTCGGAGAAAGCGTAGACGTACTTGGTCACGATCGATGCGCCTCCAGCCCGCGTCTCGGTTGAAGCGCCAGTCTACGGAACCCGGCCCCGTACCTCTACGGGTTCAGCACCGAGCGGAGGGTCGCCCCGGCCCCCTAGGGCAAGTACGCGTTCGTGAAGTACTCGCCGGGCTCCGCCGCCTCGTCGAGTTGGCCCGCCTGCACGAGCGCCCTCGTGAACTCCACCCACTGCGTGTCGTCCTGGGCGAAGGATGCCGCGTCCTCGGGCAGCAACGGGATCGTCGCCTCCCAGGCCGCCAGGTTGTACTCGTGGGCCGACGCGACCTCCGGGTAGGCCTCCTCGAAGAGCGCCACGGCCTCCTCGGGGTTCTCGGTCGCCCACTCGGCGCCCTTCCGGGTGGCCTCGAGCCAGGCCGTCACCAGGTCGGGGTTCTCGGCCGCCCACCCGGAGTTGGCCACGTAGACCCAGACCGGCGTGTCGGGCGCCCCGACCTCGGGCGCGAGGAGGACCTGCGGATCGCCGCCGCCCGATGCCGTGATCTCGACGCCTCCGAGGTTCGTCACCTCGGTCGCGACGTCGATCTTCCCGTCGAGGAGCAGCGGGATCACGCTGCCGGTGGCCGCGACGGTCTCGACGTCGTCCATCGACAGGCCGCCGGCCTCCAGCATCAGCGGGAGCATCGCCGCCGTCCACGAGTCGTTGTAGATCCCGATCGTCTTGCCGGCCAGCGACGCGACGTCGATCGGCTCATCGCCGAGCGCGAACAGACCCCAGTTGTTCGAGACGGTCATGTTGGCGACCGACACGACCGGCAGATCCTCCGCCCGCGCGAACACCACATCGGTGATCGCCGAGAGCCCGACATGCGCCTGCCGGCCGGCCAGCATCTTCATCGTCGTCGAGTTGTCCGGCGGCGGCTGGATCGTGACCTCCAGACCCGCCTCCTCGTAGAAGCCCCGATCCTCGGCCGCCAGGAAGGGGATCCAGAGCGGATCGGGGAAGCTCCACTCGGTGACGATCGTGAGCTGCGTGGGCCCTCCGCCTTCCCCTCCTCCTGCGCCGTCTTCGCCGCCGCACGCCGCCGCGACGAGCACCAGCGGGAGCAGCACCGCCGACCATCGAGCCGGACGCATCATCGTCTCCCCCCTCACTCCGACACGCTCACATCTTCCGACACCGGCATGGGAGGCGACGACCCGACCTCCGCGGGACGACGCCACCAGCGGCGGGCGGTCGAGCGCGCACGCCACGGCGTGGCCATCCGCTCCAGCCCGGCCACGATCAGGAACCCGATCACGCCGATCGCCGCCAGGAGCAGCACCGCCCCGTAGACCGCATCGGTATTCAGCCTGGAGTTCTGCACCAGCAGGTAGTTGCCGAGTCCGGGCGTGAGGCTCGCCGTCCACTCCCCCAGCACGGCACCGGTCACCGCGTACGTCGCCCCGAGCTTCAGCGCCGAGAACAGCGGCGTCAGCGTCGCCGGCAGCTCGATGAGCAGGAGCACCCGGAGCGCTCGGCCGTCCATGACCCGTGCGAGGTTCAGCAGGTCGCGGTCCACGCTGGCCAGACCGTCGAGCACGTTCACAACCACGGGGAAGAACACGATGAAGGCGACGATCAGCACCTTTGGCGTCAGGCCGAACCCGAACACGATAACGAGCGGCGCCGCGATCGCCACGACCGGGATCGCCTGCGAGGCGATCAGGACCGGGTAGACGACCCGCTGGACCAGCGCCCACCGCGACATCAACACGGCCAGGGCGAACCCGGCCGTGGCCCCGGTGACGAAACCGAGCGCGGTCTCCTGGACGGTCGTCCAGGTGAGACCGGAGAGCACGTCCCAGTCGTCTCGGATCGCCCGCAGGGCGCTGCCCGGCGAGGGGACCAGGTAGGGCTTCACGTCGAGGATCCTGATCACCAGGTCCCACACGACGAAGACGCCGATCACGGCGCCCACCGGGATCAGGTACTTGCTCGCCCGCCGCATCACGCCGCCTCGCCGTACAGCAGGCCGAGGACCCTCCGCTTCAAGGACATGAACCCGGGGGTCGTGAGGGTCCCGAGGTCTCGCGGTCGAGGGATCTCGACCGCGATCTCGGCCGCGATCCGCCCGGGGCGCGGGGTCATGACCAGCACGCGATCGGCCAAGAACACCGCCTCGTCGACGTCGTGGGTCACGAACAGCACGGTCCGGTCGAGTTCGGACCACACCTCGAGCAGCCACCGCTGCATCTCCAGGCGGGTCTGCGAGTCCAACGCGCCGAAGGGCTCGTCGAGGAGCAGGACGTCTTCGTGCACGGCCAGGGTCCGCATGAGCGCGACCCGCTGGCGCATGCCACCGGACAAGGTGTGCGGGTAGTGATCGAGGAACCCCTCGAGACCGTACCGAGCCGCGAGCGCGCGAGCCTCCTGTACGTCCCGACGCGTCACGCCGCGCGTGAGCGCGGCCCCGAGCACGACGTTGCCCACGACCGTCCGCCATGGCACGAGCAGATCCTTCTGGAGCATGTACCCCACGTGCCCGGTCGACCCCGTGACGTCGCGGCCGTCGATCAGCACGCGACCGGGTGTCGGCGGGACCAGCCCCGACACCACGTTGAACAGCGTGCTCTTCCCACAGCCCGACGGCCCGACGATCGAGACGAACTCCCCGGCCCCGACCTCGAGCGAGACCTCCGAGAGCGCCAGCGTGTCTCCGAACCGGCACGTGAGGTCCTCGACGGCGAGCTTGGCACCCACGGAGCCGAGTGTAGACGGGCGACCGCCGCCGGCTGACATCGTCCCACCCGGCCCCGATGACCTGGATTGAGCTCAGCCGTCACGCCGTTCACGACCCGCTCTGACCTGCCTGGCCGCCTTGGCGACGGCCCGGTCGAGGATCCACGTCGTCACGCCCGGTGCCGAGGCCAGGAGGCGGGCCCTCGCGCCGTTCCCCCTTCCCGGGTAGATGCGCGGCGTTCGGGTTCACCATCCCTCTCAGGATGCGGTCAACGACGACCTCCGGGGAGATCGGCTTGACCTTGCCCTGCATCGCGTCCTGCTCGGGAGGGTGCTGGAGGAGCGCGTCCGTCGAAGTGGGCTACGCGGCGCCGGCCCCGAGCGATGCGAGGGTCGCGGCGTCCGAGGCGAACACCACGCGGACGCTCGTCCGGTCGACCGGCAACACGACGCCCAGATCGTCGCCGGCCGCGATCCACCGCCCCATCGCGTCGGCGAACTCCTGAGCGTCCCCCTCCGAGTCCCACTCCGTCGCGAGGACGACCGCGACGTCGTCGCCGTCGGACCACGCCCGGTACAGGCCGCCGTCCCAGCCGGCCGAGGCCTCCGAGGGGTCGCTCCCGTCCAGGCGGAGCCGGAGCATCAGGACGAGCCATGCCTCCCCGACGTGCTGGACGTCGAGGTCCTCCCATCCTGAGCCGAGCGCGCCGGCGAGGTCGGGGACGTCCACCGGTATGGGTACGTCGTTCGGGTAGCGCTCGGGATGGATCACCTGCTCGGTGGACGTCGGGAGGTCCTCGAAGGCGTCGTCGATCGCCTCGACGCCACCGCGGCTGGACAGGTTCGTGATGAAGGTGAGCCCCGCCTCGTACGGCCAGAGCTGGAGCGCCTCGATGAACGGCGCGATGTCACCGCTCGCGGAGGTGTCCTGCGTGGCCGCGTCCACACCGACCTGGAGCTGCTCCTCGAGCGTCAGGAACGTCTGCGCCCACCGGAGCATGAAGAACGTCGCGTTTCCCTCGACCAGGGCGAGCGCCGCCTCGAGCTCCTCGTCCCGGCACTCCGCACCGAGCCGGTCGATCGTCTCCAGGCCGAACCGCTGGTCGTCGATCGCGTGCGTGAGCTCGTGGACGAGGGTGATCCGCTCGAGCGGTGAGGGGTCCTGCGTCCCGATGAAGACGAGCTCTCCGGTCAGGGTGTCGTAGTACCCGATCACCTCGGTGCTGCCGTACCCGAGGAGCTCGTCGCGGATGTTCGTCCCGTCGGGGATCACCCCGATCGTCTGCCACGCGAGGCTTCGCCGCTCGTAGAACCCCTCGGGGAACGCCTCGTCGAGGTAGTCGGCGTAGCCCTCCGCGATCTCCGCCTGGGTCACCGGCTCGGCCACGACCGGCCGGGAGAACCCGAAGCCACGGATCTGCTCCAGCTCCCGCATGGCCTTCGCGATGACCGGCGGCGTACGTCCCTCCGCGGGAACGTCGGACCCCTCGTCAACCCCCGGCTCCGGGAGCGTACAGAGCTCCTCGAGGGCGGCGAGGGCGGATCCGGGACCCGCTTCGGGCGAGGGAACGACCTCGGGCGACGTCGGAACGGACGTGGGCGAGGGGCCGCCGGTCGGCCTCTCGACGGGCTCGGTGCCACTCGCCGTGCAGGCGACAGCGAGGAGGCCCAACGCTATGAGGGCCGCGGCGAGCCGCGCCGGCGCCCTCACCGGCGCCTCGGCAGCAGCACGCTCGCGATCGCCAGGCCCGCGGCCGCGATCGAGGAGGCGGCGGAGACCCAGAGGAGGCCGATCGACCGGAGCTGCCCGAGCGCGGCCACGACCAACAGACCTCCGCCGATCAGCACGAGCGCGAACGCCGCCGCGTACAGGCTGACCCACCCTCTCGTGGGCTTCGGCTCGGGCACGTCCATCCTCACAGCCGTTCGGCGAGGTACGGCACCAGGATCGCGACCGGGAGCCGTTCCTGCGCCATCGAGTCGCGCTCGCGAACCGTGACCTGGCGGTCCTCGAGCGTGTCGAAATCGACCGTCACGCAGAACGGGGTACCGACCTCGTCCTGCCGACGATACCGCCGACCGATGGAGCCGGCGTCGTCGTAGTCGCACACCCAGTGGGGCTTCACCACGTCGAACACGGCGCGGGCGTCGGGCGCGAGCTGCTCGTTCCTGCTGAGCGGCAGGACGGCGACCTTGGTCGGCGCGAGGTCCTTGTGGAGCGCCAGGAACACGCGCTTCTCGGTCCCGCCCTTGGCCGTCGGGGCTTCTTCCTCGCGGTACGCGTCGATCAGGAACGCCAGCAGGCACCGATCCACTCCCGCGGCCGGCTCGATCACGTACGGGTGGTACCGCCGGTCCCGCTCCTGGTCGAAGTACGTCAGGTCCTGCCCCGAGGACTTCTCGTGCTGCTTCAGGTCGAAGTCGGTTCGGTTCGCGATGCCCTCGAGCTCGCCCCAGTCTGTGAACGGGTAGCGGTACTCGACGTCGACGGTACGCTTCGAGTAGTGCGAGAGCTCCTCGGCGTCGTGCTCGCGGACGCGCAGGTGCTCCTCGCGGATCCCGAGGTCCACGTACCAGCGATGACGCTCCGCGATCCAGTACTCGTGCCAGGTCTCGTCCGTCCCCGGCTCCACGAAGAACTCCATCTCCATCTGCTCGAACTCGCGCATCCGGAAGACGAAGTTGCCCGGGGTGATCTCGTTGCGGAACGACTTGCCGATCTGGGCGATGCCGAACGGCACCTTCTTCCGGCTCGTCGACTGGATCGTCGTGAAGTCCACGAACATCCCCTGGGCGGTCTCCGGTCGCAGGTACACGGCGTTCGCCTCGTCGGCGACCGGGCCCATGTGGGTCTTGAACATCAGGTTGAAGTTTCGGGGGTCGGTGAACCCGTGATGGCCGCAGTTCGGACAGTTCGGGCGCGCGTGCATGTCGATGGTGGTCTCGTCCTCCTCGTGCCCCGACTGGGGCGCGTGGAAGCCCTCCAGGTGATCCGCGCGGAACCGCTGGTGGCAGTTCAGGCACTCGACGAGAGGGTCGGTGAACACCTCCAGGTGGCCGCTCGCCTCCCAGACCTTGGGCGACATGATGACCGCCGCGTCCAGGCCGACGACGTCGTCCCGGAGCTGGACCATCGAACGCCACCAGGCGTCCTTGATGTTCCGCTTCAGCTCGACCCCGAGCGGGCCGTAGTCCCACGACGAGCGCAGGCCGCCGTAGATCTCGCTCGATGAGAACGCGATCCCCCGGCGCTTGGCCAGGGACGTGATGGCCTCCATCAGGTCGGCCACGAGACCTCCCTTCCCGGCCGCTGGCCGCGGCCGCTGGCGTGAGGGAAGTGTACCCGTGGGCCAGGCCGAGATAGCCATCCCGGGTCCCATGGGTGCTAGGTCGGGTGGATCGGAGGCGTCCTCCGCGACGACGTTCGGCTTACCCGGGCCCTTGCCAGAGTGGGTCCGAACGTCAGATGACGGCGGAGGCCCCGCCCCCCACAATCCCTTCAGACCCCGAGGAGGGAACGCCGGTGCAAGCCATGGACGACGAAGTCCGACGCGACGCCGGGAGCCCATCGAACGGCTCCCTCGCACTCAGCCTGAGCGGCGAGGTTCCGGCGCGCGCCACCGCCCACGGCGTCGACGGAGATGCCCCTTCGGCCGAACCCCGCCGCTCCCTGGACCCCGGCAGCATCGGGAGGCTCGTGGAGCAGGAGGTCGCGAACATGCTGGACGCGGCCGAGGCCGAGGCCGACCGTATCGGCTCCAAGGCCATGGTCGTCGTCCAAGCCGCCGAGGAGAAGATCGAGGCCCTCCAGCGGGAGCTCGCCTCCGCGGTCGCACAGCTCAGGGCCCTCGCGGAACGGACCGAGCAATCGGCGCCCACGACCCAGAGATCGCTTGCGGGATCGGCGCCAACGACCCAGAGATCGCTTGCGGGATCGGTGCCCACGACCCAGAGATCGCTTGCGGGATCGGTGCCCACGACGCAGAGATCGCCCTCGGATGGGATACCGGCGGTGCTCACCGAGCCTCCCGCTGCGATGAGGGCGGTCGCGAACGACGATCCACCTGCGTTGGACATCCCGGCGTCCGAAGAGGTCGTGCGGCTCCTTCGCCAGCACCTGACGTGACCGCCACTACCTGGGGCAGGGAGCT
>Ga0209642_10002445_pt1 | contig 12204 bp, 20 predicted proteins | sample RifCSP19_2_FD_184025 | JGI IMG/M metagenome (GOLD analysis project Ga0209642, IMG submission 184025) | Soil microbial communities from Rifle, Colorado - Rifle CSP2_sed 19_2 (SPAdes) (version 2) | ecosystem: Environmental > Terrestrial > Deep subsurface > Rock core/Sediment | place: Rifle... | reverse complement strand
GACATGCCGCGCCTGAGCATCATCATCCTGGACCGACCCGAGCCAGAAAATCAGCGGGTCTACCGTTACGTCCTGTGGGCAGATGTACCGGCGGCGCGTCAACCATTCTATGCCGCGCTCGCTGGGCCGACGTTCGCCTCTGCCTGGAAGGACGCCCTCGCCGCTGACGACACGGCGCTTCAGAATGGATCGGTGGTGGAGAAGGTGGACACGATCCAGATCCCGGTAGGCGCGACGCTCGCGGAGATTCGTGTCTTCCTTCAGGCACGATGGACGGACTACCAAGCGTTCATCACGAGCACCAACCCATGGCAGCGGTACGGGACGACCTGGGACGGCACGACATGGACAGCGGGAGGAGTAGTGTAAATGAGTACCACCTTCAAGTGGGCAACACCCGAAGCTATCGCCACGTACTACACAACGGAGCTGAACGCGCTCGCCAACGCGGCCTTCGCGGCGGTGGGCGCGGAGATCGCCAACGAGACGGATCTGTACGAGTACATCCAGTTTGAACTGGTGCTCGCCGCCCTGAGCCCGACCGCCGGGGCCTATGTGGACATCTGGATCAACTACCAGCCGGACGGGACGAACTACGCGGACCCGGACAAGCCTTTGCAGACTTCCGCGCTGCTCTGCACGTTGCAACTGGACACGACAGCGGCGACCGCGCAGCGCATTGTGTCGCGTATGGTGTCCATCTCGCCCCTGGACTTCAAGCTCCAGTTGCGAAACGGATCGGGTGTCGCGTTTGGGGCCACGCTCAACACGCTCAAATATCGCCGCATGAATGAGCAGAGTGTCTGATGCCACGCTCTCTCCTCTGGCCCGATCCTCGCGTCAAGCCGCCGTTCGGGGCGGCAGAGATTGACTGGGGGCATCCGTTAGCGCAAGGACTTGAAGGCTTGTGGCTGTTCAACGAGGGCGGCGGCGTTATCGTTTATGATCTGGTTGGTCGAACACCGCTTGTCATCGGTGCCGCTTTGCCGGGTTGGGAAACTGGGCGTGACGGATATACCCTAAGAAGAGAATGGTCCCAATCTGGTCCGAAGAGTTTAGCAGATACGCAGGGGTTGACTTCGGCTCTCACGGTTGCCTGTAAATGGGCTCCATCCATAAACCAGAATGCGGGAAGCTTAGTCTCGAAACAGCAACGGTATGGTAGTCAGCATTCCTACGCGCTCACTCCCTACAATAATACGCAGAATGGATTTTACATTTGGGTGGCGGGTGTGATGAAAAAGGCTGAAGGCACAACAAGTTTCCTGCTAAGCCGAAATACGTGGTGGGGGCGGTTCGACGGAAGCAATGTGCTTGCGAATGTGTACGACTTCACCGGCAAGAGCCTAGAGTCGATTACAGGCGATGCTACGACAGGGCCGATTGACACGAGTACCGCGAAGTTTTGTGTTGGAAATGCGGATGATAATACCGCCCCAACCGGCTCAATAGATCATGGGGCTATATGGAGCGGTGCGCTTTCAACGCAATATCTGGCGTGGTTTTCTGCCGAACCCTACGCCATGCTCCGCCCCATCATCCGGCGGCGGTACTCCATTCCCCATAAAATCGGGCCGCTGATCCATGCGGGGAACCCGCAGCTCATCACGACGGGCGGTAGCATCGGCGGAGCCACCCTATGAGCGCCCCCAAGGAAGTCGCGGTCGGATCAACTTGCTACTTCTGGTTCGCTGCGAACACGACGGCAGGCTCAGCCGGCGACGGCGCGACGCCGCTGTACGACGTGCGGCTAGCGGGTGCCGCATCCACGGCCGCCCCCACCGCGAGCGGGACGCCGACGCTCCTCACGCATGCATCGTACAGCGACGGCCTCCACGAGATCGCTATCGACACGACGGGCTACGCTGCGGGTGAGTACGGAGTGTTCTGCACCCTGACCATTTCCAGCGTCAACCCGGCGGGATTCGTCGGCTCGTTCATCGTGCGGGCGGCGGCGAGTACGCTGTACGAGCTGGTCCAGGCGATTCTCGTGGACACGGGCACGACGCTTGACGGGAGGATTCCCGCCGCCCTCACCGCCAACGGCAACATGAAGTCGAGCCTCATGGAGATCCTGGCGACGGCGCTGACGGAGACCTCTGGCCTGCTCGCCGCAGCATTCAAGAAGTTCTTCAACGTGGCGACGCCCACCGGCACCGTGAACAGCATCCCGGACGCGGTGGCTGGTGCTGCGGGTGGGCTCTTTATCGCTGGGACGAATGCGGCGACCTCGGTGACTACGGCCTTGACGGCGAACATCACGGGCAATCTATCAGGCTCCATAGGCTCTCTCGGGACCACCGCCAAGACCGACGTAAACGCAGAAGTAGTAGACGCCCTTAATACCGACACCTACGCGGAGCCGGGCCAAGAATTACCGGCCGCCACCAATACTCTTGTAAAGAAGATTGGTTACTTATTCAAGGCATGGCGGAATAAGATCACCCAAGACGGTACGTATTACAAGTTATATGCCGACGACACCACAACCGTGGACCAGAAGGCGTCTGTTACCGATGCGGCCGGTACGTTCACCAAGGGCGAAATCGCTGGCGGTCCATAATGGCCCTCGATACCCAAGATAAGCGCGCGGCAGCAATCCATGTCGGATTACCTTGGCGTGGATTGCTTCCCCAACCGGATGCAGGTGCTCTAAATGAAGGTGATCGTCAGCAGGTAGCATATTACGCCCGCGTCGCCATTGCAACGGGGACAACATACGAAGATGATATTGTCCTTGGCGCGGGAACAACTATTGTCGCCGCTGCTGTCCTTGATCGTGAGGGCGCATTAACTCTTACGACGGGGCATACATTCGTTACCGACACCCAATTCATTCAACTTGGGTCAGTTAGTTTTGGAATGGGCGGGACGTTCGTAACCAAAGACAAAGAAGATAAGTTACTTGAAATTGTGCTTACCTCTACGTTCATTCCGTTGGGGGTTAAATTGACTATTCCATGGGACGGAAGTCCGATAGGAGCGTAGATGGCTACTACGGTGACGGTGTATAAGAATACGGATACGGGAGCGCCAGAGCTTAAGAATCTAACTGGACTCGGGCTCGGCAATGTCCTCGATAAGTGCCTCGTCACGGGGTATGGGACGAAGGTAGCCGCCGGATGGACCAAGCCATTTTCGGGGACGGATAAGGCAGCCTTCAAGCAAGGCGGGGGAAATGGGATGTACCTGCGGACCCAGGAGGAAATATCGAGCGGTCTTACAACACGCTTGACCGGATATGAGACGATGACGGATGTTGATACGGGGACGGGTGATTTCCCTGCGAGTTCGTACAATCAACTAGGCTCGGTTGATGGCTCCGGTTTGGCACGCCCGTGGATTGTGATAGCCGATGATCGCACGGTCTATTACTTCGCGGATGTGGCAAATAACCTGCTCTACTATCCGTTCATGTTTGGAGACATCTATTCGTACACCACGTCCGATTCGTACCGTACCGCACTATTTGGGGGAATGGAGGACGGCGGGGGCGGACAAGATCGGCTTTCGTTTATTTCGAATTCGCTTACAACTACTACCGAACGTCACTATATGGCCAGATCATACACGGGAGTTGCAGGGGCCTTACTGGTTGGGAAACACGGCGATGGCATAAAAGTGAGCGGAACCTCTGCTCCGCTTGGACTACTGCCTTACCCAAATCCGTCCGACAGTAAAATCTGGCTTTCTCCTGTGTATATCCATGAAACTGCTGAGCCGACTGTGCGCGGAAAAATGCGCGGGTATTGGCAATGGCTACACCCAACAGCCGGAATTGCAGATCAGGACACATGGCCCGGAGCAGGAGCCCTAGCTGGTAAAACCTTCATGGCCATTCGCGCCCCGCAGTCCAATTCGGCGGGTATCTTCGTCATCGAAACCTCCAGCACCTGGGACACTAACTAATGGCCGTCCTACCATACAGTGCCGTCCTTGACGATCTGGAGCAACCAGCAAGTGTCGCCATCTTGCGGGGATGGACCTCACCTGCCATTGTCACCCCAAGCGACGTGCCGAACTTTCCCGTCCCAGTTATTGTAGCCATTTTGGGGACTTAAATGGTAAGACCTCTTAAGAAATTCAAGGCCGGCACCGCAATCTATTTCCGAATTGAAGTACGTGATGAAGCCGACGATACCCGACCCTTATACTCCCCATCCTCCAATCCTCAAATTCAATTCCGCACGCCAGACGGAATAATCACCCTTGCATATACCGACATGACCTTATTGGAAGTGGGCGTGTTCAGTTACACTCTTCAAACATCCTCGTCAAGTGTATTGGGCGTATGGCAGGTGGAATTCAAGATCGTCAATAACACCCTCACCATTCTTACCTTACCCGTCGATGCGTTAGAGTTACTTCCATGACGGAACTTGAATCCACGACCACACGGTACGCGCTTACTTTGGTCGAGAAATTTGGCATATCGACCTTCCTCTTGTTAGTCTTAGGGGCCGTCTATTTAGGGTATTTTCCCTCACCACTTCTTGATAAATTAGAAGCCCATGATACGAGTGTTAACGAAACCGTAAGGATTGCCAGATTACAATGTGCGTTCTTGGCCAGATTGGCAAAGGCCGACGGAACGCCATGTTTTAACGTTGATATCTCTCGTGGAACACCCAAATTACCTCCAATGACTGGCGGAGCCACACGATGATCCCTGACGCCATCACATGGGGAACGTTAACTCTATACCAAGAATGTGCCCAAGAATCGCCATTAGGTAAGTTAGCGGTCGCATATGTCATCATGAATCGTTCCAATAAATGGAATCGTCCAGTATCAGATATTGTATTGGATAAGTATCAATTTTCGTGCTGGAATACCGAGAGTGGAACCCGTCTATTTTTAGATACGATATCTTCCTCCGCCTGGCGCGAGTGCCACAAAGCCTTTGTCACAGCTTACTATGCCATCTTGCCCGATCCTACGAATGGCGCAACACATTACCTGAATGAGAAGTTGACCCGTAAGATAAGAGGAGGTACGCTACCTACGTGGTTTAAAGAGGCGAATGTTACACTAAGGGAAGGTCTGCATACCTTTTTAAAGGTATAGGGAATATGCCGTTATGAAAATTGGTAGAAATTACCTGGGCAAATATGTTGAGATGGTGTGGAGAGATCCCGGTGAGGCGCGGATTAGCGTGTCGGAATTTGGGGATTCCCCGAAAGGGAAGGGATGCTTGGCTACGTGGAAGGAGCGGGGAATATTACTGGATATAACGGACGGTATTGTCAAGATTGAGCATTCTCATGCGACCGGCGCACCGTTACTACGTCAAGTTGACGAATCCGTCTGTACGTTCGTTCCAGAGGACTTAGTGGAAAGTTTAATAGTGTTTGAACCTGTTAAAGATTCGACGCTTTAAATTTAACAAAGGGAAGTAAAATCACCCCTTACGTCATCGCGGCGTAAGGGGTGATTTTCATTTTCGTGGCAGGCGCAGAACGAATTGAACGTTCGTCGATGGATTCAAAGTCCATTGCTCTACCGTTGAGCTATGCGCCAATGGGGTGAGGGGTGAGAGTCGAACTCACATGGCGGGTTCCACAGACCCGTGCCTTACCGTTAGGCTACCCCCACACTCATTTATCGTGTCAGCCACTCAATAACCAAGCTGATAGGGGTAAAGATCATCAATGAACTCTGGCTGCCGGGCCCCGCAACTACGATACCGACAACGGCCTTCTGTTTGACTGAGACAACTCCTGAACCACTGTTGCCACCCGCAATGAAGATATTCCCGCCCATGTAGTGATTCCATGGGAGTTTGCTCAGATTCAAGTCCAACGAGCCTACGATCCCTTGCACTGCGAGGAAATCCATACCGAATGGGAGGCCGACGATGATGAGATCCTCCCCGATGGCGAGCAGGCGGCTATCACCCAACGAAAGCACCGCCTGGTTACCCACCTCGGCTGTCACGACGGCCCAATCATTCCCCTCGTAATCCTCCATGTCCGTTGACGTAGGCTTGGCCATCCTGCGCGGGGTCAGCCCGGAATGGGTCAAAGTGGCCTTGACGAAGGTCTTGTGGTCCTGCGTGACCAGGAAGTCCGTCTTCTTCAATTCTGCCCCCACGAAGCAGTGGGCGGCGGTTAAGAGCCTAGTGTTCGTGGCATCAGTGGCGTAGGCTGTAGCCGAGCAGATGGCCTGCATCCCACCGACATTGCGAACGTAGATGGCCCACGCCGCACTCTTGACATCTTGGAACAGGGCTTCATTCCCGGCTTGGGCCGTTGAGGGAAAGATCATGCTGACCGCCAGTACGATAGCTAATACGTTACCAATCATATCTCACGCCTCTTTCTTCGCCCATTTCGTTTGGTGGGCACGGGGAGAGTTGAACTCCCAAGCGATTGCTCGCAACGGGGTTTAAGCCCGTCCTGTTTGCCAATTTCAGCACGCGCCCGATGGTAGCGGGGAAGGGAGTCGGACCCTTATATCTGAGGGTATGAACCTCTGACCCTTACCGAAGGCCCCGCATGGAATATACTACCAATCTCTCCTTCTAAGAAGTACACTCTTTGCCAAATGTGTCCTTCGTATAAGTCTTCTTGAATAGTACATTCCCCGCCAAATGGCATATCACGATACCTTCAGGATTCATGTATCCCGGCGCAGCAATTGATCCATACACTTCCAATTCGCGCATGGCCGACTCGACATTCGTATTAATAACGTCCATTGAACATTCCCTAATAATGGGTACGGTCCCGCAGCACTTTGGTAGTAACGGATTATCCAACCATTTCTTTACGTTGAATAGGGAAAACCTCTTTTCTTTAAGTCCATAATTACGTTGAATTCCTTGGCCCCACCATTCGCCAAAGTGATAGCCCTTCCCTAACTCACGTAACTCCTCTTCGTGTTCACGCGCCCATTTCTCAAACCCATGATTGTCCTGATTGGGAGTTAGCCATCTATTACGCGACCCGACGGACATAATACAGTCTTCAGTAAAATGGATTACTCCACCCGACCCGTCGATTTTTTCTGTGATCGCCACTTCTCGTGACCATCGTGGGATCTTACGATACGCCACAAAGTCTACCATTTTAGTATCAACCTTTTAATCAGTAGTATCGCAAACGCTATCAGTATGCTCCCCACGCCAATCCAGAGTAGGAGAAAAATCAGGTCCCAAATTAATGCAAGGCTCTCCAACGGGATTGCCATTCAAATCACCGTCCTCGTCCCTATATCCGCCCGAATGGCACATATCTTCCGCACCCTTACGTAACAAATGATCCTTAGACTTCTGACATTGCTTTCCCTTACCGCCATCTTGGCTAATGAACGTACACCGATCTGTCTTACGGGGTCTCATTTAGTAACTCCTCCTTTTTAAAGATGAAGGGTTCGGGGTCGTCAGCTACTTGGTTAACGAAGTATATCCGGATGGTTAACATTCCACGGTGTAATCTCGGAATCACGTCTATCCCTTTTAGGCGAGATTGGCTGTCCGTATTCAGGACCGTGAAAACTGACTTTGCTATTTGTCTGGCTTCCTCGTAAATCATAATTCTTCCTCAGGTATTCGTGAAGATATCCCTGAACATTAAAGAATAATGCGCATAAAGTATCTTCCATTTCCTTTTCATGAACTTCGGCATTTCGGTGATTTGCCCACATGGTTATAAAATGTCTACAAAGGGACTTCATATAGGCGTTTAGCGGGATACCTTTTTGCCAATTATCCGAGTCACGAATTTGGCCGTCGGATTGGATGCGATTTTCGTGCATATATTGGCCAAATCTCTCCAAGACTAACGGACTCAAAAACCCTTCATAGTCAATCTTATTCGTATCGGTATCTCGCGTGGCCCCCGTTTCGAATGTTCTCATAACGGACGTACTCATAAACCCTCTCCCAATTTGTGAATTTCTTATTGGCCATTTCATGGAATACATTTCGCGCCGGGCCAACTAACCATCTCTCAGCCATCTGAGCAATGGCCATTCCCCATTCAACTTCTCTACCTCCAGTCTCACTTACGTCCAACGTATCAAGGATAAGTAAGTCTGCCGTCATTACCTCTTCTTGGTCGCGGATGGCATACATTAACTTCTGGCCCAACGTAGGATCATCATCCTCTTCGTTGACTAACCACGATGCGCGTATATGACCATATTGGCGCAGGTCAAAATTCTGACTGATCCTTAATAATCTTTTACGTGCAGTGAACTTACCGGCGATGTAAATAATCACAGGTATGTTCCAGGCATTGGGCGGTTATCTTCAGCGGGTGGGGCGTGTTCATGGCCATGACTGCCCATCATTATGTACGCCGGCTGTGTCATTTCTGCCAATTTCGCCTTTTCAACCGCCTCGGGATCAAGTAACGTGTAGAAATCTAATAGCGCATCTCTATCTCTTTTACCGGCCTCGGCAATCTCTTTCTCCGATACCAAATCTGTTTCATCCCGCCGAATTAACGCCCACACGCCCTCGTTTACACGACATACATAAATTGGATCAGTTTCGGTGTCACGATGAAAGCTAATTACAGGTCCGTCAAACTTTGCATAGTCAATGGCATAATAGACGGGTTTCGTAGACCCCGTGACCAAGACGTATCGGCTATTTGGTTGCCTTTTTAGGTCTCTTGCCATCACCCACGTCTGGTCCAGTTTTGGAGTCAACTCTGGCGGATTTGCGCTTACGTGCTTCTTTAATAACGACATCTGCGTACCTCCAAAGTGAATCGTTCCATTGCCAAGCGTTTGGCGAAAGGATTAGATCAAATCCCTCAAAATCATGGCCAATAAATACGAGATGGCCCTTAGCCTCCCACTCCTTTACTTGTGTATGATCTCGCCATTGTTCAGCTACGTAGATATTTAATGAGTGATTGGTCTTACCTTTGGCCATTATCGCCCTGTTCTTTCTCTCCTCGTGCGCGGATCGCGGCGGCAACTTGGGTTCCCATCACTGTAATACGAGGGCGAAGCGGCTCATCACTTAGAACGATTTCGGTCGCTTCGGCCAGTATGGCGCACGCTTCTCGTTCCCTCCTCCGCACCTCGTTAGCGTGGGCGCGGAGTACACTTATTGCCTGTTCCACCGTGGGTTGTTCCTTAATGCGGCGGATACACTCCGTTACCGCATTCTCGTCACGCTCACTCATCGTGTCTCTCCGCCAGCACGTAGCGCCGGAGTCGGAAGCGGTCATCGGGGTTCGCCTCGCGCCAGTGCCGGACTTCCGTTCGCCCCTCGTCCCGCGAGAGACTTCCTCCTCCGGCGCACAGTTCCCATCGTCCGTCCACGCGCATCTCGACCATCCAGATATGCCGAGCGTCTCGCTTAGACATCGCGTCCCTCCATTATACTCTCATCCTCTTCAACTGCTTAGACGCCATTTCCGCCTCTTCAGATGTCCATACCAACCGTGAACTCATATCACGATTCTTGATATCCGCTTCAACAACCGCCAGTCCATTAAGAAGTAACACGCTTTCCATGAACCTACGCGGCGTTACCTCTGACGGGGCCAAGCCCATTAGTTGGATCTTTTCTAACGTCGCACCAATTCGTGCGTCCAATTCCATTGGAATATCGAGGATATATTCACGATATCTCATCTCCTACCAATCCTTTCATTTCCGTACATGAACGACGGCCCCGGCAAAAGAGGGATTTGCTGGACATTAAATAACCCATTCGCGCTAACATGAACTACACTAAACCCCTGCTGCCAGTTAGGATATTGGGCATATTCGGGGGTCATCTTACACAAGCACCCATTCTCCCAAGCCCCGTGAACGCCTCTGGAATCTCGCTTATAGTATACACCCAGCCGGTGAGTGTGCCCAATTAAAATTGAGGTCCCGTACTTGTCGAAGTGCGCCCTGGCAGTCAATCCCGAGTGTTTAGACACCATATTTCCGTGAGTGACCATTAGCTTACCTAACATGTGGTGAGCGCCGTAGGGTGCCCATGTAAATCCATAGTCCGTTATTCCAAATATTGACGGAATATCCAATTCGGTTACGATATTCTCCCTTACCTTAAGCGGAAATTTGCTAAGTAGACTCGGATTCTTCCATACCCATTTACGTAACCGATCCTCGTGATTACCTCCTAACCAGATACGCTCACCAGATACGCGAGTTGCCAGCCAACTCATCAATACTCGTGCCCTTCTAATCTCCACCGCCACAGTTGCGGGCGTTAATGGATTCTTGTCGAAATCTGAAATGGAGTACATGTCCACAACATCACCGTTTAAGATAACGCCATCGGGACGCAAATCTTCAATAAATGGAATAATTAAATCATACAATACCTTCGTATCTTCAAAGGGGATTTGAATGTCATTTAAGATAACCCACGTTTCGTTACATTTTGTCATGTGGCATCCTTTATAAAAATCCATTTATTCTCGGACATTTGCGCGGGCGGATAATCATCTGACGCCGTTGTTATTTCGCCGGCCAGTACCAATAAAATATACTCGTCTTCTGTTACGAATTTGGAGTTTCCCGAGGACCAAAACAGATCGGCTAGAGATTCTCTAAGGTTCGTAAGGCTTTTATGTTCCATCTTTTATAACCACCCACCACTCATCATCCTTACAATACGGCCATCGACGAAACCAACCAATCCTATCGCCTAACACCATTAACGTATACTCGTCAGATGTTACGTAATGGGTATAGCCAGAAAAACGCTCTAATTCTTTTTCATTCCGCACAAATCCCATTTTCACGTAAGGGTCCGCACGACCCATCTCAAGTCGCCAAACGGTTTCGATCTTGCTTCCATTTGACGGGTATTCGGATGGCAACTCCCCCGACGGTCCACGGCTGGCAAATAATTTCATTTATCTCTTTTCGCGCCCCCGTAACTTTATTCGTGGGCACCGCCCACCACGCCGAATCATGCACCGTATAAACTAACGTCGCATACGGTACACGGTCCGCAATTTGAACGGTACACGTATTCAAGATATCCGCTACCGCCCCTTGCATCGGATGGTTAAATGCCTCTCTTACAATACCTTGGCCTTCACCAAGCAATCTCCGCCTTCTACCCATGAACGTACGTGACACTCTCGTCTTCTTGGCATCTAATTCTACTTGTAATCTCCATATGGCCATAGCAGGGTGAGCGGAAAGATACCGTTTGCTTGCAGCCACCAATTTAGGACTATCAAGATTAAGCTGCCGAGCACCAGGAATATCGCCAGCTTTACTAGCATCCCCGCCATAGTTAAGACGATAGACAAACCGCTTCGCAAAGACACGTCTTATATCCTCCTTGCCAACCCATCCAATTTCGTTACGCCAATCTTTATCTACTTTCGAGTCGTGGGGATTTACCTTATCTAAGGGATAGGGATAGCCAAATAACTCACTCATGTTGAGTGTATGAACATCATATCCATGCGTAAATGCTTCTAAGTATGGCTCATCATTAGCCAGCGCGGCCAATATACGTAACTCTATCTGATCCCAATCCCATCCAATCCATACCTCTCCTTCATTCGGAATTAGGACATCCAATAAGTCGCCAGGGAATTGCTGAAGTGGCGGTTCGGTAACTGACCATCTACCCGATGCTTGGGCATGAATCTTTATACTCGGGTACGTACGATCCTTTCCAACTAACGGTGCGAGAAAATGACTGAGAATTTGCTGCGCGCCTGAATAAAGGACTCTTGCTTCCAGTACGGGATTTGCGCCGTTGTCAATTCTCCTTAGGGCATCTACTAACGTAAGGCCATTTTGAGCCTCTTCGTCCGTATCGGGTAAAGGTCCGATATATTTACGTAAATTAGCAATGGCGTCTGCGCCCGTACTCACTTTATGGCTTGAATCCTTCTGTACGGGATACGCCATAAAGTCATATAAGTAACTTTTCATTTGCGTATCGCTACCCAAGTTAATGGGATATCCCGACCCAGCTTTCGCCAGTAATTCAGCCTCATGGCGGATATCTTCATACTTCATCACTAAATCATCGACCATTTCGGTGTCTACTTTAATTCCCCTATCAGCACGTTTCAAGACGATAGGAATTAGAGGAAGAGACTGATTACGGTATATGTCTTCAGATAACGGATCACGACTTAACTCTTTACGTAGTCCTTCCCATACAGAAATGGTGTCTAGAACGTCGCCCCAGTTGTATAATTCTGGATCACTTGTTGATAAGTGTTTCATCTTCGGATATTTGCCATACAAACT
>Ga0209642_10002444_pt1 | contig 12213 bp, 12 predicted proteins | sample RifCSP19_2_FD_184025 | JGI IMG/M metagenome (GOLD analysis project Ga0209642, IMG submission 184025) | Soil microbial communities from Rifle, Colorado - Rifle CSP2_sed 19_2 (SPAdes) (version 2) | ecosystem: Environmental > Terrestrial > Deep subsurface > Rock core/Sediment | place: Rifle... | reverse complement strand
GCCGCCGTGACGCCGGCGACGCGCGACCGATACGTGGACTTCCTGCGTGCCGCCTCGATCGTCGCCGTCGTGTTCGGACACTGGTTCATCGGGATCGTGCATCGGGAGGGAGACCTCCTCTACCTGACCAGCGCCGTCGGCGTGACGAGCGGGCTCTGGCTCGGCACGTGGTTCTTCCAGGTGATGCCGATCTTCTTCTTCGTCGGGGGCTTCTCGAACCTCACCGCCTACGAGTCCTTCCGCCGCCGGGGCGAGACGGCAGGGGCCTTCGTCCGGAGCCGCGCGCTGCGGCTGCTCCGCCCGTCGCTGGTCTTCCTGGGCGCGTGGGCGGTCGTGCAGGTGATGCTCCACCTCGCGGACGTCGGGGAGCCCACCGGTCCGCGGCTCTGGGGCGACACGACGACGCTGAGGGGGATGTTCCCGCCCGCCCAGACGCTGCCCTTCGGGCCGATGTGGTTCCTCGGCTTCTACCTCATCGTCGTGGTGGCCGCGCCGGCGTTGATCTGGCTCCACCGCCGGTTCGGCGTGTGGGTGCCGGCCGTGATGATCGCGACGGTGATCGCGGTGGACTTCGTGGGGTTCGGCCTCGAGCTCCGGCAGTTCCGGTACCTGAACGTCGCGCCGGTCCTACTGCTCCCGCATCAGCTCGGGTTCTTCTACGCCGACGGCCGGCTGGCGCCACGGAGGAGGTTGCAGCTCTCCATGGTCGTCGTGGGCCTCGGCGGGCTCATCCTGCTCACGACGCCGCTGGTGTTCCAGCTCTTCGGCGATGCCCGGTTCCGCTGGTTCCCCGGGATCGGCTACTACCCCAAGAGCCTGCTCGGCACCGACGTCGAGGCGATCTCGAACGCCTACCCGCCGACGGTGTGCTTCATGCTCGCTGGTCTGTGGTCGGTCGGCGCCGTCATGCTCCTCCGCCCTCGCCTCTCGCGCTGGCTGGAGCGCCCGCGGGCGTGGAAGGCGACCATCTTCACGAACAGCGTGATCATGACGCTGTTCCTGTGGCACATGACCGCGTACCTGCTCGCGATCCTCGCCCTCTGGCCGCTCGGGTTCGGACGACAGCTGGACAGCACCGCGAGGTGGTGGGCCGAGCGCCCCGTGTGGATCCTCGTCCCCGGCGCCATCCTGGCCGTGCTCGTCGCGCTCGTCGCCAGGTTCGAGCGGCCCGTGCGGCGGCCGCGGCTCGCAGATGGTGATGCCCCACCGAGCGCACCAGGAGCGTGACTTCGGGGCCCGTCCGGTTGTCTCCGACCGCTGCGGGGGCCGCGTACCCTGGTGGGATGGCGCAGACCGCACCCGTCGAGACCGAGCGCCCCACGGGCGATGAGGACGTCCGGCCCGACGTCCCGTGGATCGTCATCGTCTGGAACGACCCGATCAACCTCATGTCCTACGTCGTCTACGTGTTCCAGAAGCTGTTCGGATACAGCCGGGACAAGGCGACGAAGCTGATGCTCGACGTCCACCACCGCGGCAAGGCGGTCGTGTCGGATGGGCCGCGCGAGAAATGCGAGTTCGACGTGTCGCGGCTGCACGCACACGGCCTGTGGGCGACGATGCAGAAGGACCGGTGACCGCGTGTTCGAGCGGGTGAAGCGAACGCGCGCGGGCGAGTACCAACTCCGGATCACCCAGGAGGAGCGGGACGTGCTCCGAACGTTGCCTGCGCAGCTCCTCGAGCTCCTCTCCGAGGGCGATCCGGGCTCGGATCCCGCGATGAAGCGCCTCTTCCCCTTGGCCTTCCTCGACGATGCCGAGGCCGCGGCCGAGTTCGACGGGGCGGTTCGCAACGACCTCATGGCTCATCGCCTCCGTGCGATCGCGACGATGGAGCGGACCCTCGACGCGCCGCGCCTGAGCGAGGACGAGCTGGAGGCGTGGCTCGCCGCGATCAACGATCTCCGGCTGGTCCTCGGCGTTCGCCTGATGGTCACGGAGGAGACGGGGCCGCAGGACTTCGAAGGCGACCAGGCGTCGCAGCGGAGCTTCGCGCTCTACGCCTACCTGTCCCGCTTCGAGGAGGAGTTGGTTTCGGCGCTCTCGAAGGGTTGAGGACCCTGCGGGGCGGTTGCGGGTTCGGCGCCTCGCCCTGGGATAGGGTGGCTCCGATCGAACGAAGGGGGTCGGTCCGGATGACGAGGTGGCGTACGGCTGGCCGCGTCGCGGCTTTCGGAGCGCTGGCGGTGCTGCTCAGCGCGTGCTTGAAGCTCGACATGGACCTGCGCGTGTCGGCCGACGACACGGTGAGCGGGAACGTGATCTTCGCGATGGACAAGGAACTGCTCGAGCTCACGGGGCAATCGGTCGAGGACGTGCTCGGAGCCGACGCCCCGGTCCCGACCGACGCCCAAGGGGTGTCGGCCGCGCCGTACGAGGATGACCAGTTCGCGGGGCAGCAGTTCTCGTTCGACGCGGTGCCGCTCGCCCAGTTCAACCAGGACGAGGATCCCGAGAGCCTCACGATCGTCCGCGAGGGCGACACGTTCCGCGTGTCGGGCGTGCTGGACCTCTCCGGCGCCACCGGCGCCACCGGCCTCCCCGGGTTCGAGGACGCGTTCCAGGGCGCCGAGCTCCGGATCCGCATCTCGTTCCCCGGCGAGGTCGCGGACTCGAACGGTGATGTCGACGGGAACACGGTGACCTGGGTTCCGGCCATCGGCGAGCGCCTCGAGCTCCAGGCGACCGCGAGCGCGATCGAGAGCGCCGGTGGTGGCTCGAACCTGACCCTGATCCTGATCGTCGTGGGAGTCGTCGTGGTCCTGGCCGTCGTCGTCGCCGTCGTCACGGCCCGCAAGCGGGGAGCGAAGCCGTCTCCGGCTGAGGAGGGCGCAGCCGCCGGTCCGCCGCCCGCCGTACCGCCCGCGGCTCCGACCACCCCCGAGCCCGAGGCGATGGCTCCGCCGCCTCCCCCGGCGGCCGGGGGCGACGAGCCGCCGGCGCCTCCACCGGTCGGGGGCGACGAGCCGCAGACGACCCCGGGCCATGACGAGCCGCCGCCCGCCCCGCCGTCGCAGGGCTGAGCACAGGCAGGTTCTTCGGCGGCGTCCGACCCGGGCTGGGCGGTGCAAGCTTGCCCGGGTCCACGCGCGGCGGTAGCGTCAGATGGTGCGCGCTACCTGAGAGGAGGGTTCGGGATGTCCGAGCAGAGACGGCAGAGCAGCGGCTGGCCCGCGGGTTCCGTCTTCTTCGCAGCGATCATGATGATCGTGATCGCCTCGTTCCACGCGGTGACAGGACTCGCAGGGATCGGGGAGGAGGGTTCCTACGCTGCAACCCCCAACTACGTCCTCGAGATGAGCGCGACCGCGTGGGGATGGATCCACCTGGTCTTCGGTGTGCTGGTCGCCTTCGCGGGGCTGGCGCTGATGACGGACGCGGCTTGGGCTCGCATCGTCGCCCTCATCGTCGCGATGGTATCGGCGCTCGCGAGCTTCGCGTTCATCCCCCTGCATGCACCTTGGTCGTTGGCGTTGATCGCGTTCGACGTTGCTGTGATCTGGGCGCTCGCCATCCACGGGGAGACCGTCGCGGAACCCTGACCTGTGCAGCGGCCGAACGCGACGGCGGTGCTCAGGCCTCCTGCCCGCGTGCGCCGTTCGGGGGCCCGGATGGCGACCGCCGCCACCCCCGATGTGGGGTCGGTCCGACTACGTAGGTCGACGTACACCCCGATAGGGTGAGCGGGGGATGGTCTCCGCGCGGACCATCGCGGTATGGTCGAGCGCAGCCCTCGGGCCGACCCAAGGAGGGGACACGTGGTTCAGACGATGTGCGGCGCGGCGCGGTACCTCGGGCGCGTGTTGCGCCGCACGGCGGGGGAGGCCGGAGCGGTCAGCACGGAGTATGGCCTCATCCTCATGCTGATCGCGCTCGCGATCATCCTTGCGGCCACGGGCTTCGGGTTAGCGGTCGCGAACCTCTTCGAGCGAGCGTCGGGATCGATACCGACGGGTTGACCCCCAGCCCCGCCACCGTCAGGTGGCTTGATCATCGAGACCACGGTAGGGTCCGCCTGATCTCGTGGTGGACGAGCCCAACTTGTACCTGGGAACGCCGCGGACCGCATCGGTGTGCGCCGAGACGCCCTGCCTGGTCCATCGGCTGCGGCGGGAGAGCCTGGAGCGGATGGAGCGGGACGAGCCGGAGCTCGCGGTGGCGCTCCCCCGCTCGTTCGCTCGCCTGATCGCCGGCAGGCTCTCCGAGACGCTGGACACACTCCAGAACGTGATGGACTGAGCGATGACCCTGCCGGTCACGTTGGTCCCGCACACGCACTGGGACCGCGAGTGGTACGAGCCGTTCGAGGTGTTCGCCGGACGTCTCGAGGCGATGATGGACACCCTCCTGCGCCTCGGCGGATCGGGGTTCCCCCACTTCCATCTCGACGGACAGACGGCGATGATCGACGACTACCTGGCCCGCCGCCCCGAGCAGGAGCCCGCGCTCCGAGAGCTGGCCGCGGCCGGGAGGATCTCGCTCGGCCCCTGGGTCACGCAGATGGACGAGTTCCTCGTCTCCGGCGAGTCCCACATCCGGAACCTGGAGATGGGGCTCGCCCGGGCCCGGGAGCTCGGCTCACCGCTCGAGCTGGGGTACTTGCCGGATCAGTTCGGCCACATCGGGCAGATGCCCCAGATCCTGCGGCAGCTCGGGCTCGAGCGGGCGATGGTCTGGCGCGGCGTGCCGCGAGAGGTCGACCGAACGGCGTTCCGGTGGCGTTCGCCGGACGGCAGCGAGGTGATCGCCGAGTACATGATGTTCGGCTACTCGAGCGGGTCGGCCTTCGAGCGGTTGACCGATCCGACCGAGCTCGCCGCGGAGCTGGAGTGGAGCGTCGGTCGCACGCGCCCATACCTGGCGGGGGATCGGGCCGTCGTCCTGGTCGGTTACGACCACGCGGGACCGGACGCGACGCTCCCACTCCGGATCGACGAGGCGCGCGGCGCCATGCGGGACCTGGAGGTCCGGATCGGGGGGCTCGCCTCGCACCTGGACGCACAGGTGCTCGACGCCGACCTGCCGCTCTGGGTCGGAGAGCTGCGCTCCTCCGCCCGCTCGCACCTGCTGCCGAACGTCGTGTCCGCGCGCCTCCACCAGAAGCGCGAACGGGGACGCGTCGAGGCGCTGATCGAGAGGTACGCGGAGCCGCTGGCGGCGCAGGTGCCGGGGTTCGCGTGGCCGGAGGAGGAGCTGCATCGCGCGTGGACGCTGCTCCTGTGGAACGGCGCCCACGACTCGGCCTGCGGCTGCTCCCACGACCGCGTCGCGCTGGACGTCGACGCGCGGGTCGCCGAGGTGCGCACCCTCGGTGAGGAGATCGTGAGGCGGGCGCTCTCGGCGCTCGGGTCGGGGGCCCGATCGAGCGGCGTCGTGCGCTTCAATCCCTCGCCCTTCGAGCGGGACCACGTGCCGGGGAACGGATGGTCGGTCGTCTCCGCGGGACACGAGCCGGCGTTCGCACCGGTCTCGCTCGCGCCGCTGCCGGACGGCGACGGCGTGGCGATCGACGGCATGGCGATCCGCCTCCTCGACGAACCCGACGTCGGCGACCTCTACAACTTCTGTCCTTCCTCGGAAGGTCAGGTCGCATCGCCGCCGGCGGCGATCGAGATCCGCGGCCACGAGGTCGACGCGAGGTGGGAAGGCCTGCGGGTCCTCTTCCGCGCCACGCGGCGGGCGGACGAGGACATCTTCCGGCTGGAAGGCGTGACCCGCAACGAGCGTCCGGACCACCGGTTCCGGTTTCACGTGGGCCTGGCGAACGCGGTCGACGGCTCGCTGGCCGGGTCGCCGTTCGAGCTCGTCGCGCGCCCGCTGGTCGGCGAGGGAGGGGAGATCGAGGCCGCCTCTGCCACCTGGCCCGCGCGACACGTCGTCCTCGCGGGGGGAACGGCCGTCTTGCACGAGGGGGTGTTCGAGTACGAGGTCGCAGGAGGCGCCGAGGTCGCTGGAGGTCCCGAGATCGCCGTGACGCTCCTTCGCTGCGTCGGGACGATCAGCCGGTCGGGTCTCGCGACGCGGCCGTTCGCGGCCGGGCCAGGCGTCCCCACACCGCTCGCCCAGATGCTCGGGGAGACGGCGTTCGCGCTCGGTGTCTGGCCGAACGCGACGCCCGACGGGCTCTGGGAGCGGTGGGAACGGTTCGCGCTTCCGCTCGCCGAGGCCGCCGCCTCGGGCGGTGGAGACCTCCCCGACGAAGGGTCGTTCGTAGGGCTCGGGGGCGACGCCCTGCTCTCGGGGATCCGTAGGGTCGACGGTCGCCTGGAGATGCGTCTGTGGAACCCGTCGACCGAACGCGACGCCGAGGCCCTCGTGGGGCCCGCGACCTATCGCGTGGGTCCAGGGCAGATCCTGACGGTCCTGCCGGACTAGCGGCTAGGATGCGCGCGTGAGCGAGCCGCCTCCCCGCCGGGACGAGCCAGTAGGGCCGGCGGACCCGCTCGTGGTCCCGCGTTTCGCGGGTCCCTCGACGTTCGCACGTCTGCCGCGCCGGGACCAGGTCGCGTCCTGCGACGTGGCTGTGGTCGGGATCCCGTTCGACAGCGGCGTCACCTACCGGCCCGGCGCGCGGTTCGGCCCCCACGCGGTGCGGAACGCGACCCGGCTGCTCCGCGCGTACCACCCGGCGCTCGAGGTCCGGCCTTTCGCGGCGCAGCAGGTGGCCGACGTCGGGGACATCGCGTGCAACCCGTTCGACATCGCAGAGGCGATCGCGCAGATCGAGGCTGGGGCGGAGGAGGCCCTGGCCGGCGCCGGGGCGCTCCTGTCGATCGGAGGGGATCACACGATCGCCCTCCCGCTGCTGCGCGCGATGCACCGGCGACACGGACCGATCGCCTTGCTGCACTTCGACGCGCACCTGGACACCTGGGACACCTACTTCGGCGCCGCATACACCCACGGGACCCCGTTCCGTCGCGCCTGGGAAGAGGGGCTGCTCCAGCGGGACCGGGCGACCCACGTGGGCATCCGCGGCCCGCTGTTCTCGCCCGAGGACCTCGTGGACGACGCGCGCTTCGGGTTCGAGATCGTGTCCGCGATGGACGTGGAGCGGCTGGGGATTTCCGACGTCGCGGGGACGATCCGCGAGCGCCTCGGCGACGCGCCGGTGTACGTGTCGGTGGACATCGACGTCCTCGACCCGGCGCACGCGCCGGGCACCGGAACCCCGGAGGCGGGCGGCCTCACCAGCCGGGAGCTCCTGGGGATCCTCCGCGGCCTGGACGGTGCGAACCTCGTCGGGGCGGACGTCGTGGAGGTGGCCCCCGCGTACGATCACGCGGAGATCACCTGCATGGCGGCCTCCCACGTCGCCTTCGAGCTGCTCGGCCTGTTCGCCCGGCGCCGGTAGCGCTCGGCCGTCAGAGCGCGAACGGCGCGTATCCCTCGGCGGCCCGCGGCCACGGATCTGCGCGTTCCCACGCCTCCGCGAGGTCGAGCAGCATCCCGTCGCGGAAGCGCGGCCCGGTGAACTGGAGCCCGAACGGCACCCCGTTCTCGCATCGCCCGGCCGGCACCGTGATCGCGGGGTACCCGGCGATGTTCTGGACGTTGGTGTTGTAGACGGAAGGTGGCAGGGACACGAGATCCATCCCCGGGAGGGAGCCCTCGGCCAACCACCCGGGCTCGGCGAGCGTCGGCGTGGCGATCACCGCGTCCTCGCCCAGGATCTCGTCCAGCTCGCGCGCGTATGCGAAACGCCGGGCCCGAGCCGCCAGGTACTCGTCCACCGTCACGCGCAGGCCGTGCTCGAGGAAGTCGCGGGTGGCGGGGTGGAAGAGCTCCATCGACCGCTCGACCCGTTCCCGGCCGAGCCACGCGACCAGCTCCGGCCCCGTGTGGATCGGCCAGTCCGTGTCGCAGTTCCCCGACCGCAGGAGCTCGCCAGGACCGACGGGCTCCACGGGGACGCCGAGGTCGCGCTCCAGGCGCTCCAGCGCGGCGGCGAGGCTCCGCTCGAGCTCCGCCGGCAGCGGTCCCCAGTCGAAGAAGCGGGGAGCCGCGAGCACGCGGCGAGGGAGCCCGCGCTCGGGCCGCCACGACGGGAGGGCGTTCGGGTCCCCGGCGACCGGGCCGGCTTCCACGGCCAGGAGGAGGCGGAGGTCGTCGACGCTGACCGCGAGCGGTCCGGACGTGGTCAGGTCCGGCCAGGCGAGCGCGGGGTCGCGACCGACGATCCCGTTCGTCGGTTTGATCCCGGCCAGGCCGCAGAAGGCCGCCGGGATCCGGATCGAGCCTCCGGTGTCGGTCGCGGTGGCGATCGGGACCATCCCCGCGGCCACGGCCGCGCCCGACCCACCACTGGATCCGCCGGGGGAGAACGCCGGCGCCCAGGGGTTGCGGGTCGGCCCGAACACGAGGTTGTCGGTGAACCCCTCGCAGGCGAACTCCGGTGTGTTCGCCTTGCCCACCGGGATCGCGCCGGCCGCCCGGAGCCTGGCGGTCATCAGGCCGTCGCGCTCGGCTGGCCGAGCGTCGCGGAACAGCAGGGAGCCACCCGTGGTGGGCATGCCGGCCAGGTCCTCGATGTCCTTGATCAGGCAGGGGAGCCCGGCCAGCGGCCCCGGGTCCTCTCCCCGGGCGATGCCCTCGTCCAGGGCCGCGGCCTCGGCGAGGGCCTCCTCCGCTCGAAGGCCGACCACGGCTCCGAGGGTTCCGTCGAGCGACCCGATCCGGCGGAGCGCCAGCTCGACGAGCTCCCGCGCGGCCACGCGGCGGGTGCGAACCCCATCGGCGAGCTCTCGGATCATCGGGCAATCCTGGACGATGGACGGCGGGGCTGCACGCGGATCGGCGGAGATGCACGGTTTGCGCGCAGAGCGGCCGTGCCGGAGAGTTCGGGCATGGCTCGCACGATCCGCGCGGCGGTCCTCGAACGACCCGGCACGCCGCTTCGGACCGAGGAGCTGGAGCTCGCCGATCCGGGTCCCGGCCAGGTGCTCGTCCGGACCGCGGCGAGCGGGGTCTGCCGCTCGGACCTGCACCAGGCGGACGGGGACTGGGGCGATCCCGGGCCGATCGTGCTCGGGCACGAGTGCGCGGGCTTCGTGGAGGAGCTCGGTCCCGGCGTCGAGGGCGTGCGGCCCGGGGACCTCGTCGCCCTGAACTGGTTCTGCGCCTGCGAGGCCTGCGCCTCGTGTCTCGCCGGTCGCCCGTGGTCGTGCACCGGGACCCTGGCGCTCGACAACCGTCTCCCCGACGGGTCGACGCCGCTCCGGCGTCCCGACGGGTCGGAGGTGCTGCCGATGCTCGCCGTGGGAGCGTTCGCCGAGGCGGCCGTCGTGGCGTCGCAGGCGGCCGTCCCGATGTCCGAGGGCATCTCGCCGGAGGTCGCTGCGCTGATCGGGTGCGGCGTGACCACCGGCGTGATGGCGGTGCTTCGCACGGCCGAGGTCCCGCCGGGCGCCACGGTCACCGTCATCGGGCTCGGCGGGGTTGGGCTCTCCTGCGTCATGGGGGCGGTCGTCGCGGGCGCATCGGAGATCGTGGCGGTCGACCGGGTGCCCGCGAAGCTCGAGCGTGCCGAACAGCTGGGCGCGACGCGGACGATCCTCGCCGACGACGAGGCGCGGACCCGGTCGCAGATCGCCGACGCGACCGGGGGCGGTCCCGCCTATGCGTTCGAGGCGATCGGCCTCACCTCCACGATCGAGCTGGCGATCGACGTCCTCGCCCCGGGAGGCACGGCGGTGATCGTCGGCATCACGCCGTTCGGACACCGAGCCTCCTTCGACACGGCCACGCTCGTAGACAAGAGCGCCCGGATCGTCGGATCGAACTACGGGTGGTCGATCCCGTCGGAGGACTTCCCGCGATTGGCCCGCCTCGTCCTCGACGGACGCCTGCCCGTGGACCGGCTGATCGAGGGCCGGATCGGCCTGGAGGGCGTGAACGCCGCGCTCGACGCGCTCCGCCTCGGCGAGGGGCTGCGCAGGGTCATCGTGTTCTGATGGCCGGCTCTGGCTAGGATTCGCCCATGCCCGGCTCGATCCGCTCCTCCGCCAAGGCCGCGTCCTTCACCGAATCGGTCATACGAGAGATGACCCGCCTGGCCATGGAGCACGACGCGATCAACCTGGCCCAGGGGTTCCCCGACTTCCCCGCCCCCGAGGAGCTGAAGCGAGCGGCGCAGGACGCGGTCGCGGCAGACCTGAACCAGTACCCGATCACCTGGGGCGAGCCGGAGCTCCGCGAGGCGATCGCGGAGACCTACGGGCGGGTCTACGGGATGCGGGTGGATCCGGAGCGGAACCTCTGCGTCACGTGCGGCTCGACCGAGGCGATGATCTCCTCGATGCTCGGCGTCCTGGACCCGGGGGACGAGGTGGTCATCTTCGAGCCGTACTACGAGAACTACGGACCCGACACGATCATCGCGGGCGCCGTGCCCCGCTACGTGACGCTCCGCGAGCCCGACTGGACCTTCGACGAGCGCGAGCTGGCGGCCGCGTTCACCGAGCGGACCCGCGGGATCGTGGTGAACACGCCCAACAACCCGACCGGGAAGGTTTTCTCCCGCGAGGAGCTCGAGGCGATCGCGACGCTGTGCCAGAGGTGGGACGTGATCGCCTTCACCGACGAGATCTACGAGCACATCACGTACGACGCTCACCCCCACGTGCCGATCGCGACGATCCCGGGGATGGAGGACCGCACGATCACCATCAGCGCGCTGTCGAAGACCTACGCGGTCACGGGGTGGCGCGTCGGATGGGCCGTCGCTCCGGAGGATCTGATCGACGGGATCCGCAAGGTGCACGACTTCCTCACGGTCGGTGCGCCGACCCCCCTCCAGCACGCCGGCGCGGTGGCGCTGCGGATGCCCGAGGCCTACTACGGAACGCTCCGCCGCGACTACGAGGAGCGCCGGGCACTCATGCTCTCGATCCTGGAAGAGTGCGGGTTCGCGTTCGCGCCGCCCGCTGGCGCGTACTACGTCCTCACCGGCATCTCGCACCTGGGGTTCGGCAGCGACGTGGATCTCGCGCACCACATGGTCGAGCGCGTCGGGGTCGCCGTGGTGCCGGGTTCCTCCTTCTACTCCGAGCCCCGTCTCGGCCGCGGGGTCGTTCGGTTCTCGTTCTGCAAGCGGTTGGAGACCCTCGAGGAGGCCGGCCGCCGCCTCCGGCGCCTGCGGCCGACCGATCAGGGGAGCGTTCGATGGTAGACGCGTACCCGGTGGCCGCCGCCCAGATCGCGCCGGCGTTCATGGACCTCCCGGCCTCGGTCCGGCGGGCCGAGGAGGCGATCGCGGAGGCGGCGAGCGGTGGAGCCCGCTTGGTCGTCTTCCCCGAGACCTGGCTCCCCGGGTACCCGTCGTGGGCGGACGTCGGGATCCCGTGGGAGGGCGCGGCCTCCAAGGCCGCGTTCGCCAGTCTGCACCGAAACGCCGTCGAGGTTCCCGGTTCGGCGACCGAGGCCCTGTGCCGGGCCGCCCGTCGGCACCGCGTCCTCCTCGTGATGGGCATGACCGAGCGAGACGCTCGGTACTCGCGGGGGACCCTCTACAACTCGTTGCTGTTCGTGTCGGACCGGGGCGAGGTCCTCGGCGTCCATCGCAAGCTCGTACCGACCCACTCCGAGCGCATCATCTGGGGTCCCGGGGACGGCAGCACGCTCCACGTGTTCGACACGCCGATCGGGAGGCTCGGCGGGCTCATCTGCTGGGAGCACTGGATGCCGCTCGCCCGCTTCGCGATGCACGCGAAGGGGGAGCAGGTGCACGTGGCTGCGTGGCCGGATCTCCCCGAGATCCATCACCTGGCGAGTCGGAGCTACGCGTTCGAGGGCCGCTGCTACGTCGTGTGCGCGGGCCTGTACCTGCCGCTCGACGCGATCCCGGAGGACCTGGAAATCCGGGACGCGCTCGTCGAGGTGGCCTCGAAGAACCCCGATCCCTCGGTGGTGCTGTGGGGCGGGTCCGGGATCGTCGGGCCCGACGGCGAGTGGGTCGCCGGGCCCGTGACCGACCGCGAGGAGATCGTCTTCGGCGAGGTGGACCTCGACCGCATCGCGGGTGAGCATCAGGCCCTCGATACGGCGGGGCACTACAACAGGCCTGACGTGTTCTCGCTCACGGTGGACGAGACCCCACGGGCGCCCGTGACCTGGCGCCGGGAGGAACCCGAGGCGGGCGAGGCGTAGACCTCAGCGCTCGCGCTCGAGGATCGCGGGGTCGGCGCCTAGGAACCTCAGCAGGTTCCCGAACAG
>Ga0209642_10002439_pt1 | contig 12226 bp, 8 predicted proteins | sample RifCSP19_2_FD_184025 | JGI IMG/M metagenome (GOLD analysis project Ga0209642, IMG submission 184025) | Soil microbial communities from Rifle, Colorado - Rifle CSP2_sed 19_2 (SPAdes) (version 2) | ecosystem: Environmental > Terrestrial > Deep subsurface > Rock core/Sediment | place: Rifle... | reverse complement strand
CATGGACATCGCCTTCTCTGTAACTTATGCTGCCCTTCGGGTGGCAGGTAAAACATAAATCTTTACCAGATAATTTGGTGGTTATCTTCTTATCAGATACTATAGAATTATGGCATTGATCACAGTTTTTATTTAAAAAGACCGTGTGACCGTAAGGGCCGAGGAGGCCTTTGGTATTTGAACTATGTCCAGAGTGGCATGTGCTACAATCCATGTCTTTTGTTGCAAAGGTCAGAGAAACGTTATTCACGCTGCATCTTGCTGGATGGCAGTTTTTGCATATCTTATTTGGGGCAGCAGACAAAAGGTCTTCCTCTGAAGATGCATGTGCATTATGGCAAGAAGAACATTCTCCTTCTTTAAAGGGAAGGTGAGCATATGGTTGCTTAAGTTGCTCTTGCAGGGGCCCATGACATTCCCAGCAGAGTTTCTTTTCCTCCTTAATCAAAAGATATTTGTTTTCACCTCCATGACCATAATGGCAATCCGTGCATACACCCTTTTTGAGGGCTCCATGTTCAGTACCCTTTTTGATAAGATTCCTGATACCTTCATGACAGCTCAGACAGAGAGCGTTCGTATCATCTTTCATCAGAATGTTAAGATCACTTGCATGTGCGCTGTGACAGTTTAAACACTTCCCTTGTTTGAATGGAAAATGGACATGACTGCTGGAGAGTTTTTCTTTTAATTTTTTATGGCACTGATAACAGAGATCAGGCACTCCGCTTTTAAGATCAGACTGTGCATAAGCGTTTTTGCCATCGGATAGAATAAATGCTATCAGCAGAAGGTATGGGAAAATTAGCAAGGGAGACAATAATCGGCCACGGTAACGAAGCCCGTTTCGTCTAACGGTTACGTCGTTCGGCTCTTTCACACCACCGTTACACGTTACCGATACTGGCATCGTAACCGTTGCATTAGATTTAGCTATTTGCTTATTCATGGCAGGCCTTACAATCTCCTTTAGAGAATGGAGTGTGCTTTATCTTTCTGAGGAGACCGGGTTTTTCTGTTACATGTGGCTCGTGGCAACTCAGACATTGGTTGATTTTAGCGATTGGTTCTATATGTACCTTGAGAAGTCTCTCAGTATCAGCAGAGTGGCATTTAACACATAGCGCTGGGTCCTTTGCATTAAGTAAATACTTTGATTCGGAGAAATGAGACAGGTGACAGCTCAAACAGTCTCCCTTTTCCAATGAGATATGTCCTTTTCTCACATTTGTAGTAACTATCTTCTCATGACATGAAAGACAAAGCTCTTGCGGCCTGTTAAGAAGGAGATGGCTGAGCTTTGTTCCGTGAGGGCTATGACATCCTGTACATTTCCCTTCCTCAACAGGAAGATGCTTGTCGGCACTGCCCTTTAATCCATTCTCTATGTTCTTGTGGCATCCAAAACATAAGTTAGGCATTGGTAAAACAGTGTTGTCAGGATAATCACTTGAATGTGGATCATGACAGGTTTCACAAGACTTATCTTTAAAAGGTGGGTGGATAACTTCTTCTTTAACCTCAAGGAACATGTCACCATGACATTTCACACAAAGCTGTTGTGATGAGTCAATGAGGAGGCTTTTGTAGGAAGAGGAATGGGGCTTGTGACAGGAGGCGCATTCTTTTTTACTCACAGGAGTATGAATGAACACCTTAAAGAACTCTTTCTCTTCCTTTTTATGACACGTATAGCAAAGGTTAGTCAGAGCAGTTTTCATCATGCCCTTATTGTTACTGCCATGAGAGTCATGACATTTCTTACATTCAACCTTGTAAAAGGGGACATGGATATTCTTTTCTTTTAATTCTCCTTCTGTCTTTGGATGACATGTAAAGCAGATCTGTTTTTCAGATGCCTTTAAGTAAAGTGGATATTCAGAGGCATGGGGATTATGACAGGCTGTACAGCCCTTATCTTTTATGGGCCCATGCAAGTTACTGACTTTTAGTACACCTGACTTTTTCTCATGGCAGCTTATACAGAGTTCATTTTTACCCATCAGGGTTATTTTTGGAAAGTCTGTGGCATGGGGGCTGTGGCAGCTCTGGCATTTATCTTCTTCCAAAGGACGATGTTTGTATGGTTTCTTAAATGCAGTCTCTTCTTTCTTATGACAGACATAACATAATTTGCCATCAGGGGCAATAACACTGAAGGGTTTTGGATCTGTAGGCGGTTTATGACAGGAAGTGCATTGAGCAAGTTTTAAGGGAGTATGAATTGATTCCCTGAGAAGACTCTCATTTGTTGAGCTATGTGCAGTATGGCAGTTAGTGCATCTGGACTGTTCAACAGGATAGTCCTTATGTCCCTTTCTAAAACTGGTTTCTGTAAAATTGTGACAGGACTGGCAGAGTTCAGTCTCCCCCTTTATAATGTTGTCCTTATATTGAGAGCCGTGCGCTGCGTGGCATATAAGACAGTTATCATTTTGCGGTTTGTGGCGTTTAGCACGCATAAAAGGGGCATCTTTATGACAGGTGAAGCATTGGTCATTCCCTGTCTTCTTCAGAAGGAATTTATTATCAGAGGCATGAGGATTATGGCAGGGTAAACATCTGCCCTGCTTAAGGGCAGTATGTACATGAGACAATTTATCCATATTCTGCGCCATCTGGGCATGACATGTAAAGCAGAGTTTTCTTTCCTCCTTTTCCTTTAGAGTTAACACTGGAAGTCTTCCATGGCGAAGATGACATGCCTCGCAATCCTGTTTGCCCATTGGCGAGTGAACGAACTTTTTCTGGAATTCATTCAGTTTTTCCTTGTGACAGTCAAGGCAGGGCTTTGGTGCAAAACCTTTACGAACTGTGGGTTCAGGTGCACATGAATAGTAAAGACAGAAGATAAAAAGTATAAAGATAAGTTTTAAGGCATTATGCAGATATTTTCTATGGTTCATTGAGTTTCCTGGTGTTTCTTGAGTTTGTAGCAAAAAACTGTGTAAACTCAAGAAACTAATAACATTTGAAACTTGGTAAATTATCTTTCAATATGCGTCACATGTCAAGAAAAAAATTATTTCTGAAGCTTTTCTTTCAGTGATGCAACTGCTTTATCGTTGATTTTTATCTCTGAGTCCTTTTTCAATTGGGATACATATTTATTTAGGATAGTATTTAATTGATCTTCAAAGCAGGCTCTATAGACTGCATCTTTTACTTTGTCAAACTCCTCTACCTCACCTTCTTTTCTATCCTGCAGGCGGATTATACTGTATAAGGAACCAATCTCAATTATTGGGCTTACGTCGCCTGGTTTGAGGGTAACTACAATTTCCTTAACGGGTTTAGGCATGTCTGATTCAGTAAGCCATCCCATTTCTCCGCCATTTTCCACAGAGGTATCAACAGACCATCTTTTTGCTAACCAGGAAAAATCGGCTCCTTTCTGTAAGTTATCAAGAATATCCTGTGCCTTATCTAAAGATTTTACTGTAATCTGCTGGATTTTAAAACTATCTGGTTTGGTAAATTTTTTCTGATGGGTTAAGTAGTAGTCTTTTAGTGCCTCTTCTGAAATGGTGACCTGGGGTGCTATTACTCTTTTGATAAAAGTATTTTTAAGTAGCTGATTTTTATAGCGATCAACCATATTCCCCAGAACAGCCTTCATTTCGTAGTGGCGGCTGAGTGCCTCATGGTCAACTATCTTACGGTCAATCCAGTCATTAAGGATTTCTTCCTTTGATTTTTTTTGATTTGATGTTGCTATCATTGCAAAATTACCAACTGTCAGAGTAGAACCATTAACCTCAGCCAGAATGGTCTTATTCTGTAACAAATATTTTTCCTCATTACTTCCGCTGTTCAGTTTGAGAGTGGAAAGAAGTTCATGATCAATCTTTATTGTTGACCGTTCACGAAGATACTTCAGATATTCATCGCTGCGTTCTCTTTCCTTTCTTTTTCTGATAGCTTTCTCTATGCTTCCTCTGACACGTTCGAGCTCCTCATCTGGTGCCTCTTTCTTGTCAATAAGTTTCATGATGTAATACTTATGTTGAGTTTTTATGACATCGCTGATCTCTCCAGGCTTTAAATTGGAAATAGCTTTTTCCATTTGAGGAGTTACAGAATATCGATTCAAAGCAATTTCCTTACCGGTAAAATTGTTTCCATTTTTCAAAAGTTCTAACTGCTCTTTGGCCTCTTCTTCTGAGTTGAATTCAACAATACCAAGTTTTAAGCTCTCATAGCTTTTCTTATAGTAGTCGATAATGTCTTTCTCCGTTAGTTGAACCTTTTGTACAATCTCCTCATCATGGAGTCTCACTACTGATTCCCTCAGGATGTATTCTTGAACTGCCTGTTGAACTTCTGGGTACTCCTCCATGCCCATATTTCGGGCTTCCTGGATAATCAACCTGTCATCTATAAGTTTCAGTATGAACTGTGACAAATTTAACGTGCCGGCTGAGGAGATATCCTCTCTGCGGTGTGCAACCTCCAAAGAATATTTTAGATCATCCTTGGTAATGTGCTCCCCGTTCACGATTGCTAATGTATTCTCCTTCTGAGAAAGTGAAGCACAACCCCCTAAAATAATCAGCAAAGAGCTAAGAGCAAAGAGCATTAACCGGTTAAGGTTACGAAGCCCGTTTCGTCTAACGGTTACGTCATTCGGCTCTTTCTCATTGCCGTTGCACGTAACCGATACGGGCATCGTGGCCGTGGCCGCAGGGCGTGATATCAATATGGGTATCGTGGCCGTAGCATTAACCGTTGATGGCTGCTTTATTGCCATTTGACAGTTCCCATTTTTTCTATTAACTTTTTAACTACCTCATGTGCAATGTTATCAACAGACCTTATTTTGCCCCAATCAAAGACAATTATTTTTTCATCACCATTGAGCTGGTAGCCATCATACCATAAGATCTTGTTTTTCCTTACATCTATGAGTCTTGCATTTATAGCTACTTCAGGCGGGGAGGAGGTTTCCAACCCCTCAGAGTAAAGCTCCACTGTGCCCACTAAAATACCATCTACATCTAAGGACTTTAAAAGCCCCTCTAAAACATCGTAGTCAATTTCTCCCTTCTGTTTGATCCTTAAGTCTACGATTAATCTTCTAATTTCACCATATTCTACAGGTTCAAACCTCTTATCCTGAAAGAGTCCCACTAAAAACATATATGCTGCTATTATGCCTGCATCCTTGTGCTTGCTCGAATTTTGAAAAGGCATCACTGCAATTCTATGAGTAAACTCTTTCTCTTTTTGTGGTGGTGAAATGCTGAAAGAAGCAAACAACCTGTTAACAATTAGGAGGGTTAGTTTGTCTATCGTTTTCACTGTTCCTAACCCTAAGATTCTTGTAAAATCATCTCCTGTAGCAGAAGCATGATTTGCCCATATAATAGAACCATCAGAGGAATTAATCAGACGGGCTGAAAGTCCAACACGTGGATTTTCTCCTGGCCGGAGAGAATTGATAGACCCTACAAAAATTGCTTTTACATTTAATTCCTTTCCTATCTTCTGGGCTAATTCCTTCGAAATATAACCTGTGGACCTGACCCTTTCTTTGAGTAGAAATTTGTTGAGAATATCCTCATCGACTATCTCAATCCCTTTTCCTTCTAACTGACTTTTTAGCACTGGCATAATTTCAGTAAGGGCATCGTTGTTATCAGTAAGATTTTCAAAGGGGAAAATGGCTATTTTAATCTTTTGGGATAGTTGAATTGGTTCGAGAATCATTGCTATATTGTCATGCTTTTCCCTGACACCGATTGCACATTCTGCAATGACATTAGATGTTACGCCAGCTTCAATTGCCCCGTTAATTATCTGTTCAAGGTTACTACCTCCTTCTAATGCGCAATTGGCGACTAAACAGGCGTTATAACCCATATTTATACTGGCCTTTACTACTTCTTTCATGGTCTTACCTTCCTGGATCAAACTCCTTATGACGAGACATATGTCTTTTTTTTCAGAGAATTTTTCCGATATCATGTTGCTCATTGTTTCTTCTGCAAATAAGGGATTACTCAATATCAACAGAAGAATAACAGCAGAGAGATATTCAACTATCTTTTTCTTCATCTCCATACAATTTTTGGTCATCTAAAGGGATGTATATTTTTCTTTCCGCTTTATTTATAAAGCGTCTGGATGGCATCTCGCACTACACGTAAAACAGCTTCGCTCATAGTTTCTGACCTGGCTCCAAAATGTCTCGCCATGAAGCTTGCTCCACCTGCAGTTTTTGTAACGGACCAGATGATACTCCCTGAGCTAACATCTGCCATCATGAGTGTAATGGTTACCTCAGGGGCAGAAAGATTTCCGGTTCTCACCTCTCCAAATTTCCCAACTGAGCCAAAGATAATTGCCTGAACTTTAAGTGCATTCCCGATTGACTTGATTTGTTCTGCATTCAAAGCTGAGACAGATTTCAGCCCGAGTTTTTCAATAGCAGCCACTGCTTCTCCTGGAACGGCTACGTCAACAATGCCTGTAGCCAGTAGCTCGCTAATAACAACCTGCCTTACGGTTTCGCCGGCAAATCTTTCATTCGTCATATTATCTAAAGGCAGTACAGCTACCTTTTTAATAAAGCTGAAGTCATAATCCGGGCGGATATAGAATGAAGGTGTTGTCCCACGGCCACCACAACCGCAGCTAATACCCAACAATAATATGATGCATATACATGCTAAGATGCTTCTTTTCGGCAAATTCATATCTTCCTACCTTTAAAAGTTAGTTTTTGGATTTTATTAGTTCAATTTGTCTGATTGGTTTTAAACTAATCAAACTAATCAAACTAATAAGACTAATAAGACTAATTGAGAAATTAAAATAACGTATCAATTGCTTCTTTTACCACCTTATTGGCAGCTTCACTCAGCGTGATACCTTCTGCACCAAAGTGTCTTGTCCAGAAGCTGGGACCACCTGCAGTGTGCCATATGGACCATATGATATTGCCTGAGGAAGCCTCAACCAGCATTAAATTTATAGATACCTCTGGATAAGAGACTGAAATCCCTTTGCTTATACCAAAGGCTTCTACAGATCCCATCATAACTGTTTCTACGCTCAAGGTTTTTCCCAGGTTTTGAATATCCGTTATATTTATAAAACTGAAGGATTTTATCTTTAACTCCCTCAGAACCTTTGTTACCTCTCCAGGTTCAATAACATCGATGCCTCTTGATAGGAGTTCAGTGATGACAGATTTCCTTATTTTCTCAGCAGCGTATTCATCAGATGTGAAATTATCAAAAGGTAAAACAGCCACCCTTTTGATGTTATTTAATTCAAAATTTGGTTTGGTGTAGTATTTAGGTCCCCCACCACAACCACACAAAAAGATTAGCAGAGAGCAAAGAGCAATTAGCAAATAGCTCAGAGCAAATAGCTTAGAGCTAAGAATTGATAACAAAGATCCCTTCTTTTTGTACTCTATGCTCTTAGCTCTATGCCCTATGCTCTTAGTTGTCATTACCAGAATCTGCAATTTAGGTTCGCTCCAATATTATAACTTGTATTATCTGTCTCCTGCTTGGTTCTTGTGTAAACATACGTAAGCTGGAGGTCTAAGAATTTTGTTATATACCATATGCCATACCAGCCAAGGGAGTCGCTTGTTAATGGCTCAAGTGCAGAATGGGTATGCAGGTAATTGAGGTTTAGTCTGAGAGCTGGAAGAGGAAGCCAGTCTATTAAAATTCCTTCTGAGGTTGTTGTATCACCATCTGTATCCGAGACTCTGAAAGTACCTGTAATATTGATAAACCTGCCAGGCCGGTAGGTAATGAGAGTTGTTCCCTCTTTTGTGCTGATAGATGTGCCTTCAGTGGATGTCCAGCTTAAGCCGTATATGAGGTTCCCATAAAGTTTTGGGGTTAAATAAGCATTTACTGAACCCCTGATGGATGTTGTATCTGTTCGGGTGTCTGTTACATAAGATTTTGACCTTGTGTGTGCCATATCTGTGACCATGTTGACATCCCGGTAAAGTTTTGAGACTATGCTTAAAAGAACCGAGTCATTAGTGGTCTCTTTTTCACCAAAGCTGTAGTTATCACTTCTGATAAGGGAGAGATTTGTATCGAGAGTTGGCAAAGGGACAGAGCTAAAGGATAGGGAATAGATGTTTGAGCTGAAATCTGTCTCCTCTCTGTTATCAAATGCTTCATTCCTCTGCAGACGTAAAGTGGTTGTAAGCAGCCTGTGGGTCAGCCATGTAGAACTGGCTCCATAAGTTCTTATGATATCGCTTCTCAGTTTATCATCCTCTTTTATGGATTTACTAACTATGTTGGAAAAAATACCGCCTATAGAATCCCAGATTGATACAGGATTCTGATCAGACCTGTTTATAAAATAATTAAAGGTGAAGTTCCATTTTGGCATTGGTCTCACATTTGCAACGAAGTTAATCCCCTGATTAAAGAAATTTGATACTTCGGTAAGCTTCCCAGTTTCCGAGATCACCTCTGTGCCAAAGGCCTCGATTTCAGTTACCAAAACGTTTGTTATTCCGGGTGCATTTACAGTTTGCATATTTACAGCTTTGAAAAAAGATGCGTTAAAGGAGGTAGTGAGCCTTATTTCATACCGGAAAATGTTATTAATAGTATCGGTAAAAACTGTAACACTTGAGATAGGTGTAGATTGCCATGTACCGATTGCATTTAAGTTACTCCGGTAGACTCGCCAGTTAGCCACATTTGTCAGTGCAGTGTCTGTACTGACATTCTGGTCCACATAGACAAATAAAGTATCCACAGAATTTCCAGATGATATAAATAGGCCAATATTATGGTATAGCCCTGTACCGATATTAATAGTTGATATCCCTGTAGTGAAATTGTTATCAGCCAAAGCAGCTACAGTTGTCGTTAAGGAAAAATCAAAGGTATTCGTATCAGGCGGGGGTGCTGTACCCTGCGTATGCCGGCCAGCCGCCTCCAAAGGTGTACGTTCAAAACGAACACTGCCTGTCTGGCTAACAAACTGCTCGATTTTATCCCTAATGTAATTTCCCTGGTAGTTTGCAGAGACGTTTGCTTTTCCGCTCCATAAAGATTTGGTATAGTTGATGTTGTAAAAACCGGTGAAATTATTAGTTTTTGTCTTTTCTATTAAACCTACCGGATTCTCATTGATATCATGTATGTAAGTTAAGTTATAGGAAAGTTTTAAATCCTTGTACGGTAAATCATACCAGGAACTTCCAGTATACCTCGTATCCGTTGTATCTATTGTTCTGGGGGAGAGATAGTCGAAATCCCTTTGTCTGTCAATCTGAAGGGATAAGAAAGGTAATTCACGGGGTGTAATATTAAACCTGGAGTAAAGAAATTCAGTGGTTCTCCTTCCTTCGTCGTTCAGGTGTGCTGTTGTCCACTGCTCCTGGCGGCGATAGCCTGCGCTGAAATCGTATATTGGATTACGAAAGAAAAAATCTACTGCTGGTTCTCCTATCCGCTGGTAGGTTTTTGTGAGGTTGCCTTCAGAGTCAGTCAATCTAAAATCTGCCCAGTTAGTTCTGAAATAGAGCTGGTAAGAAATCAAAGGTGTTATTGGTTTTTCTAATGTAAGATATAAATTTCGAAAAAAGGCAGTGGAGGTTAATATTCTTTCTCCGTCTTCATACTGTTTCGTGCTTGTATAGTTTATATTTGCCCATCCTCCGGGGCCTTCAGCATAGGCAGGAAAACAAAAAAAAAGTATAAAGCAGAGAGCAAAGAGCAAAGTTAATGTCAAATGGCTACGGTCAGGGTAACGAAGCCCGTTTCGTCTAACGGTTATGTCATTCGGCTCTTTCACGTTGCCGTTGCACGTTACCGATACGGGCATCGTTACCTTAGCCTTAACCGTATTTTGTTATGTGGTTTTTGCCCTTTGCTCATAGCTATTTGCTGTATGGAAACATTGCTATGCCATAAGGTTTTCTACCAACGGGAATTACCTTTTCTTCTCTTCTTGTAGTCTTATCAATTACTGATACATTATTTGATCCTCTATTAACCACATAGAGTTTCCTTGCCTCGGGGTCCAAAATTAAGGACCTGGGGGTACTTCCTACGGGAACGGTACCCATAACGGGAGTCAACGCTATCCTTTGAAGACCTTGTTCTTCTAAAAGAGGCCTGATAATCATTATTTCTCCAGGGACTTCCTTCAAAAGATAAATCCTGTCAAGAGAAGGGTCTGCAGTAATTCCTATGCTTGAGGTTCCTACATTGCTAATAGCACTAACAGCCCCTGTCCTGTTACCTTTGACAATTTCAAGGATATTTATGACAGAAAGATTGTCATATCCGTAGTTAGCTACGTAAACTTTTCCTCTCGGGTAGTCTACTGATAGTGCTATTGGGTTCCAGTCTACAGCAACGTTAAAAGCTTCCTCTATTCTGTTTCTTAATATGTCCATTCTCAGCACGGTAACTTCTTTGGAATTCTTATTGGCTACATAAATGTTGATGAACTTATCGCGATAGCTCCTCAGAATATTAATGTCCTGAGGGGTGAGGGATCTTGATTCCAGTAGGGTTTCTACAGGTGGATCAACTGCAACTGCTATAGGCCCATTTCCTACATTTACCTTCTCCATCTCCTGATACGTTAGTCCATCTATTACAGACACGTTGTTAGAGCCATAGTTGGTCACAAAAATAAATTCCTTTTCTGGTGAGACACTGGCTACTGCTATCCCTTCTGGCTCTCTGCCAAATCTGACTGGCACCTCGGTCTCTACTTTATTTGTAGTGGGGTCAATCACTGTGATACTATTGGAGCCTGAATTGGCTACATAAACCCTCAGGTGATCTTTTCTCAGGTTGACTGCAACACCCCTTGGTCTCTTTCCTACCATGACAGTTGATACAACCTCATCCAGTTGTCTGTTAATTACTGAGACATTATTTGAATCTTCATTTGTCACATATATGAGAAGGGTGCTTAATTCAGGACGCCTGACCTTCACATTGACCGAGGGATTAAACTGGTATCCATTAATAATGGATTCGTCAACATTCCAGTGCAGAAATAATGATGTGTTCTGATTTCTATTAATCATTACATTTATAGGTATTTCTATACCTTCTGGAGGCAGTGCTAAACTTGCTATCCTGTCCTTTCTCTTGATTGATGCCTGTTTGACTATAAACTTAATTTTTTCGTACTTCCCCTCTGGTAGAGCCTTTTCGGATAAGAGTATCTGACGTCCCATTATATTCAGGGAGTTTATAGTCAGAGGGGTATTCATGATTTCTCTGTAGGCACCACCCTCAGCCATAACATTGACTGCTGAAAGGCTAAATGAGATGTCAATAGAGGCCCTATCAGGGCCATTTAGAAATAAGGTAATCTGACCATAGTTCTGGTTATAAAATGGTTCTGAGGACTCTCCCTGGCCTTTAACTGAAGCACAACCTATCAAAACAGTAAGTAGTAAAGAGTAAACAGTAAACAGTAAAGTTTTAAAGCTTGGTTGATTATCAAACATTTTCCAACCTCTTTTCAGTCAATCGGCTACGGTAACGATGCCCGTTTCGTCTAACGGTTACGTCGTTCGGCGCCAAACCTTGACCATGCCTCTGCTAATTTATATAATTGCCTCCCAATTTTATCGTAACTATCAATTAATTCAACAAAAGATACACTTTTCATGTTTTCGATGTAAATATCCTTACACTGTTCTAAACCAACAATAGTTTCATTGCATTCAGCCATTGCGTCATCAATATATTTCTGAAACCCCATCTTTTGATGTCGTTTTGCGTAGCCTTCAGCAATCAAGCGGGGAATAGCTTTAGTTGAACGACCCAATTGATCTTTTAAGTCATACTTTTCGCTTTCTGGTAATTTTGGCAATATTCCTTTCATAACTTCAATACACAACTGATATGAAAGCTGATATACCTCTAAGTCTTTAAAGCTTGTTATTCTCTTCTTTCCTTCCATACTTTTTACGTCAATCGGCTACGGTAACGATGCCCGTTTCGTATCACGGTCACGTCGTTCGGCTTTTTTCACTTTACCGTTATACGTTACCGATACGGGCATCGTTACCGTAACCGTATCCATCGTTTATTATTCCTTAGCCTGAAATACCTCAATTCTGTTATTGAAAGTATCCGCAATCAATATCCTTCCCATCGGGTCAACCGTAATATCCCTTGGGTACTGGAACCATCCCTCTCCCCAGCCCAGGCCACCAAATTCAAATAGATATTTACCATCTCTATCATATGCA
>Ga0209642_10002433_pt1 | contig 12232 bp, 17 predicted proteins | sample RifCSP19_2_FD_184025 | JGI IMG/M metagenome (GOLD analysis project Ga0209642, IMG submission 184025) | Soil microbial communities from Rifle, Colorado - Rifle CSP2_sed 19_2 (SPAdes) (version 2) | ecosystem: Environmental > Terrestrial > Deep subsurface > Rock core/Sediment | place: Rifle... | reverse complement strand
GGTCAGGGAGGCTACTTCTTGGCGAACTCGGCGAGGAGCGACTCCCGCTGCTTCGCTCCCAGACCACGGACCCTGCGGCTGGCGGAGATGTCGAGCCTCTCCATGATCTTGCGCGCCCGGACCTTCCCCACCCCGGGCAGCGATTCGAGGACGTTGGAGACCTTCATCTTGCCGACCGTGTCGTCGCCCTGCCGCGAGAGCACGTCCCTCAGCGTGAGCTTCCCGGACTTGAGCTGGCCCTTGAGCTCCGCCCGCTTCCTGCGTGCCTCCGCGGCCTTCTCGAGGGCCTGCCTGCGCTGCTCTTCGGTCAGGACGGGTAGGGGCATGACGACGCTCCTTCGCTCGCGGGTTCGGGAAACGCCCGGAGTATAGTCACCGTCCCGCGCTCCCAGCAACGCGATCCATGCGCACCACCTGCGGTTTCGACCGGGACCGCGTTCGCATGCGAACGATCAGCGGATCGTCGACAAGATCGTGCGCGTCGCTCCGAGGGGGTCCGCGGACCCGGTGATCGGACGTCCGACCACGACGTAGTCGGCCCCGCGCTCGAGCGCTTCGGGCGGCGTGAGGATGCGCACCTGATCGTGACCGTTCGACCCGGCGGGACGGATCCCTGGCACGACCAGACACGCCTCCTCGCCGAGGACCTCTCGGACCACGGCTACGTCCTCACCCGAGACGACGACACCGGCGGCGCCGGCGGCGCCGGCCTCGAAGGCGAGCGAGGCCGGAGACGCCAACCCCTCTCCCGCCAGGCTCGAGAGCACCGTCACCGCGACGACGAGCGGCGGGGCCTGTCCGGCCTCGTCCGCGCCGCGAGCGGCGCCACGCACCGCGGCCGAGACCATCGCTTCGCCGCCGAGCGCATGCACGGTGAGCATCGCGACGCCGAGACGTCCCGCGTTCGCCGCCGCCCGCTCGACGGTGTTGGGGATGTCGTGGAGCTTCAGGTCCAGGAAGACCGACCCGAAGGCACGGAGCCGCAGGACCGACGCCGGTCCGTTGGCCGTGAAGAGCTCGAGCCCCACCTTGAGGAGCCCGACATGGCCCTCGAGCTGCTGCGCGAGCGCCTCCGCGGCGTCCAGGTCCGACACGTCCAGGGCCACGGCGAGCGGATTGGCCGGGTGCGGGATCACGGCTTCACGGCCGAACCGTCGCGAGCGACGCGTAGCCGTCCCCGGAGGTCCCGGGGCGATGCGATGCCCTTCTCCTCGAGGTACCCGAGGAGACCCTCGACGATCTCGATGGCGGCCGAGGGGTTGACTAGCAGCGCGGTGCCGATCTGGACCGCCCACGCACCGGCGAGGAGGAACTCCACGGCGTCCTCGGACGTCGCGACCCCGCCGACGCCCATGATCGGGACCTCGGGCATCGAGCGGGAGACCCGGTACACGGCGCCGAGCGCGACCGGCTTGATCGCCGGACCGGAGAGTCCACCGAAGGGAGCGGCCAGGCGCGGACGGAGCCGGTCGGCATCCACCGCGAGCCCCGGCACCGCGTCGATCAGCGTGAGGCCGTGCGCCCCCGCGCGGACGCACACACGGGCGGTCGCGACCAGGTCGGGCAGCAGCGGAGGGAGCTTGACGAAGACGGGCAGGCGCGAGAGGCGGGAAACCGAGCCGACGATCTCGGCGATCCGCTCGGGACGTGCGTAGAACGGCTCGCCGTCGCGCTCCTCGTCTGGACACGACAGATACACCTCCAGGGCGACCACACCGGGCTGCTCGTGGAGGATCGACGCCACCCGCAGGTATTCCTCGGCGCTCGCGCCCGCCACCGAGCCGATCACGGGCACGCCGGCGCCCACGAGCCGTGGTAGGTCCTCGGCCACGAACTCCCGCACGCCCGGGTTCTGGAGCCCGATCGCCGACAGGAGGCCCGAGGCCGTCTCGGTCGCGCGTGGCGTGGGTGCGCCCTTCGAGGAGCCGAGGGTCAGGCTCCGGCTGACCACCCCCCCCAGTCGGCGAACGTCCACGAGGGGCGGGACGTCGCGACCGGTTCCCAGACACCCGGACGCCGCCAGGACGGGCCGCGCCAGGCGCAGCCCGTCGAGATCGACGTCCAGCGTCGGCTTCATCCCGGCCATGTCCGTATCACGGGGAAACCCTCGGGCGGGGTCGGGAGCATCTTCGGCTCGTCCCCCATCCACCGGTCCCACAGGATCCGCGCTGGGTTGAAGACGGGGCCCTCCGTGCACGCCCGGAGGTTGTCGTAGCCGGAGCCGTCCTTGCGGATCACCGGAACGGTGCACGTGAAGCACATCCCCACTCCGCAGGCCATGTGCTCCTCGACCGCCATCTGCGACGGGATCTGGCGCTCCATGCAGAACTCGGCGACCGCCCGAAGCGTGGCGCGACGGGCCGCCGCGTAGATCACCTGCGCCCTCGTCGCCTCCACCATGTGCGGGAGGGCGTCCAGGACGCTCCCGCGCTCACCGAGGCTCCCGTCGGCCGTCATGATCGCGACGCTCTGCGAGAGACGCTTACCGTCGATCGGCTTGAAGACGCGCTCGTGCGTGTCGGCCCCGATGATCATGTCCACGCGTTTGCCCCGGGAGCGGAGTTCCTGTGCGAGGAAGTAGATCGTGGCCGAGCCGTGCCCCTCCGAGACCAGGAGGCAGTTCGTCAACTTCGTCGGATAGGCGAAGGCCTTTCCGAGCGGCCCGATCACGTCGAGGAACTGGTGGGCCTTGAGCTCGGCGAGCCAGGCGGTCCCGGGGCCACGCGGATCGAAGACGAACTCGAGCGTGCCGGCCCAGCCGCCTCGCCGGGAGGCCTGGTGGATCGAGAAGTGACGCCGCAGCAGGAACGCGCGGTCCGGAGGCATCCCGATCGAGAGGAACTGGCCCGGACGCACGCGCTCGGCCACCTCAGGCGCGACGAGCGTCAGGGAGTGGTACACACCCAACCTGCGGGTGTTGAGGATCTCGGCTCGGACCCGCCTCACCGGTGGATCTCCCCCTGGTCGACGACCCTCGGGCCGCCGGAGACCTCCGCGCCGCGCGCTACCGGGATCTGGGTGCCCTCGCGCGCGTCGGCGGTGCCGCGCGTCGCGAGGAGCCGGGACCCGGCATCGGCGGGTCGCTCCGCCGGGAACACGATCGCGCGCTCGTCAGGGTTCGCCACGCTGACGGACACGGTACCCGCCCGCCGGAGGGGGCGCCGCCCGCCAGATCGTCCCGTCCTCCGCGGCGAGGATCCCCCCCGGACCCCGGGTCACCGTTGAGCTTTGCCGTCGCCGACGACGACTTGCCCGCGGTAGAGCGTGTGGACGACGCGGCCCCGGAGCCTGCGCCCGAGGAAGGCGCTGTTGCGGCTCTTCGACGCGAACGGCGGCTCGACGACCCACTCCGCCCCCGGGTCGAAGACCACGAGGTTCGCCGGGCGTCCGGGCTCGATCGGTCCGCCGTGGTCGCCGGCCCCGAGGATCCGCGCGGGCGAGACGGAGAGGGACTCCACCGCTCGGGCGAGGGTGAGCAATCCCGGCTCGACCAGGTGGGTCACGACGGCAGCGAGCGCCGTCTCGAGGCCGATCGTCCCCGGGGGCGCCTGGTCGAACTCGGCCTCCTTCTCCTCCACGGCGTGCGGCGCGTGGTCCGTGGCGACGACGTCGATCTTCCCGTCCGCGAGGCCGGCGCGGAGCGCCTCGCGATCCTCCGGCGCGCGGAGCGGCGGGTTCACCTTGAAGTTCGTGTCGTAGGCGAGCAGATCCTCGTCGGTGAACGATAGATGGTGCGGTGTCACCTCAGCGGTGACGCGCAGTCCCTCCGCCTTCGCTCGCCGCACCATCTCGACGGATCCCGCCGACGAGAGGTGACACAGGTGCAGGCGCCCGCCCGTCAGCCGCGCCACCGCGAGATCGCGGGCCACCACGATCTCTTCGGACTCGCGCGGCCGCCCGGTCAATCCGAGCGAGTAGGAGTGGTGCCCCTCGTGCATCTGGCCGCCCTCGATCAGCGAGGCGTCCTCACAGTGCTCCGCGATCACGACGCCCTCGAACGCTCGGGCGTAGGTCAGCGCATTGCGAAGCACCCGCGCGCTCGGCACCGAGTGGCCGTCATCGCTGAAGATCCGGACCCCGGCCTCGACCATCTCGCCGATCTCGGCCATCTCCTCGCCCCCGAGCCTCCGGGTGATCGCCCCCACCGGGAACACGTCGCAGAGGCCGGCCCGCGCACCGAGATCGCGGACCTCGTGGATCACCGCGGCGTTGTCGGCCACCGGGTCCGTGTTCGCCATCGGCGAGATTGCCGTGAACCCACCGAGGGCGGCGGCGCGGCACCCCGTCTCGACCGTCTCCTTGTCCTCGCGGCCGGGCTCGCGCACGTGCGTGTGGATGTCGACGAACCCCGGTGCGAGCACGAGCCCGTCGCAGTCGAGGACCATGGCGCCCGATGCCGATCCGCCCGACGCAACGACACCGTCTCGCACGAGGACGTCGCCGACCTCGTCTCGCCCCGCGGCGGGATCGACGACGCGTGCGCCCTTCAGCAGTATCCGTTGACTCACCGTCGTTCCTCCGTCCTCGCCCGGGCCCCTCACAGCCCCTCCCCGCCATGGGGTCCGGCTCCGCCGAGCAGCAGGTACAGCAGGGCCATTCGGATCGCGATGCCGTTCGTCACCTGCGCCTCGATCACGGACTGCGGCAGGTCCGCGACGTCGCTCTCTATCTCGACCCCTCGGTTCATCGGCCCGGGGTGCATGATCAGCGAGCCCTCCGGGAGCATCCCGACGCGGTCGCGCGTGAGACCGAAGAGCCGCGCGTACTCGCGCACGCTCGGGAAGTACTGCTGCCGCTGGCGCTCGCGTTGCACTCGGAGCATGTAGCAGACGTCGAGCTTCGGCAGGACCGAGCCGATGTCGTAGCTCACCTGGACGCCCCATGCGGGCGCGTCGGGAGGGATGAGGGTGGGCGGCCCGACGAGCGTGACCTCGGCGCCCATCTTCACGAGCGCGAACGACAGCGACCGGGCGACGCGCGAGTGCAACACGTCGCCGACGATCGCCACGCGGAGCTCCTCGAGCCGCCCGAGCCGCTCCCGCATCGTGTACAGGTCGAGCAGCGCCTGCGTGGGGTGCTCGTGCGTCCCGTCGCCCGCGTTCAACACGCTGCCGCGCACCCACTTCGTCAGCGTGAGGGGCGACCCGCTCGAGGAGTGTCGGATCACGATCGCGTCCGCGCCCATCGCCTGCAGCGTCAGAGCGGTGTCCTTCAGGCTCTCACCCTTGGAGACGCTCGAGCCGCTCGTCGAGAAGTTGATCACGTCGGCCGACAGCCGTTTGGCGGCGAGCTCGAAGCTGATCCGTGTCCTGGTGGAGTTCTCGTAGAAGAGGTTCACGACGGTCCGGCCACGGAGCGCCGGAACCTTCTTGATCACGCGCGTTCCCACCTCTCGGAAGGACTCGGCGGTGTCCAGGATCCGCACGATGTCCTCGGCGGTCACGTCGTGGATGGACAGCAGGTGTTTGTTCATCGCTCTCTCCCCGTCCCACCCGGGGCCTTCGGCCCGGGCGGTTCCTCCACGGAGACGACGTCCTCGCCGTCGACCTCCACCAGCGCGACGCGCACCTGCTCGTCCCTGCGCGTGGGAACGTTCTTACCGACGAAGTCCGCACGGATCGGCAGCTCGCGGTGCCCACGATCGACGAGCACGGCCAGCTGGATCGCGGTCGGTCTCCCGAAGTCCACGAGCGCGTCGAGCGCCGCCCGGATCGTCCGGCCTGTGAACAGGACGTCGTCCACGAGCACCACCGTCATCCCGTTGATGTCGAAGCCGACGCGGGTCTCGTGGACCTCAGGCGCCTCGGCGCGCATCCCGATGTCGTCGCGGTAGAACGTGATGTCCAGGACGCCGACCGGCACGCTCGCGCCCTCGATCCGCTCGATCTCGACCGCGAGCCTGCGGGCGAGGTCGTCGCCCCGAGCGGCGATCCCCACGAGGACGACGCCGTCCGCGCCCTTGTTCCGCTCGAGGATCTCGTGGGCGATGCGCGTGGTCGCCCGCCGGATCTCTGGCTCGTCGAGCAAGCGGGTACCCGCCATCAGGCCCGATCCCGCGCGTTGGTCGGCCCCGTGCCCGAGAGATGCGGAACGCCCGGCCGCGGCCAGGCGTCGTCGTCGCGCGTCATCCTCTGCTCCCTTCCCGGCCTCACGGGACCGGACTTAAAGGGGAAGTTCGTCCGCAGGATAGCCGTGCGGGCGCCCCTCGGCAAGGACCTACGCACCGCGAAGCCCCGCCCCGCGGATACACTAGGAGACCGGACCTTCAGGAAGGTGGAGCAGATGGTCGCCTACAGCCCCGGCCCGGAGTGGATCGTCGTCCTCGTCGTGTTGGTCCTCCTCTTCGGAGCCAAGAAGCTCCCGGAGCTCGCGAGGTCCGTCGGTCGCTCCACGTCCGAGTTCAAGAAGGGGATATCGGAGGGGGCGTCGGAGGCCGAGGAAGAGGCAGGCGGCTCGGAGCCGACGACCGAGAAGGACGCCGAGAACCCCTCGTCCTCGGAGTAGCGGGCGCTCGGCAGTAGCGGGTGCTCGGCGTTAGCGGGTTCTCAACCGAGCGGACGCCCGAGCTCAGCGGCGACCTTCCCCAAGATCCCGTTCACGAACCGACCGGAGTCCTCGGTCGACAGCTCTTTAGCGGCCCGCACGGCCTCGTCGATGGCCACCGCTACCGGTACGTCCCCCGGGTACAGGAGCTCGTAGCAGGCCACGCGCAGGATCGTTCGGTCGAGCGCGGCCATCCGCTGGACCCGCCACCCCTCCGCGTGAGCGCCGATCACGCGGTCGAGCTCGGGCAGGTTCTCGGAGACACCCTCCACGAGGCGCCCCGCGAACGGCGGGATCTTCTCGCCCGCCTCATCCCACTCCGCCATCACGGAACGGCCGTCGGTCGCCGTGACGTCGGCTTGGAAGAGGATGTCCACGGCGAGACGGCGAGCGTCCCTCCGCGTGGTCACGCCTCACCTCACCCGTTCGATGTAGTTGCCCGAACGCGTGTCCACCTTCACCCGGCCCCCCTCCTCGACGAAGAGCGGGACCTGGACGACGTAGCCGGTCTCGAGCGTAGCCGGCTTCATCGCGCTGGTCCGGGTGTCGCCCTTCACCGCGGGCTGGGTCTGGACGATGGTGAGCGCCACCGAGGCCGGGAGCTCGACCGCGATCGGGACGCCCTGGTGTACCGCGACCTGCGCCGTGGAACCCTCGGCGAGGTAGTTCGCCACGTCGCCCACGACGTCCGAGTCGATCGGCAACTGCTCGTAGGACCCCATGTCCATGAACGTGAAGTGCTCGCCATCCCGATACAGGTACTGCATCTCCTTGCGCTCGACGATCGCGAGCCCGATCTTCACCCCGGCGTTCAGCGTCCGCTCCACCACCCCGCCGGTCTTCAGGTTCCGCAGCTTCGTGCGGACGAACGCACCACCCTTGCCGGGCTTCACGTGCTGGAACTCGACCACCTGGAACAGCGTCCCGTCCAGGTCGAGCGTCATGCCGTTCTTCAGATCGTTCGTGGAAACGCTCACAGCAGGACCAACTCCTTCGTCGAACGCGGGATCGCGCGGCCTCCGCCCGCGGTCACCTCGACCATGTCTTCGATCCGCACGCCGCCGAGCCCCGGCAGATACACACCGGGCTCGATGGTGACGACCATCCCCTCGAGGAGACGATCCTCGCGGTCCCACCGCAGGGACGGCTCCTCGTGGATCTCCAGGCCCACCCCGTGGCCGAGCCCGTGCGGGAACGCATCGGCCAGCCCCGCCTCCTCGATCACACGACGGGCGGCCAGATCGACCTCCCGGGTCGACGCGCCGTCGTGGACCGCCTCGACCCCCGCCCGATGAGCCGAGATCACGAGGCCGTGGACCTCACGCAGGCGCCCGGGCGGCTCGCCGAACGCGACCGTGCGCGTCATGTCCGAGTGGTACCCGTCCATCAGAGCCCCGAAGTCCAGCTTCACCACGTCGCCCATCGCGAGCGCGCGGTGTGGCCTTCGGTGATGGGGCTCCGCCGCGCCGTCGCCGAAGGCCACGATCGCCGGGAACCCCGTATCGTCCGCCCCGGCCCGCCGCATCGCGAGCTCGAGCTCCAGCGCGACCTCCCGCTCCGTGATCCCCTCGCCGAGCCCGCCACCCAGCACGACGCGCTCGAAGGCGACATCGGCCGCCTCCTGGGCCCGGCCGATCAGTACGACTTCCTCGGCGTCCTTCGTTCGGCGCAGCCGCTCCACTTCGGGCCCGATCGGGGCGAGCTCGATGCCCTCGGCCCGCTCCCGTAGCTGTTCCCAGTACCGGTAGGTGACCCCAGCCGCCTCGAAGCCCAGACGGCCGACGCCTCGCGTCCTGGCGACCGCGATCGCAGGCGGGAACCCGTCCAGGTAGAACACGCACTCGACCTCCGACACCTGGGCCCGGGCCTGCTCCTGGTAGCGGCCGTCGGTGAAGAAGACGGTCTCGTCGGCCGTCACGAGGACCTGACCGTTCGACCCGGTGAAGCCGGTGAGGTACCGGACGTTCGGCAGCATGCTCACGAACAGCCCCTCGACACCCAGCTCGGGCAGCCGCTCGACGAGCCGCTTCCGCCTCAGCGCGTGATCCACGGCAAAGCCTCCAGGGCAAGGTGATATCCGCCGGCGCCGGCGCCGGCGATGCTCGCGCGGCAGACGGGTGCGATCACCGAGTGCCGCCGGAACCCCTCGCGGGAGTAGATGTTCGTCTGGTGGACCTCGACCACCGGCAGGCCGCACGCCTCCACGGCGTCGCGCAGCGCGTACGAGTAGTGGGTGAGCGCACCCGGGTTGATCGCGACGGCCTCGAACCCCTCGTCCGCGGCGCCGAGGAGCCACCCGACGAGGTCCCCCTCGTGGTCGGACCGTCGCCACACGGCCTCGTGCCCGAGCCCGGCGGCGCGCTCGGCGACCTCGCCCATCATCTCCTCGAGCGTCTGCGAGCCGTAGCGCTCCGGGTCGCGCGTGCCGAGGGCCCCCAGGTTCGGCCCGAACACGAATAGCACCCTCACCGCGCCTCCTCGGAGGTCTCCGTCGACCCCATCTCCTTCAACGTCGCACGCACCAGGTCCTCCGGGACGTCCTCGACCACGCGCGGACGTCCGACGTCTTCGAGCAGCACGAAGCGAACCCCCCCGCCTCGGTACTTCTTGTCCATCCGTATGGCCGCGAGGATCGGATCGACCTCCGGAAGCCTACCTGCGGGCTCCAGGGCGAGGGACGTCAGCAATCGCGCGTGTCGCGCGGCGAGCCCCGCTGGGGCCACGCCGAGCCCCTCCGCCAGTCGCGCGGCGAACATCATCCCGATCGCGACCGCCTCGCCGTGCGAGCGGCCGGCGAACGCGTCTAGACGCTCGAGGGCGTGACCGAGGGTGTGCCCGTAGTTCAGGACGAGTCGTCGACCCTTGTCCCGCTCGTCCTCGCCCACGACGGCCGCCTTGACCCGAACGCACCGGGCGACGAGCTCCTCCAGCACCGCCGGATCCCGGGCCAGCGTGGGGCCGGAGTCGCGCTCCAGGACGTCGAGCAACTCGAGGTCGAGCGCGAGCCCGTACTTCGCGACCTCGGCGAGACCGCTCCGATACTCGCGATCGGGCAGCGTCGAGAGCGTCGCCACGTCCGCGATCACGGCCGCCGGCTGGTAGAAGGCGCCGACCAGGTTCTTCCCCTCGGGGAGGTTCACCGCGGTCTTGCCGCCGATCGCGGCGTCCACCTGCGCCAACAGGGTGGTCGGGATCTGCACGAACGGCACGCCGCGCATGTAGGTCGCGGCGACGAGCCCGGCCAGGTCGCCTGTCGCACCACCGCCCAACGCCACGACCGGGTCGTCGCGGTGGGCCCCCTGGATCGCGAGCTGCCGGTGGAGCGCCGCCAGCGTCTGGAGCGACTTCGCCTCCTCCCCCGCCGGCACCCCCAGGTGCACGCACGAGAGCCCTCGGGCGGTCAGCCCATCGGAGAGCGGCGCGAGGTGTAGCCGGGCCACCGTGGCATCGGCGACGACGAACGCCCGCTCGGCCCCGGGCAGCTCGGGCAGGTGCTCGGCCGCCCGCGCGAGCAGCCCAGCTCCGATCGTCACGTCGTAGCCGCGGTCGGGGACCGCGACCCTCACGCGCTCCAACGGAGCAGTTCCTCCTCGATCGCCGCCGCGACCTCCTGGACCGACCCGCTCGCGTCGACGACGTGGGCAGCGAACTCGCGGTACAGCGGCTCTCGGTCCCGGAACAGCCGCTCGAGGTCGCCCTCCGCCCGGATCAACGGGCGGTCCGCCGCGGGCCGGATCCGGGACCGAAGCACGTCCAGCGGCACCGACAGGAACACCACCTCGCCGGTCGCGCGCAGGGCGACCCGGTTCGCCGGCTCGAGCACGATCCCGCCACCACACGAGACCACCGAGGGATCCCGCTTGGCCGTCTCGACGAGGGCGGCGGCCTCCAGCGCGCGGAACCTGGCTTCGCCCTCCGCCTCGAAGATCTCGCGCACGCTCGTGCCCGCCGCCCGCTCGATCTCCGCATCGAGCTCGACGAACGGAACCCCCAGGCGGGCGGCGAGCTCCGGCCCCACCGTGGACTTGCCCGAGCCGGGCATCCCGACGAGGTAGACGATCACGGGAGCCCCGCGACGTACGCCTGGAGGTTCCGACGGGTCTCCGGGAGCGAGTCGCCGCCGAACTTCTCAAGGACCGCCTGGGCCAGAACGAACGCCACGGCCGCCTCGCCGACCACGCCGCCAGCGGGCACCGCGCACACGTCGGTCCGCTGCTTGATGGCGACGTCGGCCTTCCCCGTGGCCAGGTCCACCGTCGAGAGCGGCCGCGGAACCGTGGAGAAGGGCTTCATGGCGGCGCGGAGCCGGATCGTCCCGCCCGTGCTCATCCCGCCCTCGACCCCCCCGGCCCGCTCGCTCTTGCGCCGCAGCCCCTGCGATCCGGCGAGGATCTCGTCGTGCGCCTCGGAGCCCGGGCGGGCCGCCGAGGCGAACCCGTCGCCGACCTCCACCCCCTTCACGGACTGGATGCTCATGAGCGCCTGCGCCAGGCATCCGTCGAGCTTGCGATCCGCGTGCACGTACGAACCGAGCCCGGGCGGGCACCCGTAGGCAAGCACCTCGAAGACGCCGCCCGCGGTGTCCCGGGCGGCGCGGATCCGGTCGACCTCCCCCACCATGCGCTCGGAGTCCGCCTCGTCCAGGCAGCGGACGGGTGAGGCGTCCACGGCGGACAGGTCCTCGGGCCGCGGCTGCCGGCGGGAGCGCGCGGCCACCTTGCCGATCCGTACGACGTGGGAGACCACGTGGATGCCCAGCTCGGCCAGGAATGCCTTGCAGAAGGTCCCGAGTGCGACACGGGTCACGGTCTCGCGGGCGCTCGCCCGCTCGAGCACGTTGCGCACGTCGTCGAACCCGTACTTCTGCACCCCGGCGAGGTCGGCGTGGCCGGGACGGGGGCGCGTCAGCTTCTGGCGCGGCTCGAGCTCGCCCTCGATGGCCATCAGGTCCCGGTACTTGGCTTCCCACTCGGCGTTCTCGATCGTGAGGCCGATCGGGCTCCCCAGCGTTCTGCCGTGCCGGATCCCGGAGAAGATGACGAACCGGTCGGCCTCGAGCTTCTGGCGGCCGCTCCGCCCGTACCCGTGACGGCGCCGCGCGAGCTCGCCCTCGAGCTCCTTCGCCGAGAACGGGACACCCGCCGGCAGGCCCTCGAGGATGCCGACGAGTCCCCTGCCGTGAGACTCACCGGCCGTGAGCAGCCGCAACATGGCCCTCATGATAGGAGACGCCCTCCGCCCCCCCGCGCCGTGGATGGAGGAGGGCGGCCCCGCCCTTCCGGAGCCGCCCTCTCGAACCGGCGACCGCTCCCCCCGTGCGCGGCACGCCGGTAGCTCGGTTCACTTCCGCCGCTTCTCGCAGAGCGTGAAGCTCTGGTCGCCGAAGAGGAACCGCGCGCACTTGTCCTCGATCTTCACGAGCTTGAAGTTGTCATCGAACACCGCCCCGACCTCGACCGTGTAGATGTCGCCGTCGACCTCGACCTGGAGCTTCCTCTCGTTCCTGAAGATCGAGACGAGGCGCACGTCGTGCCCACCGATCTTGATCTGGTCGACCGGCTCCTCGCCGCCGTCCGGTGGCGGTGGCGTGGTCGGTGGCGTGGTCGGTGGCGTGGTCGGTGGCGTGGTCGGTGGCGTGGTCGGTGGCGTGGTCGGTGGCGTGGTCGGTGGCGTGGTCGGTGCCGTGGGC
>Ga0209642_10002432_pt1 | contig 12238 bp, 9 predicted proteins | sample RifCSP19_2_FD_184025 | JGI IMG/M metagenome (GOLD analysis project Ga0209642, IMG submission 184025) | Soil microbial communities from Rifle, Colorado - Rifle CSP2_sed 19_2 (SPAdes) (version 2) | ecosystem: Environmental > Terrestrial > Deep subsurface > Rock core/Sediment | place: Rifle... | reverse complement strand
CCTCGCCCCGCCGTATCAGGTACAGCGGCACGTGGCGCACGTCGGGCGTCGTCCCGCCGTGCAGGCGGTCGTTGTTGATGCCGTGATCGGCGGTCACCAGGACGAGGTAACCGAGCTCTAGCCAGCGCGGGATCAGGTCGGCCAGGACCATGTCTTGAAAGATGGCATTGTTGCGATACTGCGGCGAGTCCGAACCATAGGTCTCGCCGAGGTAGTCCATGCCCATCGGGTGGATGAGCACGTAATCCGGCTCAAAGCGCGACACGATGGCGCCCCCCGAGGCGAACACCTCCCGGTCTGGCGTGGCGTCCTCGGTGTAGTAGCGGCCATGCTGGATCGCCGCCTGCGGGTCGTCCTGCTCACGATCGGCGATGTAATCGTAGGGCGCCCTCACGTAGAGCTCCGAGAACCAGTAGTAGGCTGCCGCGCCGGTCGTCCGCCCGTGCTGCAGCGCGTGCTCGAAGACGTTGGGCATCGTCGAGCGCCGCACGACTCGGTTGTTGGTCACACCATGCTCGGTGACCGGGACGCCGGTGTGCAGCGTTTCATACAGCGGGCGCGACATCGTCGGCAGCTCGGCGATCACCGTGTAGCGCGTCGCCAGCTTGGCTTCCACCAGATGCTCCAGATAGCCCATCTGGCTGGCAGCTGTGTCATCGCGCAGGGCGTCGGAGACGACCATGATGACCTTGTTCACATTCCCCTCCCACGGTCAATTCCCGTAGCGCCGATGAAGCCAGATGGTCTAGGCACATAGGCGCTTGGGCGCCTGGGTCCTGTGTGCCAGACCGCAACGCTCAATCAGGCGGCTGGACGCAGAGAGCACGCCGCCGTCACCATCGCTCCACCCGCAGCATCCCTGCCACTTGGATGATCTCCTCCTCCGGGTGGACCTTGGGGCCGAGGCGCGTGCACTTCATCGAAGCCGCGGCGCAGGCGAAGCGCGCCGACCGTTCCAGATCCCAACCTCGCAGCCGGCCCAGCATGAACCCGGCCGAGAATGCCGCGCCGGCGCCGCAGCCATCGACGACCTCGACCGGCGGCGCCCAAACTCGCACCCACTCTTCGCCCTGCACGGCCAGACAGCCTTCCCCCGCCAGCGTGACCAGCACGCTATCGACCCCGACGCCGAGCAGCTTTTCCGCCACCCCTCGGGCATCTCCGCCACGCTGGGCCGGATCGGTCACCACCTGACAGATCGTCGCCCCGGAGGCGAAGCGGCGCAGCGCGTCTGCATCTTGGTGGCCGTGTTCGAGGTTCAAGAAAGCAGGCACCCCGAGTCGGCGCGCCTCGCGCATCGCCCGCAGGATCGGCTCGCCGTCATACCAATCGACGTAGAGCATCCCCGAGCCTTTGAGCAGCGAGAGATCGGCGCTGTCGAGCGTCGCCAACACTTCGGGCTCCCTTTGCCAGAAGTAGGTGCGGGCGCCGCTGCGGTCGGAGACATCCACCTCGTAAGGCGTCGTCATCCCCGGCAACAGCCGCACCTCTCCCAGAACGCCCATTTCCTGGAGCCGCCGCGCCGCGCTGCGCCCGCGCTCGTCGTCGCCCAGCGCCGTCCCAATCAGCCCGGCGCGCACGTCCCACTGCCGAAGGATCGTCGCCACAATGGCCGCATCGTCGGAGATGAACTCCTGCGCCTGCCGCACCAGCGCGCCGGTGTTGTGCGGCGGAAACTCATCCACCACCAACACGACGGCCGGGATGATCATCCCAAAGCACACCACCTGCGGGGTCTCCTGCCCCGGCCTTCCGCCCGCTGCGTCCTCGCGTCTTTTCTCGTTCAAGAGCTCTTCTCTCCGCCGACGATCCGCTGCCATGAATCCGCCCTCTCATGTTCTCACTTTTCTTGCTTAAGAACTCTACTCTCGTCGCCGGCGTGCCGTCGCCATGAATCTGCCTTACGATTTCCCCGCTACTCAACCATCTTGCAACACTCACGCGGAATCCCGCCAATCTCTGCTTGGCGCGCTCGTTCGCATCCCAGTCCGAACGCGGCCAGAAGGACGGCCCCGGCCTCTATATCTTGAGCAAGAACTCTACTCTCGTCGCCGACACACCGGCGCCATGAATCCACCTTACCATTTCGCCGCTCCTCAACCATCTTGCAACACTCACGCGGAATTCCGCCAATCACCGGTTGGCGCGCTCCTTCACTTCCCGATCTGAACAGCGGCCAAGTCAGGAGCCTGCTCCCAATCACAACAACCGATCACCGACAACCAATCACCATTCACCGCTCACCTTTCCTCCGTCGCGATCCTCCCGCGGTCGCTCGCCTGCCGCCCGGACAAGCCCTCCGCTCGCCTGGTGGCCTTGGCCGATCACGACGAAGGCGCCCCGATCCGCCTCGGTCACAACCGCCCGCAGCGTGTTCACGTCCGGCCGGCTGACGGTGCAGAACAGCACCGTATGCTCGGCCTCGGTGAACTCCCCGCGCGCCGGCCAACTGGTCACGCCCAACCCCAAGCGGCGGAGCAACGCCCCCGCCACGACATCCGGCGCGTCGGTAACGATGAACGCTGTGCGCACCACGCTCGGCCCCTCCAGCACATAATCGGTAGCGAGACCCCAAACGAACATGGCGATCAACGCATACAACGCCAGCTCCCAGCCTAAGACAAAGCCGGCCAGGACGATCACGCCGCCGTCGGTGAGAAAGTACACCTGGCTCAGAGGCATGCCGGTCTTGAACTGCAGGACCCGCCCCAGGATCCCGGTGCCGGCGGTGGTACCGCCGCCGCGGAAGACCAGACCGGCTCCGATGCCCCCCACCACGCCGCCATAGATCGTCGCCAGCAATAGGTTCTCCGTGATCCCATGCGGCGGGAAGAAGGGCGCAAGGAGATCGACGCCCAGGTTGTATAGCAGCACGACGTAGGCCGTTCGCAGCAGGAACTGAAATCGCCCCAGGCTGCGGAATCCGAGGGCCAGCATCGGCAGGTTCAGCACCAACATCATCGCCCCGATCGGCCAGCCGGTGAGGCGATTGAGCACGATCGCCAGGCCCGAGACGCCGCCGGGCGCCACAGCAGCCGGCGCGAGGAACAGGTCGATGCTGACCACGAGCAAAGCGGCTCCGACCGTCATCAGCAGGAACTCGAGCGCGGGCGCACGCCAAAGCGCAGGTCGCAAACGCTGGCCTCGATGGCCCATGATTACCCTTCGCGAGGTCTCCCTCTTTCGATGATCAAGCGATCCACGGCAGAACCTACTTGCTTCCCCAGGGCCCGGCAGTGGACGTCGCTGGGGGGCGATCCACGACGGGGAACTCGACCCGACGAAGCAGGCTTCCCGGGTCGTGCGACTTCCGAAGTCGTCGGCGATCGCTGGCTGCGTGCGTCTTGTCAGACGGTTCGTGGCAAACTCCACAGCCGCCGATCATGAAACGATCCCAATCTGGGATCGCGCTCACGTAGGAAAGGCGGCGGCGAAGCCTTCGCCTCTACGCCAATGGCTACCAGGGTGTCCTCAGAGGGCGCGCGCACAGAGGCGATCCTTGCCTCAACGGACCTCTGCGGATCGTCACCCTCTTGGAGAGCGCTTCTCGCTCGCTTTCACGCCAACCGGGCGACCCGCTGGGTCGCCCCTGCGCTCGCATCCTCGTTGACCAAGGCATGCCTAGGCGATCTCACCGATCGCCCATCACCCAGCATGCGTGCGGCGGAAAGGAGAGAGTCAGAGCCTGGCCGATCTTGGGCAGGTCAAGGCGCCGCTCATTCAGGGCGTCGAGCGTGACCAACGCCTCCCCGAGCTTGACCTGCATGCGCACGATCGCGCCAAGGAAGGCGACCGTCTCCACCGTACCACGCAGTTGATTCTGCCCCTCCAGCGCGCCGATATGAAGCTCCTCCGGTCGCAGCATGACGATCACCGACCCATCCGCGCCTCGGATCGGCCCGCTGGCAGCAAACGGCTGGCCATCGAATGAGACCTTGCCTGCCGCTGCGTCAACCACACTGCAGCGCAGTTGATTCAGCGTGCCCACGAAGCTGGCGACGAAGGAGGTTTTCGGGTAGTTGTAGATCTCGAAGGGCGTGCCGATCTGTTCGATGCGGCCCGAGTTCATCACCACAACCCGGTCCGAAAGCGAGAGCGCCTCTTCTTGATCGTGCGTCACATAGATCGTGGTGATGCCCAGTTGGCGCTGGATGCGACGGATCTCGAAGCGCAGCTCCACGCGGATCTTGGCGTCCAACGCCGAGAGGGGCTCATCCAGCAGCAGGACCTGAGGCCGGATGGCCAGGGCGCGCGCCAGCGCGACGCGCTGCTGCTGGCCGCCTGAAAGTTGATATGGGTAGCGCGGCCCTAGGTCATGCATCTGGATCAGGGCCAACATCTCTTGGACGCGCTCGCGAATCTCCTCCGCCGGACGCTTGGCGACCTTCAAACCGAACCCGATATTGCCGGCCACCGTCATATTGGGAAAGAGCGCGTAGGCCTGGAAGACCATCCCGACGCCGCGCTGATTGGGCGCCTTGCTCGTGACGTCCTTTCCGTTGATTCCGATTGCGCCATTCGTCGGCATCTCGAAGCCGCCGATCATCCGCAGGGTGGTCGTCTTGCCGCACCCGCTCGGCCCCAGAAAGGAGACGAACTCGCCCTTCTCGACCTCAAGGTTGAAGTCCTCGACAGCCGCGGAAGTGGCGAAGGTCTTGCGCAGGTTGGTCAAATGAAGGAAGGCCATCGTCTCACCCGATTTGAGTTCCGGCAGACTCGCCATGCGCGCCGGTGGTTGTCGTCAGACGGAGCGTGTGGAATGGCGAAATCAATGTGCCCCTGCCACCTGGCCTGGTTTGATACGGCCACGGCTCAGGAATTGGATGACGCCCATGGCGACCCATGTCAGGCCGAAGGAAATGATCGAGAGCGCCGCCGGCTGATACGCCCGGTGCTGGCCCAGGAGCCACAGGTACGGTCCGAACGCCGGGCGATCGAGGAAATTCGCCAGCGTCAGTTCACCGACGACAATGGCGAAGGTGAGCAAGGCTCCGCTCAAGAGCGCCGTGCGCAGGTTGGGGAAGATAATCTTCCACAGAATGGTCGGCCAGCCCGCGCCCAGGCTCTGCGCCGCTTCCGTGAGTGTGCGTACATCGATGGCGCGCAACCCGGTATCCACGGCGCGGTACATGTAGGGCAGAGACAGGACGACATACCCGGCGACCAGCAGCAAGTTTGTGCCCCACACGCTGTTCGTGAGTGGGCGGACGAGCTCGAGCGAGCCGAACGCCAGAGGGCGGCTGTAGATCTTGATCATGCCAAACACCAGTACGATCGCCGGGATGACGAAAGGAAGCAAGGTGATGAACTCGACGACCGAGCGCAGTCGCGGCACGCGTAAGTGGACCCAGTAGGCCGTCGGAACGACCAGCAGCAGGCTGACGATGATCGTTAGCAACGCCATCTGGTTCGAGAACAGGAAAGTCTGGCCGAACTGAGGGTCGGCGAACGCTTTTTCGTATGCGTCGAAGCTGAGTACGCCGCGCCTCATGCGTAGTGAGAAATCCAGCGTGCCGAGGAGGGGTAGAAGGAAATACAGCCCCCCGAGCACGACCCAGAACCAGGCCCCGAAGGTTCCGCGTTTCAACGCAGCCACCTCTCCGAGAGGCGTTGCAGCCAGGTGTACAGGCCGATGGAGATGGCCATGACGATCACCATGCCGAACGCCAGCGCGTACCCCAACCCAGGGTTATGCAGGACGTCGCCGCGCATCTGGGCGCCGATCTGGATCGTCACCAGATTGAGACTCCCGCCGGTGAGGGCGAAGGCGGTGGCGTATGCCCCGAAGGCGTTGCCAAAGAGCAGGATCATCGTGCCGAGGATCGACGGGAGAAGAATTGGCAGGGCGATGTAGCGCCAATATTGCTGCGAGGTTGCGCCAAGGTTCTCCGAAGCCTCACGCCACTCACGTTTCAGGCCATCGAGAGCCGGGGCCATGATCAGCACCATCAAGGGGAACTGGAAATAGAGGTACGTGAGACTCAGGCCAGCGAAGCTGTAGAGATTGAACCCATGATCATAGATCTCCAGCCCGATGGCGTCCTCGAGAAACTGCGTGATCACCCCGGTCCGCCCCAGAACGGCGATGAAGGCGAACGCCAGCGGGACGCCGGCGAAGTTGGAGGCCACGCCCGAGAACGTGATCAGCGAAGTCCGCACCCACCGCGGCAGTCTTCCCAGGGTGACGGCATAGGCGAGCAGGAAACCGAACAGCCCGCCGACCACGGCGGTCACGGCGCTGATCCGTATGCTGAGCCAATAGGCATTGCGGATGCTGGGCTGCGAGAGGCCCAGGATATTCTTGAAGGTCAGGGCACCTTCAGAGTCCAGGAAACTGCCGAAGAGCAACGAACTGGAGGGCGCGAAGAGGAAGGCCAGGGCGAAGAGAAAGAACGGCAGCAGGCCCACCCAGGCCAGAGAAATGCGCCGGGGACGACGAAGCGAGGGGTCCGGGAGGCTCGTCATCGCTTTCGAGGATCCGACCCGGCAGGCCGGCCGGGCCTGCTTGACCCGGCACGGCCAGTGCGTCGAAGATCCCGCCGCAGGTCCCGCGTACTCCAGCGTGGCGTTCTTTCGCGGGGCCGAACAGGGGTCTCGGCGCCTGGCCGGCCGCGGCCTGCCAGGTCGGGGAAAGACAGTGCGACTACGGAGCCGCCTTGACGTCGGCTCCCACGACCGCGTCCCAGCTCTCGGTGATCAGAGTCTTCGCCCCAGCCAGTTGGTCAGCGGTGGGGAAGAGGGCACCTTCGACGCTGGGCAGCTTGGCGAGCAGATCTGCCGGGACCACACCGCGCGCCCGTAGATCAGGCTCGCGGATAGGGTGGCAGTAGCCCTTCATCCAGAGCAACTGCCCTTCGTCGGAGTACAGGTATTCCATCCACAGCTTGGCGGCGTTGGGGTGCGGCGCGTAGGCGCTGATCGCCTGCACGTACACGCCGGCGAAGCGGCCGCTGGTGGGGATGACGACCTCGATCGGGGGATTGCCGGCCATCTCGTCTGCGCCGGACAGCGCCAGGTAGTCCCACGTGATGCGGATCGGCGTCTCGCCGCGGGCCACGAGGGCATTGTTGGCGATCACAGGCACGAAGTTGCCGGCGGCGAACATCTCAGCGAAGAAATCGAGGCCGGCCTGAGCATTGTCAAGCGATCCGCCGTAGGCCAGTCCCGAGGCGAACACGGTTTGGATGGCCTGGTTGGAGGTGCGCGGGTCGCCGGAGACGCCGACCGAGTTCGCGTACTCGGCCTTCAAGAGATCGGCCCAGTCCTGCGGGACGTTGTCGATGACGTCGGTGTTCACCATGAACGAAAGAACGCCGTAGTAGTCCCCGTACCAGTAGCCCTCGGCATCCTTGGCGTCGGCAGGGATTGTGTCCCACGTGGCGACCTTGTACGGCTGGATCAAGCCTTCAGCCTTCGATGACGCGCCGAAAGCGAAGCCGACGTCGATCACGTCGGGCGCCTGCGGGCCAACGTTGTCTTTGTTGGCCTTGATGGCCTCGATCTCGTCTCCGGAGCCGGCGTCTGGGTTGAGCTCATTGACTTCCAGGCCGTACTTCGCCTTGAAGCCTTCGATCACCCCGCCATAGTTGCACCAGTCGTGCGGAAGGGCAATGGTCGAGAGCATGCCCTCGGCCTTGGCGGCGGCGACCAGATCGTCCATTCCGCCGCCCGCGGGCGGGGCGGTCGTAGCCTCCGGCGTCTTCGCGCAAGCCGCCAACAGCAACGACAGGACGAGCACTGCTACGACGGCACGCGGCATGCTCCTTGCGATTCGAACTCTCATCTCTTCCTCCTCATAAGGGTCAAACGATCTGCTTACCGCGCTTCCCCAGAGGGTAGCGGTCGGGCGGAGGGGGAGCAGGCTGTCGGGATTGACCAGTCACATCCCCGATCCTGGGTGCTAAGAGTGCTTCGCGCACGCGCCCAATGCTCTCGAACCACCTCCTTCCTCAGGTCCTCTATCTGCCGCGAGGCTTTGCTCTCGCCGAAGATCAACGACCTCCCGAGCAACGACGATGAGTCTACCGGCCTCCCATGCGGCTGTCAACTCTTTCGGTTGACGCCCCTGACCATGGACCACCGACGACGGACGGCGGGTCCGCGAGGATCCGATCACTTCCCGCTCTGCCGAGCCGGGGCGCGCCGCGGCCCAAGAAGGCCTGTCCACGGTCAAGGTCCCGTTGTCAGTGGTCTGTGGTCCGTGGTCCATCTTTCACCGTCCACCGTCGGACTTATCCCCTTCTTACCTCCTCCGGCAGTTCGAACCACGGCACTTTCTCGCCGATCTTGGCCCGCATTTTCCAGCGCAGCGACTTGGGGGTTTCGACGAGCGCGCTGCCCAACGCCTGCAGGCGCTCGACGATCGTATTGCGCGCCCACGGCTCTAGGTCCAAGCGCGCCGCGCCTTCTCCCACTTTCGCCAGGCTGAGCGTGACCGTCTTCCACAGTCCCCAGTCGTCGGCGCAGAGCTGCTGAACGCGGCCGACGTTCACGGTCTCTTCGTCGAAGGAGCCGAGAGGATGGTCGAGCACCAAGGCGCAGACGTCGCGCACGTCCTTGTCGTTCATTTCCACGATCTGCAGCTTGGTCAGGAGCAGCTCCGCCAGGGGCAGCGTGATCGGTTCGGAGGTAAGCCGCTCCAGCAGCGGGATCGTGTGGCACATGACGAAGCGGCCGAGGAAGACGTCCACTTGACGGGCATGGCGGGAGTCGGAGAAGAGCAGGCGGCGATCGCCGTTATACAGATTGAAGGACTTGTTCGGCTCGTAGCCCAACTCGACCAGGACCGGCTCGACGCGATCGCTGCGGCGCTCGGCGGAGAGGAAGTCCAGGTCGGGGTAGTCGCGGGCGAGGGCGCGGTGCGTTGCGCTGGGCGAGTGCAGGTGGATCGCCAAGCCGCCCAGCAGGCGCATGGCGATGCCGTGCTCGTCGGCGTAGACGACCACGCGGCGCGCTTCTTCGCGGGAGTCGCTCAGCGGCGTCATGGGCAACGAAGCGCCCTCCCTGCCCCGGAGGCTCGAACGGGCCTGGGGGAGGCCCGCGCCGGAGGGATGTGAGCGCGGGGCAGGGTGGGCTTCCGCGAAATCCGGGCTACTCGGCCGGGATCTCCTTGTAGACGATTCTCAGATCGACGCCTTGGCTCTTACGAACGCTCCGGGCAACGAGATAGATCACTACCGCCAACAAGTACATGGCGCCCATGAAGATCAGCGAGGTCAAGTTCGTGGTCCGCTCCCCTGCCTCATTATAGAAGTAGACCAGGCCGTAGAGCAGGTTTGGATCCACGAGCCACTGGTAGAGAAGGAATACCAGGAAAGCGCCGAAAATCACGCCACAGACCGAGATCAATGGGATCCCGAGTACCTTGTACTTGGCAATCGGCGAGGCGTTGTAGAGGTCCTTCTTGATGTACGGCAGAAGGATTGCCGCGATCGTCGAGCCCAAATAGGTGACGGCGATCACAAGCGTCGAGGCCAGCGTCAGGCTCTTGAAGTTGGCCACATCGTACACGAAGAGGTAGGACACAATCAATCCGGGGACCACCATGAGGATCAGCGCCCAGATCGGCGTGCGGGTGCGGGGTTCCACCGACGCCGCCCGCTCTGGCAGGATGCGGTCAAATGCGGCGGCGAAGATGACGCGCGTCGAAGAGAGGAACACCGTCCCCGCCCAGCCAAAGAACCACATGCTCATCGCCAGCATCACGACCAACTGGAGAAGGCGGCTCGAGGTCGTGAAGACCGCAAGGAGGGCGGGATATGGCCAGATGTTGAGCGGCGGCGCTACAGCTGTGTATCCCCAACGGAAGTTCCAGTACGCGGCGTTCGCGTTGCGCAGGAAGTCCCAGGTCATCGTCTTGTTGACCAGAAGGAAGAAGATCACCCCGAGCACAGTCGTCGCGATGAGGGCCCAGGCCATACCGGCCAGGTTCCTCTTGAAGTCATCCGCGCCCTTGACCTCACCGTAGAGCGTTGCGCCCCAGTTCGGCCAAAGGTTAAAGAAAACGAGGAAAGGCATCAGCAGGAAGATCGCCGTCAATGTCCCGCCAAAGAGCGGGGTGACTCCTCCCGCCTCCGCGCCAGCCGCCATCGTCGCTTCGTACACGCCCGGCGCGGCGCCGAACAGTTGGCCTGCGTTCGCTTCGAGTCCGGCACGGAAGTTGGCATTGTTGCTAAAGAGCAGCATCAGGCAGACCACCAGCAGCCCTGCGTTGCCCACCCAGAAGCAGAACTTCTGAACTCGGGCGTAAGCCTTCATCCCCAACGCGATGACGACCGACACGAAGATCAGGGTGATCACAACGACTGCCATCCACCAGTGCGGATTCCAGGCGACGTCCAAGGCCAGGTTCTTCAATCCGAGCACGCCGAGGATGGGCACGAAGAAGATGTGACGCAGCATGTCGGCGTAGAGCGGCGTCCAGAGCCACAGGATGAACCACCAGCCCGTGACGGCTAGGACGAAGCCTACGAACCCGCCCAGAATGCGGCTCTGCCAGACATAGTCACCGCCGGCGCGAGGCATCACGGCGATCAGCCCGGCGTACACCACGCACTCCGCCAGAATAATGACGCCGCTGACAACCATTGCCGGGACCAGGCCTCCCTCGAAGAAGTACATCTGGCTGATGATGTAGAGGCCCAGTGTGACGAGGTTGATCGAGAAGAAGGCGTAGATGAAGGCGTCAAACACGGACCAGGAACGCACCAGGCCCGTCGCCTTACGTACGAACAAGCTTGCTTCGCTCATGTCGCACTCCTCGTAGAGGTTCGGCTATCTGCGGTCAGCGTTCGACCTCGATGTGGTTCGAGCGGAGCGATTTCACCTCCTTCCTGCCTCAACCGGTGGTGAGCGTGTAGCTGCGGATGCCCTTCTTCAGATCTAGCTCCACTACGGCGCCTTGCAGCACCCCCTGCTCGTACAGGCTGCCGGGGTTGATGGCCAGCGTCTTGCCCAGCCGGGCGACGCCCTTACCCTCGTGGATGTGGCCGTGCAAAGAGAGCAACGGCTGGTGCTTGAGGATCGCCTGGCGCACGGCCGTGCTGCCGACGGGGATCAGCGCCCGGCCGGCATCCTTCACGTTGAGCAGCTCGTCGACCTCCGGCGCTTCGTCGAGGTTCGAGCCATAGGGAGGACAGTGAAGGTTGAATACAGTGCGACGCATGTCGCCGTCGTGGGGGATCATGGCCTCGATCTTGGCCGCCAGTTCCGGCTCGGGGAGCTCGCGATAGGTCTTCCAGGGGGTAATGTTGGACCAGCCGCAGCTGAGCATAAGGAAGCCCTCGCCCAGCTCGATGGCTTGCCCTTCGGCGAGCCGCACATGACTCGACCGGGAAATCACCTGGTCCGTCTGCGGGGCATCGTCGTTCCCCGGACAGACGAAGCACAGGCGGCCCGAGCCGTCCAATCGTTCGTCGGCCAGGGCCATCCACTCCTCGAGCAGGGTGAGCATCTTGTCGTGGAAGAAGGCGTCGACCTTGGCCGGCTCGGACTGGAACTCCGCCAGTTGCTCAGGCGAGACGCGAAAAGGGTAGTAGCCGCGGCTGCCGACGCGCCGCTCCATCTCGGCCACTTCGGATTCGTCTTTGAGGTGGAACTCCTGTTGCAGAAGGGTGGCCTTGTAGCTGCCGTCGGACTGCTGTGTGATGGGGACGAGGGCTTTGCCGGTCATGTCGCCGCCCAGGATCAAGACATCGGCCTGGTAGAACGCGCCGGCGTTGAGGAACTTCCGCCAGCAGATGTCGGAGCCGTGCACGTCGGTGGCGAAGAAGATGCGGATCAAAGCCCACCCTCCGCAGTACAGAACCCGAAACCGCGTCAAGCGCCTCGCGGCCCAGCCTGGTAGTACGCCTGGCGCAGCGGCAATCCCCCAATCGGTCGCTCACATGCTGCCCGATCGGCGTCGAGCGGCGCAAGGTCCCTGCCGCGCCTCAAGGTTGGAAGAAGCCAGTCACCTCCGGCATGGGGGGACAGGCGTGGCTTGCAGGCGGCGCCGCGGGTCAACGGGACCCGTCGGGACCGAAGAGGTCGAGAAGGGGAGCAGCGCGCCGGCGTGCACGAGCGGATGGGCATGGCTGAGAAGAGGGCTTAGCAAGAGTATAACAGGGATTTAGGGCCGGTCAACGAGGGAGCAGGTGAGGGGTGTATCCCACCTTGTGTGGCGGCAACAGCCCTGCGCTAGGCCCTCATGATCCCGGTAACGCGTAGGGGCGAAGCATTCGCCGTTCAGCCTTCGGAT
>Ga0209642_10002431_pt1 | contig 12241 bp, 10 predicted proteins | sample RifCSP19_2_FD_184025 | JGI IMG/M metagenome (GOLD analysis project Ga0209642, IMG submission 184025) | Soil microbial communities from Rifle, Colorado - Rifle CSP2_sed 19_2 (SPAdes) (version 2) | ecosystem: Environmental > Terrestrial > Deep subsurface > Rock core/Sediment | place: Rifle... | reverse complement strand
CAATTTAACCTGCACCAAGAAGTCTTTAACGTCTGGATAGAGTAAAAGAGATAATGAGACCCATTCGTCGAATTTTTTCTTCAATTCTTCCGTATTTTCACCGATCTCCCCTTTGTTTTTTAGAACGTCTATGAAGTTATCAAACGAGAATCCGCCGCGGGCATGGGTTTCTTCATACGCGCCGCGGACAACGCTCTCTGAGAACCCTTGTTTAATGAAAATATCGAAAAGGCCAGTGTAGTCATCATTATGATGCGCGAGGCAGTCGTCAAAATCGAGAGCGACGCATTTAAATTTCATAATTTATAAAAGTGACACGATTATTTTGGCGACTTTTTCAGAGTCGTGCCTTATGAAATTTCTCTTTAACAAATCCCCTTTTGTTTGCTTGGCTATTTTTTTGCTTACTAAGTCTCCTCCGATAAACTTGCTTTTCGGAAGGTCTTTGCCGACTTTCACGGGACGCTCACCCTTCTTTGCATACCGTGTTATAAGCTTTGTGCTCGGTTTCTTATTGTTGTAAATAACAAAATCGACCCTCCCTTTCATATAAAATTCGATTCTTCTTGTAAAATCAGCGACGCTGTATCCATCAGTGTGTACCGCTTTTGTCATTAGGTTACACATAAATATTGTCTTCGCTTTGCTTTTTGTTATCGCCTCCGGAATTCCTCTCACGAGCAGATTTGGGATTATGCTTTACAACAACGTCTGCGTCCAGTATAGCTTTCACTGCCTTCGGATTTGCCTTTATGCCTGGCTCAATCACTATTTTCTTGAGGTTTTTTAGGTCCTGGTACTCGATTGTATGTTCGCCGCGCACAACCTTGCCATCTTCTAGATATGCAACCAACTGAACATCTTCTAGGGTGGCCGGAATAACACGACCATCAATTCGCAGAATTTCAGAGGCGACTTCTATGGCTTTATCAAAACTCCCAGTAGATTTTTCGAGAGCCGACAGGAACAAATTCCCAAAATTATGCCCCTTTAGGTTTCCGCTTGCGAAGCGGTAGTTCATAAGTTCACGCATAACTTCGTCCGAACGCGAGAGCGCGACTAGGCACTGTCTGATGTCTCCGGGTGGGAGCACGCCGAGTTCGTCCCGCAGTACTCCAGTTGAGCCACCAGTATCTACCATTGATACAATTACTGAGATATCAAGCGGGTGTCTCTTAAGCCCCGTAAGCATAGTAAAATTCCCAGTTCCGCCTCCGAGAACAACTACCTTTTTGTTTTTACTCTGCTTTGTCATTTGATTCATACATTCTCTCCCAAAATCCGCAGGGACACAACAAGCTTGCCCTACACCGGTTTTTCCTTAAGATTAGAGTGTCTGAGGAGAGGTGTCAGAGTGGTTTAATGGCCAGGTCTCGAAAACCTTGGGGGGAGAAATCCCCACGTGGGTTCGAATCCCACCCTCTCCGCATATACTGCGATGGCTCCCAGATCAGTTAAACTCTTCGTAATCTCTTTCTGAAAATCTCAAATATCCGTATCGCTTTATATCGAGGTGTGAGCGGTAAATCATGGGCCGGTAAATATTCTACTTCCTCCCCGCCGAAACCTCGTTTGAATACCGAGAGTGAAGCAAAGCGATGTCTCGTTTCGTCTTTGGGTGCGACTCCCCATAAGTTAAATCTCTCACAATCCCTTCGCTTCGCCTCAAGAATAGCCTCCCACAAGCAAGCGTAGCTCCCAGGAATTCTGTTGTTGGCTGGCGTCGAGACTCCATAGTGATATACGGCCTCACCGTTGTAGAAAATAACAAAAGCACTAGCTAAAAGTTCGTCGTCTTTATACGCGTGAAAAAGAAGTGCTTTGTCATCCGCAACGAACGACCTAAATTGTTCGTACAAAAACTTATACGGAAATGGGGTGAATCCCTGCTTTTTCGCTAACTTAACTTGATTATTGTAGAACGTTTTTATGTCCTCGGAGTCTTTTGATTTCCTCACTTCTACGTCCATTCTTTTAGCGCGGCGTATCTCGTAGCGAGTACTTTTTCTCATTTTACTTAAGATTTCGTCCTCGCTCATCGTAATATCGAGTTGGAGCGTTAAATCTGCGGTAAGGTGCATCGGGGACACTGCTAGCCCTATCTCTTTAGCGAGCGCTCTGGATTCGGACGTATTTCTTTCTTGCGGCCGCAACCTGATAAAATCGCATTGTTCTTCCATCGCAACTTTTTCGATCTCTTCAATGAATCTTTTTGTTTCCTGCCCCTCAAATGGAATTGGCCCGCCTGCAATGGCGAAATATGTACCTCGACGCGCAGTTTCTTTCACCGCGAGCGCAATACTGTGAAGCTCCCCTTCTCTATATAAACCGAAGCGAAAGATTTTTTTCCCAAGATTCCTATGGAACTCGCCCCAATTCCAGGATTGCAAAAAGTTTACCGCGGGTTCTCTTTTTACAAATTCTTCCCACTCTTTCCTATCACTAACTAAACGAACTTTCCAATCCTCCATCTCACTTATCCAAATACTGATTGACGACTTTGGAGATTCTCATCGCATCTCTCTCTCGCACTTCTTTGTGTGTCGGGAGGTTCACAATGTGTATAGCAAGTTCCTCCGCATTTGGTGTTGTTCCGTTTTTATAAACGCTCGACACCGACAACGTCCCGCAATCTACCGCGGCGCGATACCATCTATCCCAGATATGAATACCTTTTTTATCCATGAGCCGCAGTAATTCTGCGGGCTTATCTACTCTCAATGCGAAGCGTAGATTTGAGCCGTGCTCTATGTCGCTCTGAGATGTAATTATGGAACTTTTGTCTTGTATTTCTTGGTAGTAAATTTCTGCAATCTTTTTTCGGTGCCGGAGAGTATTCTTTAATTTCCCGAGTTCGCTTAGCGCAAGGCTGGCGTGCTCCTCTGGCATCAACGTCACATTCTTCGTCGGACTTCCTGTGGCCGATGTAACAAGTCCGAGTTTTCTTGAAATTCTTAATATTAAAGGTCCGAGAAGAATTTTATATGTCTTTCGAACTTTCCACGCAGTGAGTGGATAGAGCATATCTTTGACGATTATCGCTTTTCTCACGGTGTCAGTAACTTTGATCTCACGCGCACCCTCTCGTCTTAAAATAACTGCGCCCCCCGAGACGGCATCCACCACCTTGCCTCTCCCGAAAGAGAGTACGACAGCATCGCCGTAGGTCCCGAGTGAGGTGCCTTTCTCGTCGGTCGCGCCCAGGCTCTGTGCCAAATCTTCGATAAGCAGAAGTTTATTTTCTTCACACCATTCCTTTATTTGGCTAATTCCAATCGGGGAGCCGAGAGTATACTGCACCAAAACCGCCTTGGCTTTTGTCGTATTCTTGTGAGCGTTTTTTAAAGAGTCGAGCGTCACATTCAAATTATTCTTTCCAACGTCAACAAATACCGGGGTAGCTCCAGTACGAAGTACTGCTTGCTCAATCGCATAACAAGTGAATCCCTGTATTAATACTTCGTCGCCGCTCTCTATACCATACGACTTCAATGCGAACTCAATCGCATCGCGTCCCTTATAAAAAAGATGCGTCTTGCCTCCAAACATTTTTTCGAGCTCGGCTGTGAGTCTCTGCGGAGCCTCTCGGTCGCTATGAATTAACTCACTTAGCGCGTGCGTCACAAAAGAGAAGTCGTAGCTTGATCCGAGACTATTGAAGATAGGTTTCATAAATCGATTTCGGCACAAATCCCTCGACTAAGACTATTGTATCGCCGCTAAGCTCCTTTAGTTTTTTCTCGACCGCGCTGTGCCCAAAGAATAAGTCCTCGTGGAATGTTTCGAGAAACTCGTCTTGGCCCTCGCTGCCCACATAAGCAACTTCGTCAGCAACAGCATGAGCGGCGGCCGACAAATCTGAATGGATTTTCGCTGACTCTCCGCCCAAGTCGACTATTCCGCCGAATACAAGGAGCGCTTTTTTCGCGCCTCTTTTTTCTTTCAAGAATTTTAGAATCTCAAGCGCTGCTTTGAACCCTGCTGGGTTTGCCGTCTTTCCATCATCTATTACGAACGCCCCATTTGTTAGTCGCCGCGTCAGGATGAAATTGTCTCCCGGGTCGAATGACTCGAGCGCATCGATTATTTCTTCGTTCGTAAATCCGAATTCGTTCTGTCCTATAACGAGAGCCGCCCTGACTGCACCTATATAGTGCGTACCCACAAGTCGAGTCTGTACCAGCCTCCCCTCCCACTTGAATTTCAATTGCCCCTCGTTGTTTAAACCGACGTTGCTAATTTTTATTGTACTGTCCTTACCGCTGTAAGCGATTGGATTTTCTACACCGCCTACTTCGCAGATTTCCTTCGTGCCAGGGTCATCTCCGTTATAAAACACGCGGGATTTATCAGCGAGAGCTTTTATAAGTTCGCTTTTTGCCGCGATTATATTTTCCAAACTGCCAAAAATTCCCATATGCTGGGGCGTAAGCCCAGTAATCACGGCGCTGGAGGGCTTTATAAACTTGGCTAGAGCCCTGATTTCCCCCTTCCTGTAGGCTCCGTATTCGAGGACAATTACCTGTTGCCCCCTGTAGTTCCCGACTATCGATTTAGCTACCGAGTATCTCTTATTGTACGACTTAGGTGTTGTGAAAACTTTGAGTTTCGTTCGAAGTACATGAGAGATAATCAGCTTTGTGGAAGTTTTTCCATAGCTTCCAGTAATACCTACTACCGTCGGCGAGTGTTTTTTAATCATTTTTCTCGCCTTCATCAGCACAGCAAGCGTTATTATCTCAGAGACAATTTGTGACGGAAGTATAGAAACAGAGACAATTATCGGCAGAATTAAATGGAAAACAACGAGTGATGCCAAAAGCTTCGGCGCGCTTGATGAAAATGGGACCACGAATCCTGCTATGAGGATAACAAAACCAATAAAACCCACGAAGACTATCCTTCTAGTAACGGCAGGGCGTTTTAGGCCCGCGCGCGAGAAATTCCTCCTGTTCGGCAAAACACGTATTAAGTCCTGTCGCCCTTCGCGTGACATAAGAAACAGCCACAGGCGATCCCACCTATATTCTTTCTGCTGGAGAGTGGCGAGCCACCTGCTCCATCTAATCAGGATCATCGGTGCAAGAACAAACAAAAGTATCTTCGCAATGAGTATCATCTTAGGAACTGAGTCACAAGAACGGCGACTTCTTTGGCGTGTGTAAACTGTGGCGAGTGTCTAGCGCCACTTACAATTTTTAGTTCTGCATTCTTAATATTCTCCGCGACAAATCGCCCGTGTTTCGGCGGAGTCACTTTATCGCTCCTGCCCCAGATAACGAGAGTCGGGCAAATTATTTTAGGTAGGTCTTTCCGTATCTCATCTTTCAAAACATTACCCATAGTTTCTCTAAGCGGTCCAGTAGCCGCAAGGTAATCCTCCGCCCCTATAAGTGTGTAGTAGGCTTTTCTTATGCGTTCGCTTTTTGCAATCGGCTTACCGAGTTTTGATAAAACGTAGAAGAATATTCGTTTTAGTCTCTTATGCAAAACTTTATCGCGCATTCCGGAATTCGCGATTAGTACGAGTTTTTTTATTTTATCAGGGTATTGAGACGCAAAACGAATCGCTATCTGCCCTCCAAACGAGTGCCCGAGAAGTATAGCTTTTTCTTCCGCTTCTATTTCTCCTTTCAACCAATTGACAAAATCTTGAAGTGTCCACGCCTTAGTCAACTGGACTTCGAACCCAGGCATCGAAAGAAACTTAACTTTGAATCCGGCGCCCTCCAAAAAACCCAAAAATGACCGCCATTTCTCTCCGTCGGTATTCGGGGCCCAGCCGTGAAGGATGTAAATAGTGGGCATTTTAGCCGTTACCCCCATTTTCCCCTGATTCTATAACGTCTATGGCTTTTTTATCTGGCATTTGATTTACCCACATCTCGAGAAACTTCCCGAGTTCTTTCTTGGCAATCTGGTCTTTTATCTTTGAAATTTTCTCAAGAATCTTCGGTCCAATAAGTTCAACGTCCCACTTATCAAACGTCTTCATGTGAAATCTAAAGTGGGCAAGTTCCATATAATCTGCGATTTTTGCTATGAGCGCCTCATCTGACTCCGCCTCCATTATTTCGGAACTTAACTCGAGAAAGTGCTGTTTTTCTTTCCCGAAGAATTTCGATAGAAATTGATGATTCTCTGATTCAAATGCCTTTGCCAGTACCTTGGCTTTTGGGTTTACGCGAGCATACGGCATAGCGATATCCCCTCCGAAAAGCTCTCCGAGGTCATGGATTAGAGAAAATTCCAATACTTTTTCCACATCAATTTTCGCCCCAGCATCCTTTACGTGAAGAGCAATTTGCCACGCGATAAATGTAACTAGATAATGGTGCTCGGCGAGATTGCTTTGATCGCCTTGGTGTATACCGACGAGGGCGTAACCGTACTGTGGTTGGTCTCTAGTGATTTCCAACAGCTTAAACAGATCGGTGAGATTTTTCATTGCCTACTTATACCACGAAGTTTATTAATTTGTCTTTTACGAAAATTACCCGCTTGGGTTTGCCTGTAACGTATCGTTTAACAGACTCTTCAGAAAGAGCGAGCTCCTCTGCGCGCTTCTCGTTTATTCCTCTCGTGGTCTCAATCGTCGCGCGCAACTTCCCATTTACCTGGACGATTAAGCTTATCGTATCTTCAACAAGTTTCTTCTCATCGTATTTTGGCCATGCTTCCACGTGAATAGAATACTTATTGCCGAGTTTTTCCCATAGTTCTTCTGTTATAAAGGGTGCTAGTGGCGCGAGCATCAGAAGGAAAGTCTCAAGGTCTTTGCGATTTACCTCTCCCCCATCCTCAAATTTGTTAAGGATAGTCATTAGTTCTGCAATCGCAGAATTGTATCTAAGCTCAGATATACTGTCTGTGATTCTTTTAATCGATTTGTGCATCCACGAGGATACTTCTTTGACGTCTTCAGGTTCGTCCACATTTTCTCCGAGTTTCCATACACGATCCAGAAATCTCACAGCGCCAATAAGTCCGCCGTCCTGCCAATCACCCCCTTCATACAATGGGGAAATGAATTGAAGATATATCCTGATTGCGTCTGCGCCAAATTTGCCGATGTAGTCGTCTGGATCGATTATGTTTCCTTTCGACTTTGACATCTTGGAGCCCCTAAATGTGATAAGCCCGTTTGGTCTTAATCGGGTAAATGGTTCTTCAAAATCAACAAGGCCCATATTCTTGAGTGCCATCGTTATAAACCTCGCGTAGAGCAAATGTAGGACGGCGTGTTCAACTCCACCGATATACATATCAACCGGGAGCCATTTCTTCACGCGCTTTTTACTAAACGCCTCTTTGCCATTTTTTGTGTCTGGATAACGGAAAAAATACCACGCCGAGTCTAGAAATGTGTCTGAAACATCTGTTTCACGACGCGCTGGACCCTTGCACTCTGGACAAGTTGTCTCGTAAAACTCTGGATGTGACGCAAGCGGGGCTTCCGAACTTCCTTTTGGACGAAAATCGTCTATCCTTGGCAAAAGTACCGGTAGGTCTTTCTCCGGGACTGGTTGCCAGCCAGCATTCTCCCTGCCCGCCGAAGCCTTGGCGCAGGAGGAACAGTAAATCATCGGAATCGGCGGACCCCAATACCTTTGACGAGAAATTAGCCAGTCGCGTAAGTGATAATCGGTTCGTTTTTCCCCTCCGATTTGTTTTATAATTGCCCCTTTCGCTTCTTCAGAATCCATGCCATCGAATTTCTCTGAGTTAACCATCAGGCCCTTCCCTGTGTACACATTTTTTCCATCCACCAGTGCGTTCCAGGCGAAGCGGTGGCATTCCGGTAGACGGAAGCTTTCCATCTCTTTCTTGGTGAGCCAGAGCACATCGTGATTGCCTTTTTCTTCGGATGGTATTTCCTCTTTGTCCCCGTTCTCTAATTCAAAATAGAAAGAACGGAAGTGCGCGAATCTGTTTACCCCCTTAGGGTTATGAAAAAACTTAGAGTGGGCAGGCGGTAGTTCTTTTACAAGCTTCGGGTTAAGATAGCCCGTTTCTTCTCGAATTTCCTCGATTGCTGCTTTTTCTGGAGTTTGTTCTTTCTCAACCCCTCCGGTAACGATCGTCTCCCAGTCTACCTTTTTCCATCTGAGCCCAATGTATTTATCGTCTTTCCAATGTTTAACTATAGCCATAATCGCATCGCGCTCTATAAATGGTTCTCCTTCTCTAACAGCTGACTGCCCCTTTGAGTCTATGAAAACCGGCTCTATCACGGTTCTAATTTCTAGGTCGTTCTTTACCGCGAACTCGTGGTCACGCTCATCGTGCGCTGGAACAGCCATAATCGCACCAGTTCCATATGAAGAAAGGACATAATCTGCAATCCACACAGGAATCTCTTTTCTTGTCGCGGGATTGACTGCTGTAATCCCCGCATCTACTCCTGTTTTTGATTTCTGTTCCGCGATTCGCTCATTTTCCGTTTTAGAGAGTGATTTCCTGATGTATTGTTTAACTTTTTCAGATGCAGACCACCCGATATCAATCCATTTTTGTGCGAGTTCAGGCGAGATAACAACAAACGTCGCACCGAAAATTGTGTCGGGTCGAGTTGTAAATACACTAACTGAATGTTTGTCATCTGATTGGCCGCTAATCCCACGTAGCGAAAATGCAAGAAGCGATCCCTCTGATTTTCCAATCCAGTTTCTCTGCAGAATTTTTATGTGTTCCGTCCAATCAAGATCATCCAGATTAGAGAGAAGCTTTTCTGCATAATCAGTTATCTTGAAAAACCACTGTTCTAATTCTTTCTTGGTTACATCAGAACCGCATCTTTCGCACTTTCCATTAATCACCTGTTCATCTGCGAGCACTGTTTTGCATGATGGGCACCAGTTGAGATTTGCTTTCTTCCTTTCTACAAGCCCCTGTTCCCACATCTTGATAAACACCCACTGTGTCCACTTGTAGTAATTTGGGTCATACGTTTCCAGTTTCTCGTCCCAGGAGAAACCGTTGCCGATATAGCCCAATTGCCTATAGAAATTCTTTTCTGACGTTTCTGCGTGATCCATCGGGTGTTTGCCCGTTTTTATCGCGAAGTTCTCTGAGTGAATTCCAAATCCATCAAGCCCTATCGGCTCGAAAACATCGTAGCCCTGCATCCGTTTGAAGCGACCGAAAACATCAACGCCGCTAAAAGTCCTAACACTTCCGATGTGCAATCCCTCCGCAGATGGGTATGGAAACATCATAAGGTTATAGAACGGCTTTTTCGCTTTATCCAAATCCGGCTCGTAAATACGAGTTTCTTCCCATTTTTCGCGCCACTTTTTCTCTATTTTTGCGAACGGATACATAAGCTAAATACTACATACTAGATACCAGATACTCAAACGCTAAGAATCTTTCTCGCGTTTGTTGTGGTTCGCTCGGCTACTTCTTCGACGTCGGTACTTAGGATCTCTGCGATTTTCTCCGCGACATAATTAACGTAGAGCGGCTCGTTTCTCTTTCCACGAAACGGCGCAGGAGCTACATAAGGAGCGTCTGTCTCGAGCACTATTCTCTCGAGGCCGATTTCTTTTATCGCCTCATCGTAATCCCTAGCAAATGTCACAACGCCCCCGAACGAGAAATAGAAGCCTAATTTTTTAAGTCCCTTTGCGTCCTCTGGCGTCCCAGTGAAAAAGTGGGTGATACCTGCCTTGTTCTCTATCAGCTTGTTTCTGTTCTCCTCAAGAATCTTTATTAAATCTGGAAATGCGTTCCTGCAGTGAATCATCAGGGGCTTGTTTACCGTGTGTGCAACTTCTACTTGCTCCAAGAACACTTCCGCCTGCTTCTCCTTCGTGTTCTCATCAAGTCTATAGTAATCAAGGCCACACTCACCTATCGCTACAACCTTTTCGTGCTGGGCCATTTTTACGTAAAAATCCGCGTCGAACTCTTCTCCCCTTGATGTAAAGGATTTTGCTGCTTCGCCCCCGCCGAGTTCTTTCTCGTCGTGGTAAGACTCTGCGGTGTGAATTGGATGAAGCCCAATTGTTGCATAGACGCCTTCCTTATATTCCTCGGCGACTTTTATCGCACCGAGCGACGTATCACGCTGTGTGCCAACATTTACAAGCCAGATATCTTTCTCGAGCGCACGATTGATAACATCGCGCATATCATCTTTATACGCAGCAAAGTGAGTGTGAGTATGAACGTCTATTATCTTCGGCATTATTCGAGGCGCGGGAAAAGTGCTTCGATTTTCTTAACGCTTATTCTGTCTTTGTCCTTCCAGTTTATTGCACTTGTTATTTTATCAGCTGCGTTAGGCACGACCGGAGCAACAAGCGAAGCAATGTTATCGAGGAGCACCACAAGGTCAAAGATGACCTTTTTGTCCTTGCTCTCCCAAGGTTTTTTCTTATCTATATACCCATCGCCGAAGTGAATTAAATTCCACGCCGCCGCAACAGCTTCGTGGATTCTGAATTGCGAGACGGCATTTTCTATATTTTTTCTCGCATTTTCTATTTCGGACTCAATCTGGCCATCCACCTTTGAACTTGTTAGCTCACCTGCTTCCGCGGCGAGCGTTGACACACGTGAAGCAAAATTACCAAGACCATTCGCTAAATCTGCTTGATAGGCTTCTGCGAGTCTCTCTTCGCTAAAATCGCTGTCCTCAAATGGATTGATATGGCGGGTAAGAAAGTAGCGAACTGCATCCGTGCCGTATTTTTCTATGAGCGTGACTGGATCTATTACATTACCCAAGCTCTTGCTCATCTTCTGGTTGTCGATGGTAACGTATCCGTGGACAAAAACAGTGTCGGGCAAGCGTACGCCAGCAGAAAGAAGCATCGCAGGCCAGTAAATTGCATGAAATCTACTGATACCTTTGCCGATAACGTGCACTATTTCCTCAGCATTCTCCCAGTAGTTCTCGAATTTCTCACTCTTGTTCGCATAGTCTAGCGAGTTAATGTAGTTCGACAATGCGTCAAACCAGACATACTGTATCTGTGAGTCGTCTTCTGGGACTGGAATCCCCCACCCGCGCGCACGCTCCACAGAACGTGAGACACTAAAATCTTCTAGGCCGCTCTCGATGAAACTAAGCATTTCATTTTTTCGCGACTCCGGCACAATCTTTAGCTTGTCAGACTTTATTAATTCCTTAAGCTTTTTCTCATAGGACGAAAGTTTAAAAAAGTAATTTTCTTCTGAGACTTTGACTAAATCTCTGTCTGGATGTTCATTGCAACGTCCGTTGACCAATTCTTTTTCTGTTTTAAATTCCTCACAGCCGACACAATAGAGACCGGCGTATTCTTTTTTATAAATATCTTTACCGGCTGCCTTCCAAAGTTTTTGCGCTCCCTCGATATGTTTTGGGTCAATTGAAGTCTCGATAAAATAATCGTTCGAAATATTTAATTTTTCGGCGAGCTCTTTAAAGCGCTTAGCTTGGTCGTGTACGAACTTTTCGACTGGAAGACCAGCATCTTCCGCCGCTTGAACGTTTTTTAGTGCGTTGTCGTCTGTCCCAGTAACAAAAAACACATCTTTTCCATGAGACCTCTTGTACCGCGCAATAAAATCTGCCTGCGCTAATTCCAAAGCAAAACCAATGTGCGGTTTGGCATTAACGTATGGTATCGCAGTTGAAATAAAAAACTTCTCGGACATAGCCCTACTCTAACGGAAAGAGAGGACTTTTTCTACACCCACGAACGAGAAGAGGCTACATGCCCCTGTGTGTTTATTTTCTTCGAGCGATGTGGGTGCAAGCCCCGTAGAGGGGGCGTTACACTCGGAGTTATTTCTTGCTACGCGTCGATTTAACTTCAACCCAGTCATTCAGAATCTCTTGTAAGAAAACAGCGGTTGGTATCGCTACAAGCATGCCTATAACCCCCGCAATCTGCGCACCTCCGAGAAGGGAAACTAGAATTATCACCGGATTAATTCCTACGGCTTTTCTCATGACGAGCGGTACGAGTAGCTGATTCTCGATTTGTTGTATCGCGAGAAACAGAAATAATACATACATTCCAAGTCTGAGCGATTCTCCCGCCGCAACTGCTACACCAAGCGCGCCCGCAAATATCGGCCCCACGACGGGAACAAGCTCAAACACCGCTGCGATAACCGCGAGAACCAAATTCTGATCGACACCAATTATCCAAAGACCAAGGAAGACCGATGTGCCGATTACAAGGCTAAGCACTAGCTGTGCCTGAAACCACCTTCCGATCTTCTTTCTCGTTTTCCTGTAAAG
>Ga0209642_10002426_pt1 | contig 12260 bp, 17 predicted proteins | sample RifCSP19_2_FD_184025 | JGI IMG/M metagenome (GOLD analysis project Ga0209642, IMG submission 184025) | Soil microbial communities from Rifle, Colorado - Rifle CSP2_sed 19_2 (SPAdes) (version 2) | ecosystem: Environmental > Terrestrial > Deep subsurface > Rock core/Sediment | place: Rifle... | reverse complement strand
AGCAGCAGAGTATAAAGCTGGTACAGAGTTTGAAGTCTTTGTAGATAGAGATGTCACTATTAATTTACAAGCTCCGATCCCGACACCATTACACCCAATGTAAAATACCAGGACTTGTTTTTGAAGTTACAGAGGGTAGCCAGAGAGCAAGGTAAAGGATTATGGGGGAGGTAAGAGAGAAAACTTATCAACAAAACTTTTCTGAACAGTATTTAAATAAATAAAATGGGGGGTATAGGGTACTATCTACGTAATATACACAACTTATGAGTGTCCCAGGTGTGCCTCTAGAGAATGGATTCTAAGCCACTTCCTTATTTCCTCTTATGAGACGAACAATACTTAGACCCTGCTGAAGCAACTCTCTTACATCTTTCGCCTGCTTTGTTATTAGCTGCACATCTTACCTTCTCTTGTTTTTTAGCCATTACTTAATCACCTCCATCTAAGCTATATATCCTACTCCCTAAACCCCTTGAGATATTTATAGCACACTTTTAATGGAAAAAGCAAGCTTCAAAAAATAAAGTCTTAGGTTAGGTCTTGACAAATCTTTGTTATGATTATATATTATATATACATGAATCCAAAAAGATTAAGACCAAACCTGATTCACATATATCTTCACCCTGAAGAGGATAAGTTTGTTAAAGATTATGCGGAAAGAAACTATCTCTCAGTTAGTGAGCTAATCCGAGGCTGGATTCATGAAGTAATGAAAAGGGAATGTTATGAAATTAAAGAGCCTTCCCTACCTGAACAAAAATCCAAGAAAGGGAGGAAATAAAAAAACGAGAAGAATTCTTATAAACTCCAATTTAAGAAAAATACTCCTAGGGCTAAAGAGCGGTGGGAGTGATTATGTTTTCCCAAGTTCCGATATAGCAAGCCTTATATGAGACAGGATTCCTTAAACCGTGCTTTTATTGGTGCTCTTAGACGTTCCAAGATTAACCATCTTAGATTCCATAACCTGAGACATACAGCCGCTACTCGTATGATAGGGAGCGGAGCCAATATTGTAGCGGTAAGTAGAATCCTTGGACATGCCGACCTTAAGACCACTATGAGATATACTCACCCTGATGATTCCCTAAAAGATGCTGTAGAAAAACTCACCGTTTTTTCTTCAGTTACTGACATATTCACTGACATGCTAGGAATGGAGAAAAATTAGATTGACTTAAGTCCTTGAAATATTTGGTAGCGGGGGGTGGATTTGAACCACCGACCTTCGGGTTATGAGCCCGACGAGCTACCAGTCTGCTCCACCCCGCGGCAAATTTAAGTATATAGTATTTGAATTCAGGTATTATGTCAAACAACCATTCATCCTATCATGACTCCCAAGCTTAAAAATATTGCTTCTAAAAATATGGATGGAGATTAATTAATGATGATGGTATTATTATAAGATCGTGGATCTGATTGAGAATAACTCTCAAAAGGTGATAAAAAAAGAAAAGAAAAGAAGCAATTTCATACCCTTTTTAATAGCATCTATTCTTTTCCATGTGCTTTTATTTTTTCTAATATCACCCTTATTTATATCTTCGTTAAGCGAGCAGGCTAAACAAAAAGAAAAACCAAAACTTATTGAGATAACCGACCTCCCAGTTCCTAAAGAGAAAGAAACGCAGCCTCCAAAAGAAACAAAACGCTATGCTGAGAGGTCTCACCAAACTCCGGTGGAGAAGACAAAAGATGAGTTTACAAAAAAGGGTAGCGTGCGTTCACTCCCACAGCCAAGACAGCAATCTAAGAAGGTTGCAAAAAGGGTTGAAGAAAAACGGAAGGAAGAAGCAAGTAAAAAATCTCCTCAAGTTGCTTCCCTTCCAAAGAAGATCGAAAAGGAAATTCCACCTCCTAAAGAAAAACCAGAAGAAGACAAACTTGCTAATATCACCAAAGAGCAGCTTTTTAATGCACCCTCTAGCCAGGTTTTTGAGGAAGGCCCCAAGGAATTTCAAGGATCGAGAGATGTAAAACAAAAGGAGGATACTGTAGATTTAAATACTATTGAGTTTAAGTATTTCTCATACTTTGCAAAACTTAAACAGAAGATAGAGCAGGTATGGAATTACCCCGAATCCTCCAGGTTAAGAGGAGAGCAAGGAGAGCTTTTCCTGGTGTTTACAATAAGAAGTGATGGGTATCTCGAGGATGTTAAATTGATCGAACCTTCTGGATATAATCGTCTTGATGAAGAGGCAATACGTGCAATCAGAGTTGCCTCTCCCTTCCCCCCTTTTCCTAAACAGTGGGAGGGTTTAGAAAAGCTAAATGTGAACGCTACCTTCAGGTATCAAATTAGCTATGGCTGGACCATCAGATGACCACTCAATATTCCAATTTTTACCACTTAGTCATTAGTCGTTTACCGCTCAATTGTCTGACAAAACGACAAAGAGCCGGTGACAATGCCAATTCTTCACTTAATTAAAATTCCCCGATCACCCTTTTTTCTCTTTCTTACTTCTCCAATAACCTTACCCTTCTCTCCTAGTCTCTTTAGTCTCTTCAAAACCTTATCGGCTTCCCCACCCGAAACAACTAGGACCATACCAATGCCACAGTTGAATGTCCTAAACATCTCTTCTCTTTCTATTCGACCTGCAATCTCGATTAACTTAATAAGTGGAGGAATCTCCCAGAGAGATGAATCCAAATAAACAGCAGTGTTTTTTGGAATTACCCTAGGGATGTTTTCTAAAAGTCCCCCGCCTGTTATGTGCGCTGCAGCCTTTATTTGAAACTCTTTTTGAAGAGAAAGAATCGTCTTTACATAAATGCGAGTGGGTTCTAAAAGCTCTTCCCCAAGTGGACGGTTAAGAGGGCTAGGAATATCCGATAAATCCAGTTTGAGTTTCCCTAGAAGAACCTCTCTTGCAAGAGAATACCCGTTTGAGTGAAGCCCGCTCGATGAAATACCAATTACCACATCACCTGGTTTAACCTTGGATCCATCTATCATCCGATCTCTATCCATTATTCCCACCACAAACCCTGCTAAATCAAACTCTCCCTTGTTATAGAAGCCCGGCATCTCTGCCGTTTCGCCTCCAAGAAGGACACATCCAGCTTTTTTGCAGCCTTTAATTATCCCCTTTATTACTTCCACGCTCTCTTTAGGCTTCAACCTTGATGTGGCCAGATAATCAAGAAAAAACATCGGCTCTGCACCACAAGTAACTATGTCGTTAACATTCATTGCCACGAGGTCAATCCCGATTGTGTCGAGTTTTCCAGTCATAAATGCAATCTTTAGTTTTGTCCCTACCCCATCTGTAGATGCAACAAGAAGCGGCCTCTTATATCTTTCAAGTGGTATTGAATAAAGACCAGCGAAACCACCTATTCCTGCAACCACTCTCTTATTATAAGTTGATTTCACAAGTGGTTTTATAAGCTCAACAAAAAGATTGCCAGCATGAACATCAACACCAGCGTCCTTATAAGAAGAACCCTTTCCCATGAAATGGAAGAATACCCAAGAGCGTTTTTTTGTCTAGTAAGTGTATATTGGGGTTTACTCAGAAAATTTTTTTTCTAAAAATTTTTCCTTAAATAAGAAAATCTCTTGACAACAATTTTTTTTGTTCTATCATCACACTTAGAGTCAGATGATGAGTAATACAAAATCCAAATCTAGGAGGAAAGAACAAAACGATGAGCGAATTCTCCGATTCGGAGGAGCCTCCATCCCGACACTTATGGAGTGACATAAGCGAGGAGGAATGGAGAGATTGGAAATGGCAGTTAAAAAATAGAATAAGAACCTTCCAGCAACTAGAAAAGCTACTTCCCTTTACAGAAGACGAGAAAGAAAGAATAAAGCGAGTTATTGCTACTTATCACGTATCAATCCCCCCTTATTATTTTTCCCTCATAAACCCTGATGATCCTGATGACCCGATCAGAAAACAGGCTGTCCCTATGCCTGAGGAGATAGAAATTAAGCTTGGTGAAGATGACCCGCTAGATGAAGAAGACGATTCTCCTGTTGAGGGGCTGACACACCGTTACCCTGATAGGGTTCTTATGTATATTGCAAGCTTTTGCCCCGTTTATTGCCGCCACTGCACAAGGAAAAGAGAGTGGCTTGAAGGCGAATACCAAAGGACACCGGAAGAACTCGATCGAATGATCGCTTATATTAGGGAGAATGAAGAGATAAGGGATGTTATTATATCTGGTGGAGATCCACTTGCATCTCCCCTTCATAAGCTAGAATATGTCCTCCAAAACCTCCGTGCTATTCCTCATCTTGATGTAATAAGAATAGGGTCAAGGGTTCCCGTGTTTCTGCCGATGAGGATAAATGACGAGTTAACTGCCGTATTAGAGAAATATGGTCCGATCTGGATAAACACACATTTTAATCATCCCAACGAAATCACCCCTTATGCTGAAGAAGCAGTTCTAAAACTCCTTAAGGCCGGTTGCCCTGTAAATAATCAGGCAGTCCTGCTTAAAGGTGTAAACGACGACCTTGAAACGATGAAGAGGCTCTTGAGGGGTCTTCTTAAGATCCGTGTAAGACCTTATTACCTTTTCCACTGCGACCCAGTAAACGGCGCAGCGCACTTTAGAACCTCAGTTTGGAAAGGGATAGAGATAATCGAGGGACTAAGAGGTCATATCTCAGGACTTGCAATCCCAACCTATGTTGTTGACGCCCCTGGTGGCGGAGGAAAAATACCACTTATGCCAAACTACCTTCTCTCCGCCTCAGATGATGCGGTTGTTCTAAGGAACTACGAGGGCATAATTGTAAAATACGATCCAGATGGCAATCATAGAAAAAACAAAAACGCAAACCATCATAAAAATGGTAACCACAATGGCAACAAATTCAGGGAAGCGAACCCTATAGGGGTATCTGGACTCTTTGAATCCGATGAAACCTCTCTTATACCGCGAGAGCTGCCAAGGGTTCGAAGAAGGAGAACCGCGGTATGAGGATTGGTATCGCCTTTGACCTAAAGAAAAAGCCACTCGCGAATCTGCCCGAAGACATCTTTGAAGAGTTAGACTCAATTGAAACAGTAGAAGCTATTGAGTCTGTCCTCAACAGTGCGGGCCATGAAACGGTAAGGCTCGGCGGTGGAAAGAATTTTTTATTCTCGATTCTTAAAACACATGTTGACATTGTATTCAACATCGCTGAAGGCTGGGGAGCAAGGTCTAGAGAAGCTCATATTCCATCCGTACTAGAACTCTTAGGAACTCCATATACTGGATCAGACCCTCTTACGCTTTCGCTTACACTAGATAAAGGAATGGCTAAGAGGGTAGTGATGAGCGCAGGAGTGTTGACGCCCAGATTTTCTGTTATTAAGGATGCAAAGTCTATAAATCATGTTCAAGAGCTTAACTTCCCATTAATCGTAAAGCCTTTGTGGGAGGGGTCTAGTATAGGAATTAGGAGAGATTCCAAGGTGCAAAATTTTAAAGAACTAAAAAGGAAACTCGAATGGCTTATTAATTCGTATGGCGAACCTACACTGGTGGAGGAGTTTATTGAAGGGGAAGAGGTAACAGTAGGTGTTATTGGGAACGAGAATCCATATGTAATTGGAATGATGATGATCAAACCTAGAATTGGAGATCCAAGGGATTTCATCTACTCGCTAGAGGTAAAGAGAAACTGGAGAGAAGAGGTAGAGTACTTTTCGCCTCCTCCGCTTTCTGAGCAAGCACTCAGCGAACTTTCACGCTCTGCACTCGCAGCCTATGAAGCCCTTAGCTGTAGAGATGTTGCGAGGTTAGATTTTAGGATGGGGAGAGATGGAAAACCATACTTTCTCGAAGCAAATCCCCTTCCAGGGCTTAATCCCGAAACTGGTGACCTACCAATAATGATTGAAAAGGAGGGGATACCCTATGCCAAACTTATCCTTTCGATCCTCGATAACGCCCTTAGGCGAAATCGGCTCACGGCTAAAAGTCGGGCTTGTGTTTAATGACCCGTACTTTTCGGGGATGGGGGTATACAAGGGAGCCGAAGAGGACGTATTGAGAGAGGTTGAGGCTGTCTTCAAAGCCCTAGAGGAATTAGGCCATGTGGTAGAGCCAATTCCTGTGACTGACGACTTTTCAAACTTCTTCAATCTTATCTCCTTAAAAAATTTGGATGTAGTTTTTAACCTGTGTGAAAGGATGTGGGATGATTCGTGGGGAGAGATACTTATGGCTCACATGCTTGAGATACAGGAAATCTCTTTTACTGGTTCCGATCCAAAAGCCCTCTGGCTAGGCCTTAACAAGGATAAGACAAAAAAAGTGCTTAATTTATTTGGAATCCGCACACCATCTTTTAAGATTTTTGCCTCGGAAAAGGACACTTTAGACGTTCGTGAGCCGTCTCGCCTGAGCTCGACGCAGGCTCAGTCGAACGATGGTCTAAATTTCCCACTCATCATAAAACCTAATTTAGAAGACGGGAGTCTGGGGATCGATTCATCATGCGTTGTTTGGGATTTTAAATCTCTCAGAAAGAAAGTTAGAGCGATGATTAAGGAGTTTACAAGTCCTGTAATTGTAGAAGAGTACATTGATGGTAGGGAGTTTAATGTTTCTATTTTAGGTGACACTGTCCTTGCAGTGGGTGAAGTAGAATTCAAACTGCCTAATGGAAAACCTAAGGTTGTAACTTACAAGGCAAAGTGGGATAAAGAAAGTAATGAATACAAGAATACAATTACAATTTGTCCTGCTAGTTTGAATAAGAAAACGGAAAAAAGAATAAAAGACATAGCCCTAAAAGCCTCTAGAACAATAGGATGCAGAGACTACGCAAGGGTGGATATGAGAATGGATAACCTTGGAAGGGTATATGTCATTGAGGTAAACCCTAATCCTGATATATCACCCGAATCAGGCTTTTCAAAGGCTCTAAAGGCAGCAGGTCTTAGCTACAAGGCATTTGTTAGCCAGGTTGTGGAATTTGCGATTCAAAGGAAGAAAGCGAGATATTATGACACTAATAGTAAGGAGCTTGGGAATACAGGATAGGGAAAGGATTGAATGTATTCTTAACGAGGTTAAGGTATTTTCTTCTGAAGAAATTAACGTAGCACTTGAGTTAATAGATTCCTGCCTTTCTGGTAACCCCGATTACATCATAAAGGTTGCAACTAATGAGAATGGCACAGTTCTCGGCTATGTATGCTATGGTAAGATCCCACTAACAGACGCTGTATGGGATATCTACTGGGTTGTTATATCAGATGAGTTTCAAGGAAAGGGAATTGCAAAAAATCTCCTGACGTTTATGGAGGATGATTTAAAAGCTAAGAGTGCAAGAGCTGTCATGGTAGAGACATCCTCAAGGCCAGAGTACGAACCTGCAAGGAGTTTTTACCTGAAAAATGGGTTTATCGAGGTTTCTAAAATTAGTGATTTTTATGCAAAATATAATGATAAGGTGATTTATAGAAAAGATTTAAACTCTAAAAACTAAAAAAACACTTTTATTTCCCTACTGGTTCAATTACACGAATAGATTCTACTACTACAGGTTCTAAAGGAACGTCCCTGTGCATCCCTTGATTGCCTGTTTTGACTCCTGCGATTTTGTTTACTACATCCATTCCTTCAACCACTTTGCCAAACACAGCATAGCCAAAGTCCCTATTTCCACGATTTAAGAAGTCGTTATCCGTAAGATTGATAAAAAACTGAGAAGTAGCACTATCTACCACACTTGTGCGCGCCATGGCGATGGTGCCTGTATCATTCTTAAAACCATTATTCGCCTCGTTCTTTATGGGTGGTTTAGTTGCCTTCTGTTGCATTTCCGGTGTAAATCCACCTCCCTGAATCATAAACCCAGGAATGACCCGATGAAAGATGCTACCATCGTAAAACTTGTCATTAACATAGGCGAGAAAATTATTAACAGTCACTGGCGCCTTATCCAGATATAGTTCTATCTTAATATCTCCTATTGACGTAGACATTATTACCATTGGGTTTCCTCCTTTAGTTTCGCTCTTCTTATTTTCACTACCTTGCTGATCAACTATCTTTTGTTCATTCTGCTTTTGCTCGCTCTGTTTTGGTTCCTTCTGTTCACAGCCCCAAATAAGCATGGCAATCGTAATCAGCATTATGATAGGAAGGACTTTGTTAATAGTGCTATAGCCCAGTTTTAAACCGAGCGCACTTTGTAATAACACCTGTTTCATTTTTTTGTAGTACCTTCACTGAAGATTAGGTAGCTTTTTAACTTATAACAACTATACTCCAGTGTCAAACTCCTGAATGAGTTCATAATATAATTACGGTTGATTCAACACTATTCTTCTGTTAAAGTGATTTCCATAATTCATAAAACTTTTAACAGGTGTTAAGTCATGAAAAAGGCCAAATTCGGAGTTATTCTACGTCAGGAAAAGATTGATTTTAAAACTATTAGAGAAACGGCTGAGCTTTGTGATGAGTTGGGTTACCATTCAGTATGGTTCTATGACCATATGCTAGGGATGGGCTCCATTGACTTTGATGTTTTTGAGGCTTGGACTCTTATGTCTGCCCTTTCAACTATAACTTCAAATGTAAATATTGGAACACTCGTTCTTTGCAATTCTTTTAGGCACCCTCCCCTTCTTGCCAAGATGGCTGCGACCCTTGATCACATAAGTAACGGCAGGCTCGAATTTGCAATCGGTGCAGGCTGGTTTGAGCCTGAATATAAGGCTTACGGCTATCCATTCCCAGATACAATAACCAGGATAGAACAATTAAAAGAAGCGGTAAAAATAATTAGAGCATTATGGACTCAAGAAAAGGCAACGTTTATTGGAGAGCATTATCAGATTAGAGATACATATTGCAATCCCAAGCCTATTCAAAAACCACATCCGCCAATTACTATTGGAGGTTCAGGAGAAAAACACCTGCTTCGAGCTGTAGCAGAGCTTGCAGATGGCTGGAACTGCCCTGCCTCTAATGCGTCCGAATATGAAAGAAAGCTAAATGTTCTTAAAAATCACTGCAAATCTTTAGGCAGAGATATAAATGAAATGGAAATATCTGAACAGACAGTATGCGTGATAGCAAAAGATAAGGCGGAGCTTGAAGAGAAACTTCCCAAGGCAAAAAAACGATATAGCTTTTTTGGGGATATCGAAAAGACAGGAATTGTTGGAACACCCGATCAATGTATTGAGAAGATTAGACACAAAGTGAACAAAGGGGTTAGTAAGTTCACCATATTCTTCTATGATATTTTGAACCCAGAATACCTACGTTTGTTTGCTAAAGAAGTTATGTCTGTTTTTTGATATTGTTTTATTCATTACTTATTTTGCAAGTTCTTCTACTTTACTTGCAAAGTCACTGGCAAAACTTTTTATCGTATCCGCAACTTCCTTGTTTTTTGTTGCTCTTTCATAGGTTTCAGCCATTTTCATGAATGTAAGAAAAAAATGGGCGTTCATTTCACCAACTTCCATATCTTTTGTCCATAGATCAATACTCAAAGAGTTCCTTTCATGTCTATCCCACATTGATATCATTATAGAATCACACGCCTTTTTGCCCTCGAAATCCGCATCCGAGGCTTCCCAGAAGATAGCAACTGGTATGTTGTTATCATCCAATTTAATACTAAACCTAATCTCTGCTTCTTTTGACATAATGGCTACCCTCTACAATGCTTATTTATCTGGATTTTCCTCATCTTCTGCCCAATTCGTTGGATTATTGGCAACATATTCGCGAATGGTATTTAGTTCATTCTCATCGCGAATAATATGTTCATAAAAACGTTGTTGCCAGGCAAAAAGAATATTGTTTATCACCGACCACTTTTTAACCCCGATTTTGTATCCGCGAATAATTGATGCCAGATTTTTTGATTGAGGCCCAAATTTGCTTGGTTTTCTCTGTAGAGACGCAAAATTTTGCGTCTCTACGATATTATCATCGCCGATAATAACGATACCGTGCACATGATTGGGCATCACCACGTATTCATCTAATTGAACATGGGGAAAATGGTTTGGAATTTCCTGCCAATACCGCGATGCAATGTTTCCTATTGATGACAATTTCATTTCAGTTTCAATTACGTTGCCAAAAAAGCATTCGCGGTTTCTGGTGCAAATGGTTACAAAATAATAAGCGGATGAATGATAATCCCAATTTTTTAACCGAATAGATTCAATACGATATCTATTCTTAAAAAATATCATTTTTCTCCCTCTACATTTTAATCATGTTCGGTATTGAAAGGTAGAGACGCAAAATTTTGCGTCTCTACAAAGTATAATTTCCACTCCACAACCTAGTCTCCTCAAACCGTAGAGGTGTAAAATTTTACTTCTCTCCGATAAAGCTATTTAGCTGCTGTTCAACGATCTGATTAGCGCCCTCGACCAGCTTCGCGGACAATTGTTGCGGCGGGCTTAATGTCGCTTACCAAACCCACACCCTGTCCGCTAGGAGATTCATTGATTTAATGTCACCTCTAGCATCTTTGCTCGGTGGAAACCCCTTAAAACGCACCACCGGTACAGGCTGACCGCCAATACGTGTCTCTCCAATCACGGGCTCATCGGGTCGTGACCCGTTACCTCGCTCTTCCTTCCCCAGCCACTCCTCTACGAATGCCGTGCGAATTGTACGGTGTGGAGCATTGGGCCAGCCATGTCCAAATAGAGTGGTACGAACTGTATCCTCCTCAGTCGCCTCTATCACCTTTTGTTTATAAAGAGGATGTGCATTCGACTCAGTAGTAGTAATCGCGTACCAAGTACCACTCCATCGGCACCCAGTGCTAAAGCCGCAACAACTCCTCGTGCATCGGCAATGCCACCTGCCGCAACAACTGGGATTGGTGAAATTGCGTCAACGACGCGTGGCACGAGTGCCATAGTAGTCACCTCTCCCTCAATGTTTGACCCCCAGCCTCTCAAGTCCCTGGGCTATTACTACGTCCACACCTGCTCTAACTGCTCGTTGAGCTGCCTTTACCGACCCTACTTGATGGAAAACCTTTATGCCTACCGCATGTGCCTTTTCAACGAATGGGGAGGGATCACCCCAGAAGAAAGACAAAATTGGTACTCGCTCCTCAAGACAGACTGAGAAGTGCTCATCCACAGGATAATGTAGAAGCAAATTCACACCAAACGGCTTGTCGGTTAGATTTCTTAGGCGGCGAATCTCTTCGCAGAGTGCCTGCGGTGGATTTCCGCTAAAAGGCATGATGCCTAAGCCACCGGCATTACTCACAGCCGCTGCTAACTCAGGACCAGTAATGAACCCCATGGGAGCACAGATTATCGGAAACTCTATTCCAAGAAGGTCACAGAGACGAGTATGTAACATAATCTTTACCTCCTTTAGATTACCGTTATGGCAGATTGCGTTATTATGATAAAGGAAGTTGAGGAAGGCAATTTAAGAAAATCTTTGATTTGTCATTTTATTGTTATTATTGTCTTTTTAAGCTTTTTTTCCACTTGATGTTCCTATATCCACTATCAGTCTGGCTCATTGCTGGGTAAATGTTCTTTCCCGAACGGTGCTTTTTTTCAGCAACCTAAAATAACGTGAGTTCGATATAAGCTTATAAACTGTAGCGGAATCCTTTAGGATTCCAGTTTTATGGAGGTCTAATGTTCATTGAAAACTTAATCTGGTAATAAACTTAACACTGTGAGGCTAAATGTACATTGACCGGTGTCTAAATTAACCTAAATAAAAGTGCTCGTTCGGGGAACGAGCCCTACATCATTATTTTTTGGTTGTAAATTGATTTCTCTAATATTATATGGCGACCTAAAGGTCGCCGCTACATCCTCTATCCACAATGTAGCGGAGGACTTTAGTCCTCCACTTACATCTCCTTTTAACCTGAGGAGAAGCGTTGAAACAGCAACCGCGTTAGAATAGGTTATTGACGCGGTTGCCCAAAAGAATAGGGCAGGTCGGCGACCTGCCCCTACAACAAATAAGGAGGGGATTCTAGTCCTCAGATTATCGAAGGTATGGTGTTCCCTAGCTTGGGGGCATTTTTGTAGAGACGCATTGCAATTCGTCTCTACAAATAAAATGGGTGTTCTGAGGTATGTTCTTTATTGGTCTCTGATTGGATAAAATCTAAATTAATTATCAAATTTAGGCCGGTCCCGTAGGGCGATCATTGTGATCGCCCATTGGAGAATTTGGGCGAATACAAGATTCGCCCCTACAATTATTGTTGTTGAAAACAATGATTCCATATGTGTAATATCAAATCCGGTTGA
>Ga0209642_10002423_pt1 | contig 12273 bp, 9 predicted proteins | sample RifCSP19_2_FD_184025 | JGI IMG/M metagenome (GOLD analysis project Ga0209642, IMG submission 184025) | Soil microbial communities from Rifle, Colorado - Rifle CSP2_sed 19_2 (SPAdes) (version 2) | ecosystem: Environmental > Terrestrial > Deep subsurface > Rock core/Sediment | place: Rifle... | reverse complement strand
AGGCCGTTTACCCGGCAGATTTCGTCGCCGTAGTAGGTGGGGATGGGGCGCTCGGCGATGCGCAGGCCCTTCTCGTGGAACTGGATGAGGATTTCCGAGTCGAAGTGCCACTCGTCGGAGTTCAACCGAAAGGGAATCTGCCGCAGCGCCGCGCAGCTGTAGAGCCGGTAGCCGGAGTGGAACTCGGACAGGCGCAGCCCGGTGAGACGGTTTTCGAAGAAAGTCAGGATGCGGTTGCCGAGGTATTTGTAGAGGGGCATGCCGCCGGCGCGCGGGTGGCAGCCCGGGGCCATGCGCGAGCCGAAGACCATGTCGGCCTCGCCGCGCTCGAGCGGCTCGAGCAGCTGCGGCAGGACTTCCGGGGCGTACTGGCCGTCGGCGTGGAGCATGACCACGAGGTCGAAGCCGCGCTCGAGCGCGTACTCATAGCCGCGCTTCTGGTTGCCGCCGTAACGCAGGTTTTTTTCGTTGCGGTAGACGGCCAACTTGTGCAAGCCTTTCGTCTGCTTGTAGCCGAGGGCGGCGTAGTAGGTGTTGTCGCTTGAGCAGTCGTCGAAGACGAAAATTTCCTCGGCCTTCTCCATCACCTCCGGCGGGATGCGCTCCAGGGTGCGGGCGAGGTGGGAGACGGCGTTGTAGGCGATGACGAAGATGCCGATGCGCTGGCGGCTCATCCCGGACCGGCCTCGCGAGCGCCGGTTTCCCGCCAAAATAGCAGCTTTGCCGGGCGTTGACAATCGGCCAGCGGGGGCCCGCCATGACTGAACTGCGGCTGCGCCAGTGGACGGCCATCGGCATAGGTCTGTTGGCCTTGCTCGCCTACTGGCCGGCGGTGGACAACCCTTTCATCGCCGACGACTACGCCCTGCTGCTCGGGGCGGAGAAAGCCGCCGAGCACTGCACGGCGCTCTTCGCGATGCCGCTCGGGTGGCGCCGCCTGGTTTCGAACTTCTTCTTTACCGTCTGCTACGCCCTGTTCGGTCCCATGGCGTTTCTTTTTTATTGGACGAATCTCTGGCTACACGTGGTCAACGCCCTGTTGGTTTTCCGGCTGGTGCGGGCGGTGTCTGGCCACTGGCCGGCGGCAGTGGCCGCCGGGCTGTTTTTTGTCGCTTACGAGCGCCACCAGGAGCCGGTCTTCTGGATTGGCGCGAGCCACGAGCTGCTGCTGGCGCTCGGGGTGCTCGCGACGACGTATGCCTTCGTGCGCTACCGGCAGAGCGGCTGGCGTGGCTGGTACGCGCTGGCTCTGGCGATGTTCCTGTTCAGCGTATTCGCGAAGGAATCGTTTCTCGTGATTCCGCCGTTGCTGGTGCTGGCCGATTGGTGTGTCGGCGCGGGAAGCTGGCGGGAGCGCTGGTGGCTCCCGCACGCGCCCTTCTGGCTGGCGACGGCCGCGTATGTGGCGCTGATGTACGCGGGGCCGTGGCCGTATCCCTTCGGCGAAACGCAGTCGGGCCTGACGCTGCACTTCTTCGGTGTTTATCTGCGCAGCCTGAACCGCCTGCTGCTTTTCGTCTATGGTTTCTTCGGGCTTGGGTGGATTGTCAGCCGGCTGAAGAAAGAATCGTTCGCTCCGGTGCTGCGCCAACGGCCGTTCTTTTTTTTCCTGGCATGGCTGCTCGTGACCATCGTGCCCTACAGCTTCATCCTCTACGAGCGGCAACTGTCGAGCCGGCACACCTACATCCCCTCGGTGGCGACGGCGGCGCTCGTGGGTCTGCTGTTCGCCTTCGTCTGGGAGCGGGCGCGGACCCGCGGGGGGCGCCTGGCCTGGGCGGCGGTACTCGCGGTGTGCCTGGCAGCAAACATTGCGCTCATTTGGAAAAAGGATGCCGAGTACCTCGACCGCGCTGCCCCCACCGAGCAACTCATCGCCACTCTGAACCGAGAAGTCTCCCAGGCCGCCCAGCGCGGGCCTTATTGGGGATTGAGTACTTCATGGCGGGTCGTAATCTACGGTTTCCCTTATCCGCCGGTCGTAGCACGCGGAGCCGCGCGATTCTTCACACCCTTTGCCCCCGAGGACTTGAGATTCAGCAGGGATGGGGTCGAGGGTAGCGGGGGCCTGCTACTTCGATGGAACGAGAAAACTAAGACCTTCGATGTCAAGTATGGTTATGTCCTCCGGGTGGAACCCTCGGAATGTTGTGCTGTAACAATAAGATAGCTTCCATTCGGGGGGTCAAACACCCCATCCGACCCCGATTTTTTGCTGTTCGGGCGAAAAAGCTATTGGCGGGGTTGACAACTTGAGGTAAAATGCGCGGGACAAAGAGGTTAGGGACGGAGCAGGGATAACGCGACAGGTGGTAGCGAGATAATTTCTAGCAGCGCGGTTATCTTCCCTAATTGTTTGCGGCAGCCCCTGACTCCCACCCTGGACTCACTTATGAGGAAGGGAGTGTAACTATGCCATCCATCGGCACGCGAGTGCTGAAGTATGTTGACCAGGCTGTTTGCTCGACCGCCAGCCTGGCCTTCGGCGTCATCCAGTTCTTCAACAAGTACAATCCGAACCCATCCTTCACCCCGAGGTGGTCCGAGAAGCCCCTGCTGAAGTCTTGGCAGAAGTCCAAGCCCAAGCTGGGGTGGCCGCGCACGACCGATTCGCTCTGCCCGGGCTGCGTCAAAGAGGCCCGCGATCGCATTCTCAACGGCGACCAGGACTACCGCACCCTCGTCAACGAGAAGGTGGGCGAGATCAAAGCCGAGATCATCGAGCGGGACGGCGAGGTCTGGATGGTCAAGGACTGCCCCGTTCACGGCCGCTACGAAGACATCATGGCCATCGACTCCAAGTTCCTCTCCTGGATCGAGTCGAACTTCCCCGGGCGCGACCTGCCGGCGCACAACGACCAAGACCTGCACAAGCACGGCTCCAGCACCATCAAACACGGGCGCGGCTCGGTTCTGACCGTCGACCTCACCAACCGCTGCAACATGATGTGCGACCCCTGCTTCATGGACGCCAACCAGGTCGGGTTCGTCCATGAACTCTCGTGGGGGGAGATTACCGAAGTCCTCGACAACGCCATGAAGATCAAGCCCCGCCGGCAGATGTCGGTGCAGTTCTCCGGCGGCGAGCCCACCATGTCGCCCTACTTCATCGACGCCGTCCGCTACGCCCGCAAGCTCGGTTACAACAGCGTGCAGTCGGCCACCAACGGCATCGAGTTCGCCAAGTCGAAGGAGTTCTGCCGCCGGGCTTTCGAGGCCGGGCTGCGTTACGCCTACCTGCAGTTCGACGGCATCGGCAACGACGCCAACGCCCACCGCCAGGTGGGGAACCTGTTCGACGTCAAGCTGAAGGCCATCGAGAACATGCACGAGGCCGGGATCGAAATCATCCTGGTCATCACCCTCATCAACGGGGTGAACAACGACCAGGTCGGCCCCATCATCCGCTTCGCCCGCGACAACCCCAGGAAGATCGCCTTCATCGCCTTCCAGCCCGTCAGCTTCACCGGCCGCGACGAAGACATCACCGCCGAACGCCGCCTGCGCCAGCGCTACACCCTGTCCCACCTGGCCTACGACGTCAAAAAGCAGCTCGGCATCACCGAGCCCACCCGCGATTGGTTCCCCATCTCGCTGATGAACGCCTTCACCGACTTCGCCGACGTGGTCCACGGCCCCGACACCGACTGGGGCCAGGTGGGCTGCGGCTGTCACCCCAACTGCGGCGTGGGCACCGCCCTCATGATCAACAAGAACACCGGCGAGTGGGGCCCCGTGCCGCAGTTCTTGGACATCCCCGGCCTGGTGCGCGACATGCAGAAGATCACCGACGCCGGGCGCGGGCGCTACTTCTCCGCCGCCCTGATGGGCCTGGTCCTGCTCAAGCACTACAAGCCCTTCCAGTCGCCGCCCAGCCTGACGTTGTGGGACCTGCTCAAGAAGTTCGACAAGTCCTTCGCGGTCACCAGCGACAAGAGCCAGAAGTACGGCAAGTCGACGCCCGACCGCACCTACGCCGACGCCCTCAAGCGTCGCCAGGACCCCTGGAACTTCCTCTTCGTCGCCGGCATGTGGTTCCAGGACCTGTTCAACTACGACTTCCGCCGCACGGAGATGTGCATCATCCCCTACGCCACCCAGGAGGGCGAGATTTCCTTCTGCGCCTACAACACCGGGGTGGGCTGGCGGAAGATCATCGAGAACATGCACAAGAACGCCACCGTGGCCGAGTGGTACAAGACCCACGGCAAGCACGAGATCTACGCCAAGGGTCGCGCCGTGGAGCTGAACGCCTACGAGCACTCGCTGCGGCTGAACGACGACGACGTCAGCCGCAAGCGCGAGCTGGCTCACGACGTCCCCCAGACCGCCGCGGAAGAGGAACGGCTGCGGCGCAAGGCCGCCTGGGAGGCCCAGCAGGTTCGCCAGATTTACGAGGAAATGGTGCTGAAGAAGCCCAAGCCGACCGTCGTCCAGATCGGCAACGCCCAGCCGGCCAACCCGCCGGTGGGCGCCGCCGCCCACGGCGACGACTAGGCGCGGGAAACGGGTAGAGAAGACGAAGCATCTTAAGCGCAGGCAGTAGAGTACGGACTGAAAAAGGAGCTACGTCATGGCGGAAGCACTGAAGATGCTCACGGCACGGCGTCCGCAGGTGGAGAAGGTCACCAAGCCCCTGAACGTTGACCGTCACCCCTTTGAGGACTACCTCTCCAACCCCTACATGCGCAAGTTCCTCGGGCTGCTCACCCAGAAGGGCGCCGACGGCCAGTGCTACCTGGAGAAGCTCTTCTCCAGCTATGACCGGCCCGACCTCTCCGTGCTGGAGAAGGTGAAGTACGGCCTGCCCCACCAGCTCATCGAAGTCTTCCGCAACAAGGCCGGCGTCTCGAAGGACGTCATCAAGGAGAAGGTCTTCCACCACCAGCCGACGGTGCGGTCGCTGGTGAACACGGCCAAGTCCATCTCCACCTACGGGCTCACCACGCCGCAGCGCTTCGTGGCCCCGCTCATCGTGGTCTGGAACATCACCCAGGCCTGCAACCTCACCTGCAAGCACTGCTACCAGGACGCCACCCACAAGCCGACAGCTACGTGCCCTTCGTGGCCTTCGCCGGCGGCGAGCCGCTGGTCTGCAAGGACATCTGGAAGGTGCTCGAGCACTGCAAGAAGCGCAAGATCCACGTCACCGTGGCCACCAACGGCACCATGTTGACCCGGGAAGTCTGCCAGCGGCTGGTCGAAGTCGGCGTCAAGTACGTTGAGGTCTCGCTCGACTCCATCGACCCCGACGAGCACGACAGCTTCCGCGGGCTGCGCGGCGCCTGGAAGCGCTCCACCGAAGGCATCCGCAACGTGGCCACCACCCCCGGCCTGCGCGCCGGCATCGCCACCTGCTTCACCCGGCAGAACGTCCACACCGCCGACGACATGATCAACCTGGCGAAGGACCTGGGCTGCACCACCTTCGTCCACTTCAACTTCATCCCCGTGGGCCGCGGCAAGGAGATCGCCCAGTACGACCTGACTCCGGCCCAGCGCGAGAACCTGCTGCGCACCCTGAACCGCTTCCTGCAGGAGGGCGAGATCTCCATCATGTCCACCGCGCCGCAGTTCGGGCGCGCCTGCATCGTCTACGGCTCGGAGGACGGCCTGATGGCCACCGGCCACGCCGGCTCCGGCCGCGGCAAGCAGACGAAAGTCCTCTCGAAGTACATCGGCGGGTGCGGCGCCGGCCGCTGCTACTGCTCCATCCAGCCGAACGGCCGCGTCAACCCCTGCGTCTACATCCCCTCGCACGAAGTGGGCGACCTGCGCAAGTCCCACTTCCTCGACATCTGGAACAACTCGCTCTTTGACCTGCTGAGCGACCGCGACGACCGCGGCGACCACTGCGGCATCTGCGATTACCGCCACTACTGCGGCGGCTGCCGCGCCCGCGCCGTCAGCTACACGGGCGACATCCAGGCCGGCGACCCGGGCTGCGTCTACAACATCCACGAGTGGGAGGAAATCACCGCCAGCCAGAAGAACCAGCTGGTGGTGCTCGGGCAGAACGCCTACCCGGGCAGCCTCCTCGCCGGGATGACCGACGGGAAGCTCGGCAGCACGGAGAAGGCCCCGGACGTCCTGCTCAACCAGCTTTCCACTGTGCTCGACGACGTCGTCGGCCAGCGTGCCCTGAGCGGAGCCGAAGGGGCAGGTGCCTCCGCCCACGGCGACGACTAAGGAATCAAGGCACTCCGCTTCCGAAAAGGCGGAGCCGGTCACGCGACCGGTTCCGCCTTTTGCTTTTCTCTGCGCCCCCTCTGCGTACTCTGAGTCTCTGCGGTGCATCCTGCTTCGTGCAAAGTCGAAAAGGGCATAGACAGCCGGCGGCGGGGTCGTCTATAATCGGCGGCGGCGTCGAAGAATCGTGAATCCCCTAGGGCATTCCCAACGTAATAGAAACCAGGCGCACCCGCGCGCGGGGCTGCTCGCCCTGCTTGCGCCGAGCGAAGTCGAGGGGAGCGTAGTCGAAGGGAGCGGAGGATGAGCGAAAAGGCGCTGGAAACGGCGGGCCCGGCGGCCCTGGAACACGTCAACGGCCTGCGGTTGCGGGCCGAAACCCTGACGGTGCAGACCCGGGAGCGCCTGGAGCTGATCAACATCACCGACCGCCTGGCCGAGCAGGTGCGGCAGAGCGGCGTCCGGCACGGCATCGCCCTGGTCAACTCCCTCCACACCACCCTCGCCCTCTTCATCAACGAATTCCAGCCGGCGCTGCTCGAAGACATCCGCAACTTCCTCGAACAGACCGTCGTCCGCGGCCAGTACTACAAGCACAACGACCCCAACTTCTCCGATTGCGACCGCCTGAACGCCGACGCCCACCTGCGCGCCATGCTCCTCGGCCACAACCTGGCCTTGCAGGTGCAGGACGGCGAGCTGGTGCTCGGGCAGTTCCAGGCGGTTATCCTCGCCGAGCTCGACGGCCCCCGTGAGCGCTCCCTGCAGATCCAAGTCCTCGGCGTCTAGGCAATCTCAAAATCTGAAATCTCAAATCTGAGATTTGAGAATGGCTTGCGCTTGCCACACCTCGGGGCTATGATGGAGCCGTTCTCCGACCCCGGCCGCCTACGGGAGAGACAACCTACGGCGCCGGGGCGACAGCGTGTCCCGCGAAAGGGGGATGCGTCCCGCGAAGGCCCTTCGACTCGCCCTGCGGGCTCGCTCAGGGCAAAACCCGGCAAACAGCCGGTGAGCCCGAGCAAGGGTTGAGGGGTTTTGGAAAGGAGAACACGCAGCCTATACCCGGTTGCGAGGGCGCGGGTATAGGCTGAAGGTTTTTGTGAAGACCGCGGAACAAAGCGTTGTCATCCCGAGCCCCCGGGGCGAGGGATCTGCTTTTTTCCCCTTGGCGACGCCCTCATGCTGAAAGACAGCCACGGCCGCCGCATCACCGACCTGCGCGTCGGGGTCACCGACCGCTGCAACTTCCGCTGCATCTACTGTCGCGCCGCCGAGCCGGAAAACTACGAGCCCCCCGAGCACCTGCTGACCTGGCCGGAGTTGCTCCGCCTCTGCACAATCCTGGGCCGCCTCGGTTTGCGCAAGATCCGCGTCACCGGCGGCGAGCCCCTGGTGCGCGCGGGCGTCGAAGAGTTCGTCGCCCGCTTGAGCGCGCTCGGGCTCTACGAAGACGTCGCCCTCACCACCAACGGCTACACCTTGGCGACGAAGGCCGCCACGCTCCGGGCCGCCGGGCTCAACCGCGTGAATGTGAGTCTCGACTCCTTGCGCGCCGAGCGCTTCGACGCCATCACCCGCACCCGCGGGGCGCTCGCTCGGGTGCTCGCCGGGATTGACGCCGCGCAGGCAGCCGGGCTCGCGCCCGTCAAGGTGAACGCGGTCATCGTCCGCGGCTTCAACGACGACGAAATCGCCGACTTCGCCCGCTTCGCCCGCGAGCGCGGCCTGGTGATGCGCTTCATCGAGTTCATGCCGCTTGACGCCGACCACATCTGGGACCGCACGCGCGTCGTGACCGCAGCGGAGATGCGCCGGGCGCTCGAGTCGGCGGGCCTGCCCCTGCAAGAGCTGCCGCGCCAGTACGACAGCGAGACGGCGCTGCGCTACCGCTTCGCCGACGACGGCGCCGGCGAGCTCGGCCTGGTGGCCCCGGTCTCGGAACCCTTCTGCGGCAAATGCAGCCGCATCCGGCTGACGGCGGATGGTAAAATAAGGACGTGCCTGTTCTCGCGGGTGGACCACGACCTGCGCGGGCTGCTGCGGGCCGGCGCGCCCGATAGCGAGATCGCCGCGGAGGTGGAGCGCATCGTGGCGATGAAGGAAGACGGCCACCACATCAACGATCCGGACTTCGTGCCCGCCAACCGGACCATGGTGTTCATCGGCGGATAAGACGATGCCTCTGACGACGCTGGAACCGCTGAAGCAGCCGGAGACGATCCGCGTCCCCGAAGTCGAGAAGGGCGTGGGCTGCAACTTCTCCGACTACCTGCTCGTGCCCGACACTTCGCTCGACGCCCGCAATGCCGCCGCCAAGCAGGCGCTCGGCGGCCGCGTCGTCATCCTCGGCCACCACTACCAGCGCGACGAAGTGGTCAAGTTCGCCGACTTCCGCGGCGACTCCCTGAAGCTCTCCCAGCAGGCGGCTGCGCAAACCAAGGCCGAGTTCATCGTCTTCTGCGGCGTGCACTTCATGGCCGAAAGCGCCGACATTCTCTGCCAGCCCCACCAGCAGGTCATTCTGCCCGACCTGAACGCCGGCTGCTCGATGTCCGACATGGCCGACATCGGCCAGGTGGAAGACTGCTGGGAGCAGCTCGAGGCCATCGGCGGGCTGAAGGTCGTCCCCGTCACCTACATGAACTCGGCGGCCGCCATCAAGGCCTTCACCGGGCGGAACGGCGGCGCCATCTGCACCAGCTCGAACGCCGCCAAGGTGATGCGCTGGGCCTTCGAGCGCGGCGAGCGCGTGCTGTTCCTCCCCGACGAGCACCTGGGCCGCAACACCGCCTACCGCATGGGCCTCCCGCTCGAAGAGATGGCCGTCTGGGACCCGCACCGCTGGCGCGGCGGCTTGAGCGAAGACGAGGTTCGCCGCGCCCGCGTGCTGCTCTGGAAGGGTTACTGCTCCGTCCACCAGCGGTTCCTGCCCGAGCAGGTGGACCGCGTGCGGCGCGAGCACCCCGGGCTCCGCGTCATCGCCCACCCCGAGTGCCGCTGGGAGGTGTGCGAGAAGGCCGACGCTATCGGCTCGACCGAAGGCATCATCAAGCAGATCAGCGCCAGCCCGCCCGGGTCGCAGTGGGCGGTGGCCACCGAGATTCACCTGGTGAACCGCCTGGCGAAGGAGAACCCGGCCAAGCTGGTGGTTTCGCTCGACCCCAACGTCTGCGTCTGCACCACCATGTTCCGCATCGCCCCGCAGCACCTCTGCTGGGTGCTGGAGAACCTGGTGGCCGGGCGGGTGGTGAACCGCATCGAAGTAGGTGAGGAGACGCGACGCTGGGCCCGGGTGGCCCTGGAGCGGATGTTGAGTCTGGCCTGAGGGAACCATGCCCGACGACGAACGCGACGACGAATTCGAATCGGAAGACGACGAGCCGGAACAGGACGCTGAGCGCCCGGAGCGGCTCTTCAACCGCCAGGAGGCGGAGAACCTGCTGCCGCTCCTCCAGACTCTCCTGACCGCGGCCATCGAGAAGAAGAAGGCCAGCGAGGTCATTGAGCAGGAATTCTCCCGCATCCAGAACCGCATCCTGCTTTACGGCGGCATCATCCCGCCCTACGCCTACCTGGCGGAGAAGAAGGTCGAGCGTGACAGCTGCGTCGCCGCCATCCGCGAAGCCTTGGGCAAGATCGAGCAGGCCGGCTGCGTGGTGAAGGACCTGGACGTCGGCCTGGTCGACTTCCCCAGCGTGGTCAACGACGAGCAGGTCTACCTCTGCTGGAAGCTGGGCGAGGAACGCATCCGCTACTGGCACCGGATGGATGAAGGCTTCGCCAGGCGCAAGCCGCTCGGCCCCGCCGATGCCTCGACCCCCGACGCCTCCAAGCCCAACTGATCCCCCGGCTTCCGGGTCAGGGCGGGGGCCGGCCCGCGGAGCAGAATCTTTCCCATGAGCGAGCACAAGACGAACCGTCTGCAGAACTCCTCGAGCGCCTACCTGAAAAGCGCCGCCCACCAGCCCGTGGACTGGCATCCCTGGGGCGCGGAGGCTTTGGAACGGGCGAAGCAGGAGGACCGGCCCATCCTGCTCGACATCGGCGCCGTCTGGTGCCACTGGTGCCACGTGATGGACCGCGAAAGCTACGAGAACGAAGAGACGGCCAAGCTCATCAACCAGCACTTCGTCCCCGTCAAGGTGGACCGCGATGAGCGGCCCGACATCGACGCCCGCTACCAGGCCGCCGTCAGCGCCATCAGCGGCCAGGGCGGCTGGCCGCTCACCGCTTTCTTGACGCCGGACGGCAAGCCCTTCTTCGGCGGGACCTACTTCCCGCCGGAGGACTACTTCGGCCGGCCTGGGTTCAAGCGCGTGCTGGCCACCGTCGCCGCCAACTACCAGACCCGCAAAGCGGAAATCCGGGCGAGCGCCGACAACCTGGTGGAGGCCATGGCGCAGGCGGAGATGTTCGTGGGAGCGCGGCGCGATTTCACCCCCGCGGCTGTGGACGCCATCGCCGACTCCGCCGTGCGCCTCTTCGACATCCGCCACGGCGGCTTTGGCACCGCCCCCAAGTTCGCCCATCCGACGGCGCTGGAGCTGCTGCTCGAGCGCTACCAGGTCTCGGGCGAGAAGTACCTGCTCACCGTCGTCACCACCACACTCGACGCCATGGCCCGCGGCGGCGTCTACGACCAGCTCGCCGGCGGCTTCCACCGCTACTCGGTGGACGCCCGCTGGTGCGTGCCGCACTTCGAGAAGATGAGCTACGACAACTCGGAGCTCTTGAAGAACTATTTGCACGGCTTTCAGGTCACCGGCAACCCGTTTTACCGCGAGGTGGCGGACGGCATCGTCAACTGGGTGAACACGACGCTCGCCGACCTCGAGCGCGGCGGCTTCTACTCGAGCCAGGACGCCGACTTCAGCCTCGACGATGACGGCGATTACTTCACCTGGACGCTCGCCGAAGTCCGCGCCGCGCTCTCGGCCGAGGACGCCACGCTCGTCGCCGAGCACTACGACGTCGCCGAGCAGGGCGAGATGCACCACAACGCGGCCAAGAACGTCCTCTGGGTCGCCGAGCCGGTCGAAGAGCTGGCCCGCAAGCGCACCGTCGCGCCGGAAGAGATTGAGAAGCGCCTGGCCGCCGCCAAGAAGAAGCTGCTGGAAGCGCGCGTGGAGCGCCCCACGCCGTACGTGGACTCCACGCTGTACGTCGGCTGGAACGCCATGTTCGTTTCAGCATACCTCGAGGCCTACCGCGTCCTCGGGCGAGAAGACTGCCGCCAGCTTGCCCTGCGCACGCTCGACCGCATCCTCGAATCCGCCTGGAGCGACCGCTGGGGTTTCGCTCACATCTCGCCGCCGGAGGGCCGCATCAACGAGTCCGACTGGGCGGGCGGCGTGCTCGACGACCAGGTGTTCATGGCCGCGGCTCTGCTTGATGCCTTCGAATTGACCGGCGAGCGCCGCTACTTCGAGCAGGCCGAGCGCGCCATGAAGCTCTGCCTCGAGAAGTTCTGGGACGCCAAGGACGGCGGTTTCTTCGACCGCCCGCAGGGCGCGCCGCCCATCGCCGCGGGCTTGGAGATTCCCCGCAAGCCTTTTCAGGATTCGCCCACGCCCGCCGCGAACCCCGTGGCCGCCATGGCGCTCGACCGGCTGGCGAGCTACACGATGAACCAGGACTATCGCGACAACGCCCGGCAGACCCTGGAAGCTTTCGCCGGCTTGGCCGACGCCTACGGGCTCTACGCCGCCACCTACGGCCTGGCGGCGCTGCTGCACGCGCGCCAGCCGCTCGAGGTGGTCATTGTCGGCGAGCGCGCCGACGCGCGCACCCAGGCGCTCGCCCGCGCCGCCCACCACACTTTCCGCTTCGGCAAAGCGGTCTTGCAGTACGAGCCGAAAGAGGTGTCCGCCGAGCGGCTGCCGCCGGGCTTGGCGTCGACGCTGCCGCACTTAACGGGCGACGGCCCGGTGGGGCTGGTGTGCGTCAATGCCACCTGCCAGCCGCCCATCGCGAAGCCGGAGGAGCTCGCCGCCGCCATCGCGGGAGCGGCCCGCTTCGCATCCAAACAGTCATGATGCCTTCCTGGTTGGCCGGTTTGATTTTCTTCTCCATCCTCGGCCA
>Ga0209642_10002418_pt1 | contig 12291 bp, 8 predicted proteins | sample RifCSP19_2_FD_184025 | JGI IMG/M metagenome (GOLD analysis project Ga0209642, IMG submission 184025) | Soil microbial communities from Rifle, Colorado - Rifle CSP2_sed 19_2 (SPAdes) (version 2) | ecosystem: Environmental > Terrestrial > Deep subsurface > Rock core/Sediment | place: Rifle... | reverse complement strand
CTGCGGGGATGGCTGACGGGCACGACGCTGCCCGCGCTGATCGAGCGCCCCGGCATCGTCGGCGCCCACCTCTGCGAGGCCGACCTCCCGGCCACCCGGGTCCCGACCGAAGAGCGGAAGCTGCGCCCCCAGGAAGACGCGGTCGCCCACTGGGTGGTGCTCGTCGATGGGACCGAGCGGGACGCCGTCGAAACCGCCTGCCGCGACCACCTGAGCCCCGGGGCGCTCGCTCGACGGGGCGCCGCCGGCGACATTACGCTCGGCGTCTATCGTCTCGTTTACTGCCTGGCGCGTTAGACGCTGAAGCGCTTCATGGTGACCTCCTCGCGCTCCGGAGCATCTCGATCAGCGCGCCCCGGCACGTCTCGGCGGTCGTCACCTCGCCGGGGAAGGCGATCCGCGCGCTGTGCAGGCGCGCGCCGCTCTTGATCCTGAGCTTGAACCCGAGCCGGTCCACTGCGACCATGCTCGCCTCGTCGGCGGGGGCGCCGGCGAGGACGCGGGCAAAGGTGACGAGGGCGTCGGCGTGGTCGCGGTTCATGTGCTCGATGATCCCGCTCGCAGCGTCGGCCAGCGGATCCGGGCGCGCGGCCAGATAGTCCGCCGCCGGGACCCAGTCCATCGCGGCGAAGCCGCCCACGAAGTAGATGTCGGCCACCTCCAGCCGGTAGAAGCCGAAGTCCTCGAAGTCCACCCAATACTCGGCGTTGGGATGGCGGGCCAGATACGCCGTCCGCGCCTCTCCCGCGTCGCCCCTCCCGAGGGGCACTGCCTCGCCCATCAGCGTCACACGCCCGGCGGCGAGCGGATCGCCCGCCCAACCGGGCTGGATGACGAGGAGGCTGGCGCGCGGGTCGGCCTGGAGGTTCTGCGTGTGCATCGCCATGGCGCTGATCAGGAAGAGCGGGCAGCCCTGCCCATCGAGGGCATACGGCATGAGGGAACCGAACGGGTGACCCGGGTGTTTCAGCGAGAGCGTGGAGAGCATCCCCGTCCTCCCGAGGTAGACCAGCGTCCGAGCGCGCTCCGCGTAAGTCGGCTCAGGCGCCGGCGGCCGATGAGGATCGGGTGGCGGCCCCGCGTGCCGGTTCATCCTACAGCGGGCACCGGCCTGTCACCTTGTCGAGGCAGCCCAGCAGGACCCGGTTGAACTCCTCGGGCTGCTCCATGTTGGACAGGTGTGAGGCCGACCGCAGGATGGCCAGCTCGGCCACCGGCCGGGTAGCGGCTCGTGGTATCGCAGAGCACTAGGCTGCGGACCATCTGGGGATATTTGAGCGCGAAGATCTGGCCGATCATGCCTCCCATGGAGAGCCCGACGAAGTGTGTCTCCGTGATGCGGAGCCCCGTGAGGAGCCCGTGGACATCCTCGGCCAGCTGCTCGAGCGCATAAGGTCCTGGTGGGGCGCTGGTCTGGCCGTGGCCGCGGGTGTCGAACCGGAGGACGCGGTACCGCCCGTTCAGGGCGCGGGCCTGCTCGTCCCACATGGAGAGGTTCGTGCCGAGCGCGTGGCCGAGCGTCACGACGGGGCCCTCGCCCTCGAAGGCGTAATGGATCTCGATGCCGTTGGCCGTGAGTTTCATGGCCTCTCCTGCGCCGCGCCGCTCAGCACGACGACGCGCTGACCTGCTGCCGGTCCACGCCAAAGACCTTGCGCAGCCTGACGCCGATGGGCGTGCCGAGGAGGGCCGCCGCGCCCCAGAGCCAGCCGTGGAGGCTCGTGGAGGCGACCCCGCTGAAGTACGCCCCGATGTTGCACCCGAAGGCAAGCCGGGCTCCGTAGCCCAGCATGAGTCCCCCCAGAACAGAGGCGGCGACGATGCGGAGGGGAACGCGCCGCGCGGGGGCAAAGCGCCCGGCCAGGCCCGCCGCGAGAAGCGCCCCCAGGATGATCCCCAGGTCCATCACCGTCGTCACGTCGGCGAGCACCGGAGCCGCCAGTGCCGCCTGCTGGAACTCGCCGCTCCAGAAGGCCACCGTCGAGAGGTCGTACCCCACAGCCTGGAGCGCCTTGGCCCCCCAGAGCGCGAAGGCCCACGTGATCCCCCACGGGTGGCCGGCGAGGACGAGCGTGAGCGCGTTGAGGACGGCGAGCGCGACCCCGCCCGCCAGGAGCGGCCAGGGCCCACGGAGGACGCGCGCCCAGCCTCGAACCGGCGGCATCGCAGGCGCCGGCACGCCCAGGCGGCGCCGCTCGATCCACCACGTCGCGGCGGCGATGAGCAACAACGCGACGAGCTGCGCCGCCACCGCCCAGGTCCACCCGAGCGTGTCCCCCAGCGACACCTCACCCAGCGACGGGGTGTTCCACCAGAAGGGCATGTGAAACGTCGCCACGACGGAGCCCGCAATGAACGCCAGGAGCGTCAGCGTCATCGGCGTCGCGCCTCCTCCAAACTGGAAGAGGGTGCCCGACCCTCAGCCGCCCCCCATCTGCATGCCGATGGCGAAGATGAACGCCCCGACCAGGACCGACACGCCCGCCGGCGCCACTGCCCCGCCGACCACCGTCCCAAAGACTTCGCCCGCAGCCAGCATAGGAGCGAAGAGGAGCGTGGCCACGGCGAGCATCAGCATCTGGGCCCGGAGGCCGCGGCCGTCGCCGGCGGTGACGAATACGCGGAACGCCGTGGTGAAGCCGAAGAAGGAGTGATAGAGGACGAGGCCGCAGCCCGCCCCGACTAGGAACAGCCCGGCGTGCCGGAACCCGTACTGCGCCCCCAACCAGGCCGCGCCGCCCAGGAGCAGCGCTCCGGCCGCCCCGACTACCCGCGGCTGGACGCGCCTCGGCGAGCGTCTGGCGGCACCCGTGGCGGGCATCTGAATGGCCGACATCGCGGTACGGTCCCTCCCCCGTTTCGAAGTTTACTCCTGGGTGGCGGTGCTGGGGCAGATCTGATTGTACGCGCAGTAGCGGCAGACCTGGTAGGAGGGAGTTGGCGCCAACTCCCGCGCGCGGATGCCGGCCGCCGCCGCGTGGATGGCCGCCTCGGCCTCGGCCAGGTCCCCGGCCGTCGGCGCGTGCGTCCCGACGAGGCCGGACTCCAGGAACCGGAGCTCGACCTTCTCGGGGAGGCGGCCGAACATCTCCTTCCAGGCGAGGGCGTAGATCTGGAGCTGGAGGCTGTCGCGGGTCCGCCGGTCGGCGTCCTTCTGGGTGCGGATGTCCGAGGACTTGTAGTCGATGATTGCGACGCCTGCCTCGGTCTCGTCCACCCGATCCCAGCGCCCCCGCACCTTGGTGGGACCGAGGGCGAACCCGAACTCGCGCTCGACATGGGTCGGCTTCGTCCCGGAGGCCTCCTCTTCGTGCCAGAAACGGGTGAGCGCCGCGCGGCCGGCGGCCTTCCGCGCCTCCTCGTGCTCCCACGTCAGGAACCCCTCGTTCCGCCACTCGCGCTCGAAGACCGCCAGGAGATCTTCGATCGGCGTGAAGAGCCCGGCGACGCGGCGCCGGAGGTAGTGCTCCACGACCTTGTGGAGGGTGCTCCCGTAGGCCACCGAGTGGTGGCGCATGATCGGCACGCTGAGGATGTGGATGTACCGGTACTTGAGTGGGCAGGTCTCGTAGTCGTCCACCTGCCGGAAGCTGACCGTGATCGGCTCGTCGGGGGCGAGCGGGGGGAGCGCGTCCGCCGCCGTCACGGGCGGCGGGGCGTGCCGGTGAAGCTCCTCGACTGCCCTGGACTTGAAGGGGCGCACCGCGTCCTTGGGAAGGTCCAGGGCCTCCAGGACGAACTGGCTGACTTTCCTCTCGCGGGCACCACCGTAGTCGCGGGCCGACGTGAGATAGAGCTCCTTCTTCGCCCGGGTCATCCCGACGTAGAAGAGGCGGCGCTCCTCCTGCATGTGGAAATCCCCGATGGGCAGCGTGTCCTTGATTAACTCGTCCGGGAGCTCGAGGGCGTCGCGCCGGCGCGGCCACGGGAACTTCTGCCCGACGAGGCTCACCAGGAACACGACCGGGAACTCGAGCCCCTTGGCCTTGTGCACGGTGAGGACGTGGACCGCGGGCGTGTCGAAGTCGGCCTCGGCCACCGGCGGGTCGTCGCCGGCATCGATGAGGGCGTCCAGATGGTTGACGAACTCCCGGACGTTATCGTAGCGGAGCACCCGCGAGGCGTCACGGATGATCCGGAAGAACTTGCCGACGTTCTGGACCTCGCTCTCTTTCTCCGGGGGCGCCTTGGAGTAGCGCGCCACCTCCCCCGAATCCTGGAGGAACTGGTAGAGGAGCTCGCCGGTGGGCATCTCGCGCGCCAGCTCCATGTAGCGCTCCAGGTCCTTGAGCAGCTTCCGGATGGCGAGCATCCCCTCCGCGGTCATCCCGTCAGCCACCTCAGGAATCTCATCGAGGCGGCGCAGGACGTCGTAGAGCCAGCGGTTCCGGCGGTCGGCGTAGGTGGCGCAGCGGGTGAGGTCCACGATGGGGACCTGGTAGAGATCCGACGAGGCCAGGTGGTGGAGGCTGATCGAGTCGTCGGGGTGAGCCACCGAGCGGAGGAAGGCAGTGAGCAGGCGGATCTCGGGGCGGCCGTAGAGGCCGGCGTTGCCCGAGAAGGTCCAGGGGATTCCTCTGAGGTTGAGGGCGCGGAGGAACGGATCGGCGTCGTTGTTGGCGCGGACCAAGATGGCGAAGTCCCCGTGACGGTAGGCCTTGCTCGCGACCTTTTCCTCGATGAGCGCGGCCACAGCGTCCGACTCGGCCGTCAGCCTGTCGTAGTGGAGGTGGATCGGCGCCGGGCCCGGGCCGTGCTCGGCCTCCAGTTTCTTGGCGATGCCGTACTTCACCTCCAGCCGATCCGGGTTGTTGTACGTGATGAGCCGGTAGGCCGAGTCGAGCACCTCCTGGTGGGAACGGTAGTTCTTGGTGAGGACGATTTCCCGCGCGTCGGGATAGACCTCCTTGAAGCCGAGCACGTTCGAGATCGCCGCTCCACGGAACTTATAAATTGAGTTGTGGACGACCACACTGTCGGCGATGAAGTTGTGGGTCCGCTCCACCTCGAGGTCGTACACCACACTCGTTCGGATCTCTTCCGACACATTCACAACGCGCTCGTAGACAACACGATTGCCCCTCACGACCGGCAAGTAGTGCCCGGGAAGCACGTTCCCAGCCGGCATGACCAGCGCCGACTTGTGCTGCACGTTCGTTGTGCCGACGTCGAATCGAGCTTCGAGAATTCCTTCCGACAGATCGCGAAGAAGTTCAGCTCTTGCGCCTGTCTCCCGTAGGGATGGGCTGGTCATCTGAACCCGCCACCCCCTCCTGGCCTTGAGCAGCGGGAACCCACCCGCCCGCAATCTTTCGATCACAGTCCGATCCGATGTCTCACACGACACCGCGTGCAGAATCTGCGGCGCTTTCAGGAGGGGACGGCGCTTCTTCGGGATGTACCGCCGATAGCACATCTTGACGATGACTTTCACTCGTGACTGGCCACCGCGGCGCACACCACCCAGAGCAAAATGATGCGCATCGAGGTTTACACCGATATCGGAGGCCAACCTCTCTGCATTTTTTCTCGTCTCCAGCTCCCGGTAGAGCCGCTCCAGGTACTCGCCGACGACCATCATCTTGCGCCGAGGCTTAAACGGCAGGGTCGGGATCGAATACTTGAGCGACCAGAGCGCTTCAAGATACCGGGCCTCCTGCTCGGAACGGCAAGCACGAAGGCCGACGATGCGATCCGCAGAGCGCTCCAGGCACAGCCGAACGGACAGGTCATTCGTAACGCCAATCCGCCAGCCCAGGTCGCGCCGTTCCATCAGATACACGTAAGTGAACTCCTTGGAGGCGGCCACCCTTGGCACCCGACAGAACATCTTGTGGTTATCAGTTACGGTGATGCGGCGGCCCGATTCGGTCTCGAAGGTCAAGAAGCGGGCATACTTTTCTCTCTGGAAGACGCGAGTCACGACGCTCACCCCGAGCAAGCCTTTCCCCACCGCCGTTATGGCCTGGTCCCCAGGTTGAATCGCCTCAATCGAACGGGGACCCCCGGGGGTTTCTACCTGTGTGCCTGGCGGAAGACACTGGTCGTCGTCGGCCACGACGGCGAGATTCCGGTGCCGCGTGCTCAGGAGCTTCACCAGCTCGAACTGGGCGTAGTTGGTGTCCTGGAACTCGTCCACCAGGACGTACTTGAAGCGCCGCTGGTACCCCTGGAGGATGTACGGCCGGGTGCGGAAGAGGCGCAGCGCGTACACGATCTGATCGCCGAAATCGGCGCACCCCTCCCGAGCCAGCAGCTCCTGGTACTTCGCGTAGGTCCGGGCCAGCTCCCCCTGCCGGGCCCCCCGGTCGCGGAGCTCCTCGTCATCCGGGCGCGCGGCGGCCTCGGCCCGGATGCGCTCGGCGAAGGCCAGGTACTCCTCCGGGGAGACGTCCTCGTCCTTGGCCCGGCTGATCAGGGAGATGATCGCCTGGATGTGCTTGGTCGGGTCGCCCAGCGGCCGGTAGTAATCCAGCGGCAGCTCGAAGAGGTGGTCGCGGAAGAAGATCACCTGCTCGGCCCGGTTCAGCACGCGGAAGTCGGGCGTCAGCCCCAGCTCCAGCGCGTTCTCCTTCAGGAGGCGGTCGCCGAAGGCGTGGAAGGTCGAGATCCACACGTCGGCATAGCCGTAGGGGACAAGGGTGTCCACCCGCTCCTCCATTTCGGCCGCGGCCTTGTCGGTGAAGGTCAGGGCGAGAATTTCTTCGGGACGGCAGCGCTTGGTCGCGATGAGGTGCGCGATCCGGCGGGTGATGACGGTCGTCTTGCCGGTGCCCGCGCCCGCGACGATGAGCAGGGGGCCGGTGTCGTGGATGACCGCCTCGGCCTGGCGGGGATTCAATCCTTCGAGGATCCGCTCAGTGCCGGGCATTGTCCCTCACGAGGTGGACTGCACCGTGATCCGCACGCTCGTGCCGAAGACGAGGTCGGCCTGGATGGATTCGGGGCGCCGGTCGGCGCCGAAGGTGATCCGCAGGGGACTCCCCCGGCGCGCCCAGGACGAGAGCCGCGTCAGGTCGAGCCGGCCCACGTCGCGTCCGCCCGCCGCCTCGGGCGCGATGCTGATCACGAGCGGCACGATCTCCGCCCGGTAGCCGCCGAGCTGGACGTCGTCGGGGCTCTCGTTCTCCGGCCGGGTTCGCCGAACGACGTACGTCCGGAGGGAACTCTCAGCGTCCGTCCCGATCGCGCCCTCGGCGTAATTGAGGGCGGTTGTGAGGAGGTCATCCACCGGCTGATCGGCGTTGGGCCGGACGAGATCGTGGACCTCCCGCCGGCGGCCGAGGAGGAATGTCTGGCTGACGTGGTGGTAATCGATCAGACCCCGGTCATGATCGTAGGCGATCGTCGTCCGGCTCTCGCGGCCACGGAGATTCAGGAAAATATCAGTCGCGGTGGGCAGAAACCGCCCGTCCCGGATGATCCCCGCAGACTCCAGCCGGTTGGCGACCTGCGAGCCCTGGCCCGCCACAACAACGCGGTACCGTCTCGCGGCGCGGTCGATCTGCTCATCGATCGAGCCATCTATGTTGAAGGCAAAGAGGCCAAAGAAGACGCCGGCATCCACATGGTAGCTGCCCTTGCGGCGCGACTCCTCCCCCGCCCCGGCGAGGCGCCGATCCAGCAGGAGCAGAATCAGCGGGATCGTAGTCAAGAATTCTCGACGAGTCAAGACCATCGTGCCTCCTACATATAGGGGCGGCCCTCAGGACGACCGCAACCTATTCTACCTGAGCCAGCAGCCGAAAGAAATTTGGAATTCCGCGCATTCCTTGCTAGGGTATCCGTGCCTTCCCTTTTCCAATCACGCACTTAGAGGGCGGAGGTCGGTTCGGTGATGAGGAAAACCCGTCGGGTGGTGATAACCGGCCTGGGGGTCGTGGCTCCCAACGGGATCGGTAAGGACGCCTTCTGGCAGAACCTCATTGCGGGCAAGTCCGCCGTGGACTGGATCACCGCCTTCGATCCGACTCCCTTCCCCTGCCGGATCGCAGCGGAGGTCAAGAATTTCAGGCCTGAAGAGTTTATGAGCCGGCGGCAGGCGAAGGAAATCTGGCGCTTTTCGCAGTTCGCCGTTGCTTCCGCGCGAATGGCGCTGGAGGATGCGAAATTCGAAATCACCCCCGCCAATGCCCACCAGGTGGCAGCCTGCTTCGGCACGTGCGTTAGCGGGGTTGAGAAAACCGAGGAATCACACCTTGCTTTCCTCAAGGAGGGCTATAAGGGTCTTCACCCGAACACCTCAAACGAGTATTCCACGCACGCTCCGGTAAGTCACGTTTCCATCGAATTCGGGATCAAGGGACCCACCATGACCTTGGCCTCCGGTTGCTCCGCAGGGCTGGACGTAATCAAGTGGGGATGCGATCAGATCCAGGCCGGGAACGTTTCGACCGTCATTGCAGGGAGCACAGAGGCACCTCTCGCGCCGCTGTCCTTTGCCACCTTTTGCGCAGTCCAGGTACTCTCGAGACGAAACCAAGCACCCGCGAAGGCCTCCCGTCCCTACGATTTTCACCGCGACGGCATGGTTCTTGGCGAAGGCGGCGGCGCCATGGTCCTGGAGTCGTTAGATTCAGCACAGGATCGAGGCGCGCCAATCTACGCCGAAGTGCTGGGGTACGGCATCGCGAGCGAGGCAGTTCACCTTCGCAAGGTGGACCTTTCGGGAAGCGCACTCGCACATGCCATTCGGCAGGCGCTTGGTGACGCGCAGCTCACCCCTTCGGATATTGACTATATCAACTCCCACGGCAACTCGCTCCCTGATTACGACCTCTGCGAAACCAACGCCTTCAAAGCCGCGTTCGGCCAGCAAGCCTACTCAATCCCGATCAGTTCCATCAAATCCATGATCGGTCAACCCATCGCTGCGAGCGGCACCTTCCAGGCAATCGCCAGCGCATTGACCATTCGCCACGGCATAATCCCGCCGACCATAAACTACGAGACCCCAGACCCGGACTGTGACCTCGACTACGTTCCAAACCGAGCTCGGGTGTCGCGCGTACGGCACGCTATGGCCAATGCTCACAGTCTGGGAGGGACCCATTCGGTGCTGGTGCTCGGCAAGCCGGAAAACTAGCGCCATGCCTGTCAAGCTCTTAGTTACTAGCCTAGTTACTGCCTTCAACCTCGGTCTCGCTCTGCTTGTGTATCTGAAAGACCCTTCCCGTTGGGTGAACCGGGCCTTTGGTGTCTTCGCTCTGACAGTTGCGGGGTGGACGGTCGGAACCTACCTAGGAAGCACCTACGCAGGTACTCCCACCGGCTTGCTCGTCGGCCGGGGGGCGTTCGCCATGGCTGGTCTCACCGTCTACGCGCTATTAGTTTTTCTGCATGTCTTCCCGGAAAGCTCGATGCTGCCCCGTTCCTTCACGGTCACGGTTTTCGGAACGTTGGCGGCAACCCTGGCACTGATCGCAGTCACCACCCCTTGGATCGTCGCAACGCAGACGCTCGAGGCCGGTACTCTTAAAGTCCAGTACGGCCTCCTCTATCCATTTTTCGCTCTCTACATCTTTGGCTGCGTTGGGTACAACTTTTTTACTATCTTCCGCAAGATCCGTATCGCTCGAGGCGTCAGGCGCCTCCAACTCAAATACCTTTTCCTTGGTCTCCTAGTACCCGTAGTTCTGGCGACAATCACTAACCTTCTGATTCCACTAGCATTCGGCACTTCGCAGTTTAGTCATTACGGCCCGCTCTTTTCCTTCCTCATGATCGCGATGATCGCCCACGCCATTGTCCGCCAGCGACTCATGAACATCCGTCTTGTCATACGGAGAGGTGTCGTCTTGCTGCTGGCGGTAGCCATCGCCGGAGCTGTCTTTGTTGGCCTCCTAGGTCTGATCACAACTTTTGTGCTGCCGCGTCAACGCGACCTCCCACTTTCGGTGGAGGTCAGCCTGGTGCTCCTTATCGCCATCCTCTTTCAACCGCTCAGGCGACGGATTCAGACTTCTCTCGATCGGTATCTATACCGGGAACCCTATGACTACCAGCGAACAATCCGGGGAGCCAGCCGGACCATTGGGAGCATGCTGGACTTGAAGTCGCTGTTGAGCTACGTCTGCGAGGTTATTGGCCGAACCGTGCGACCAGAAGCGGTGTCCATCTACATAAGAAATCCAGAACGCCCAGGCTACACACAAATGGCCACACACAGGTCCATCGAGGACAACGGCCGCCCACAGTTCAAAGAAACCCTACCAGAGAGTTCGCCTCTAATCCGTTTTCTGGCGAATGTCCCCACCTATCTCCTCCGAGATGACCTTAGAAGAACAAAGCCCAAGGCCGGTCGGAACGAGGCACTCGAAGAACTCGTGGATCTGGGAGGCGAGATGGCTCTTCCGATCTTACATGAGGACCAACTTACCGGTCTCCTAATCGTTGCCCCTAAACTCTCAGGCGACCCATACTTCTCGGAGGACATTGACCTCCTCTCGACACTGGTAGGCCAAGCCGCCATTGCCATCAAGAACGCTCAGCTCTATAGAGAGGTGGCCCTTGTAAACGAGTACGTTACAAACATCGTGGCAACAATGGAGAGCGGCGTCATTGCCGTAGATGCCGACGGCAGGGTAACACTCTTCAATCCGGCTGCGGAGCGAATAACCGGACTCAGCGCGGAGGCGATCACGTTCGGACACGCTACTAGCCTACCCGCTGCATTGGCTCACCCGTTGCAAGCCACACTCACGGACGGTCAGCCGAGACTTCAGGCCGAAACCACAATTCCGGATGCTACCGGGCGGTATACACCAGTTTCCTCTTCGACCCATGCGCTGCGCGACCGCCTGGGCAACGTCCTCGGCACTGTCGCTGTATTCAGCGACCTCACACGGCTCAAGGAACTAGAAGGGGAGAAACGCCGAGCTGAACGGCTAGCATCGATTGGAGCCCTCGCCTCTGGGATTGCACACGAGATCAAGAATCCTCTCGTAGCGATTAAGACCTTCGCGGAACTACTTCCGGAACGGTTCACCGAAAAGGACTTCCGCGAGGATTTTTCGCAAGTGGTTATCCGGGAAATCGCCCGTATCGATGACCTCGTCGCTCGTCTTCGTGGCCTCGCCGCTCCGGCTGCCCGATCGCTACCCTCGTTGGATCTTCGATCCCCCATCGAGGAAACTCTTGTTCTTCTGCGCGGCCAGTTGGAACAAAAGCGGATTAGAGTTAGACGCCTCTACGAACATACTCTTCCTCAAGTGGCTGGGGATCCAGCACAGTTGAAACAACTCTTTTTGAATCTATTCATGAACGCTTTGGAGGCCATGGACGCAGGAGGCGAACTAACAATCCGACTGTCCCGTCGAGAAAGCACAGGGGTCCCCTCTCTGCTGGCGGAGGTGAGCGACACCGGCAGCGGGATTCCGCAGGACATGCTCGGAAAGGTTTTCGACCCCTTTGTCACCACAAAGCCCGGTGGTTCGGGTCTCGGGCTCGCGATTTGCAGAGGTATCGCTGACGCTCACCGCGCGACTATTCGCGTGGAAAACAACACGAATTGTCGAGGAACGACCGCCACCATCGAATTCGCCGTAACAGAAGAATTACCAGCAATCATCAGAACATAACAATCTAACTCTTACCAATCTTCAACAGACATCTTAGGACGAGTCATTTGATCCAGGGGAAGGCGAAGCGAGATGGATGCTAGCACGCTCGTGTTGATCACTGTTGTAGCCCTCACCGTCTGGCTGGCCTCTTTTGTCTATCTCAAGTATCCGTCCCGTTGGGCTAATCGGAGTTTCTCAATCTTCAGCCTGGCCGTGGCGGGATGGACGGCCGGCACCTGGGCGGCGAACTATTTCGCCCAGGCCCAGATCGGACTCGTGCTGGGCCGAGTAGCATTTTCCATGGGCGTTCTCATGGCTTATGCGCTTCTGATTTTCTTCCACGTTTTCCCTGCAAGTTCAACATTTCCACAACGTATTCCCATAAAGATCTTCGGCGTGCTAGCGGCAGTTCTCGCACTTATCTCAATGGCTACACCGTGGGTCTTGACAGCACTCACGATCGACGATGGAAATCTTCGAGTGAAGTACGGGCCCCTCTACCTTCTTTTTGCTGTCTATATTCTGGGTTGCGTCGGATACACTTTTTCTATCATCCTCCATAAGATCCGCCTCGCGCGAGGTGTCGAGCGCCTTCAGTTAAACTACCTCTTCGCCGGGCTGATCGTACCCGGGGTTCTTGCGACGGTTACAAACCTGCTGATCCCTCTGGCGTTCGGCACTTCCCGGTTCAGCCAGTACGGGCCGCTCTTCTCGTTCCTCATGGTCGCCA
>Ga0209642_10002413_pt1 | contig 12297 bp, 9 predicted proteins | sample RifCSP19_2_FD_184025 | JGI IMG/M metagenome (GOLD analysis project Ga0209642, IMG submission 184025) | Soil microbial communities from Rifle, Colorado - Rifle CSP2_sed 19_2 (SPAdes) (version 2) | ecosystem: Environmental > Terrestrial > Deep subsurface > Rock core/Sediment | place: Rifle... | reverse complement strand
CGGCGTCGGTGCGGGACGCGCCTACTATTCTTGTCTCGACGTTGGTTAGGGTTTTTATCGCCTTTGCCAATTCCCCCTGCACGGTCGGGAGAGTTGACTGTATCTGCCATCCGGTGTAGGCGGTTCCGTCGTATTCCAGAACGAGTTTTATGTTGCGCATAATGAAAGCATTGGCAGATTGTGAGAAAATTTGAAATTATGTCATTGCGAGTCCGCCATCATTATTGGCGGACGAAGCAATCTCAAGCCGTTTTCCCCTCACCCCACCCTCTCCCGCGAGGGGAGAGGGTGAAAAAGTAAAAGGGGAAACATGATTGGCGTCAGAGGTATTTCTTTATGAGGACTTCCGCTATTTGCACGGCGTTTAAGGCCGCGCCCTTTCGTATGTTGTCCGCGACTATCCACATGTTTATGCCGTTAGGAACGGTATCGTCCTGCCTTATTCTTCCGACGAGGGTTTCGTCAATGCCCGCGCAGTTAAGCGGCGTCGGATAGAGGCCTTTATCAGGATCGTCGACGAGTTTTATTCCGGGAGCCTTTTTTAAGATGGCCTTTACCTCTTCGGCTGAAATCTTCTTCTCTGTCTCCACGTTCACGCACTCGGAGTGGCCTATGAAGACAGGCACCCTCACGGTCGTGGCGGTAACCTTTATCGAGTCGTCTCCCATTATTTTTTTCGTCTCGTTCACCATCTTCATCTCTTCCTTTGTGTAGCCGTTCGGAAGAAACTTGTCTATCTGCGGCACGCAGTTGAAGGCTATCTGATGGGGAAAGATTTTCTTTGCCGCAGGCTTCATGTTGAATATAGCTCGCACCTGATCCGACAATTCGTCCATTGCCTCTCTGCCCGCGCCTGAAACGGACTGGTAGGTGGAAACGACGATCCTTTTTATCTTGAACTTGTCGTGTATGGGCTTTAAGGCAACCACCATCTGTATGGTGGAGCAGTTCGGGTTCGCGATGATGTTTTTCTTTTTATATTCCCCGATGGCCTCAGGGTTCACCTCGGGCACCACGAGAGGCACGTCCGGGTCCATCCTGAACTGAGAGGTGTTATCCACCACCACGCACCCGGCCTTCGCGGCCTTTGGCGCGTAAATAGCGGATACGCTCGCCCCGGGAGAAAATAGCCCTATGTCAATTCCCTCGAAGGTCTCTTTTTCGAGGAGTCTCACCACTTCGTCTTTTCCGCGGAATCTTACTTTTCCCCCCGCGCTTCTTTCGGAGGCGAGAAGGCGTATCTCGCCTATGGGGAATTTTCTTTCCTCGAGTATCGAGAGTATCTCCTTGCCGACCACTCCTGTGGCTCCGGCAACTGCTATGTTATAGAGTTTTTTCTTCACAAGCGAAACTCTCCCTTAACGTGCTTTATGTAATCTGCCTAAATAAGCTTCTTCTGCGCCGTATTCGCCGCTTCGATTGCCGGGCCGGGTTCGCCCTTGGCCGTAAGGTTTAGTTTTTCGCCGAACTTTTCGATTTTCCTGTCCGCCTCGTTGAATTTGCTTCCCGCGTTCGTTATGTGCCGTCCTATGACGTCGAAGTCGTCTTTGAAGCGGGTGAAGTCGTTTTTAAGGCCTTCGAGGTGTCTTAATATGATTTCTGCCTTTTCATTTATCTCAAGCCCCCGTAAACCCAAAAGTATGGTCTGGAGGTAGGCGTAAAAACTGTTCGGAGAAACAGGGATTACGCGCTTCGAGAACGCGTACGCGACAAGGCTCTTTTCCTCTCCCGCTGATTCGTCCTTTATTATGGTCTCATAATACACGTTCTCCGCGGGTATGTACATGAGGGCGAAGTTGAAGGTGCCTTCCTCCGGAAGGAGGTATGACGAGGCTATTTCGTCAATGCGCAATTTTACGTCCTTTATGAATTTTTTTCTTGCGTCCGCTTTTTCCTTTTCTCCCGTCGCCTCGAGCGACTTTATGAAGTTTTCGAGAGGAAACTTGGCGTCAACAGGCACGAGCCGCTCGTTTAAGACTATCACGGCGTCCACGCGCGCGGAATTCTTGAAGGTGTATTGGAGTTTGTAGTTGGCCGAGGGAAGTATCTGGCTCAGGAGGTCTTCGAGGAAAAACTCGCCGAGGCCGCCGCGGAGTTTCGGCGCCTTGAGTATCTCCTGAAGTTTTGCTATGTCCTTGCCTACTTCGTAAACCTGCTTCGTCGCTTCCGAGAGCTGACCGAGGCTTCTGCCGACGTCTCCGACGACCTTTGCCGCGTTGTCCATGCGCTGGTTCAGTTGCCCGGTAGAGGATTGGAGTTGGAGGGTAACGCTTTTAAGCTGCTCGTTCACCTGCGAGGCGGTCTGGCCGAGTTGTTGGTTCATGAGGGAGACGTGGTTCGTCATGGAGTTCGAGAACTCGTTCCGGAGGGATTCGGTTTCCTTCTGGAGCATGAGGAGGGCCTGAGTCTGCTCTTCAGATTTGCCGCGTTGTTTAAGATTCAGCGCCATCCAGAAAAGAATAGCAATGACAAGTATGAGGAGAGCGGCTGATAGGTATTCCATTTTTCTCTTGCCTTTTTACCCCTCACCCTACCCTCTCCCCCAAGGGGAGAGGAGAAAAAAGGAGAGCGGCTGATAGATATTCCATTTTTCTCGCGCCTGTTTATCCTTTATCCCTCACCCTTAAAATGCAGGGAATAGGGAAAATGGTTAAAGGATTTTCTTGTCAGCCCTTCCGCCTCAGGCGGAGGGCTGAGTTACATTTTATTTTTCTCTTTTTCTTTTTCCCTCTACCCTGCCTTTTTTTGCCTACGCTATGGCCTTTTTTTTCGCGGCCTTTTGGTCTTTTCTTTCCATGCGCTCTATAGTCTGATGCACGAAGGCCTCGAGGCGGGTCCTCGCGTTCGTGTCCTCGATGCCCTCGTAAACCATGTTCAGATATGGGATGTTGTCGTAATCCTCCCTCACCCTCTTCAGTATCCCGTTCACGACCGTCCCCGGCATGCAGGTAAATGGCATGGCGTTCATGATTCCGTCGATGTCGTTTGTTATGTAGTCCACGACCTTGCCGATGCTCAGGACCGCCTCGCCCTCGAAGGTCTCGTTTATGTAAGGCGCGGCTAACTTAAGTATGTCCTTGGTGTGAGGCTCGTGCTCGCCTCCGAAGGCGTCCATGAGTTTATCCTCGTAACGGTGCTGGAAATAGTCGTTAAAGGCCGTGCGGAAGAAGTTTCCGTAGTTGCCCCTGCTCCAGTTCTTTTTCTTGCTCGTGTGGTTCGTGTAGAATATCCATTCCGCGACCGGCGGCACCTTTACCTCGGCCCCTAAGTCTTCGAGGGTTTTCACGAGGTTTTCGTTGCTGAAGCGGTTGCACCTTACGTATATCTCGCCGACCACGCCTATGACAGGCCTCTTTACGCTTCTATCCACGGGAATTTCCGAAAACGCCTTGTGCGCCAGTTTCATGGCAGTCGCGGGGAATTCCTTTCTCCTTACGGCGTCGCACACCTTGTGCAGGCATTCCCAGTAAACCTTCTCTGTCATGCCTTTTGTGACCTCGTATGGCCTTACTTCCCTGAGTCTTCTCTCGAGTATGTCTATGGCGACTATTCCCCACCACGCGAGCTTCGGGAAGTCCTTGCTCACGACTCCCAATTCTTTATAGAACTTTTCGTCCTGATCCGGAGCGTAGACAGGGACGTTCGTGAAGCCGAGTTCGTCGAGTATCATCCTGTGGTAGCGGTTATACTGGCCGAAGCGGCAGGGGCCGTTTCCGGACGGCATGAAAAACGCGCTCGCTTCCGCGTCGAAGTCCGGCTTCCTCACCATCTTTATCATGTCGCCCGTGGTGATTATCGCGGGGTAGCATTCCCTTCCCGAGGTGTATCTCCTTCCCCACATGAGGGAGGCGTCGTCCGGTTCTTCCATGACCTCGGCATCAAGCCCCGAGGCCCGGAATGCCGCGCATATGGCGTGCGCGCCGTCGGACATGTTCGGTATGTAGAGCTTTTTTCTTAGGCCGGTTCTGTGCACCGTGTCGCTCGTCTTTTCCTCTATCTTGATATTGCCCCTGACGTTACGGAGGCTGTCGAGGAACGCCTCGCACCGCGTTATGGCTCCGGCGTCAGCCGAGTGCTCGTCTATCTCAAGTTGCAGGAAAGGCTTTCCGGCCGAGGCGTCCCTGAAGAAGTGGGTTATGAAAGAGTCAGGGCCGCACCCGAAGTTAGTTATGTAAATCGCGAAGAGGTTTTTATTGTGCCTTATGAGCTTTGCCGAGGCGAGGATTCTCTGGCCGCTCTTCCAGTACATGTCCGCTCCGAGGGTTTCGTCTATCGCGTCCTCGACCGGAAGCATGTCCATTGGTATGGCGAGGGTGTCGAGTTCTTTCAGCCTCTGCGGAAGTTCGAGGTTTATGCCGGAATCAGCCGTATTATACGGCCGTCCGATTATGACGAGCGCGATTTCGTTTTCTTTCAAGGCCGCCAGCGCCTCTTCGCCGCGCTTGAGCATTCTGCGCTTGAAAACGTCCTGCGTTTCGAAGGCCACGGAGAGGGCGTTTTCGATCGCCCTTCTGTCCCTGCCGAGGACGGTGTCGAGCGCGAAGAACTCTTTCTTTATGTCCGCCATGTCCTGATTGAAGTGGAACGACGGGGCGATTAACTCGACCCCGGCCGCTTCGAAATCGAACGAAGACTTGGCCAGATACGGGATGCTCTGGACGTAGGGGCAAAGCACGGTAAAGTTCTGTCCCGGCTTGGCGGGAGCCGCGTTGATGATGCTCGGGAGGAATATCCTCTTCACTCCCTTGTCCATGAGTTCCTTTATGTGGCCGTGGGAGACCTTTATCGGGAAGCACGTCTCCGCTACTATTCTCTCGATGCCGTCCCTTATGATGTCCTTGCTGGTCGGGGACGAGAGCTTTACCCTGTAGCCGAGTTCGTTAAAGAACGCCTTCCAGAAGGGGAACATCTCGTACATGGTCAAGATGCGCGGTATGCCGATTACCGGGGCGTCCGCGGAAAGCTGTTTGCCTTTGTAGGACGAGAAGAGAAGTCTTTCTCTCTCCTTAAAGAGGTCGGGGATTTTATTGTCCTTCGCGTCTTCTCTCTTTACGTCGTATTTTTCGCACCTTCCGCCGTAGTAAAGGGGCGCTTCGCCTTCCATCACGACTTTTCTGATTTCGCAGATGTTCGCGCAGTCGCGGCACTCGAAGCTCTCCAGATTGTAGCTCTTCTTGGCGCAGTCCAATCCCTTGAAGCGGGTCTTTTGTCCGGGCGCCATCTCCTTCATGGCGAGCATGGCCGCGCCTATGGCGCCGGTCACGTCGTGGTGTTCCGGCACGAGTATGGGTTTGCCCGTAACCTTTTCAAAGGCCGCCACCACGGCGAGGTTCGCCGCCGTGCCGCCCTGAAAGAATATCCTGTTGCCGATTCTCCTGTCGCCCACGACCCTGTTAAGGTAGTTCTGCACAATCGAATAGGCGAGTCCCGCCACCAACCCGCCCTTGTCAACCCCCTTTTGCTGGTGATGCACCATGTCTGTTTCTATAAAGACCGTGCACCTCTCTCCCATAGGGGCCGGGGCGCAGGAAGAGATGGCGAGAGAGCTGAACTCTCCCTTTATGCTTATGCCGAGCCTTTCGGCCTGTTCTTCGAGGAAACTTCCCGTGCCGGCGGCGCAGACCTTATTCATCTCGAAGTCAACGACCACGCCGTCTTTAAGGGCGATGTATTTGGAATCCTGCCCGCCTATCTCGAATATGGTGTCAACGTCCTTGTCTATGGCCGCCGCGGCAGTCGCCTGAGCCGTGATTTCGTTCCTTATGACGTCCGCGCCCACGAAATCCCCGGTTAGGTATCTGCCGCTTCCGGTCGAGCCCGCGCCTATGACGTTCACGCAGTCGCCGCATTCTTGGGACACTTCCTCTATGCCCTTTCTTACGGCCTCGAGAGGGCGCCCCGCCGTGGCGAGATAGCGCTTGGTGACGAGTTTCTGGTCTTTGTCTATGAGGATGACGTTAGTGGAGGTCGAGCCGACGTCGAGCCCGAGGTAAACGTCTATTTTTTTATTATGGTCAAGCGGGTAGCCGGTCGAGGATTTTCTCAGTGACGGGTGGTCGTCGGGTTTTTTGAGCACATCGAGGGACTTTTCCTGCCTTCTTCCGCTCTTCATGAACTCTTCGAGCTCACTCAGGCCCTTGAACATGCCTATGCCCTGATTTTTTTCAACCGACGAAAATATCGCGCCGAGGGCTCCCATGAAGGCGTAGTATTCGGGCACGATGTATTCGGAGTCTTCGAGTTCGAGGACTTCCTTGAAGGCCTTTCTCACCCCGGCATTGGCCGCGACTCCGCCTTGAAAGGCCACGGGCTTTTTGAATTCTTTTCCCTTGCCTATGGTCGCCTTGAAGTTTCTCGCGACCGCGTAACAAAGTCCCGCTACGATGTCATAGTCCGGCGTCGCTATCTGCTGGAGGTGTATCATGTCCGTTTTGGCGAACACGCTGCAGCGTCCGGCCACCCTCGGCGGGGTCTGGCTTTTAAGGGAAAGAGTGGCGAATTCTTCTATGGTGAGGCCGAGCCTCGTGGCCTGCTGGTCGAGGAAGCTTCCGGTGCCGGCGGCGCAGACCGAGTTCATCTGGAAGTCTTCTATCCTAAGCCTGTCGCCTTCCTTGTCGAGGAGGATGAGTTTGGCGTCCTGCCCGCCCATCTCGATTACGGTTTTAACCTCGGGGTGGTATTTTTCCGTGGCCTTGGCCTGAGCGATGACCTCGTTCGTGAAGGTCGCGCCTATCAACGGGGCGACGAGTTTTCCGCCGGAGCCGGTGGTGGCGACGAGCCTTATGGAATCCCTTCCGTAACGGCGCATTATCTCGTCCATTATGGTAAGGGTTACTTCGAAAGGCTCTCCCTTTGTCCTTATATAGTGTTCCTCGAGGACGTTCAGTTTTTCGTCAAGCACGACCGTGTCGGCGCTTACCGACCCGATGTCAATGCCGACATAGACGGGTTTATTCATAGACACACCTCCCTTAGAAACTCCGCGGGTGAATTAAGCATAACTCATTCGATTTTTAGAATCGACCGGTATTAAAAGCGGAAAACCGTCCGCAGAATAGGCTATTTTAAGATAGCCTACATTATCTTTGATTTCCCGGCTATTGTCAATAAAGTTGTTATGGAAGATTTGATTAATTACGTTCCGTTATCATTCCGGGAGAGCGAAGCGAACGAGGAATCTTATAACCCTTTGATTCTCCTTGATACAAGATTTCTCGCTTCGCCCGGAATGACAATTCGATTGAATTAATCAGAGATTCCTTAAATATTGCGTGATAATCCGGGGTTATTTCTTGGCCGTGGTTTTTTTATAATACTCGCATAACCTTTTTATCGGGCATTCGGGGCAAAGGGGGTTTTTTGCCTTGCAGGTTTTTCTTCCGTGGAGGATAAAGAGGGTAGTTGTATTCGGCCAAAAGCGTTTCAGGATTATTTTACAGAGGTCTTGCTCTATCTTGTCGGGGTCCTGATTTTTGGTGAGGCCGAGCCTTTGGGAGACTCTTTTCACGTGGGTGTCAACCGCGAGGGCGGGTATGTCGAAGGCGTTGGCGAGGACGATATTGGCGGTTTTTCTCCCTACTCCGGGAAGGCTCGTTAAGCCCTCCACTGTATTCGGGATTTTTCCGTTGAATTTTTCCGTAATTTTTTTGCAGCAAGCGCGTATGGATTTTGCCTTGTTCCTGAAAAAGTTTATTGATTTTACGGCATCTTCGAGTTCTTTGGGGTCTGCAGAGGCGTAGTCGTTCGCTGTTTTGAACTTTTTGAAAAGCGTTGGAGTGGTCTTATTGACCCGTTTGTCAGTGCATTGGGCCGAGAGGATTGTGGAGACGAGGAGTTCGAGAGGGGTCGAGTGGCGCAGGGCTATTTTTGCGCTTGGGAATTCTTTCTTGAGTATCGAGAGTATTTTCCCGGCTTTTTCCTTTGCGTTCATCAGTTGATTCTTTCTATGACAAAGTCGGCGGCCGCGGAAAGGGCGGCCCTCTCGGGCGTGGGCTCGAAAATATCGAGTTGTTTTTTGGCGTTTTCGACGCGCTTGGCGGCGAAGTCCAGCGTGTATTCTATGCCCTTCCTTTTTTTTATTATGCCGAATATTTCTTCCATATCGGAGTCGGTTATGCCGTCTGATTTTACGGCGCGTTCGATTAGTTTCTTTTCCGAGGCAATGGATTTTCCGTAGGCCGCTATGAGTGGCATGGTTATCTTGCCTTCGCGGATGTCCGAGCCTCTTGCCTTGCCGATTACCTCGTCCTTTGACGTGTAGTCGAGGCAGTCGTCCATGAGCTGGAAGGCCGTTCCGACCTCCATTCCGTAGGTTTCGAGGGCATTTTCCTTTTCCTGCGGCAACCCGGCGAGTATGGCGGGCATTCTGCAGGACGCGGAAAAAAGCACGGCGGTCTTGCCCGCCACTATCCTAAGGTGTTCTTCTTCCGTGGTGTGTATGTTCGAATGGCGGAGCATCTGGAGCATTTCACCTTCGGCCATGCGGGTGGTGGTGCTTGAGAGGGTTTTCAATATCTTCTGGTCGCCGTCGTTCACCGCTAATTCGAAGGCGCGGGAAAGGAGATAGTCTCCGACGAGGATGCTCGGGCCGTTGCCCCATACGAGGTTAGCGGACTCGGCGCCGCGCCTTATTTTGGCGTTATCAACCACGTCATCGTGAAGAAGCGTGGCGGTGTGTATGAACTCGACCACCACCGCGAGAGGTATGTGCCGTTCTCCTTTATAACCGGCGACCCTGCTCGAAAGAAGAAGCATGAGAGGCCTGAACCTCTTGCCGCCGCTTCTAAGGATGTATTCGCCGATCTTGGTTATGAGGTAAACGTCAGAGGAGATGTTTTCCCTGAACTGCGTCTCTACCTTTTTGAGTTCGTCCCTTACGAGGTCGAACGCCTGTTGTATTTTCAAACGTTTTGCTCCCTATAAGGCTAAAGCCTCGAATTACGTAACTCAACCCTTTTAGGGTTGATGTCTCAAGGCTAAAGCCTTGAGTTACAAAAGACCATATCAAGGCGCTTTTGAAAAATGGTATCGCAACGAAGGGGGAGAGTCAATTTTTTTCGGCGGGGGAGGGTTCTCCCTTATTTTTTTAATCCGGAATGTCATGCTGAACTTGTTTCAGCATCTCGTAAAATCAAGACCCTGAATCAAGTTCAGGGTGACAAAGTAGAATTTTTCAGTATAATTTAAGGAATAACTGTTCCCATTTTACATGGCAGCCTTGTAGGGTGGGCAATGCCCACCATTTACAGGAGCGAGTAGCGGATATTTTGGTGGGCGGTGCCACCTTACAAAGTTAGAATCAATCGGAAGATATAAGAAGTCGATAATCTCAAACGCGAGAAGAGCGATAACGGGAGGTGAGTAGGATGTCCGTAAAAACACTCAGCATACGCATGAACGAGGACGATTACCGTTCCATCGTCATGCTTGCGAAAGAAGAAAAGGAAGACGTCTCAAAGACAGTGAGAGAGCTTGTCGAACTCGGGCGAACGATGCTCGCCTTGGAAAAATATAAGAGCGGAGAGGCGTCGATAGAAAAATCCGCCCGCATAGCGGGCGTGTCCATCTCGAAGATGCTCGATATAATGAAGGAGCATAATGTGGCCGCCAACCTCGAGGAAGAGGATTATCTTAAGAGTCTTAAAACGATAAGGAAGGCGTGGTAGCCGGTTGCCGTGATGGACGTTGGAACGTCCCCGGATGCGCTCCCACGCTGGAGCGTGGGAGCGATTGAAAAAGGAAGGCAAGGAGCGAGGGGAAATAGAACCGTCCCCTTTTACCTATGAGTAGCTGTCCACATGTTTTTCCTGTAAAAAGGCCAATGCTAAGCGGGGATAATTTTGATCTTATGAGAATAAAGGGGACGGTTCTATTTTTCAGTTGGTAGGTTGGGTTAGCGAAGCGTAACCCAACATTTTAATGTTCTTTATTTTGTTGGGTTGTAAAGCGCAACCCAACCTACGGACTTGCAGGTCAGAAATATAGAAAGCTTCTTTTGCCTGAAATTAAGAAATACAGAATTCCCATGGAGGGGCGATGAAAGACACATGTAAAATACTGCACCGTTGGTTCAACGCTCTGAGAAGATACAGGTCTTCTTTTGCTGAAGAACTGGAATCGATACCCAAGAATGGCATCTATATCATATTTGAAAAAGGTGAGACCTATGATGGCTTGGACAGGATTGTGCGTATAGGAACACATACAGGCAACAATCAACTGAGGTCTCGTTTGTATCAGCACTTCACAAAAGAAAACAAGGACAGAAGTATTTTCCGTAAGAATATTGGTCGCTGTTTTCTAAATAAGGAAAGCAACCCGTATCTAAAGGTTTGGAATCTAGACCTCACAACAAAGGAAAGAAGGAAGAAGAATGCCTCTCTAATAAATGAAGCGTTCCAGAGCCAGATTGAAAAGAAAATATCTCGATATATTCAAGGCAATCTTTCGTTTGCCGTTATTGAAGTGGATAACAAAGAAGAGCGGCTGTATCTTGAGTCGCGGATTGTTTCAACTATCTCTCTTTGCGGCAGATGCAAACCATCATTTACATGGTTAGGTCTGTATTCACCAAAAGATAGGATAAGAGAAAGCGGACTATGGCAAGTCAATGAGCTTTATAAAGAACAACTGAGCGACGGTGATATCAAGAGATTAGAAATACTGATTGAGAAGCATAATTAGGCTCAGCCGATATATAGCATGCTGCTGTTATTTGTATAAGAATAAAGAAGAATAAAGGAAGAACAAAGGGGACGGTTCTATTTTCTACGCGAAGGCGGGTCCCCTACCTCACCACGCAAAGTTCCCGTATCAAACACCCCTTGCACTTTTCGGGTTTTTTTCTGCCCTTGCATTCCTCGAGTATGCCGAGCCTCGCAATGGCGAAGTCGTATTTAACGGGGTCATTCGGGTCGAGTTTTTTAAGGTTTTCCGTTACCTCTTCGGCCATGAGCCAACTTGCGTTTTCCCTTGAGGTGAGTCCTATGTAGCGCGAGATGCGCGCAACGTGCGTGTCAAGAGGCATTACGAGTTTGGAGGGCGATATATCCTTCCAGAGTCCGAAGTCCAGCGCGTCGCCTCTTCTTACCATCCACCGAAGATAAAGGTTCAGCCTCTTGCAGGGGCTTCCGTCCGAAGGAGAGGGGAAGAAAAATCTGACCCCTGCCTTTTTTGGAAGTTTTTTGGTTTTGTAAATCTCGCTTGAATCGAGAGCGAGCGTTCTTTCCGAAAACGAGATGAGGCCGGATTTTATGTTCTTTTCGTTCGGAATATAGCCTTTTGTGAAAAATTCGCCTATTGAGCCGGATTGCTCGAACATCTGCCTCATGAAATACAAAAGGCACCTTATGTCGTCTCCGTTATTGAACCTGTGAATAAAGCCCGAAAAGGCCTTTTCGTGTTTTTCAGGCTTGAAGTTCATGGTAAAACGATACGGCTCGTTATTCATCAAGGCTAATACCGTCTCGACGCTTTTTTTTATGCCCGCCACCTTGCCGTAGGCAAGGCTCGATGCTATAAGCCCGACTATTTCCCTGTCGCGCGCGTCTTTGAAGCGATGGACGAACTCCAGAGGGTCTGACGAAAGAAATGTTATGTCGTATGTCTTGTAAAGCCGTTCTAATTGGGTTTTAAGTTTAGGTGTAGCCATCTTCATTATTTTATGCTATTATGACATATTAAAAAAGCCAAAAATAAAAAAGGAGAGTTTAATTGGAAAAGACAGTTACCAAGTTTAGCGAGATGGGGCTTGATCCGGATATTTTGAAGGCCATTTCCGGAATGGGTTTCGAGGAGCCCACCCCCATACAGATGCAGACCATCCCCGTTCTTCTTACCGGAAAAGACCTTATGGGACAGGCCCAGACCGGCACGGGAAAGACCGCGGCCTTCGGCATACCCATAATAGAACGCATAGATAAGAAGGACCCCCTTGTGCAGGCCATAATCCTCGCTCCGACAAGAGAGCTCGCCATACAGGTCGCGGAAGAGATGAATAAGCTCGGCAGATTCAAGGGCGGGAAGGGTCTTAGACCATATCGAAAGAAAAACCCTGATATTGAAGGGAGTAAAGTTCGCGGTGCTTGACGAGGCGGACGAGATGCTGGACATGGGCTTCATTGACGACATAACGAGGATATTGAAGGAGACGCCCGAAACCCGCCAGACGCTTCTTTTTTCGGCGACGCTGCCGGACGGGGTCTTGAAGATATCCAAGCGCTACATGAAAAATCCGGAGAAGATAAGGATACAGACCTCGACTCTCACCGCTCCGAAGATTAACCAGATATTTTACGA
>Ga0209642_10002409_pt1 | contig 12310 bp, 7 predicted proteins | sample RifCSP19_2_FD_184025 | JGI IMG/M metagenome (GOLD analysis project Ga0209642, IMG submission 184025) | Soil microbial communities from Rifle, Colorado - Rifle CSP2_sed 19_2 (SPAdes) (version 2) | ecosystem: Environmental > Terrestrial > Deep subsurface > Rock core/Sediment | place: Rifle... | reverse complement strand
TGAATTTGAACTTGGCAGAGCAGATAGAAAAATTTATCAAGGTCTTTATGATGATAGTGATCCGGATTTTACAATCCCTTGGGACATATCGTTAAGTTATAATTATGTGATGGATAAATCTTCTCCCGCAAGCACTCGAAGCTTTTCAAACATGAGCGGCAGCTTAAATTTCAATCTTACTCCAGCCTGGAAATTTTCAGTTACGGGCAGCTACGATTTTGATAAAAAAGAGTTCTCTGCACCTCAGGTAAAAATATCGCGCGATTTACATTGCTGGCTAATGAACTTTACATGGAACCCGATAGGTACTTTCACCGGTTACAGATTTGAAATTAGAGTCAAAGCGCCACAGCTTCAAGATCTTAAGGTTACTAAACAAGATCAGTTCTACGAAGGAAGATAACACAACCCGAATGAAGAAATACATTATTGACGGAAATAATCTAATCGGCAAAATTCAGTCTCTAGCAAATCTGCAGAAAAAAGATAAGCAAGCCTCGCGAGAGAAACTTGCACATTTAGTTGATAGATATTTTGTAAATAAAAAGGTTGAAGTGATACTAAACTTTGACGGATTTGCCAACCAAAAGATCAATTTATCTAAAGCAAAGTTAATTTATTCGGATAAGATATCTGCAGATGAAAAAATCAAAAAACAGATTGAAATAGAGCGAAACAAACGAAACATAGTCGTTATCAGTTCGGATAATAACGTTAGAGAATTTGCCAAGGTCTGTGGTTGTGAAGTTATCCTGGCCGAAGATTTCGGAAAAGAAATAACAGAAGACAAAAATACGGATGACGAAGAATCGAGAATAAAAGCAATGGATGACATTGACACATTTAAAAAAATGTTTGGTGTTTAACTTGAATCATTCGATGACCGAGAATTTGTGCGGATATAATTGGAAGCAGTTTGTCAAATGCTTATTGAGTGCAGCTTGTTGCAATTTAGTGCAGCGCTGATTACATTTATATGTAATAACTGTAATTGAATACGAATCAATTGCAAAATGTTGTTATTGGAATAACATTTCAATACGGTTTTGCTCATGGTAAAAAAATCTTTTCTTTTTATATTACTTATTTCATGCTTTTCCCTGCATGTTAGTGCTCAAGGAGTTGGGCAAGGTACAAGAATAGACCTAAACTCTAATCTTGGACTAAATAATGGAACAACAGGACAGTTTGCGCAGTTGTTCATCCCAGATTATTACCAAGCTCCCACTGATGGAAAATTTGATTTAGTTTTCCACCTTCATAGTGCCTCATGGGCTGCTGAGGATCAAGTTTATAAAGCAAATGCGAATGCAATACTTTTTAACATTCATCTTGGAGGATTTTCAAGCTCATATCAAAATTATTTTGTGAATCAATCTTACTTTCAGAATATCTTAGACACAGTTGCTGCAATCTTGGATAGAAATGGAATAATCTCTAATCCCCAAGTCAAGTATTTGATAGTCACCTCATTTAGTGCGGGTTATGCAGGAGTCAGAGAAATACTCAAAAACTCTGCTTATTATGATAAGATAAATGTCTTAACATTAGCTGATGGTCTACACTGCAATTCCGATTCTGCAACTAAAACAATTCAGATGAAAGACTTTTTAGGTTTTGCTAAAGATGCACGCGATAAACTAAAGATAATGTTTCTCACTCATTCCAGCATTTTGACCAGCGGGTATGACAACACAACTCAGACAGCAAATTACCTGATAAATGGAATTGGTTCTCTTCGAGTTGCTTACTCTGCAATTGATGAAATAGGGATGCAATACTCGAAATGCGATACGGGACATTTTCATTTGAAAGGATATTACGGTGATGCTGCAAACGATCATCTTAAACATTTGTATGCTATGAATAAAATGCTTGAAGATGCACTGAATATCTTGTATAATCAAACGACAGGTCTAAATGATGTTGAACCAAGTAATGATAATTCTACTTTAGAGCAGAACTATCCGAACCCGTTTAACCCAAGCACTAAAATCAGTTGGCAGTCACCAGTAAGCAGTCGACAATCGTTGAAAGTCTATGATGTACTTGGAAATGAAATCGCTACACTTACCGATGAGTACAAACCTGCTGGAAATTATGAGGTTGAATTTTCTGCCAAATGCGGATTGGCAAGTGGATTATATTTTTATAGTTTGAAAACCGGTGTATTTTCAGAAACTAAGAAAATGATTTTAACTAAATGAGGAGCATCAAAATGAAAAAAATATTTTATTTATTGATATTGATAATTTTATTTTCAACTATAAGCATTCCGCAAACTATTACTTTTGATAAATCTATAAATGCAAACTCTGCAACACAGGTTTTTCAAACAGATGATGGAGGTTATTTGCTTAATTGTCCATTAAGATTAAAATTTATTAAGGTTGATCAATTTGGATATATTGAATGGGAAAAAGAATACCCTGAAATTTTTAATCCGGGAAAGAAAATAATCAAAACTTTAGATGGTGGATATGCGGCTGTTGGCTATAAATCTCCAACTCAGGATATATGCTTAGTAAAGCTTGATCAGAATCTCGATACTATATGGATTAAAACTTATGTCACTGGATCAGGTCAAGCTGTGATTCAATTACCAGACAGCAATTTTATTATTTCTTCATTGGATGGCGGAAAATTTTTCATAAGAAAAACTAATGCAGAAGGTTCTTTGATATGGGTTAAAGAAATATTGGGGTTTCCTTCTATCTATCCATCTTATCTTGTGAATCTTAATGACGGCAATTTTTTGTTTGGAAAACGATCTGCCATTATCAAAATGAATTCTGAAGCAGATACAATCTGGGCTAAAACAATAAACTATTTAAGTTATAGTATGTTTACCAATGATGAATGCATTCTAACATCTTCTGAATCTTCTATTTTAAAACTTGATTTAGATGGTAACATAATCTGGCAAAAGAGCATTGGTAACATTAAGTCAATTACACAAACTACAAATGGAAATTATGCTTTGATTCAAGGTAGTTTCGGTACACCATCTTCCTGTAATATATCATTAATGGATACCAGTGGAAATATCCTATCACAAATCCCATTTGAAAATTCTGGCGAATACATTTCGCTTACCAGTGATGGTGGATTTATAGTGTGTGGATCGATTAAACAGCTTTACAATTTTTTATATACTTGGTTACTTAAAATTGATTTTGACCTTAATTACGAAGCTCTTAATTTGAAAGAGCCATTGGACGGAGTCTCGTTGAATATCTTTTCGGAGTATCCAATTAGATGGAGTAGGTACAACGTCAACTATATAAATTTAGATTACTCAACTGACAACCAGAATACCTGGAATAAAATTGTCAATTATTATCCGGCCGAAGCCGATACTTTTTATTGGACTTTACCGGAAATGCCTTCAGGAAATTTATTTATCAGGATAAGTGATTCATTTAATTCTGATGTATTTGATAGAAGTGATCCCCCACAAACTGCTATTTATTATCAATCCACTGATTACATTGCAGCTAATGAAATATTTATGTGGATAGGAAATAACGGTATGGGTTCACACGATCCAAGAACCGATGGGAGCGGATTTTTTTGGCCTGGCGGGGAAAATGCTACAATTCCGGCAATCTTCGCCGATGGTTTAGTTTGGGGTGGAAAAGTAAATGGCGAAATAAGAGTTAATGGTTCAACTTACCGGTACGGCTTAACACCGGGTTATATTTTGTCTTCGGGTCTTCCTTCAGACCCTTTTGAGATAAAATCCAAAATCTTTAAGCTTAAAAGAAACTGGCAGTACCTTCCGCCGGGCGCAGAGAGAGATAGATATGAATTTGATTTTCTAAATTGGCCTGTTGATGTTGGCGCCCCTTGGGAGGACAAGAACGGAGATGGAGTTTACACTTTGGGAATTGATGAACCTAAAATTCTTGGTGATGAAACATTATTCTTTGTTGCTAATGATCTTGATACTTCCACATCGCTTTTTACTTATGGATCAAATCCTATTGGTTTGGAGTTTCAGGTTACAACATTTGGATACAACAATGAGTTGTTAAAAGATGTAGTTTTTAAAAAATATAGAGTCGTAAATAAAAGTCCGAACAATATTGTAGATATGTATTTATCATATTGGACTGATGATGATTTGGGTTTTGCAAGCGATGATTATGTTGGATGTGACACAATTTTAAATCTTGGATATACATACAATGGTGATAATAACGATCAAGGTCACTATGGAACACCACCGCCTGCGGTTGGACATTTAATTGTTCAACCTCCGATAGTTTCTGCTGAGTCCAAAGACAGTGCCCGTTATGCTGATGGATGGAGGAATGGTTATAGAAATATCCCTGTTAATTCATTCCTGTTATTTACTTGTGGTGTTCTATTATTCTGTGATCCATCTTTAGGAGAGTACGCTGGTACACTTGAATGGTATAATTTGATGCATGGATTGTCAGGAGATGGAAGTCCAATAATAGATCCCATTTCAAATCTACAAACCCGTTTTTGCTTAGCTGGTGACCCTATATCGGGCACAGGCTGGTATGAAGGTGCTGGCTGGCCTGGTGGTCCCAGATCTGGTGATAGGAGATTTTTAATTACGTGTGGCAAATTCGATATGGTGCCGAGCGATACACAAGAAGTAGCAATTGCAATCCTTGTCAAGAAAGGAACTGACTATCTAAATAGCATCATTGAAATTAAAAACTATGCAAGTTTAATTCAGAATTGGTATGACAATGATTTTGTGGTTAATGTTGAAGACGTTGCACAACTTGTTCCATTAGAGTTTTCACTTTCACAAAACTATCCTAATCCCTTCAATCCAAGCACAAAGATCAGTTGGCAGTCTCCAGTCGGCAGTTGGCAAACTTTGAAAGTGTATGATGTTTTAGGAAATGAAGTTGTAACATTGGTGCATGATTTTAAACCTGCAGGAAAGTATGAAGTGACCTTTGATGCATCCAAACTTTCTTCAGGAGTTTATTTCTATAGCTTGAAAGCAGGTTCTTTTATAGAGTCAAAAAAGTTGATGGTGCTTAAATGAAAATCCTAACTTTTGAATTAAAAGGAAAAGCAATGATTAAATCAATTTTTATTTTATTCATTTGTTTTGTTTTATGTGACTCACAAGTAATTTTTCCGCAGCAAATAAACCTTATTCTACCTGAAGATAATGAATTTGTAGATAACACAATACTCTATCAGATCAAATGGTCGGGTCCGACGAGGAGCTTTGTAAAAATTGAATATAGTCTGGATGACGATTCAAGTTGGACTGAAGCATCTGGCAATGGAGGCGGAAATAACTTCCATTGGTTGGTACCTGATACTCAACGGGTAGAATGTCGGATTAGAATAACTGAAATTGCCGATACTACAAATTTTGATCAAAACCTATTCCCCTTCGTTTTATATGCTTCTGATATCAAATATATTGCCATTAACGAAATTTTTATGTGGATGAAGAATAATGACATCGGTTCTCACGATCCAAGGACAGATGGTTCGGGTTTATACTGGCCTGGAGGAATTAATGCACAAATTCCAGCTACATTTTCTGATGGCTTATGGTGGTCTTGTTTAGTGAACGGAGAGAAAAGAGCCAACGGCAGTTATTTTAATTGGTCGGGTGTAAGTCCAGGAATAATACAAACAAACGGTTTACCGGCTGATCCTTCAGACAGTCTTTATAAAATTTGGAAATTCATAGAAGATTGGGAATCACTTCCACCTGGTGAAGAAAGAGAAGAATATAAATTTAATTACAACAATTGGCCTGCAGAAATCGGCGCTCCATGGGAAGATGTTAATGGCGATGGAACTTTTACACGGGGTATAGATTTACCAAAGCAAATTGGTGATGAAACTTTATGGTATGTTTCAAATGATCTTGATACTGCAAAAAGCTTAAGTGTTTTCGGCAGCCTACCTATTGGTCTGGAATTTCAAGTAACTACGTGGGGTTATAAATCTGATTTACTGAAAGATGCTGTTTTTAAAAAGTACAAAATCATAAATAAAGGAAATCAAACTGCAGAGGATATGATTCTTGGATTCTGGTCTGATGATGATCTTGGGGATGCTAATGATGATTACCCTGGTTGTGACTCGCTGTTAAATTTAGGATATATTTTTAATGGAGATAATGATGATAATTTTGGTTATGGCACTCCGCCCCCGGCAATTGGGAGAATGATAATCCAACCGCCAATTGTCCCTGCATCCCAATTTGACAGTGCAAGATTTAGCTACGGATGGCGGAACGGTTATAAGAATTTGAGTATGAGTGCTTATAGTCCTGGATTTAAAAATGCATTTGAATTGCCACAAGATATTCAAACGGGCGTATATAGCGGTACTATTGAGGCGGATAATTTACTTCATGGACTAGGCAATTTTGGCGATACACTAATAAATCCTCATACTGGTGTTGGGACATTATTCCCACTCGATGGCGACCCGGAAACTGGAACCGGATGGTTTTGCGGAGCGGGTTGGCCTGGTGGTCCAACTCCCGGTGATAGAAGATCACTGATACCTTCGGGTCCTTTTACCTTAGCTCCAGGAGATACAAATGAATTTGTGATTGCTGTCTTTCTTCAAAAAGGAACGGATAACTTAAACAGTGTTACAAAGTTAAAACAGTACGCTGCCTTTTTGCAGAACTGGTACAACACTACTCTTGTAACCGATATTAAAGAAGGCAACAAATTAATTCCATTGGAATTTTCATTTCCGCAAAATTATCCTAATCCATTCAATCCAAGCACAAAGATCAGTTGGCAGTCGCCAGTAGGCAGTCGGCAAGTACTTAAAATCTTTGATGTCCTTGGGAATGAAATAGCAACACTTGTTGATGAAGAAAAACCGGCTGGCAAATATGAAGTAAACTTTGATGCTTCCAAACTTGCTTCCGGAGTTTATTTCTACCGTTTGCAAGCCGGTAGTTTTGTGGAGACCAAGAAGATGATGGTTCTAAAATAAATATTGTGTTATAGGTGAATCAAATATGAATTTCAATAAAAATCTGATCGTAGTGTTTTTATTTCCATTTATTTTATTTGGTCAAGGGGGATGGGAATATCAAAACTTTTCTCCTGGTAACCTTAAATTCGTTTGCTTTGTTGATTCTTTAACCGGGTGGGCAGTAGGTGATGAGGAATTAATTCAAACAACGGATGGCGGGAAATCATGGAAATATCAAGAGATTTCTAATCCCAAATGGGAACATAAAAATTCAATCTTATTCAAAAATAGAAATTTAGGATGGGTTGTTGGAGTGGAAATTTATAACACTAATGATGGCGGAGAACACTGGTCAAAACAAGAAAGAGGAACAAGTCAAAATAGAAATTTTGAACTGAGATCAGTATTCTTTTATAATGAAAGAATTGGCTGGGCTTCAGGTGATTCCTCTTTAATTTTAAGGACAACTGATGGCGGATTGAATTGGCAATCACAATCGGTCGGAGGAAAATTTGATATTGTATCGTCAATTTATTTTATAGATTCATTAAGAGGTTGGGCTGTAAAAGAGAAAGAGATACTGCAATCAACAAATTCTGGAGAATCGTGGAATAAAATATATACCGTAAATGTGAATTATCTGAACTCAATTTTCTTTTTGGATTCTCTAAATGGGTGGACGGCTGGGTATGGTGGAGTAATATTTAGCACAACAGATGGCGGTAAAAATTGGTATAGTAGTGTTGTTGTAGATTATCAAGATTTACATTTTTCATCGGTATACTTTCTGGACTTAAATAATGGATTTATTGTTGGAAGTTATCAAGATAGCTTTTTTAAAGAATATCCCTTATTATTTAAAACAACTGATAATGGTAAAAATTGGACAAGTCCAAATTTTAATTATGATCCTTCTGAAGTGCTTGATGTATGTTTTAGTAGTATAATTTTCACTAATAACAAAACTGGCTGGATAGTAGGATGTAATTCTCTAATTTACACTACCAATGGTGGAAGTGATTGGATAAATCACAATAGTATGATGGAAGGAAATGGAATATTAACATCAGTAGACTTTGTTAATGAAAAAACTGGTTGGGCAGTTGGATTTGACGGTAATATTTTAAAAACGACAGATGGCGGAGAAAACTGGAATCAAACATTTAGGGATAGACAAATGTCGGATGTTTGTTTCATTGATGAAAATATTGGGTGGATAGTTGGAGATGAGACCATTTTATATACAACCGATGGGGGAAATAATTGGAATGAACAGACCGCTCCTTGGCACACTGGACAGATTAAATCAGTCCATTTTATAGATGCGGAAAACGGCTGGAGTGTTGGTTGGTCCGATCCAATATTGAAGTCAACCGATGGAGGACAAAATTGGAAAGCAAGTACATCTGAACAGTATTCTTTACGTGATGTAGTCTTCCTAAATGAAGATTATGGTTGGGCTTGCGGAGAGACTTGGATAGAGGATTCGTTACAACATAGTAAGGAATTTGGCCAAATTATTAGAACAACGAATGGAGGGGCACATTGGGATGAGTATAAATTAGAAGGATGCAGTTTTAATTCCATTCATTTTGTTGATACTAATATTGGATGGGTCACCGGAACAAATCTCACAGACTACACCAGTATACTCCTAAAAACAATTGATGGAGGAATTACTTGGCGAACCATAACTGTAGATGAATCTAATTTGTTTAAAATATTTTTCATTAATAAAAATATTGGTTGGGTAACAACTGGTTTTGAATCGGGTAAAATTCTGCATTCAATAGATGGCGGAGAAAATTGGTCAGAGCAATTTTCATCTTATAGATCATTTAGTACTCTTAGTGCTATAAAATTTATTAATGAAAAAACTGGTTGGGCAGTTGGTAGTTATGGTACAATTTTAAAAACATCAAATGGTGGTGTAACTTTTGTCGAAGTTGATAATAATTCGCTCGCCCCGACAAACTTCCTTTTATACCAAAACTATCCAAACCCATTCAATCCAAACACAAAAATCAGTTGGCAGTCGCCAGTAGGCAGTCAACAAACGCTAAAGGTTTACGATATACTAGGAAATGAAATAGCAACTCTTGTTAATGAAGAAAAACCGGCTGGCAAATATGAAGTAAACTTTGATGCTTCTAAACTTGCTTCCGGAGTTTATTACTACCGTTTGCAAGCCGATAGTTTTGTGGAGACCAAGAAGATGATGGTTCTAAAATAAATTTTGTGTTACAGTTTAGTCAAATATGAATTTCAATAAAAATCCGATCATATTGTTTTTATTCCCAATTATTTTATTTGGTCAAGGTGGGTGGGAATATCAAAATTTTTCTCCTGGTAACCTTACATCTGTTTGTTTTGTAGATTCTTTAACAGGTTGGGCAGTAGGCGATGAGGAATTAATTCATACAACAGATGGTGGAAAATCTTGGAAATACCAGGATGCTTCTCGCTTACGAGGAGAATATATGAATTCAGTATTCTTCAAGAATAAAAATTTAGGCTGGATTGTTGGGAGTATAATTTTACATACAACTGATGGCGGGCAAAATTGGACAGGACAAGAAAGAGGAGCAAATCAAAATAAAAATTATGAATTAAGGTCAGTATTTTTTTATGATGAAAAGATTGGATGGGCTTCGGGCGATTCCTCTTTAATTTTAAGGACAACTGATGGTGGATTAAATTGGCAATCACAATCAGTAGGAAACAATATTCAGACTGTTTATTCAATTTATTTTATAGATTCATTAAAAGGTTGGGCGGTAAAACAAAATGAGGTACTGCAGTCTACCAATTCTGGGGTATCGTGGAATAAAATATATACTGTAAATGTGAATTATCTAAGCTCAATTTTCTTTTTGGACTCTCTTTATGGCTGGACTGTTGGAGGAAGTGGAGTAATATTTAATACAATAGATGGCGGTAAAAATTGGAATCGCAGCACTATTGTAGATAGTCCATATTTTGACATCAATTTATCATCAGTATACTTCTCGGATTTAAACAACGGATTTGTAATTGGAGAAGATTGGGATGCCATATTCGAAGCTCATGCAATGATTTTTAAGACGACTGATGGTGGAAAAAATTGGACATCTCCAAATTATGATCAGAGTTTATCAGAATTAAACTCTTTGAGTTTTGTAAATGGTAAATTTGGCTGGATAGTCGGAGGCAATTCTATACTTTATACGAATAATGGCGGGAATGATTGGATAAATCAGGAAAGTAAGATTCCGCCGTATTCCCTTGGGCGCTTATTATCATTAGACATTGTTAATGAAAAAATTGTTTGGGTTGTCGGGTTCGGAGGAAATACTTTAATTACTACTGATGGCGGAGAAAACTGGAATCAAAAATTTATGGATAGAAATATGGAGGATGTCTGTTTTATTGATGAATATCATGGGTGGATTGTTGGAAATGGAACTATTTTAAATACATTAGATGGGGGAAATAATTGGAATGAACAAACAGCTCCCTGGAATCTTGGGCAACTAACTTCAGTCAGTTTCCTTGATGAGAATACGGGCTGGTGCGTTGGTTGGTATGAACCAATTTTGAAGACAACAGATGGAGGACAAAATTGGAAAGCTAATACGCCTGAGTACTATTATTTAAGGGATTCATATTTTCTAAATAAAGATTATGGCTGGGTTGCAGGTACTATTTGGATGGATGATTCTTTACAGCATAGTCATATGTATGGACATATTTTGAGGACGACGAACGGAGGCGAATCTTGGGAAGATTATAGAACAGAGGAAGGACATTACTTATTTTCAATATATTTTATTAATGCTAAAATTGGTTGGGCAGTTGGCACAAGTTATAATAATGGATCGGGTGTAGTTTTAAAAACAACAGATGGTGGAATTTCTTGGGCAACTAAATCATTTTTACAATCTAGTGCACATTCAGTATTTTTTATTAACAAAGACATTGGTTGGATAACGGAAGATATTGGAAAAATTCTAATTTCAGTAGATGGCGGTGAAAGTTGGTCAGAGCAATTTTCTACTTATAGAGCTGGTGGGCTTTATGCAATACAATTTGTAGATGAAAAGACTGGTTGGGCAGTTGGTGATTATAATACAATTTTAAAAACTTCAAATGGCGGTGTAATTTTTGTTGAAGTTGATAACAATTCTCTAACACCATCAGAATTTTTATTATACCAAAATTATCCCAATCCTTTCAATCCAAGTACTAAAATCAGTTGGCAGTCGCCACTAGGCAGTTGGCAAACTTTGAGAGTTTATGATATACTTGGAAATGAAATCGCAACTCTTGTTGATGAGTACATGCCAGCTGGCAAATATGAGGTGGAGTTCCAATCTTCAATAGGCAATAGGCAATTGGCAAGCGGAGTTTATTTTTATCAGTTGCAAGTTTATCCCGCTTCGAGCGGAGCTTTTGTTGAAACAAAGAAAATGATCCTCCTTCGATAAACTCTACAAAAATTGAGACGGCGGACAAGTCCTCCTTCGCTAAAAATTTTTGTCATTAGGTGAGACTCACTTTGAAGATGCATTTACGCTCTAAGTGAGTCTCACCTTTACTTAAAAAATTTTATTTAATGAAATTCATACATGTTTTATTTTCTATATTAATTTTATTTTTAGGTGCCTGTACTGAAGAGAATACTATAACCGCAGATCAAACTTTCGAACTGCTGCCACTTAAAATCGGTAATTACTGGATTTATTGGGTTGGTATTAAAGATTCCTACAACGATACTATTCTTACATTTAAAGATACTCTCAGAGTAATGCAACAATCTGAAAGAGGTTATTTGTTGAATTCCAGAATGCAAATAATTCTGCAGAATGGTTTTTACAAAAACGGAGAAGACGGACTTTATATGAATGATACTTTGCAATTTAAATATCCCGGTGCTGCAGGTGAAGAATGCGGTTTAATGGGATTAGGTAATGTGAAGGATTTTTCAGGTAATAAACCCATTGGTATTATTTCTAGAACCGATTTTAAGTATTCTTTTATTACTGAATCAGACACTATAAAGTTTGCTGATTGTTATTATTATTTTCTAAACGCGTTTTATCCCACCGAAGAAATAAAAAAAACTGGTTATACAATATTTAAACCGGCAATTGGATTGGTTCTTAGCGACTGGGCAGACATCAACGAAATCTCAAACGAATTTTACAATCCATATGCGTCATTGATTTATTATCATCTAGAGTAAAAAAGATTAATTTATAGATGATCCGGGATCGTGTTGTTGAATTAAGCTCTTTAGATTTGAACTATTTGTGCTGTGTTTTTCAATTGCAAATACTAAATATTTGGACCGAAAAGATTTTATTGACAAAAC
>Ga0209642_10002407_pt1 | contig 12318 bp, 13 predicted proteins | sample RifCSP19_2_FD_184025 | JGI IMG/M metagenome (GOLD analysis project Ga0209642, IMG submission 184025) | Soil microbial communities from Rifle, Colorado - Rifle CSP2_sed 19_2 (SPAdes) (version 2) | ecosystem: Environmental > Terrestrial > Deep subsurface > Rock core/Sediment | place: Rifle... | reverse complement strand
CTCAAGACGGCCTTCCTCACGGGCTCGCTCAGCGCCGCCAGCGTCCGCTACAACAAGCTGAAACAGCACGGGATGAGCGTGGCGAGCGCGCTCTACTCCCCGGAGAGCGTGCGCTTTTCGCCCTATCTCCCGCCGCATTACCACATGGACGCCTACCTGGCGCGGATGCCCGCCGTCCGGGATGCGCTGGAGGCGGTCTGGAGCGCGTCGGACGCTGGCGCCGTGTTCAACATGGGTGTGCGCGCCGCGTACTACACGGACTGCGTCACCTTCAAGGTGCTCACGAGCAACGGCGCGCCGACCGTGGCGCTGATCTCCGATCCTGGCGACCTCGGCGTCTGGGAGGAGATCAGCGACGACTTCGTGCATCAGGAGGCGCTCTGCCACTGGTACTCGATGAGTCTCCCCGCCTTCTGGCGCCTGATCTCCGGCAAGCCCGCCTCGATGCGCGAGCGCCTCTGGGCCATCGCCCAGGAGCACCGTTCGCGCCGGCCCTACGGGCGCGATGACGCGCTACCGCCCACGGTCGAATCGCTGATCGTGTTCTCGACCTCGCCGACGATGGCCGGCGAGGCGAACGTGGCGGGCCTGGACGCGACGATGGCGAAACCCCAGGTCGCGGCCGACGTCGTGCGGCTCGCGGAGCTCTGGATCTGGGACGACGCGCTGGCGGACTACCGCGTCGTCACGTTCCTCTTGCCGACCGAGACGATCGTCCGCGACACGGGCAATCCGCTCTTGCCGGGCGAACATCCGTTCTACCCGCTGACGCTCGACCCGGTGCCGGGGTACGTCTGGGGCCTGGCCCCGATGCGCTATTTGATCGGGCTCCAGAACTGGCGCGAGAAGAAAATGTTGTCGATGGACGATCGGGACGAGAAGCAGATCGACCCGCCGCTCGTCCTGCTCGGCTTCGGGAACCTCGTGGACAACGAGAAGGCCAAGGCGTTCCGGAAGGCCGGCGGCACGCTGGCCGCGAACAACCCCGGCGCGGACGTCAAACCCGTGATCCCGCCCCCGATCCCCGATCCGCTCTACATGATCGACGCGATCGACCGGATGTGGGAGAACATGGAGTCGCTCCCGACCGGGGCCGGCGCCCGCGGGCTCGGGCCAGCGAGTGCCGAGGACGACCTCATGGCGAAGGCGCTGCTGTCCTCCGGCCCCACGCTCAACCGCGCGATGCTGGTGGAGCGCTGCATCGAGCGCGTCGCCACGGCGCTGCTGCGGCTCGAGCGGCGCCGGAAGGAGCGCCCGCTGTTCACCACGGAGGGCGAGCGCTTCTATCTGTCGCAGATGCCGGCCGCCCTGGCCGCGCGGGTCTGGGCGCACTCGGCCTCGCCGATCTTCGCGCAGCAGATCATGAGCAAGGCCCTGGCCGCGCGTCAGACCGGGGACATCACCGGGGAGGACTTCTTGGAGTTCCTCAACCTGCCGGGGCTCGACCTCCTGCGCCCGAAGGCGCGGCGCATCGCCGAGGCGCAGGCCGAGCATCAGGACAAGGTGATGCAGGTCGCCAAGCTGAAGGCCCTGAAGAAGTAGCATGATCCCGGCCTGCGATGCCTGGGCGGAGATCCGCCGGGCGATTGCGGCGCATCCCCAGAAGGGCTCGTTCCTGGACGTGGGCGGACGCGATGGACGGCACGCGGCGCTCGCCGAAGGGTTCCGCGATTACACGATCCTCGACCTCGAGCCGCACGGGCTCTATGACCAGATCCGCGGGGACATCTGCGCGCTCGAGCCGGATCTGCTGCCAGACGGAACCATCGACGTGCTCTTCAGCACCGACCTGCTCGAGCACGTCACCGACCCGCCCGCCGCCGCGCGGACCATCGGTCGGCTCCTGAAGCCCGGCGGCCTCGCGATCACGCAGACGCTGTTCGCCTGGGACTATCACCCGCGCCCGGTCGATTACTGGCGCTTCACGCACGCCGGGCTGGCCTACCTCTTCGAGCAGTACGGCGGGCTCCGTACCGAGCTGGCCGCCTACGATGCGGCGCTGCGTCTCGAGGATCTTCGCGGCTCCGGGCTCCTGGACCGCGCCGGGATCGTGCGCCGCCGGCTGGTCAAGCGCAAGGTGCTCCACATTGGGCGGAAACCATGATCCGGCCCGCGCGGCCACCACCCGTCTCCTGACCTTCAAATCGGCCTGTCAACCTTTTCCTTGACACACCCTGACAGGTCAGGGTACAGGTAAGGGCGTATGCAACGTTTGGGCCGTTACCACGCCCGCAGCGTGCGGAAGAACGTCGCCAAGGCCCGCACGTCGCGCTGGGCCGGGGGCACCCGGCAGACCGCGCGGCGGATGCCGCGGGGCCGACGATGAACGGCGCGACCGGCCCGACTGCGCCCGCGACGACGCCCGCTGATAACTCCGGCCTGCACGTTCGCGGGAAGATCCAGGTCAACATCGCGCTCAAGACGCTGACGCAGGCCGTGCAGCTCCTCGGCGCCGAGACCGAGGACGGACGAATCGTGCTCGAGGCGCTGGCGAAGCTCAGCAAGCAGTTTGGCGAGGCGGCGCAGGATCTCACGCGGCAGGAGATCGCGATGATGGCCGAGAACGCCGCGCCCGCGGGGCCGACCCCGGCCGGCGGGATGAGCGACTTCCGGCAGATGACGCAGCAACGCATGCCCCCGGCGATGATGGCCGGCGGGCCAGGAGGGTAGTCATGGGTGATGGACTCGTCGGACCGCAGCGCTACCCCATAAGGGATCCGAAAAGCAACTCGAAGCGCAACGGCCGGATGGTGAATTCGCCCAGGTACGCCGACATGGGCGGCCTCACCGGCCCCGGCAAGCTTCCGGCCGGCGGCGACTTCGTGCCCGAGGCGCCGACCGGCGTCAAGAGCGCGAAGAAGACTTCGGCACGCAGCCAGGAGGGCTAAGCCGTGGCGAACGAACAGGTCGATATCCGCGCCGTCCTGATGGAGGCGCTCGACAACGACCCGGAGACGCGGCCGAAGTTCCGGGCGCTCGTCAAGCAGAAGTTCCCGAAGGCGCCGATTCCCGAGGTTGACCTCGATCAGCGCTTCGAGGCGCACAAGACGGAGCTACGGCAGGAGCTGGAGGCCGAGCGCCTCGCGCGCAAGAAGGACAAGGACGCGGCCGATCTGGCCGCCGCCCGCCGCGCCGTCATGGAGGACCCAGAGCTCCGCATCACCGAGGACGAGATCCCCGAGGTCGAGAAGATCATGCAGGATTCGACACTCGGGCCGATCGCCTCGCACAAGGCGGCGGCCATGCTCTACCGCAGCATGCAGGCCGTGGCGACGCCGCGGCCGTTCGCCCTGACGGCCGACGTGCCCGGGATGGGGGCCAGCGCCGAGCAGTACAAGGGCATTCTCGACGACCCGCAGAAGTGGCGGGGCGGCCGGATCGAAGAGATCGTCAACGACTTCCGCAACGGCCGGGGTCACAAGTGGCCGGTGGCCTGACATGCAGCAAGGAGGCGCGCCCATGCGTCGGATGATCGCACTCGTCACGTTCACGCTCCTCCTGCTCGGCGCCGCGGCGCCGGCCCTCGCCCAGGTCCGCGCCCCGGTCGGTCCGGGCGGGCTGCTCTACTGGGACAATGCCACGCGGTCGTATGCCAACGACCGCACGACCCAGCACAAGCTCCTCGGCCTGCTGATCCCGCCGTCGCTCATGGCGACGCAGCCGGTGCCCAACACCACGAGCATCTGGCCGACCTCCGCGCCGATCAGCGTCAAGATCATCGGGCAGTTGACCACCCTGACGACCGTGCAGGCCGCGCTCGGCATCAACTACGGCTCCGGCGCGACGCTCTCGCTCATCAACAGCGCCGCGTTGACGAGCGCGAACGAAGGATTCAGCGACGCGCCCTTTGAGCTGACGGTCTATCTCGTGCCGCTGGCGACGACCTCGGCGACGCCGAACATGGCGAACTCGCTCTGGATGCAGGCCAGGTTCGCGACCCGTGGGCTGACCAATGCCAACGCCGGCCAGGTCGAATACACGGCGCGCGTGCTGGGGACCTCGGTGCTCGCTTCCCCGACCGAGTTGAACATCTACTGGCGCTGGCTCGGCGCGGCCGTGACGGGCGGTAGCAGCGTGCTCCGCGTCCACTCGACCCAGGTCAAGATCGGACTGTAAGGCATGACGCTCTCCCGCGCCTGGTGGGTGCCGGTGGCCGGGGCGCTGCTCGCGCCCCTCGTCACCTGGCTCCCGATGCTCGCCCACGAGTACCCCGGGCTCGGGCTGCCCGTCTACGCGCCGCCCATCGGCATCGACCTCTGGCAGAGTCAGGTGTTCTGGGCCGTCGCGTTCGCCGCCGTCGGCGCCGCGCTCTGGGTCCGTGACCGCTGGCTCGGCGTGCTCCTCTGGCTCCTCGCGGGCAATCTCCTGATCCGCGGCTCGCTCTTCGACGGCTCGCACTTCGCCGTCGTGCTGTTCGGCGTGCTCGCGCTGGTGGCCCTCCGGCAGACGCCGCGCGTCTGGCACGGGCGCCTGCGCCTGATCCTCGCAGTCTCCGGCATGGTCCAGGTCGCGTACATGCTCCAGCAGGCGGTGCTCCACTACGATCTCCTCTGGGGGCCGGTGGTAGGCGGCGTGCTCGTCGCCAAGGTGCAGCCGCTCGGCACCCTGGGGACCGTGGACGCGGCGAGCGCCTACGTGGCGATCACCGCGCCGCTGATGCCGCTCTGGGCGCTCCCGTTCGGCGTCTGGGCGATCTGGGAAGGGCGCTCGCTGACCGCGATCGCCGCGTTCGGCGTCGGCCTCCTGGCTCGCTGGCTCATGCAGGAGGACCGCCCGCGCGTGCGCGCTGTCGGCCTCGCGGCGGCGCTCCTGACGCTCGGCGGCGCCGTCATCGCGGTCGGGCTCTGGAAGCACGCGGTCTCGCCGACCATCCCGGGCTGGGGCACGGTGACCGGGCGCCTCACGATCTGGGCCTTCGCGCTCTCCGACTGGTGGACGCAGGGGCTGTTCCACGGCTTCGGGTTGTCCTCCTGGTCGCTCCGCATCCCGATGCTCCAGCAGCAGGCCGGCGTGCTGCCGAACGGGGAGCTGTGGGCGCAGGCGCATTCCGAGCCGATCCAGGTCGCCTACGAGACCGGCGTCCTCGGGATGGCCGTCCTCGGCGCCTGGCTCCGCGACCACTGGCGCGCGTGGCAGTCTCCCGCGTGGGGGCCGGCGCTTGGCGCGCTGGCGGTCTCCACGCTTGGCTTCTTCACGTTCCACGTCGTCTCGACGGCCTTGCTCGGACTGGTGCTGTTCGGCCTCGCGTCCGCACAGACGGCTGAGGCCCACGGAGGGTAACCACAATGGCTCTGCTCGGCGGAATTTTCTCCGGGGCATCACAGGCGCAGCAGGACGAGCTGCAGGCCGTCACCCGCTACGCGGCCGTGCCGGCGTGCATCGTCCAGATCTACCAGTTCGACGGGTGGCTGTCGGCCGCGCTCTCGCAGGCCAAGATGGTCACCGGCGGCATGACGTCGATCGTCGTGCCGGTCCAGGGCGCGCCGCTGACGACGGCCGCGGCCATGGACTTCACGGGCTCCTTCTCCGCGCCGTCGGGGCAGACCGGGATCAAGCAGGCCAGCGGCGTTCTCAAGGGCGTCATCGTGCCGATCGGGTTCCAGGGCATGGAGGGCATCATCCAGGACAACGCCGCCCTGATCCCGCTGGTCGAGGCGCGGATGAACGACGCAGGGAACCAGGTGGCGGACTACCTGTCGAGCCAGGCGTGGACGAACACGTCCGACATAAACATCAACATCACCGGCTGGCCCGCGATCGGCAGCGCGACGAACACCTACCTCGGCCTGGACCGCACGGTCGAGACCTACATGCAGGCGTGCCTCCGCACCGGCGGGGCGATCACGCGGCAGATGATGCTCGCGTCGATCATCGACGGCATGCAGTTCGGCCTCGGCGAGATGCCGAACGTCGGATTCCTCTCGGTCGGCGACTGGTACGCGCTCGCCGCCGACTTCATCGCGGACGAGACCTATCAGGTCCAGCCCGGGACCGGCTTCGACAAGTCCGAGGGCCGCGGCGGGTTCACGGCGCTCAGCGTCGCGGGCGTGCCGCATTTCATGAGCACCAGGCTCGCGAACGGCACCGCGTACCACTACAACACGCGCTACGACCACATGTACATTCACCAGATGGCGCCGTTCGCGTTCACGGGCTTCGCCTCGACGCTGCCGGCGCTGTCGATCGGCTACATCGGCTGTCTGGTCGCGATCCTCGAGCACGTCAACGTCAAGCCCCGCACTGTCTGCGTGACCTCGAGCCTGACGGGCGGGATGACGGTCACGGCCGCGCCGTAACGCCGTGGGGAGGTCTGATGCCCACGACCGGAGCCGTCGCCAGCATCACGGCCGGCGCGGTGAGCCACGCAGTGAGCGCGACGCTGGCCGCGACCTACGAGGTCGGCGGCGCGCCCTCCTGGCCCACGGCCTGGGGGATCGGTAGCAAGAGCGCCGCGGGCTTCACGCTGACCTTCGCCGCCCCGGCCCCGGCGGGCGGCGCGGTCTTCGACTGGACCGCGCGGTGGTGAGATGCCCGTAGCCGGGGCCGTCGCCACGATCCCCGCGGCCGCGACGTCGCACGCGGTCTCGAGCCTCAACCTCTCCACGCCCTACGAGATCTCCGGCGCGCCCTCCTGGGTCACCGCGTGGAGCGTCGGCGCCAAGACCGCGAGCGGCTTCACGCTGACGTTTGCGGCGCCCTGCCCGGCCGGCGGCGGCACGTTCGACTGGCTCGCGCGCTATCCGTCCGTCTCGGGGGGCGGCACCGCGACGCTGGCCGACTATCTGGCCGAGCTGCGGAGGCTCCTCCACGACGAGAACGATAACTTCTGGTCCGCCGCGGACAAGACGGCGTACATCAACGCCGGAATCCAACGCCGCGATCTGGACAGCGGGCAGAACCGCGTGCTCATCAGCAAGACACTCACCGCGGGGACGGCGCTCTACAACTTCTCCGATCTGAGCAACGACGCCGTGTTCGACGTAATCGGTATCGCGGTCATCAACGGCTCCACGCGCATCCAACTGAATCAGTACAGCTACAGCGAGCTGAGCGTGGCCGCGCGGGCCTGGACCACGTATCAGTCGCTGCCGCGCGCCTTCGCCCGCTACGGGCCGAGCCAGGTCTACCTCGCGCCGATTCCGGTCAGCGCCTACGTCTCGGAGTGGGACTGCTGCGTGTACTCCGATCCGCTCGTGGCGCCGACGGACGTGGACCCGCTCCCGTTCCCGTACGTCAAGCCCGTCGCCTACTATGCGGCGTACGAGGCCAAGCTCTACGAGCGCGCGTTCGACGAGGCCGAGGGGTTCCTCGCGCAGTACCAGCAGCAGCTCCAGGTGGCCCTGACGGCGCGAGTCGGGACGGTGCCGAGTCTCTACAGTGGCGTGGTGCGGGTGTGAGCCGCGGGGGCCCGTGTCCGCTGTTTCATCCCGGGCCAGGAGACGCGCCCTGTCCGGACGTCTCGTCCGGCACCATGGCGGTCACGAGCCAGCCCGAGCGTAGCACGCCATGAGCATGACGCCAAGGATGTTGCAGCAGCGCGGCGGTGGCGCACGGCGCCCGTCCGCGGGGCCGCGCTGGCAGGAGTTCGAGGCGTTCCGGCGGGGGATGAACCAGGTCGATGCGCGCACGGCCATCGCCGATGATGAGGCGTACTGGCTCGAGAACATGATCCCGATCGGGGCGGGCGCGCTCCAGGTCCTGAACGGGCCGGGTGACGCCGTCGCGACCATCAGCGTCGGGATCGCCTCGCTCTGGGGCTTCACGCTGAACGGCGCGCCGGTGCATATCGCGATCAACCGGGACGGCTCGGTGACGCAGGTCACGCCAGGCGGGGCGACGACGAACGTCGCGACGGCGAACAGCGTCGATCCGAGCGACGCCGTCTGCACGATCTGGCGCGGCACCACGATCCTGATCCTCTCCTCGCTCGGCTACGTTTCCTGGGACGGCACGACGTTCACCGTGATCTCGACGACGCAAACCGGCGCCGCGCTCGTGGTGGGGCAGGGGCGCGCCTGGCTCATCAGCGAGCGCACGATCACCTACACGGCGCCGAACACGTACAACGACTTCACGGCCGGGAACGGCGCGGGCTCGACGATCCTGACGGACGAGGCGTTCGACGGGAACGTCGTCGCGGCGGTCTCGGCCCTCGAGCAGATCTGGCTCGTCGGCAACGCCTCCGTGGAGGCGCTGTCGAATGTCTCCTCCTCCGGGACTGCGCCGAACGTGGTCACGGTGTTCGCCCTGACGAACATCGTCCCGACGATCGGCACGACCTCGCCGCAGTCGCTCCGCGGGTACTTCCGCGCGCTCACGTTCCTCGCGCCCTACGGGGCCTACGCGCTCTCCGGGGTGACGCCGCAGCAGCTCTCGGAGAAGCTCGACGGCCTGTTCCCGTCCCTGACCATTGACGACACCGTGTCCGCGTGCGTGGCGATCGTCAAGAACCTCCTCTGCCTGATCTACCGGGTCCAGTACACGGGCCAGGCGCTGGCGAACGGGGCCGGGCCGATCTCGCTGCTCCTCGTGTTCAACAAGGGCCGCTGGTGCCTGGCCTATCAGGGCGCGGTGACCTGGGTCACGACGCTGATCGTCGGGGGCGTGGCGCAGGCGTGGGCCACGGACGGCACCACGATCTTTCGCCTGTTCGGCGCGGCGGATACGGTGGACGTGACGGCGAAGATGGTGTCCAAGCTCCACAGCTTCGGCTCCTCGATGAGCGGCAAGTTCGTGACGCGCGCCGCCGTCGAGGTCGAGTCCTCGCGGCCGATCAGCCCGACGCTGACGATCGACTCGCTCTACAAGAGCGAGGCGGTCACGCTCACGACCACGGCCGAGCTGACGTGGCAGACGACGGCGGGCGGGATCATCACGTTCATCAACGCGGGCGGGCAGGACCTCGCGTGGCAGACGCAGGGCCCGACCGCCTCACGCGTCCGGAGCGCGATGTACGGCACCTACATCGGCTGGACCTATCAAGTCACCGGGCCGCCGCATCGGGTGCAGAAGTTCGCGCTCGAAGTGGTGCCGGCTCGCGTGACGGAGACGAGGCAGAAATGAGGCGCTGGGGATTCGCCGCGCTGCTCGTGATCGGGATACTGACGCTGCTGCTCCGGCCGCCCGCGCTCCTCGGCCAGGCGGGCGGGCCGTTCATCCGCGCGACGTGCTCGCAGATCAACAGCCCGACGACGGGCGCGTCGGTCTGTTTCAACTCGACGCGCGGGGAATGGCAGGTCTGGACCGGTAGCGCGTGGATCGCAATCTCCGGGGCCAGTAACAGCATCGCGAACGGCGTGCTCTTCGTCACGGCGACGGGCGTGACGACGAATACGAACTTTCAATTCACTGGCACGGCGCAGACAGTGATGGACGGTGACGAGACGGCCCCCGGTCTGCGGCGTGTCGCGGCGGTGAACACGGGCATGTACCTGCACCCACAGGGCGCCCTCTTCACGGCTGCGGGCGTGCAGCTCGGCGGCTTCGTCAATGGCGCGTTGTGGAGCGCCGACGTCAGCGGGCAGGGCCTGCGCCTGCACGGTGGTGCTCCCAATAACGGCATCCTCTCGCTCCAGGGGCGGGATGCCTCGACGATCCGCTACGACGGCGAGCAGATTGAGGTGGTCTTCGGTTCCGGGAACAACGCCAACTTTGCCCTCGTGCATCGGAACCAGTCCTCGACCGATGGCGTGAGGCTCGAAGTCCGCAACGCCGCCGACACTGACGGCGTCAGCATGCGCTATCTCAACAACGACACGCCCCTCATCACGGTGGCGGGCTCACTCGTGGCCAACCGCAACCTGACCGTGCGCCCGAAGAACGCCACGAGCATCCCGTGGATCGTCCAGGGCGCCAGCTCGCAATCCGCCGATCTCCAGCAGTGGATGCAGTCGGATGGGACGCTCCTGGGGGCATTCACGAGTGCCGGGGCGCTGCAGATCGGCGCCACGCTGACCTTGACCAACGGTGCCTGGGGCGTGCCACGAATCACCGCGTCAGCCTCGGCGCCCGGGGCGGACGGAGCGAAATTCGAGGTGGTCTGCGGCACGAATGCCGGGACGGCGAAGCTTGTCATGTACGCGGGCACCAGCGCGACGAGCGTGACTGTCGTCGATAACGTCGGCAGCGGAGTCACGGGATGCTGAGTCTGGTTGACCGCTGGTTCTTCCGCGCCGTCATCGTGCTATTGCTCGTGGCGGGCATCTACCTCGCGGCCCGCGAAGTAGCCGACTGGCTCGTCTGGCGCCGGGACGTGAGCGCGGCGATTCAGCACCTCGCCCGACAACTCGCCCCACCACCACTGCCGCCGGCGAAGGGGACGAAATGATGCGACGCTACTGGCCGCTCTGGCTCCTGCTCCTGGCGCTGCCGTTCCGGGCCGATGCCACGGGCACACTCAGCGTGCCCAACACCTTCGGCGGGCTGGCCGCGGGCGCCCACAACGTCTCGCTGATCGATGACAATTTCACGGCCGTCGAGGACTATCTGAACGCGCGCGAAGTCACCGCCGACGTGCTGGCGAATCGCCCCGCGGCTGCGACCGCCGGCCGCTGGTACTTTGCCACGGACACCTCGACGCTGTACCTGGACACCGGCTCCGCGTGGCTCACGATCTCGCAGGCGAGCACCGTGTCGGGCATCGCCCGCGTGGCGAGTCTGACGGGGACGAACAACGCGGGGACGCCGGCGAGTCAGTTCGACCTCACGGCGGGCGCCGTCGTGTTACGGAATCCCTCAGACGGCTCCATCGTGGTGCGGAACAATCCCGGCACGCTCACGGTCAATCTCGCCACGACGGGCGCCAACGGGCTCGATACGGGCACGCAGGCGACGGCCTTCTACAATCTCTACTACATCTGGAACGGGACGACGCTCTCGACGGTCGCCTCACTCGCGGACGCGAGCGCCGGCCCGTCGCTGCCGTCCGGCTACACCTTCTGGGCGTGGGCCACCACGATCCGCTCGACCGCGTCCCTCGCCAACAGTTACGTGCGCGGCTGCAAGGTCTACTGGCAGGAGGCGCGGCAGCTCGTCATCAACAGCACGGGGACCGGCGAGACGACGGTCAGTGTCGCGACCCTCACCGCGCCGAACGCGAAGAGCACGGCGCTCTTCCTGGACGCCGCGTCCGGGGGCGGCACGTCGACGACATTTCTCCGGCTCGTGACGGGCATCAACTTCATGCAGGCCAGCCGCTACGCGGCGGCTGGCGGCTTCAACGCGCAGGTCTGGCTCCCGAACGTGGCCCAGACATTCCTCTACCAGCGCGGGGCGGCCGACGCGATAGATGTGTGGCATGTAGGATATAGTTTCTGTGACGACTGAGATCATGGGCATCCTCGGATTGCCGGAGCATATCGAGGCCCGGATCGAACCCGAGCCGAATTCGGGATGCTGGCTCTGGACGGGTCCGTCATACGGGAAGGGCTATGGGGGACAACGACCCCATCATGGCGCGACGCAGCCACGCGGCGCCTACCGAGTGGTCTACGCATTGGTCCGCGGGCCAATCCCGAAAGGCTTCTGCATCGATCATCTCTGCCGTGTTAGGCTGTGCGTGAATCCAGCACATCTTGAAGCGGTCACGATGAGCACGAATCTTCGTCGAGGCGAGGGGTTCATCGGTGTTCAAGCGAGAAAGACCGAATGCCTTCGAGGTCATCCGCTCTCTGGCGACACTCTGTATGTTCACAACGGTCATCGTCTATGCCGAGAATGCGCGCGCCTGTTCGCGCGCACTTCCTATTACCGAATCATGGCCGATCCAGAAAAGAAACTCCGCTATCGACGGCTGTTCAACGAAAACAGGCGGCGCCGACGGCAACGCAGCAGTGAGCAAGGGAGAGCGACTAGTGGCTAACGAATTCGGCCTCGATGACTTCCGTAGTCCCGAGCCGACAGTCACCGACCCATTCGGCTTCGACGTGCCCCTCGCCTTCCGCGCCGAGCCCGCATTGCCCACGGGCGGCCCCGTCGCGGGCGGTGCCGCGCCGGCCACGATCGGCGGCGAGGGCACGGTGGCGGCCGGCGAGGCCGCGGGGGGGGCGGCGGGCGGGCTCCTGCAAGGCGGCCGAGGCGGCGGCGACACCACGCTTCAGTCGATCTTGAAGGCCGCCGAGGTTGCCGGCGATCCGACCATCCGCCAGTTACTCTCCGCGTTCTTCGCGGACCGCTTCCCGTCGTATTACGACCCGAACGCGCCCACCATGATCGTGCCGCCGGAGGGCGGCGATTTCAGCGAGGGCGCCAACATCGTCCGCAATCCCGGGTTTGTCGAGGGCTCTGAGGGCCTAGCCTTCGCCTCCTCCTTCGACCCGT
>Ga0209642_10002406_pt1 | contig 12322 bp, 6 predicted proteins | sample RifCSP19_2_FD_184025 | JGI IMG/M metagenome (GOLD analysis project Ga0209642, IMG submission 184025) | Soil microbial communities from Rifle, Colorado - Rifle CSP2_sed 19_2 (SPAdes) (version 2) | ecosystem: Environmental > Terrestrial > Deep subsurface > Rock core/Sediment | place: Rifle... | reverse complement strand
GGAATCTGAAGTTCGAGGTGCTCTTACCCGCGTGGAAAAAATCCTCGACCGCCGTTTCGGAGATAGCGAGAGGCCTTTGTTGGTCTCGGTCCGCTCAGGCGCTAGGGAATCGATGCCCGGCATGATGGATACGGTTTTGAACCTTGGCCTCAATGACCGAACCGTCCAGGGACTGATCCGACGGACGCAAAATCCCCGTTTCGCTTACGACTCATACCGCCGTTTCGTGCAGATGTACGCCGACGTCGTCCTGGGTCTGAGGCCCAAGGAGAAAACGGAACGGGATCCCTTTGAAACGATTCTGGAGCGAAAGAAGCAGAGCCGCGGGGTTCGGTTGGATACCGAGCTTAGCGCTGAAGATCTGAGAGAAGCGGTCGCAGCCTTCAAAGCGGAGGTCAAGAACCGATCGGGGAAAGCGTTTCCGGACGATCCCCACGAGCAACTCTGGGGCGCCATCGGCGCGGTATTCGGATCGTGGAACAATGATCGTGCGGTCGCTTACCGCGAACTCTACCATATTCCGCATGAGTGGGGCACGGCCGTTAACGTGCAAGCCATGGTCTTCGGCAACCTGGGAGAAACCTGCGCTACGGGTGTCGCCTTCACGCGCAATCCATCCACAGGCGAAAAAGAGTTCTACGGCGAGTTTCTCGTTAACGCCCAGGGTGAAGACGTAGTTGCCGGCACCCGCACGCCGCGGCCCATCGCCGAATTGAAGACGGTGATGTCAAAGCCTTACGCCGAGCTGCAGAAAGTTTGCAAGATTCTTGAGAAGCATTACAAAGAGATGCAGGATATTGAATTCACGGTCGAGGATCGAAAGCTCTGGATGCTGCAAACTCGCTCAGGCAAGCGCACCGGTTTTGCCGCCGTGCGCATCGCCGTGGATATGGTTGAAGAGCGCATCATCGGCAAGAAAGAGGCGCTTTTAAGAATCGAGCCGGATCATCTCAATCAATTGTTGCGCCCGATCTTTGACGACAGCGACAAACACAAGGCCGCCGAGGAGGGACGCATCCTGGCGAAGGGGCTGCCGGCGGGACCGGGAGCGGCCACGGGTCGAGCGGTCTTTCATGCCGAGGACGCCGTAGCGTGGAATAAGAAAGGGGAACGGGTCATACTTTGCCGGCTCGAAACCAGTCCGGACGATATTCGTGGTATGGAAGCGGCGCAAGGGATCTTGACGGCCCGCGGTGGCATGACGTCCCACGCGGCGCTGGTTGCGCGACAAATGGGCAAGGTGTGTGTCGCCGGGTGCGAGGCGTTACAAATCGATTATAGCGGCCGTGTGATGCACGTCGGCAAGACCACGCTGAAAGAGGGCGATTGGATCTCGCTGGACGGTAGCAGCGGCGAGGTGGTACAGGGAGAGGTTCAAACCCTGCCGTCGGAAGTTCTTCAGGTTCTATTAAATGGGACCCTCGAGCGGAGAACATCTCGGGTGTATCAGCAATTTGCCAAACTGATGAGTTGGGCGGACGAGGTGCGAAAACTCGGTGTGCGCACCAATACGGATCAACCCGATCAAGCGCGAGTGGCGATGGCGTTCGGCGCGGAAGGTATCGGTCTGGCCGCACCGAGCATATGTTCTTCCAAGGAGATAGAATCCAAGCGGTGCGCGAGATGATTCTGGCGGAAGACGAAGCCGGGCGCAGGCGCGCCTTGACCAAGCTCCTGCCCATGCAGAAGCAGGACTTTAAAGACATCCTCGAAATTATGGGCGAGTTGCCGGTGACCATTCGAACCTTAGATCCTCCTTTGCACGAATTTCTCCCTAAAAGCCAAGAGGAGGTCAAAGAGCTGGCCGATACGATGGGTGTACCCGTTAGCGTTCTGCAAGATAAAGTAACCGTGCTGCACGAATTTAATCCGATGTTGGGCCATCGGGGCTGCCGATTGGGAATTTCATATCCCGAGATTACCGAGATGCAGGCGCGGGCGATTTTCGAGGCGGCATGCGAGCTGCGAAAGGCAGGCAAGAATCCCTATCCTGAGGTGATGATTCCCCTAGTCGGTTCGCGCGAAGAATTCACTGCGCAACGCCAGATTGTCGAACAAATCGCGCAGGAAACCATGAAATCCTACGGCGTGAAAGTCCGCTACCTTATCGGCACGATGATCGAGCTGCCGCGCGCGTGTCTGGTGGCGGATGAAATCGCCGAGGAAGCGGAGTTTTTCTCGTTTGGCACCAACGATTTGACGCAGACCTGTTTGGGATTGTCGCGCGATGACGCGGGAAAGTTTTTGCCGAGCTACGTGCTGGAAGGACTCTTGCCGGAAGATCCGTTTGTTACCATTGACCGCGACGGCGTGGGGGCGCTCATGCGCATCGCGGTTACGAAGGGTAGGAAGACACGCAAACATCTCGAGATGGGCATTTGCGGTGAGCATGGTGGGGATCCGAAGTCGGTGGAGTTCTGCCACAAGATTGGTCTCGATTACGTAAGCTGCTCGCCGTATCGGGTTCCCATCGCCAATTTGGCGGCCGCGCAGGCTGCCCTACGTAGGTAAGTGTTGAGTGGTCCGGGGCCGCAGTTTTTCGTAACCGCAGTTGAAACCACCTTACTTTCCGGCCCATTTGTTGACAGATTTCCGCTTATCGAAGATAATTTAGTACTTTCTTGGTGGTAGACAAATCGTTTAGATGGAACCGCGAATTGCAGAATTGTTGGTCCGAGGCGGAATTGTTACCCGGGATCAACTCACCCAGGCCCAAGAAAAAGAGCGCGACAACGGTTCGAGCATTACCAAAGAGCTGGTTCGACTCGGCTTTACCAGCGAAGAGACCCTAACTGAGTTTCTCGCTAGACATTTCGGCATCGAAAGAGTTGAAATTAATCCGGCAGAGATCGATGACGCTGTTTTTGCGTTGCTTCCTCCCCAGCTCGTGCAAAAGCATCAACTTATCCCGCTGAAACTGCTCGGATCCACTCTAACCGTCGCAATGGCCGACCCGACGGACTTGGTCGCGATCAACGAAGTTAAGTTCATCACGGGCTATGGCGTGCGCGTCGTATTGGCCTCGCCCTCGACGATCAAGAAAGCGCTGGAGCGTCGGTTCGGCGGTGTCAGTTATGACGAAGTCCTTAAGAAATTCGGCGACGGCGAAATGGAAGTTATCCAGGAAGCCGATGATTTTGACCTCCAGGAGCTTCAGCAGGCGACCATGGAGGCGCCGGTGGTCACGCTGGTGAACGCCATTTTGTCCGATGCCGCCCGACGCCGGGCGAGCGATATTCACATTGAGCCCTACGAGAAGATTTTTCGCGTGCGCTTTAGAGTCGACGGCGTACTGCAAGAGATCATGGGTCCGCCGCTACGGCTGAAAAACCCGTTGGTTTCCCGGCTTAAAGTCATGGCAGGTCTCGATATCGCCGAACGACGCCTCACCCAGGATGGCCGCATCAAACTCAAGATGGGCGTGGCCGGCGAACTTGACATCCGTGTCTCCGTCTTGCCCACGCTCTTTGGCGAGAAAGTCGTTATGAGGTTGCTGGATAAAACCGCCCTTCAGCTGGACATGTCGAAGCTGGGTTTTGATCCGAAGACACTCGACGATTTTCATGAAGCGATTCATAAACCCTATGGCATGATTCTCATCACCGGGCCCACAGGGAGCGGCAAATCCACGACGCTTTATTCGGCTCTTTCGGAGCTGAACAAAGCCGACGTGAATGTTTGCACCGCCGAGGACCCCGTCGAGTACAATTTGGTGGGTATCAACCAGGTTCAGGTCCGCGAACAAATCGGGCTGACCTTTGCCGCTTGCCTGCGATCCTTTCTCCGCCAGGATCCCGACATCATCATGGTCGGCGAGATTCGTGACCTGGAGACCGCCCAAATTGCAGTGAAAGCGGCATTGACGGGTCATTTGGTTCTGAGCACACTCCATACCAATGATGCCCCTTCGACGGTGGATCGCATGATCAATATGGGCATCGAGCCGTTCCTGCTCACGTCGTCCATCAATATCATCGCCGCTCAGAGATTGGTGCGGCGCATCTGTGAAAATTGTAAGGAACCGGTCGAGGTCAATGCCGACGCGCTGATTAACCTGGGTGTCGATTCAACCGACGTAGGGGCAGGCTTTGCCACCTATCACGGACGGGGTTGCGCCAACTGCAATGGCACGGGTTATCGAGGCCGCTTGGCGATCTATGAGGTCATGGTCCTGCACGACGCGCTCAAGGAAATGATCTTGCGAGCGGCCTCGACGATTGAGCTCAAGCGCGAGGCGGTAAAATTAGGGATGAGCACGCTGCGCATGAGCGCCTTGCAGAAAGTTCGTGACGGTCTGACGACCATCGAAGAGACCGCTCGGGTCACGGATACGGATAAAGGGTTCGCGTCGGTCTTCTCGATGGGCTTTTAGCGGCGCTAGTCGGATGACGAGACAAATGTGCGTGCATGCCGCCCGGGGGCGGTTGGTTTTTACCCGTGATTTGATTCACGGCTAGATAGAGACAAGCCATGCCAACGTTTCTTTGGGAAGGAAAGACCGCTCAGGGAAAAGCGATGAAAGGCGAGTTGGAGGCTCCCAGCTTGGAAGCCGTTATCGCACTGTTGCGCGACCGCCGGATTCGCCCGGTCGCCAGCCGCATTCGAGAGAAAGGAACGGGATTAGAAACAGAGCTTACGATTCCAGGCTTCGGCGCAAAGGTTAAACCAAAAGAGGTGTCGCTCTTCACCCGTCAATTCGCGACCATGATCGATGCGGGTCTGCCGATCGTTCAATGCCTGGATATTCTGACTGAGCAATCGGAAAGTAAACTGCTGCGCAAAACCATTCATGACATCCGGTTGGATGTCGAGGGTGGCTCCACCCTCGCCGATGCTCTGGCGAAGCATCCGAAGATTTTCGACGAACTTTACGTCAACATGGTTCAGGCAGGTGAAGCCGGAGGAGTTCTCAATACGATTCTGAACCGAGTGGCGCTGTTTATCGAAAAGGCGAACAAACTCAAAAGGAAAGTCAAGGGAGCGATGATCTATCCCACCGCGATCCTCGCCGTCGCGGTCATCGTGGTCGCCATACTTTTAATTTTCGTTATTCCGGTTTTCGCCGAACTTTATGGCAGCATGGGAAAGGCTCTGCCGGCTCCAACCCAGATCACTATTAATATCAGCAATTGGTTTGTGGCAAATTGGTATTTCATGTTCGGCGGTCTGATCGGGATCGTCGTCGCGATTCGTGCTTACTATCAGACGGAACAGGGAAGAATGAACATCGACCGGATTATGCTTCTTTTGCCGGTCGTCGGCGATCTCCTGCGGAAGGTCGCGGTCGCGCGCTTTTCACAGAACATGGCGATTTTGCTCAGTTCCGGTGTGCCGATCCTCGATGGATTGGCCATTACCGCCAAGACCGCGGGGAACCGAGTGGTGGAAAAGGCGATCATGGATAGCCGGGTAAGCATCAGCCAAGGCAAGACCGTTGCCGAGCCGCTGCGGGAAAGCAAAATCTTTCCCCCGATGGTTTGCCAAATGGTCGCAGTTGGCGAAAACACCGGCGGGCTTGACGGTATGTTAAGAAAAGTCGCCGAGCTCTACGAAGAAGAGGTCGATGACGCCGTGGCCAATTTGACCGCCCTGATGGAACCGTTGATCATGGTGGTCTTGGGGGTCATCCTAGGCGGGCTGGTTATCTCCATGTACCTGCCGATTTTCCAGATGGGATCTCTTGTTTGACAAGGCGATTGCACTGGTCCGGAAGACCCGCAGTCTTGTGGACCCGACGAGCTGTTCCTTTGAGTGACGAACGCAAGGACTTGACCGAAAAGATTAGATGGCTGCTCCTATTGCGGGTGATCATCTTGTCTTTCTTCCTCGGCGCGGCGGCGCTTTTCCACTTCTTTAAGCCCGAGGGCGATCCTCAGTTCTTCTATACATTATCGGTTCCCCTGATCATCGCTTATGCCATCTCCATCGGTTCGGCCCTGCTGCTTCCTCGTTTGGTGGATCTCCGTCTCTTTACTTACTTGCAACTCGATTTCGACGTTCTTTTGATTTCCGGAATCATTTGGATCACGGGAGATGCCGCAAGTCCGTTTTCTTTTCTCTATAACCTTGCCGTTATGAATGGCGCCATCTTGCTTTTTTATCGCGGGGCATTTTTTACCGCCGGTTTTTCGAGCCTGTGCTATCCCGGGCTCATAATTCTCTCGAATGGGTACGCGGGGGGGACGGAAAAATTACTCAAAGAAAAACAACTCGATTATCAGCAGCTCGACGCGCTCAAGGAGGCATTGTTGCAGGGCGTCGGGAGCGGCGTGGCGGTCACCGACGCCGAAGGCCGAATCAATTATTTCAACGCGCAGGCGCAAGATCTCACATCGCTTCAAGAGGCAATGGTCAAGGGCAAAAAACTAGACGAAATATTTCCTGGGCTTGCCTACAAGTTCGACGGGCGAAAGCGAAGCAAAAACTTAGTTGCCGATGAGATCCAGTTCGCCAGCCCTCAGGGTACTCACAAACAACTGCGCTTAACACTGGCACCGTTGAGCAACCCGAGCGAGGAGTTGATTGGCTATATTTCCATCTTCGAAGATATCTCCAAGCAAAAGGAATTCGAAGAGAAAGTTCGGTTGGAAGACGAACTACGCAGGGCGCGGGAGGTCGATCTGCCAGGCAAGAAGGGGCGACTAGACGGCTCGCCGTTTTATTTCGAAGGGGTCATTGGAAAAAGCGGCGGGATGGAACGAATCTGCCATCTCATTGAGAAAGTGGCCGAGGGCAATGCGAACGTCCTCATCACCGGCGAAAGTGGCACAGGCAAAGAATTAGTCGCGCGCGCGATCCATTTCAACGGCCCGCGCAAAGACCGGCCTTTTGTGGCCGTAAATTGCGGCGCGATTCCCGAGACTCTCATTGAGAGCGAACTCTTCGGTCACGTCCGGGGAGCGTTTACCGGGGCGGTCTCGGACCATATAGGACTGTTCAAGCAGGCGGACCAGGGTACGATTTTTCTCGATGAGGTAGGGGAATTACCCCTCCATCTTCAGGTGAAGCTCCTGAGAGTTCTCCAGGAAAAAACCTTCACGGCGGTGGGAGCGAGCAATCCCGTGAAGGTCGATGTGCGGGTGATTTCCGCCACCAACAAGGATTTGCGCAAAGAGATGGAAGAAGCGAGATTCAGGGAAGATCTTTTCTATCGGCTCAACGTGGTGCACATGGTCATGCCGCCGCTGCGCAGCCGGAAAGATGACATTCCAGCTCTAGGGCAATATTTTTTGCGCAAATTCGCAGCTTCGCAGGGCAAGAACGTGGAAGAGATATCGAGCGGCGCGCTCATGCAAATTTTGAGCTATTCCTTCCCGGGAAATGTGCGCGAGCTCGAAAACATCATCGAACACGCGGTCGCGATTACCAATAAGAACATTCTCACCGAAGACGATCTCCCTTCCCATGTTAAGGGCACGCCGATTGCGGAAGAAGCTGAAATCTTTGAGAAAACTGTGCCCGGCGGAGCGGAAACGTTTTTCGCAAAGGGGTTGTCACTGGATACCGAGCTGGAGACGCACGAGAAATGCATTTTGCTCGGGGCGTTGAAGCGGTCCAAAGGAGTGCAGAAGCGGGCTGCGGAACTGCTCGGGATAAACTACAGATCGCTCAGGCATAGACTGGAGAAGTATGGAATGTTGAGTTCCAAGGCTTATGAATTCGCTGAAGATGCCGGAGAAGGGGATTGACAAATTTTGTCATCCATCAAGTTGATGAATTACGTAATTCGCCGGTCAGCTGCTAGGTTTGAGTTCGCGCCAATTTTTTTATACGATTCCCTCAACCCCATAGAAATCCCTAAAAACATAACATTTTATTGCTGTTGGCACGCCCCTGGACGGTTTCTGGGGCCGGTTATTCTAACAAAATTCCAGATCGACCCCTGGCCCCCGGATTGCGTAGAGGTGTACGACAGAACACAGCACCCATCAACTCCAAAAGGAGGTGAAACACAGCAGAAGGGGATGAGGCAGTGATAATTTGGGTTATTGAGTCCGCGAAAAAGTAATTTCGCTTCGAGGTCTGGAAGGACTTAGTAACACAAGACGGGATTAAAAGAAAAGGCAAAAGGAAGGGAGCTTACAATCTATGGATAGATTAAGGTTAAAGAGCGAATCGGGTTTTACTCTGATCGAACTTCTGGTTGTCGTGGCGATCATCGGTATATTGGCAGCCATCGCGATTCCCCAGTTCTCGGCATATCGGAAGCGGGGCTACGAAGCCCAGGTTAAGTCGGATCTGAGAAACGGTGCGACGGCACAGGAAGCTTACTTTGCAAACGCCTTCACGTACAAAGTTGGTGCTATGACCGTGGGCGTACCGGCCGGATTCAACCCGACTACTAACGTGACGACGACATCCTCGGGAGGGGCCAGTGCGTTTACGCTGACAGCGACGCATTCTCTCTGTGCTTCTGGTCAAAACTGGACTTTCTCCAGCACAGGCGGGCTTATTACTGGTCCTTCGGGTGGGTGCTCATAACCGGGTACCGATCATAGTTTCCCAGTCTAACGCGTCAAAGAGGGGCGGTTGTATGAAACCTGCCCCTCTTTTGCTTTTTCTTCTGTCGATTTAGGGCTATCCAACCTTCTGCCCGACCCGTATGCCTCGCTGAATTTGCAGATGCGCGCGACCAAACAACAGTGAAATATACTGCTGATCGCTTCGCGATAGTGACCCTCGGGGCGCTGATTTTATGGTTTTGTCAGGACATCATTTTCACTGAGCAAGTTCCCTTCTTTCGCGACCTCGGCCCATACTTCTATCCCCTGCGATTCGGCCTGTATGAGAATTTCAGATCCGGCGAACTTCCTCTTTGGAACCGCCACTTGGCCATGGGGTTTCCGTTGTTGGCCGCTTTTCAGTCGGGTGTCTTTTATCCGCCGCACTTGCTATTGCTGTTGCTGCCATTCTTTTCCGCCTGCCGTACGCTCTTCGTCTTGCATTTCCTGATCGCCGGCGTGGGCACCTACAGGCTTTGCCGCGAATGGAAGTATCCCGCTTATCTCTCGCTGATTGGCGCGCTTCTGTTCACCCTCGGCGGCACCATCGTCTCGTTGACTAATCTGCTGAATCATTTTCAATCCGCAGTCTGGTTGCCGTGGGTAATTCTCCTTTGGGAAAGGGTCCTTAGCCGTCTATCTTGGGCTCGCTTTCTGGCGTTTACAGTGATTCTTACACTCCAGTGCTTGGCCGGCTCTCCCGAGATTCTCGCCATGAGCATGGTCCTGGTACTACTTGACGGGTTAAGAGTTAAGTCAACCCTGCCCAACGTTTCATACATGAGGTTTTTTTCGATTCTCGCAGGTGCCGGACTGATTTTCATGCTTCTCGCGATGGCCCAGCTGCTCCCGAGCGCCGAGCTCTACTCGCAGTCGCGGCGGCAAATACCGCTGCCAGCGCAAGAGGCGCTCAATTGGTCGCTCAACCCTTTGAGTCTATTGAACCTCTTCTTTCTGGATAAGGAGATCGACGCTACGATCGCCAACGGCACCCGCTACTTCTTCGATCGCGCGCCGTCGTTTCTGATAAGTTACTACGTGGGCGCGATCGCAATTTTCGGGGTCTGCATCGGATTTTTCGTGGGTTCGGTTCGGGAAAGGCTTGCCCTATCGGGCGCAATTATCTTGTCGCTCTTGGTCGCGCTGGGCAAGCATACGCCGATTTACCCGTTTCTTTTCCAACATTTCCCGCTCGTTAGCGCGGTCCGATTCCCGGAAAAGTTTTTTTTCATTACCTATGCGCTGATTTTTTACGCATCGATGAGGGGGCTGGAAGTATGGCTTTGCAATGACAAACAGAACGTCAAGAAATCCGTCGTCGCCCTTGCGGTAATTCTTGTCGCGTGGGCGGGGTCATATATTCTTTCACGATTCAATGTCGATGTTTTGGCGCAATTCATCGCCCGCCAAACAGCTTTAAGATCCATCGCTTTGGTCGACGCGAATCAGGTTGTGGATTTTGTATCTAACCTGGAGCGTCAGCTTATGCTTTTCCTGGCGTTTTTCTCGCTGCTCGCGTTAGCCAGGAAGAAAATCATTCGAGAAAGTCTGTCCAGCGTTTTGCTGGTGGCAGCAGTATTTGTCGATCTGACGTGGGCGCACAGAGATTACCTATTCCTCCTGGCTCCCGATTTTATACGCGAAGATCAACATATTTTGACGCGACCTGAATCTGAGATGCATAGAGTTTTCTATTACCCCTCCAGCCGAAACATTCACCCGGACAGCGTTTCGGTAAAAGGGAGACCGTCTTATAAAGAAGCCACCGCCTTAGTATTTCAAAACCTGCTGCCGAATGCGGGTCTCCTGTACGGCATCGATTATATGCAGGAGATCGATGCGCTCGCTCGGCAACCGTATACCGACTTTATCTATTTTGCCAATCAAGTCACCCTGGCGAGGCGACTCCAGCTTCTACGCGCGTTGAATGTTAAATACCTTGTCGCATTTCAGCCAATGACCGCCGAGGGACTTACCTTGATAAGCTCATTTCCTCAGTACTTCTCATGGCTATACAAGCTCGACCGTGTCGTCCCGCGGGTTTATGTGGCAAACAAAGTCTCCGTTGAAACCTTTCCAGCCAAGGTTCTACGCCGACTGGCAATGGACGGGTTTGATCCAAGGAACGAAGTCATGCTCGATCATATGCCGTCCATTCCACTGAAGGGGACGACAGCAGCGTCGGCAAAGATCGCTCGCTATGAAAACGCGCAAGTCATGATTAGAGCGTCGCTCGATGCAGCCGGGATTCTGGTTTTGGCTGACTCGTTTTATCCAGGTTGGAATGCTTACGTCGACGGCAAGAGAGAAGAAATTCTGCGGGCGAACTTGTTCTTTAGAGCGGTGGCGCTTCCTGCCGGAGAACACATCGTCGAGTTTCGCTACGAGCCCAGGTCTTTTAAGATCGGGCTCGTAATATCGGTAACGACGATTTTTGCGCTCATCGTGACAACGGTCATTTGTGTCCTGCGTAAGCGGAGGGAAACGGCGCCTATCCTGGTTTCTTGAAGTCCCAGACGAATACCAGCGGTACCCCCGCGACGGTGACCGATAAATAGGGTGTAACGGCCGCGCGCGTGAGTTGGCGCTCACGCGGAGAGAGCACGCTGCGGCGGTTAAGCAGAATGTAGTAGTCGAAAGGTTGCTTGCTTGAAATGCGAATATCGCGCCGCAGTCGCCCTTCGCTCTGGTGATAAGTAAACATAAAGTTGGCTAAGGAAGCGTTAATTGTGGCGTTCTTGGGTAGTTTTTCGTTGAGGGATTTGAGGAAGCCCGGCGTAATGGCCTCCATGAAGTAAGTTGTTTCCAGCCCGCTTTCATACGCGCCGCGGATACCGCCTACGAGCCGGTTATAGTAACTCAATTGGAAGGGGTGACAGAGATAGAGTTCCAACGCGGGGCTGAATAAAACCAGCAGAGATAGAGCCCCGATAACTTTGCTTTTAACATTGGCAACTCCCTTTGAAGCCTTCAACCTCTGTGCGGCATCTGCCGACCACGTGACAAGAACATAAAAGCCCACTCCCGCAAGCGCGGCGAGAAACGGCAATGCCGACAGCAGTTGGCGCACGCCGTCGTGGAGCACCGCGCCGGGCAAGGATCCCATGACCGGAATGAATAACGCGTTTACGAGAAGCAGCATGATGACTGGACCTTGTTCGCGCAAGCATGAGATGCACGAAACGCCGAGCAACGCGAGTGCAAGCACGGCCTCCGGGCTGGTGACGCCAATGACGAAGAAGGGATAGTACCAAGGGAGTTGATTCGTCATATAAGAGTTGCCGAAAAAGAAAACCGAATAATTCGTCTCGGGGCGATATGCGCGACTCAGTCCTTCGAACAGGAATTCCAATATTCTCACTGCTGGTTGATGCCATAGATAGGGTTGAATTGCGACCATGACAAGCGGACTAAGAAAGAACATCGCAAATACATTGTTCACGTAGGTTTTTCGGTCAAAGAGATGAGCCCAAAGCAATAATGGAATTGGAATCAACAGCGCGGGAAACTTCGTCGCGAGCGCGAGTCCCCAGACGAAGCCCGCAACGATGCTCCATCCCCAGCTTTTCAGTCCTTTCCAAAAACAATAGGTGGTCAAAAACCACATCGAAGCGAGGGGCATGTCGGTGACCGCGATATGGGCGAAGGCGAACAGATTCGGGGTAGCAATCAGCGCCAGCGCGGAAAAAATTCCTGTGGCGCGCCCGAAAAGTTCGCTCATCCACAAATACATCACGGCCGTCAGAACAGCAAAAAAAAGCGCGGGCCCCAGCCGGTAGGCGACGAACTTATCCAACCAAGGAGTGGCTAAGGTTTTGGTG
>Ga0209642_10002405_pt1 | contig 12324 bp, 8 predicted proteins | sample RifCSP19_2_FD_184025 | JGI IMG/M metagenome (GOLD analysis project Ga0209642, IMG submission 184025) | Soil microbial communities from Rifle, Colorado - Rifle CSP2_sed 19_2 (SPAdes) (version 2) | ecosystem: Environmental > Terrestrial > Deep subsurface > Rock core/Sediment | place: Rifle... | reverse complement strand
TCTGGGACGATACCACCGGCGGGCCCCGGATGCCCCTGGGCAGCGTCGGCTTCCGGTGGCAGGAGGAGAAGGGGAAGTGGAACCTCGGGATGAAGGACGGCCTGGACGGCAAGGAGATCTCCCCCCGTCTTTCGATGCTCGGCGTTCACGACGATGTCCTCCCGCTCGAGGTGGCCGACTTTTCGGAGAACAGGACGTTTGCGCGCGGAGTCCCGGTGAAGTACGTCGAAACGGACGGGGGAAAGGTGGCCGTGGCGACCGTGTTTGACCTGATCATGGCCCAGTTCGGCGTCTCCCGGGGACTCCCGGGGGAGTACCCGGAACGGTACGAGGACGAGGCGATTCCGTATACCCCCGCCTGGCAGGAGAAGTTCACGGGGATCGAGGCCAAGACAGTTCTCCAGTTTGCCCGGGAATTCGCGTCGACGGCGGAGAAGACGGAGGGGCGCTGCTCGATCATCATCGGGGCGGGAGTCAACCACTGGTACCACAACAATCTCATGTACCGAGCCGGGATCGTGGGGCTGATCCTGTGCGGGTGCGTCGGGAAAAACGGCGGGGGTCTGAACCACTACGTCGGCCAGGAGAAGCTGGCCCCCTTGGCCCCCTGGAGCACGCTGGCCTTCGCCCTGGATTGGGGCAAACCCCCGAGACTCCAGAACGCCCCGTCGTTCCACTACGTCCATTCCTGCCAGTGGCGCTACGAGCGCGGGTTCGACGAATACAACTCCCCGCTTACGGCGGGGGCGGGAAACGGCGACGGGCGGTTCACCCGGGGGCATACGATGGACCTCCAGGCGAAGGCCGTCCGGATGGGGTGGCTTCCCTTCTACCCGCAGTTCAACGAGAATCCCCTCGATATCGTCCGGGAGGCGGAAGAGGCGGGGGCGAAGGCGGACGGGGAGATCGTCCGCCGGGTCACGGAACGGCTGAAGGAAGGGAGCCTCCGCTTCGCGGTGGAAGATCCCGACGCCCCGGAGAACTGGCCACGCCTGTGGATCATCTGGCGCGGGAACGCCCTGATGTCGAGCGCCAAGGGGCACGAGTACTTCCTCCGTCACTACCTCGGGACGCACCACAACATGGTCTCCGAGGAGATCGCCGAGGGAACCTCCGCGGAGATTTCCTGGCGGGAGCCTGCGCCGGAGGGGAAGCTCGACCTCGTGGTCGACATCAACTTCCGGATGGACACGTCGGCCCTCTACTCGGACATCGTCCTGCCCACCGCGACCTGGTACGAGAAGAACGACCTGAACAGCACCGACCTCCATTCCTATATCCACCCGCTGTCCGCCGCCGTCCCCCCCTGCTGGGAGTCCAAAAGCGACTGGGACATATTCAAGGCGATCGCCGAGAAGGTGAGCGACCTCGCGCCGGCGCACTTCCCGGGGAAGGTCCGGGACATCGTCGCGGTCCCCCTCCTGCACGACACGCCGGCGGAGCTCGCCCAGCCCGTCGTGAAGGACTGGAAGGCCGGGGAGTGCGACCTCGTCCCCGGGAAGACGATGCCGAACCTGGTCGTCGTCGAGCGGGACTACGCGAACCTGTACCGCCGGTTCTTCTCCTTCGGGCCCCTGGCGAGAAAGGACGGCATCGGCGTCCACGGGCTTTCCTGGCCGATCGAGGACCTTTACGACGAGCTGGCGCAGAGGCGCCCCACGGCCGAATGGAACGGGCGGGCGTATCCTTCCGTGGAGGAGGCGGTCGACGCGGCGAACCTCATCCTCCACCTCGCCCCCGAGACGAACGGGGAGTCCGCGTACCGGGCGTTCAAGGCGGAGGAGAAGAAGGTGGGACTGCCCCTCGCCGACCTGGCGGAGGGGGTCCGGGAGGTGCGGTACACTTTCGAGGAACTCGCGCGGCAGCCCAGGCGCTTGCTCACCACTCCCTGCTGGACGGGGATCACGAACAAAGGGAGGGCATACTCCGCGTACTGCCTCAACGTCGAGCGGCTGGTCCCCTGGCGCACCCTGACCGGCCGCCAGCACCTGTACCTGGACCACGAGGGGTACATCGCCTTCGGGGAACACCTGCCCACGTACAAGCCCATCCCGGACCCGCGCTCCATGGGCGACATCTCCCGAAGCCGTCCCGAGGGGAAGTCCGTCCTCCTCAACTACCTGACTCCCCACGGCAAGTGGCACATCCACTCCACCTTCTTCGACAACGAGCGGATGCTCACCCTCTCGCGGGGGATCGAGCCGCTCTGGATGAACGACCGGGACGCGGCCGATGCGGGGATCGCGGACAACGACTGGGTCGAGTTGTACAACGACCACGGTGTGGTGGTCACCCGCGCCGCGGTGAGCGCGAGGCTCCCCCGGAAGATGTGCATGCTCTATCACTCTCCCGAGCGCACCATTTCCGTCCCCCGCTCCCCGTTGCGGGGGAACCGGAGGGCGGGAGGGCACAACAGCCTCACGCGGACCCGGCTCAAGCCGGTCCTCATGATGGGGGGATACGCGCAGTTCACCTACGGGTTCAACTACTGGGGGCCCACGGGGGTCAACCGGGACACCTTCGTCTACGTGAGGAAACTCCCGGGCGCCCCGGCCTGGTGAGGGGGGGAGATGGACGTACGCGCGCAGGTCTCGATGGTGTTCCACCTGGACAAGTGCATCGGCTGCCACACCTGCAGCGTCTCCTGCAAGAACGTGTGGACGGACCGGCGCGGCGCCGAGTACATGTGGTGGAACAACGTCGAGTCCCGGCCGGGCACCGGCTATCCCACCCTCTGGGAGGACCAGGAGAAGTACCGGGGCGGGTGGGAGAAGAGAGGAAGGGGGTTGGAGCTGCGCCTCCAGGGGAGAGCGGGATCCTTCGCCAACCTCTTCTTCAACCCGTACCTTCCCACCCTGGACGACTATTACGAGCCGTGGACCTACCGGTACGCCGACCTCTTCGCCGCCCCTCCGGGGGACGACCAGCCCACGGCGCGCCCGATCTCGCAGATCACGGGGAAGCCGATCGACATCGAGGCGGGCCCGAACTGGGACGACGATTTGGGAGGCTCGGCGATCTATGCCGCGGGAGATCCCTCCCTCGGGAAGCTGAGCGAGGAGGAGCGCAGCCAGATCTTCGCGCTGGAGCGGATCTTCTGCTTCTACCTCCCCCGGATCTGCAACCACTGCCTGAACCCTTCCTGCATCGCCTCCTGCCCCGCCGGCGCCATCTACAAGAGGGGAGAGGACGGGATCGTTCTCGTGAGCCAGGAGAAATGCCGTGCGTGGAGGATGTGCATCTCCGGCTGCCCCTACAAGAAGGTCTATTACAACTGGGAAAGCGGGAAATCGGAGAAGTGCATCCTCTGCTACCCCCGGGTCGAGACCGGGCAGGCCCCCGCCTGCTTCCATTCCTGCGTGGGCCGGATCCGGTACCAGGGCGTCCTCCTGTACGATGCGGGCCGGATCGAGGAGGCTGCGAACGCCCCCGCGGAACGCCTCGTTGCGGCCCAGCGGGAGGTGATCCTGGACCCCTCGGAGGCAACGGTCGTCGCGGCGGCGAGGCGCAGCGGCGTCCCCGATGCGATGATCGATGCCGCCCGGAAATCTCCCGTGTACCGGTTCGTGAAGGAATTCCGGATCGCCCTTCCCCTGCACCCGGAGTTCCGGACGGTTCCGATGCTCTTCTACGTTCCTCCTCTCCTCCCGGTCGTGGCGTTTGCCGAAAACGGAAGGAAGCGGCTCGCGGGGGATTTCTTCAGCTCTCTGGAAAGCGCCCGCGTCCCCGTCCGGTACCTGGCGTCCCTTCTGTCCGCCGGGAACGAGACCGTCGTGACCGAAGTACTTACGCGCATCATGGCGGTGAGGATCCACAGGAAGGCCAAGACGGTGGGCGAGGAAGTCCCCGGCGAGGCGGAGCGCGCGCTCTCCCGGGCGGGGATCTCCTCCCGCGAAGCGGAGGAGATCTACCGGCTCACCTCCCTCCCCGCGTACGAGGACCGGTTCGTCATCCCTCCGGCCGCCCGGGAGAGCGCGATCGAATCGTTCGAAGACCCCTTCGCGGCGAAAGGGGAGACCGGGATCGGCTTTCTCCGGAGGGGGAAGGGGGGGAAAGGGCGATGACGCTCTCCGGATTGGACAAGGCCGTGCTCGAAACCTTCGCGGGCCTGCTTGAATACCCCCGCGGCGGGGAAGCCGAGCTTGCGGCGGAAGGGATGTCCGCCCTCGCCGGCGTGCACCCGGAGGCGGCCTCTCTCCTCGGGGGAGTGCGCGTCTTCCTGGCGGAGACCCCCCGCGCCCGCGCGGAGGAGGTCTTCACCTCGACGTTCGACCTGCAGGCGACCTGTGCTCCCTACGTGGGGTTTCACCTTTTCGGAGAGGGATACAAGCGCCGGGTCTTCCTCGCCGGGCTGAACGGGATGTACTCCTCCCGGGGTTTTTCCGCCGGGCGGGAGCTGCCGGATCACATCACGGTCGTGCTCCGGTTCCTCGCGGGACCGGCCGACGACGAGGAGGCGAGGATCCTGGTGGAAGACGGTCTTACTCCCGCGCTTTCGAAGATGATCGGGACGTTCGGCGATTCCGGGAACCCGTACGGGGATGTCCTGCGCGCCCTGCGGAGGGTCCTCCTCCCGGGGCACCACGGAGACGCGGCGAAAGGCGAGCGGGATCAACCGGCAACGGAGGTCGGAAAGCCATGACGGAATTTCTCTTCGGGTCGTTTCCCTATGCGGCGGTCCTCCTGGCCGTCGGCGCCGGGGTGTACCGGTACTTCTCCGACCGGTTCTCCTACACCAGCCACTCCACCCAGTTCCTCGAGAACCGGTGGCTGTTCTGGGGATCCGTCCCCTGGCACTACGGGATCCTGATCGTCCTTCTCGCCCACATCCTGGCCGCCCTTTTCCCCGGAGCATGGGGGCTCCTGATCGGCACGCCTGCGCGCCTGTTCATCATCGAGGCGACGGGGCTTGCCCTGGGCCTGCTCGCGCTGTTCGGCTGCGCTCTGCTTCTGGCGAGGCGGCTGCTTCGCCCGCGCCTCCTGGCGGTCACGACGGCCATGGACTGGATCATTCTCCTGGTCCTGCTCCTGCAGGTGGCTTCCGGGGTCACCATCGCGTGGAAATACCGGTGGGGCTCGGCCTGGTACCTGCACACGGCGGTTCCCTGGCTTGGGTCCCTGGTCCGCCTGCGCCCCGAGACGGCCTACGTCGCGGCGCTGCCAGCGGTCGTGAAATTCCACCTGGTCAATGCCTTTGTCCTGGTCGCCCTCCTTCCGTTCACCCGGCTCGTCCACCTCTTCACGATCCCCGTTTCGTACGCCTGGCGTCCGTACCTGCTCTTCTTCTGGAACCGCCGGGGACCGCACCCCGCGGGCGACGGGAAATGAAGGAGGAAGAACGCGCGGGGATCAAGACGATCGGGACACCCGCAACATGATGGCGAAGACTCATCCCTCGACATGGCTTACCCGCTGGGAACCCGAGAACGAGCAGTTCTGGGAATCCGAAGGAAAGCGCATCGCCTGGCGGACGCTCACCATTACGACGATCTCCCTGGTCCTCTCGTTTGCGACATGGTTCATGATGAGTGCCATCGTTGTGCGCCTGCCTCAAGTCGGGTTCCGGTTCGACACGATGCAGCTCTTCTGGCTCGCTGCGATGCCGGGGCTGGCCGGCGGCTCGCTGCGGATCATTCATGCGTTCCTCATTCCGATCTTCGGGACCCGGCATGTCATCAGCATTTCGACGCTGCTCAAGCTGATCCCGTGCGTCGGGATCGGCATTGCCGTCATGACTCCCGAAACGCCCTTCTGGGTCTTCCTGGTGCTGGGGTTGCTTGCGGGGTTCGGCGGCGGCGATTTCTCTTCGCACATGCCGAGCACCAGCGTGTTCTTCCCGAAGCGCCTGCAGGGAACGGCGCTTGGCATCCAGGCCGGCATCGGCAACTTCGGCGTGAGCCTGGCCCAGTTCGCATCCCCCTGGATCATCGGCTTTGCGGTAATCGGGACATCGCAGACGCTCGTCAAAGGCGGAGCGTCTTCCCAGGTCTGGCTGCAGAATGCCGCGCTGTGGTACGTGCCGCTGCTGCTTCTCTTGGGCGTCCTCGGATGGTTCTCGCTGCGCAGCGTTCCCGTGCTGGCATCATTCAAGGAGCAGCTCGATATCTTCAACAACAAACACACGTGGTTCTGCACGATCACCTACGTGATGACCTTCGGCTCGTTCTCCGGTTTTTCGGCGGCGTTCCCGCTCCTCATCAAAACGCTGTATGGCAATTTCCCCGGCGCACCCGATCCGCTGACGTATGCGTTCCTCGGGCCTCTCGTCGGATCGCTTGCGCGCACCGGAGCAGGGCCGATCTCCGACAAGGTCGGCGGCGGAATCATGACGCACCTTTCCGGGATCGGCCTGATCCTCTGCGTGGCGGTCATGGCGTTCACCGGACTGCTGACGCCGACGTCGCTCGACCGGTTCCCTTACTTCGTCGCACTGATGCTGCTGATCTTCCTGCTCACGGGCGTCGGCAACGCGTCCACGTTCCGGCAGTTTCCGATCATCTTCTCGCATTCTCCGCGACAGGGTGCGGGAGTGATCGGCTGGACCGCGGCGGTTGCGGCGTACGGTCCGTTCCTCTTTGCAACGCTGATCGGAACCGTGATTACACGCTTCGGCTCTCCCATTCCGTTCTTCATCGGAATCGGTGCGTACTACATCGTCGCCACGGCGATCAACTGGTGGTACTACACGCGCAAAGGATGCGAGAAGCCGAGTTGACGCGCCCGGGACGGGAAAAGAAACAGGAAGGGATCCCGGTCGCGGCGACGAAGGGGACGCCCGCCCAGGGACTCGCAGGGGCCACCCTCGGGTTTTTCATCGGTTTCGCCGCCGTCTCCCTCTTCGGCCCCACCGCGAAAAGCCTGAAGGGGATCCTGGAGCTCACTCCCCTCGAGGTAGGGCTCCTCGTGGCCGCCCCCTCCCTTTCGGGGTCGCTGCTCCGGATCCCCTTTTCCGCCTGGGTCGACACCACGGGGGGAAGGAAGCCGTTCCTGGTCCTCCTCCTCCTTTCCATCGTCGGCATGGCCGGACTTTTTCTGACCCTCCACTTCTGCTACCCGGACCGGATGCCCCGCTCGTTCTACCCGCTGATCCTCTTCCTCGGGGTGTTGTGCGGGTGCGGGATCGCCACATTTTCCGTCGGGATCGGCCAGGTTGCCTACTGGTACCCGAAGCCCCGGCACGGGACCGCCCTGGGCACCTACGCCGGGATCGGGAACCTCGCCCCCGGGATCTTCACGCTCCTTCTGCCCTTCGCCCTCGTGTCCCTGGGGCTCCCGGGGTCCTACCTGGCATGGCTCGCCTTCCTCGTCGCGGGTACCGGCCTGTACGCGGTCGTCGGGCGGAACGCGTGGTATTTCCAGATGATCGAGCAAGGTGTGCCCGGGGAGGAGGCCAGGGCGGCCTCCGCGAAGCTCGGCCAGGAGATCTTTCCGGCCGGCAGCCTGGTCGAGAGCCTGCTCCTCTCCTCGAGGATCTGGAAAACGTGGGCTCTCGTGGCGGTCTACTTCACGACCTTCGGCGGGTTCATCGCCCTGACCGCCTGGCTCCCCGTCTACTGGATCTCATTCCACTCGGTCACCCCCGTCGTCGCGGGGACGCTCGCCGGCGCCTACTCGATCCTGACCTCCCTTGTCCGGGTGGGGGGAGGGTACCTTTCGGATCGCCTGGGCGGGGAACTCACGGGGATCCTGGCGCTGTGCTTCATGATGGCCGGGGCGCTTATGATGACCCTTTCGGGGACCTTCGGTCTCTCCGTCGTCGCCGAGATCTTCCTGGCCATCGGCATGGGGGTGACCAACGCGGCCGTCTTCAAGCTGGTCGCCCAGGAGGTCCCCGAGGCGGTCGGCGGCGCCGCCGGATGGGTGGGGGGCCTGGGAGCTTTCGGGGGATTCGCCATCCCGCCGGTGATGGGTACCGTGGTTCAGCTGCGGGGGGCGACGGGCTATGCGAGCGGGTTCGTGGTATTCGTCGGACTCGCCGTGGTTTCCCTTCTCCTCGTCGGGGTGCTCCGGCGGAAACGCGCAAGGAATCCCGGGGCCATGTAACCGGGGAACAGGGGGGCCGGCGGTCGACGCGTTCTTTCGCGACCCTACCCTTCGATCCCCAGGGACTTCATCTTCCTCCACAGGGTGACGCGGCTTATCCCCAATTTTGCGGCGGCTTTCCGGCGGTTCCACTGGCAATGCGACAGGATGTCCCTCAGGCGTTCCGCCTCCTCGCCCGCCGGCGGACCGAAGGAGGCCCCGAGGGTCCGTTCCGTCCCCGCGCCGCGGCGTCGGATCTCCGCAGGAAGGGCGGACTCTTCGATGGCCACCCCCCGCGAACAGATCTTCGCGCGCTCCACGGCGTTCTCCAGCTCCCGTACGTTGCCGGGCCAGGAGTACTCCAGCAGCGCCTGCATCGCCAGGGGAGAAAAGGATCTTGCGCGGTCGGGTGACCCCCCTCCCGCCCGGTTGAGGAAGTGGTCCGCGAGGACGGGGATGTCCTCCTTTCGCTCGCGAAGCGGAGGGAGGGAGATCGAGACGACGTTGAGCCGGTAATAGAGGTCGTCGCGGAACGAGCCCTCGGCGATCCGTTCCTTCAGCCGCCGGTTTGTGGCGGCGATGATGCGCACGTCGGTTTTCCTCGACTGGGTTTCTCCCACCCTCTGGTATTCCCGCTCTTGCAGGACGCGAAGCAGCTTCGCCTGGAGGTGGGGGCCGATTTCCGACACTTCGTCCAGGAACAGCGTTCCTCCCTGGGCCATCTCGAAGCGGCCGATTCGGTCCTTCATCGCACCCGTGAAAGCGCCGCGTACGTGGCCGAACAGCTCGCTCTCCATCAGGTTCTCGTTCAGGGACGCGCAATTGACCCCGAGGAACGGCTTGGCCGCGCGGGGGCTCAAGCGGTGGATCGCCCGGGCCACGAGCTCCTTGCCGGTCCCGCTCCCCCCTTCGATCAGCACGTTGGTGTCGGAGTCGGCCACCGTCTCGATCAGGTCGAAGATCTCGTGCAGCCGGTGGTTCTTGCTGAACATCCCCTGGAATTCGCGGACCTGGCCGACGGTCACCGGGACGGAGCGGAGCTCGCTTAAGTCCCGGAAGGAGCAGATCCCGCCGATCGGCCGACCCGTCTCGTCCTTGAGGACCGCCGTGCTGGACGCGATCGGTATGACCGTCCCGTCCTTCGCCCGCATGTTGACCTCGACGCCGCGGAGCGTCTCCCCCGTCCTCATGGACCGTTTCAGCGGGCAGCCCGCTTCGCAGAAGTCGGATCGGAAGACTTCGGCACATCGCCTTCCGATCGCTTCTTCCGCCCGGTAGTCGGTGATCCGTTCGAGGGAACGGTTGAAGGAGAGGAGGGTCATCTCCCGGTCGACCGTGTACACGCCGGACGGGATATTGTCGAGGATGGTCCGAAGCTTGATCTTCTCCCGCTGGTACATCGAGCTGGTCTTCCTCAGGTCGTCCTTGAGCTCGTTCAGCATGGTGATGTCCCGGATGACCTCGGTAATCCCGATCACGTTTCCGCCTTCGTCCCGCAAGGGGGTGAAGTTGATGCAGGCGCTCATCCTCCCCCCGTCCTTCTCCCGGATATCCACGTCGAACTTGTCCGCCGGGCGTCCGGACTCGATGACTTCCGGCAACGGGCATCCCGTTTCGCAGAGGGATCCCCGGACCGCATCGCGGCACGGTTTTCCCACGATGTCGCCGAGTTGGTGCCCGGACCGGTCGAGAAACGACCGGTTGGCGAAGAGGATCCGGCCGTCGAATGATACGGCCACCATGCCATCGGCCACGGATTCGACCATCAGGTTGTCGAAGTTCGTAGGTCCGCTCATCGAATCTCCCCCTTGCACGTGAAGAGGCGGTTTGCCCGGTTTCTTTTATGTTTCATGGATCGCGTTTCAAGATGTTAACCAATTAACATTTCGTTAACATCCGAAATCATGCAGATCAAAGTCTATAACTTGCTTGATCCAAATAGCAATATTTTTCTTGCCCATTTCCGGAATCCGCAGGCAAGAAACAAATCGTAACAACTTCCACTACCACCCCGCTTGTGCAATTTCTTGTAACCAACTGAATAACAAAAAGTTTCGTTGCCATGGAGCACCCCGGCACGAATTTCGAAACGTACCCATTCCAGAACCATACCTTTTCGATCAGGACCGAAAGGAGGGAGCTCATGAGACGAAGCGGGAAATCCCTATTGGCGGCAACCTGGTTGGCGGCCTTCCTCATTATTCCTTGCCTCTCGATGGCCGCGGACCAGGACGTGCAACAGAAGCTCGACTCGATGGCGAAGGAGATCGAAGCGCTGAAGAAACAGGTCGCCTCCGCAACGCCCGAAAAAGCCTCTGGGAAATCGATCAGCGACTGGCTGACCATCGGCGGCGATTACCGGTTCCGGGTCGATTCGCTCCGGGGGAAGGTGCCCGATTATTGGCAGTTCGGTTTTGACCCCACTACCGGAAACCCCGTGTTTTTTCCCGTTTCGGAGTTCAAGGTGAAGAACGACGTCCTCTACACGAACCGGTTCGGCCTGGACCTCAAGGCGAAGGCTACCCGCAATGTCTCGGTGACGGCCCGCCTGCTGATGTACAAGTCGTTCGGCTTCCAGGACTCCGTGGATTCGGTCGGACCGTTCTTCGCCGACCGGACGGGCGTGTTTGACGGGACGCAGGGGCACGTCATCCCCGGGGACGGCAAGCTCATCGTCGACCAGGCCTACGCCACCTGGAGCAATCTCCTCGACCACCCGGTCTGGTTCTCCGTGGGGCGGCGTCCCTCCACCGGCGGGATCCCGACCCATCTCCGCCAGAACGAACCGAAGCCGGGATTAGGCGGCGTTCCGGGACTGCTCGTGGACTACGCCTTCGACGGAATGACCCTCGGATGGGCGCCCGACATCGAGGCTCTCCCGGGAGCCTATGCGAAGATCTGCTACGGCCGGGGTTTCGAGAACGGGCTCACGAGCACGTCCGGGAACGGGCAGCGCGACACCGACATGATCGGCGTCACCGTGGTTCCCTACGACACCGACCCGCTGTATGTGAACGTGCAGTGGAACCGGGGGATGAACATCTTCGACAGCCCCATCATGAAGAACACGGCGTTCGGCGACACGAGCCCCGGTTTCAACCTCGGCGACATCGACTGGTACGGGCTGGCCCTGCTCAGCACGCTGAAAGACGTCGGTCCCGGCAAGCTCAATGTCTTCGGGAGCGTAGGGATGAACGTGACTCATCCCAACGGCAATACCGTCGTGATCAACGGTTTTAACACGGGAGCCGGGCTGCTCTTTACGGGACAGAACGAATCGAAAACCGGATGGGGCGCCTATATCGGTGCCCGTTATGACATTACCTCGACCCGGACCAAGCTCGGACTGGAATACAACCATGGATCGAAAGACTGGATCCCCTTCGTGCCGGCGGCGGACGACATCTGGACGAGCAAGCTCGGGACCCGCGGGGACGTGTACGAGGTGTACCTGATCCAGGAGTTCAAACTGGCGCCGGTTTCCTCGTACACGAGCAAGACGTTCTTCAAGATCGGCTACCAGTATTATGACTTCGCCTATACAGGCAGCAACAACTGGGTGGGCGCGCCGGTGAAAATCACCGAACTCAACAACCCGACGGCAGCGCAGATGCTCGTGCCGTTGAAGAACGCGCAGGACCTCTACGCCACGCTGGAGGTGAAGTTCTGAGAGGGTAGGGGAGGCGGGGGCCGCCGGTCCCCGCCCCTTCGGGATATCCGAAGCAAACGGGAAAAGAGAGGGTTCGGAAGGAAGGACAAGTTCGTAGTTCAAGGGTCATCCCGATGAGGAAGGAGACAATGATGCGCAATACGATGCTGGTCGGGTGGGTAGCGGCAGCGGCAATTCTCTTCCTGTTGTTCGCCGGCGGAGTCGCGACGGCGGACGAGATGAAGATGGTGGGGGACGTCGTGAAGATCGAGATCTCCGGCCCCGATGCGAAAACGGCAAAGGCCACCCTCAAAGACACCAAGACGGGCAAACTGGTCACCGTCATCGTCAACGACGATCTCACGCTGGACAAGTTCAAGGACCACCGGATCGTCGTGGGCGACGAGATCCGCTGCAAGTACGCGGTCCAGGACGGAAAGAACGTCAGCAAGTATTTCCGGAAGACCGCGGGATGCTGATGGTCTTATCGGGTCAACCATGAGGGGCAAAAAGGGGCGAATCGTGAAAAAGGGATCGGGATCGGGCGTGCTCGTTGCGGCGATGCTCCTTGCTGGCGTGGCGGCAGCCAAGGAGCATCCGGGCAAGGAGTACATCGAGAGGAACGGATACCGGGGGCCGTCGACCTGCGAGGC
>Ga0209642_10002404_pt1 | contig 12327 bp, 11 predicted proteins | sample RifCSP19_2_FD_184025 | JGI IMG/M metagenome (GOLD analysis project Ga0209642, IMG submission 184025) | Soil microbial communities from Rifle, Colorado - Rifle CSP2_sed 19_2 (SPAdes) (version 2) | ecosystem: Environmental > Terrestrial > Deep subsurface > Rock core/Sediment | place: Rifle... | reverse complement strand
GGCGCAGGAAGTGAAGATCGGTTCCGCAGATGCCGCAAGCGGTGACGCGCACCACCACTTCACCAGGCCCAGGTTCAGGGGTTGGGATTTCTCGCAATTGGAATTCAAACGGGGCTTTACCCCACAAGGAGCGCATCTTATACCTCGGGTTTTTACTCAACCGGGGATGTCCAAAAAGCAAGGGCACGGGGTTTTCGAAACGGCATATATGGCGGATGAAAACCCCGTGCCCCTACTAACCTTTGACCGCGCCGACCAGCAGCCCGCGGGCGATAAAACGTTCCAGGGCGATCGCCATGGCAATGACTGGCACGATCATTAACAGGATTAAGACGGACATATACCACCACTGCGGCCCACGCGTGGCGTTTTGAGCCGCCACGGTGATCGGCATTGTCTGTGCTTTCGATCCCGAAAGGAACAGCGCCAGCAGGTACTCGTTCCAGGCGAAGACCAGCACAAACAGAAAGGTGGCCACCAGGCCGGGTACTGCCAGAGGGATGACAATAGAGCGAAAAATGCGATAGCGTGAGGCGCCGTCGATGGCGGCGCACTCTTCGAGCTCGATCGGGATGGTCTGGAAATAGTCACGCATCAACCAGACCACGATCGGCAGGTTGACTGCCAGGTAGGTGATGATCAGGGCTGCGCGGGTATCCAGCAGGGCCATACGCTGGAACAAGATATAGATGGGGATGACCACCGCCACGGGCGGCAACATGCGCTGCGAGATCAACCAGAAGGCGATGTCGTTGTTCCCTAAGGATCGCTTAAACCGCCGCCCAATCGTTTGCAACAAGATAACGAACAAGACCAGGGCGGCGACGATAGTGATCTGCCAGGGCGCGCCCAGGGTAATGGCGAAGATGGCCAATGCCAGGCAGCCGATGAAGGTGAAAATGGCGCCCAGACGTGGCCGGTATTCAAATCGAATCAGGGCATAGGCAGCCAGGGTGCCTAATAATAGAGCCAGGCCAGCGCTGACCGGCGCAACGATGGCGGTGTTCAAGTAGTTTCTTTTGGTGTCGTTGGCTAAGTCCCCAACCAGGATGTATTGCCAGGCATGCAGGGACGGTTTGTAATCGACGAAGGGAATGTAAAATGGCCCGGTATTCACATCTATTGGTAGTTTGAAAGAGGTAGTCACGAGCCAATAGATGGGGAACAAACACACGATGGCCCAGATGATCAGAGCCAGATATATGAACACCATCTCGGCTGGCGATGGGGCGGAAAGGCTTTTGCGCCGGAAAAAAGATTTCAGCATCAGAATTCTCCCGTAACACGCCGCCGGACCAGGTTGACGTAGGATATGCCGATAAAAGTGACCAGGAACAGCAGGGTATAAGCGATCGCCGCGGACCCGCCCAGGTCAAGTGAACGCCAGGCGATGAAGGCTTGCAGCGTCAAGGACTCGGTCGCCGTGCCTGGCCCACCGTTGGTCAAAACATTCGGCAGGTCGATGATCTTGAAGGCCTCGATCATGCGGATCAGGATCAGGGTCGTGGTGACCGGCAAGATTTGCGGTAAGGTGATGTTCCAGAAAGCCTGCCAGCGGTTGGCGCCATCCACCCGGGCCGCCTCGATCAGTTCGACGGATTGTCCTTCTATGGCTGCCAGCAGCACGATAAACATGAAAGGCGTCCACTGCCAGATATCGCCGATCATGGTTGCAGCGCGCGCGCCCCAGGGGTCATTGACCCAGGAGAACATTCCCAGCCCCAGAGCTTGCCAGATCGGCTCAAACGGGCCTTTGTCGGTATCGACCAGCATGCGGAACATATAGGCAATGCCGACGGGGGTGATCATCATCGGGATTAAAAAGATGACCCGGAAGAACCGCCGCCCAGGGATATGCTGGGTCACCAGAAGGGCCAGGCCGAGCCCTAAAAAATACTGAAAGAAGATGCCGACGAACACATAAATTAAGGTGACCACCAGGGTTCCCGGGCGACCTGGCGCGCTGAGGGTTGAAACGACGATCCAGCCCAGCGTTGCGATAAAAAGAAAAACCAGGACATTGCCGAGCAGGCTGCGAGCGCTGGCTCTGCGGGCGAGAGACCCTCGGAACAGGGTGAAGAGCAACAGGGCAATAATACTGGCGAATACCAGCCAACCGATCAACGAAGGAGGGGCCAACAATCCCAGAAAGTGTGTTTTCTCGAGGCCGAAAAACAGTTTTTGATAATTGGCCAGGCCGACAAATTTAATCTCAAAGCCGCCTTTGACGAATTTAAAACGAGAGAGGGACAGATAAAGCGAGATGATTAGAGGGAAAATTGCCAGGAAAAGCACGACCAGCACCGCTGGCAGGATAAACACGCTGCTTGCCAGCCGATCTGCCCGGGAGCGGACGTGCAGAAAATGGCTGGCTTGAGGTGGGGCAGCTGCCGCGCCTTCCACCGGTTGGTTTAAGACGGTGTATTCTTGTTCAGTTGACATCTGTCTTTCCCCTAGGAAGTCGTTGGTTGGGGTTTTCGGGCGGCTATCACCCGCCCGAAAACCCCGAAATTCCTTTTACCCCTCCCCCAATCCCTGGCTAGTGCTCAGGACAGGTTTTAGGGGAGGGGCAGGGGGGAGGGCATCCGCCCTCAGGATGCTAATATCAAGGTACTACTTCGTGACGCCGAGCGTGCCTTGATAGGCTGCCAGTTGCGCTTCTCGCCCGAGTTCATCGGTGATCGCTTGCCAGCCGTCATAGATCTGCTGCATGCATTGGTCTACGGTGATCTCGCCAGCCAGGTACTGGCTAACTGCGGTATCCAGGACGACTCCCTGGTAGCGCTGGTTCTGCGGGACACGCAGATCCAACACCATGTTCGGGCTGGCCAGGCTGCCTTCGATGGCGCCCAGGTAGTCGCTGGCCGCGGTGGGGCTCATCCCAGCTTCCACCCACGCCTGGCGGTTGAGGAACTGCGAGGTGCGGTAGGGATTGAAGCCGGTCTTGCCGATAGTCACATCCACGTTAGCTTGCGCCGGTTGGCTCATGTAGGAGAAGAAGGCGTAAGCCGCGTCCTTAGTCAGGTCGTCAGCGCCGGCGTTGATGCCGCCCGACCAGCCGCCATAGGCGGCGAACGGGGCGTGATTCACGCCATTGATGGCATACGGACAGGTGGTGGCGTCACAGGGCACCAGCGTGCCAGTCGTCCAATCCAGCACCTCTTTCGAGCCGGGGGTGATCACAGCGCCGACCTTGTCCTGCACCGTGGAGGTCTCCGGGTCGATCGCCAGCGGGCCAATATCGCCCCAGTCCATTGACAGGGCGCAGCGGCCAGAAGTAAACAGGCTGCGCGTATCGCCGACGTCCAGGTTCAATTCATCTGGCGGGCCATAAAGGGTGGTCTCCTTGTAGAGTTCCAACGCCTTCTTGAAGGCATCGTTCATCACCAGGGGCTCCATGGTCTCTGTGTTAAAGAAAGTACCCTGGGAGGTACCCTGGCTTTGGATCATTGTAGCTGCGAAGTCGGAGATAAACCAGTAAGCCTGCGCGCCGCGCTTCTTGGAGATGCAGGAGCCATAATCCGGGTCGCCATCTCCGTTGAGGTCCTTGCCCTGGAAGGTTTTGGCGATCGCCAGATAGTCGTCCCATGTTTCGGGTGGTTGCAGGCCTTCCTGCGCCAGCAGATCGGTGCGGTAGTAGACCATGTGGAAGTCGCCGTCCAGCGGGATGGTGTAGATGCTGCCGCCAAAGGTGGCGCTGAAGTCGCGGAAGAAGGGGGCGATGTCGTCCCACTGGATCGCCGGGTCAGCCGCCACGCGGTCGGTCAGGTCTTCCATATACCCGGGGGTGATGTAGTCGACCATCCACTGCGGGGCGAACACGAAGGCGTCAAAGGCGTTCGTGCCGGTCGCCATGTCGGTCAGGATCTTCTGGTAGAGTTCGTTGAAGGGCACGACGGTCACGTTAACCTGGGCGCCGGTCAGGGCGGCGAAGTCAGGAGCACGCCGCTGGAGCGGCTCGGCGATCTGCGGGCCGGTGAAAGTCAGCACATCGACGGTCACGCCTGCGAAGGGCTTTGCCTCGGGCGTGGGAGTGACCACTCTTTCCACCTCCACGATCTCGGTACCGCCCGGCACTTCCTGTACGACCGTTTCCTTGACCACGATCGTCTCCACAACCTTTTCAGGGGTTGCTGCTGGAGCGCAAGCAGCGAGCAGCATGGCGAGGGCCACCAGCGTCGCGATGACAAAATAAAGCTTGGATTTCATGACAAACTCCTCCTAGGATTGTCTAGACTTGCGGGGAGCAGACAGAATGCCTTCTCCCTCGGATGTTTTTTCCCAGATCCAAAATAGGGTTTAGACCTGGGTTGAGTCCGTGGCCGAAAGCCACGGAGTCCAAGTAGTGTGGATCGACCACGTTCATGTGTGATTCGCTCTCACCTCCTTTCTAGCAATAAAACGGCAGCTTTAGTCCAGGGATGCGGCGCAAGAGTTCCCGTCTCTCCTCTAGACTTAGCGGCTGCACGGGCACCTTTTTTTCTGGCAGGATGTCTTTCCTGAACGGCAGATTGAGATCATCGGGCTTGCCGCCACAGGAATAGCGCACGATCAGGCAAGTCGGCAACACAATATGACAGGGCTGGCTGTCTGGTTCGCCCTTCAACCGGCTGAGAAGTAGCTGAGCAGCTTTGATCCCCATTTCATATGCGGGTTGCACTGCCACGGTCAAGAACGGGAAAATATGCGAGAGATGAGGAATGTCGTCGAAACTGACCAGGGCAATATCCTGTGGAATCCGCAGACCACGTTGGTCTACCGCGTCGACCACCCCCAGAGCAATCGAATTATTTGTCGCAAAGATGGCCGTTGGTCGTAAGCCATCGTCCAGGAGCTGATAGGTTAACGTCTCTCCGGAGGAGGTTTTAAACTCGCCGCGCCGGATCATGCGCAGGTCAATTGGAATCCCGGCCTCGGTCAGGGCAATGGTGTAGCCGGTGACGCGATCCTCAGCCGAAGATGTGTTCTGTGGCCCAGAGAGCACGGCAATCCGCTGGTGACCCAGGTCGATTAAATGCTTGACCAGGGCACGTGCGCCGGAGATCGAATCGCCGATCACCGTGTCGACCTCCCAGCCCTGGATGCGCCGGTCAACCACTACCGTTGTGATCTCCCGCTCCCGCAGCCTTTTGAGTTTGCGAGCATTGGCACTGTAAGGGGCGATGATCACACCGTCGACACGCTGGCTAGTGACTACATCAAGGTAATGTAGTTGTTTGGCTGGATCTTCGTCGGTGTTGCACAGTAGAATTGAATATCCCCCGCTTTGGGCCGCATCTTCCACGCCGCGTGCCACCGTGGTCCAGAAGGGGTTGGTAATATCCGGCACCAACAGGGCGATGGCGTTAGTCCGCTTGGAGCGCAGGCTGCGCGCGGCGCTGTTTGGCACATAATGTAACTCTCTGATCGCCCGCTCCACCTTATCACGCGTGGCGGGGTAAACATTGCTGGCGCTGTTGATGACCCGGGACACGGTCACCGTGGATACGCCAGCTCGCTTGGCGACATCAGCGATAGTGGTCAATTGCTTCTCCTGGAAGTTGAAGACTGACCAGCGAAGAACGGCGATATTTGAGTGACTAACTTAACAATATCGAGAATATTGGGCTATGAAATCGATTTCATCAGTCATTGTAGAGAATTTCGCGCCAATTGTCAAGAGGAAGTTTTAATAAATGGTGGCTCAGAACCCACGTAAGACCGTACTTTCTCTTCTGGGGAGCCCTTCCTTTGGTTTTCGTTTCAACACAACGTACTCCAACCCGCGCTGAGCGCAGAATTCCCGTTTCTCCGGCTTGTCGCCGTCTTCATTCACTGCGTAAATATCCGGTTTGATCGCGTCGATTTCCGGCTCACCATCCAACCAACCGTTTCCGCTGGAAATCAAAGCGTGTTTGACGTAACGGATGGATTGAACCATATACCGGCGTTCATCCTGCCTAAACAAAGGGTGTCCTTCTCCCTTCAGATACCTGACATTCTCGTCATTCCCAACGACAACGTACAGATCGCCCAATGTGGACACCTCTTCAAAGAATTTGACGTGGCCTGAGTGAAACCAGTCGAAACAGCCGGTCACGATCACTTTCTTGCGCGCCGATGGTGGTGTATAGAGGTCGAATTGCATAGCTGGGAAGCCTCTCAAATCGGCTTCCTTCAAAACGTGGTACGCTACCCCGCGCCTCTCGCAGGAGGCTCGCTTCTGGACATGATCATCTCTCCCCTCTACCACCCAGAGCTGCGGATCGATATCTGCTACCGATGGTAAGGTGTCCCGATCGATTTGCTCTGTGATAACCGAGACCTGCTGGACATAGTGTAGGGCTTGTAGCAGGTATAAACGCTCTTTCAACGGGAACTTAGGGGATCTCCCTTCCATGATACGGAAAGTCTCATCCGACCACAGCAAGACGTGCACTTCGCCTAACTTCGAGGCTTCCTCCAGGAAGCGTACTTGCATGGACCTGAGATCGTCAAAACCGCCAATAACGACGACTTTTTTCGGATTATCACCCACTTTAAGCAATCCTTACGTTCACGCGGAAGGACCCTGGCACGGGTTGGTCTGATACGACGAGAAGGTATCCGCCGCCACAGCCGGAATACATAGCCCCGGCATACCTGGATTGGTAGTAGCCCAGGATAGCCAGCAGGTCAATGGTGAGCGTGGGGTGCCTCACCGTGTTGGGCAGGATCGTTTCCCAGCACAGCATGCACTCATTGAGGGAGGCACCCAGGGCAACCAGGTCTCTGGCCAGGATGGCGGTAAAGCAATCTTTGCCTGATTGTCCCAATCTATGGATCCAATCTCTGTCCAGGTTCTTTTCGGTGAGCGGGTTGTATCCCTCGGGGCGGGGAGCGACCGGGATGACACAGAGAACTTTCTCCAACCAATGGGCAATCTCAGGATCGTTGTTGCCTTCCACATGCACAGGGTATATACCTCCCTCGTGGGTGTAATCGTAATCGATGCGGCTGATACCGGGGTAAATCAGGCCGACCATATCCTGTGACCCCGAGGGCTCTGGTTTGTCTTTATTTTCGGCGGCATACAACTCGCGCACGAGTTGCGCTGGATCTCCATCCGGCAGGCTGCCGTTCCAAATTTCCATGGCGACGTTGCGCGTGCTGATCGCCATGCCGCAGCGATCCATGTAGCGAAACTCTGGAACCAAGGAGACAACGACCATTGAACCTGGCGGCGACGGGTTGAGTTTGGAGACAAAGGGTTGATCGATCCACCCCCCGGCCAACGCCAGGCGATAGGGTATCGGAACCATCAGCTGACCGTTCTCTTGCCGGCTTTACGATCGGCGTACTGCCGCTCGATCCAAGCATAGGTCTTTGCCAGGCCAGCGCGCAGCGGAGTGTCAGGCTCCCAGTTTAAGATCTCCTTGATCCGCGTGTTATCGCTGTTGCGGCCGGCGACGCCCTGGGGCGCGTGGGGGTCATACGAGCGCGCCAGCTTGACCCCAGCTATTTCTTCAATCAGGCTAACCAGATCGTTGATCGAGACAAGTTCACTCGAACCAAGGTTAATTGGAGAAGCAATTAAGTCGTTGCAGTGCATAATCCGATCGATGCCTTTCAGGCAGTCGTCGATGTACATGAAGCTGCGCGTCTGGTTGCCGTCTCCCCAAATTTCGATCTCGAGATCCCCGCTGTCCTTGGCCTCGATCACTTTCCGGCAGAGTGCTGCCGGCGCTTTTTCACGTCCGCCGTCCCAGGTGCCTTGAGGGCCGTAAACATTATGGAAGCGAGCGATAAAGGTCTTCAGACCCCGTTCCGCCCAATATTCCTCGCAGAAGATTTCCGACATCAATTTTTCCCAGCCATAGCCCCTTTCGGCCATTGCCGGGTAGGCGTCCGATTCTTTCAAGGCACGTGCATGGGGGTCTTTCTGCAGCTCCGTGTTATATGCGCAAGCAGACGATGAGAAGAAATATTTCTCTATCCCGGCCTGGTAAGCGGCTTCGATCATGTGAGTGTTGATCAGGATGCTGCGCAGGCACTCGACCCGAAAGCGTTCGATGAAACCCATCCCGCCCATGTTAGCCGCCAAGTTGTACACTTCAACCGCGCCTTCACAGGCCCGTTTGCAGTTATCTCGACTACTCAGATCCAAAGACAGGTTTTCGACGCCAGGCACCTTCTGGTACCATTCCGGGAGCGGCTTTTTGTCAATCGCCCGGATGCGGGAGTATCCCAGGTCGTGGAAATACCTGACCAGTGCCCCGGCGATAAAACCGCCAGCGCCGGTAATGAGGATCAGGTCGTCTTTGTTGAGTTTGCGATCGATATCGAACACTGGTTGATTGTCCATTTCCGTAATTTCCTTGTTTGATTGAGAATAGAGATTAGAGGGGCGAGAGTAGTAATGTCAATTCAGTCATATTGAGTGGTCGACGAAGCGCTAGATCTCATGGATGTTAAGTATATCCTGAGAATTAATCGCCCATGGACATCCGTGTCCAAATTATCATAAAAGTCTTTGGTTGGCGATGGGTTACGCTGGATAAGAGAGACTCGAGCAGCACGTGTAGATCAGTGAGGTGGTAGAATCGAAATGCATATCGTGTAGAGAGAACAATTCCCGGAAATTGGGTCACGTATTAAGCATTACGTTTTAAATTTAGGAGAACCCCATGCCCGAAGCAGTCATCATCGACGCCATTCGCACCCCCATCGGCGCTTTGGGGGGCGCCCTGGCCCCGGTTCGCCCTGACGACCTGGCTGCGCACGCATTAAAAGTCCTCATCGAACGCACCGGCATCGAACCGGCGATCGTGGAGGAGGTATACCTGGGCTGCGCCAACCAGGCCGGCGAGGACAACCGCAACGTGGCCCGCATGGCGACCTTATTGGCCGGTTTCCCCGTCGAGGTGGCGGCTGTGACGGTTAATCGCCTGTGTGCCTCGGGATTGGTGGCTGTCAACCAGGCGGCGCGCGCCATCCGTGCTGGAGAGGGCGACGTTTATGTCGCCGGGGGGGTAGAGAGCATGTCGCGCGCTCCTTACTCTATTGCCAAGGCCGAGCAGCCCTTCTCCTTTGGCAACCTGACCGCCTGGGACACCGCCCTGGGCTGGCGTTACCCCAATCCCAAGATGCAGGAGCTATACGGTACCGAGTCGATGGGCGAGACCGCCGAAAACATCTTTGCTGAAACACATATCTCGCGCGCAGAGCAGGATGCCTTTGCTCTGGATAGTCATCGCCGGGCGATTGCCGCCATCGATTCCGGCAAGTTTGCAGAGGAGATCGCGCCGGTGCCAGTCCCGCAGCGTAAAGGAGATCCCCTCCTGGTAACCACCGATGAGCGCCCGCGGCGCGACACCAGCCTGGAATCCCTGGCCCGCTTGCGGGCTGCCTTTCGCAAGGACGGCTCGGTAACGGCCGGCAATTCCTCCGGTCTGAACGATGGGGCCGCGGCGTTGCTGTTGATGAGCGCTGATAAAGCTAAGGAATTGGGGCTAAAGCCGTTGGCGCGCTTCGTCGCTGCAGCGGCCGCCGGTGTCCAGCCGCGTACGATGGGCTATGGCCCGGTGTCCGCTACGCGCAAAGCCCTGGCCCGAGCCGAGTTGACCATCGCCGATATCGGCTTGGTCGAGCTGAACGAGGCCTTCGCCGTGCAGGCGCTGGCGGTGATGAAGGAGCTCGGCTTACGCCATGAGATCACCAACGTTAACGGCGGGGCGATCGCTTTGGGGCATCCTCTGGGTTGTTCCGGGGCGCGGCTCATGACGACCCTGCTGCACGAGATGCGCCGCCGCGCTCTGCAGGAGAAGCGCCCTTATTATGGTCTGGCGACCCTGTGCGTGGGCGTGGGCCAGGGCGAGGCCACGATTGTGGAGTGGATCGGCGATGCAGCCTGAAACCCTCGAGTTCCACAAGGACGACTACACGATCAGCACCGACCCGGCAAGGCTGGACCTGACAATCATTCACGATTTCCTGGCAAACCGCTCCTATTGGGCCAAGGGTATCCCGCGACACCTGGTGAAGAAAACCATCGAGCACTCGCTCTGTTTTGGCCTCTACTATCAGGGGAAGCAGATCGGTTTTTCCCGCGTGCTCACGGATTACGCCCGTTTTGCCTATCTTATGGATGTGTTCGTTTTGGAGGAGTTTCGGGGGAAGGGGCTGGGAAGGTGGCTGATGGAATGCGTTTTTGGCCACCCCGAACTCAAGGGTGTGCGGCGCTGGATGCTGGCCACCTGGGATGCGCAAAGTCTTTACGCCCAGTATGGCTTTACCCCCCTGGCGCGCCCGGATCGATTGATGGAGAAAGTAAGCAAGGAAAGTTATTAACAAAAACCTCCCGCAGTTTGCGAATAAACTTGCGAGAGGTCGAGGATCTAATCATTCAAATGTACAATCTGTCCTTGTCCACTTCGGTGCGCAGGATGTGCAGCTCTTCTGCGGAGGGGGGTGGGTTAGCGCTGATTTCGTCTGCCAGTTCTAGTTCAAAACCGGTGTTCTCGACCACCTGCTCCACCGTCACACCGGGCTGAGTGGCCAGGAGTAGCATACGCTTGCTTTGCGGGTGGTAGCCCAGCACTGCCAGGTTGGTCACCACGCGATAAGGGCCAGTGCCAGGCGGCAGGCCAGCGGCTTCCCGTGCTCCCGGGCCGCTCAGGTAGCCAGGGGTGGTGACGAAGTCGATTTTCTCCAGGAAGCGGCGTCTGTCGTGGCGCATGATGGCGATCGTTTGCCAGCAGGACGAACCGACATCATTGCCTCCGCCGCTGCCGGGCAGGCGTACCTTTGGATGGTAATACTCGCCGATCACTGTGCTGTTTAGATTGCCGTAAGGGTCGATCTGCGCTCCGCCGATGAATCCGTACTCGATGAAATCGCGCTGGGCAGCCTCCATCACCTCGCAAAGACCTGCCGCAGCGATGGCGCGGTGGAAGGTGCTTTCCCCGCCCACCGCAATAGGCAACGTCTTGAAGATGGCGCCGGTGCCGCCAAACTCGAAGATGGTCACCAGGTTCGGGGCGTGCATGCGTTGGGCCAGGGAAGCCGCCAGCATCGGGATGCCCGTCCCGATGAAAGCCGTCGTGTTGTCGGTCATCATTCGCGCTGCAGTGCAAACCAGCAGCTCGGTCGGGGAATATCCGTCAGATACAGGGTTGTTCATTGTCCACTCCTTGCGCCATGGCTTTGAGGCGTTCGAGACGTTCCCACCCGACCAGCTCCAGGTATTCGCGGTGGTTTTTGACCCCGTAGATGTACTTGTCGAGATAGGCCTGGGTGGTGGCCGGCTCCTGGGAGGCTTCAACCCACTGCTTTATGTGTTCCTCGTCGCGCACATGGACGTAGCACATCTCGCCTGGATGGGAAGCGAAAGGTGCGTATACCACGGCATCCACCAGGTAATAGGGGATGATGGTGCGGTCGGGATGGCAGCGGATAACCTCAGTGTCTATGATATCCTCAGCGCTGATGATCACCCGCTTACAGGCGCGCGCCATCTCAGCCGCAAAGCCACTGATCCCGTCTATCTGGGCATTGCCGAATTTGTCTGCCCGGTGCACATGGATCAAGCCCACATCCAGGATCAGGGCTGGCACCAGACAGATTGGGTACCCTGTGAATGGGCATTCGACCACCTTGGCGGCGCTGTATTTCAGGGTATCGGTGCCCAGCATCGAGCGTATCGGGATGAAGGGTACGCCCATGGCGGTGGCCTTGAAGCGCGCGGCGAGGGCGGCGTTGCTCCATTCAACACAGGTCTCCACCCGCCCACTCTCCACTTCCCGGCGGAAGACATTGGAGACGCCGTACACCTCCAGGCCAATATAGGTAATATCCATCCCTTTGACCAGGCTGGCGGCCAGCAGTATATCCGTCTCATACACCCCCTGCCCGACGACGCGCAGGTCTTTCTTTCCCTGGCGCACCACCTCGTTAACCAGCGACATCGGGCAGCGCACCGTGCCATAGAGCTCCGTGCCGATGTAATCGCCGTCATGGACGAAGCGGTCGATGGCTTCCGCTTCGGTCATGCGTTTATCGATCAAGGCCTTGGGTTTTTGGCGGTTCCACTCGCGGAACGCGTTGAGGTCCGGCTTTTGGATCAGCTGGCCGATGCCCGATTGGATGACTTCCATGTCTGCCCTCCTTATGTAGGACAATTTGCCAAATTGTCCTACCTTCATCTTTGGATCAGGCTCTTAATTGTTTCATTCCCTACTATCTCGTCTTTAGACAAAAGTAACACTCCCGACTTTCGGTCGGGTTGAAAATCAGCACCTTACCAATCGAGTTTCAAGCCGTTTTAGCCGCTGCAGATGTCTTTTTGACCACAGCATAGCGTCGTTTCGG
>Ga0209642_10002400_pt1 | contig 12344 bp, 16 predicted proteins | sample RifCSP19_2_FD_184025 | JGI IMG/M metagenome (GOLD analysis project Ga0209642, IMG submission 184025) | Soil microbial communities from Rifle, Colorado - Rifle CSP2_sed 19_2 (SPAdes) (version 2) | ecosystem: Environmental > Terrestrial > Deep subsurface > Rock core/Sediment | place: Rifle... | reverse complement strand
CCTTGTCAACTCGAATGGTATTGGCTTGGGGATCAGATACACCAACAATGATTTCAGCACTTTGGTTAGTATCTTCTGTAAATATATTGTCTGTACTAAATAACGTCCCCGTACCTGTAATGGTGGCCGCGGCATTCGTGAGAGCTACCGTCCCGGTCTTTGTGTAATATAACGGACGTTTCATTGGGATGTAATCAATCTCTAAATTGAACGTCCCGCTTGTTGGGGGAGTTACGAATAAGGTTCGGGATGCGATAATGTCGTAATAGAATGTCAGGCCCGTCGGAAGTGTAGAAGCAGGTGTCGTCTGGTCGGTATATCCCGACTGTTCAGTATCTATCCAATGGTCCATTTCTAGGGTCGCGGGGTAGAATCGAATGGTCCTATCGGATGTACACGTAATCCTAACCATCTCGGCAAAATCGGGAGGTAACGTCACCTTCGCCGCAGACGTACTCACCACTAACGATGTAGATGGAGTATATGTCTCACCTTCGCGGGTGAAAGCGGCTGAAGATGTATTAAGGGTGACCAATCCCCATTTTCGGTGGACGAGGCGAAAGTCACGTTGCATATTTTCATATGCCTCATTTGCCAAATCCACCACTTCCTCATCCGACCATTGGGCGGACGCATAGCCACCTGGTAAGATGGCATCCACTCCTTGGCGAGCGCGGCGCATCAATTGGACGAGATTGATAGCTAAATACCTCCCGCAATTCGGGACTTCATCTTCCATACAAACCTATCATACAATTCGCTAGTTTTATACCGTAAATTATCGCTACGATCGGACTTAATCTTTGCGCGTTTATTGTCGTCCAATTCCTTCGCTAAATCCGCCATTGGCTTAGCATCGCTATCCCATCGTCTCCACGAATCCGCTGCGCGGAGCGAGTATCGGAGGTCGTTTAAACTAAACCAATCCTTATGTATCGTTGCCACGGGTACATGGCCTTCCTCACGTCGTCTTCCAGCATCTGGCAACCATACCAATCCATTAGGTCCGTGACAACCAACCCGCCCGCGAAATGTCTTACGCTCGACAAGGACGAATGGGTTCTCCATGGACATCCGCAATCTAAGGGCTTTATCATCTTGACGTAAGATATATTCCGCCCGCGCCAATTCGCCATGGCTAATCATCTTAGGCCCAAGTTCCTCTGGCGTTAATACCAATCCACTGATCTACGCCATCAGATACAAGGGTAATACAATCTCCAACTACATCCGTCGCCCCGGAGTTAGTAATTGATCCGGCTGCGCCCGTATCAACTCCCGCGCCAAAGATTTCACCTGGCGTAACAGCGGTAATTCGCAATCCCGTCCCCGCTGACGCCACCCCAGTAACGAAATGGTAATATACGCCCGCGCCAACACTGGCTAATGGCAGCGTAAATACCGCATCCACCGCACCTACGAATGTCTGCCCACTATGAGCAATCGTCAACGCTTGCGTAGCGGCGGCTAAGTTAACGGCCGGTAATCTTGTGGCTGAACCTGTTACGTCACCCGTTACCGCTCCTGTTACGTCGCCGGTCACATTTCCTGTAAGATTACCAGTAAACGCCGTCGAATGAACCTCGGCAAACCTCTTCGTCGTCCGTCCAATCGTGACTTTGTTATCATCATCCGGAACGATATCGACTCTAATTTCGTCCATTATGCCATTGCTCCCCCAGGCCGGAACGATACCGTGACCGTCGAATGAACTGCGCTAATACTTCCAACTAACGCCACTAAGGCATCGCCATACGGCATAGAGAAGGGATATCCGGGAGCGAATTCAACCACGGAGTTATCGGTAATGGCTTCTTGAACACCATAAAGGCGGAAGATTTCGATAGCTGTGGCCAATCCGGCAGTTGTTACAGGCGCATCCGTAGCGCGTATTCGAACGGCATATTTACCGGCGGGAATATCCGTAGCTTCGGCACCTGTTGTCTTTTGCCAAGCTGGAGGTGCCGCGAATACTAAGAGATTCTCACCCGTTGCATAGTTAGTTGCCAGCCCATCTTGGATAAATTGATTCGCCAAATTCGTAGTGGTAAATGCCCCTGCGGTTGAATAATTTAATTCACGCGCCACAGCTACTGCATCTACGGACGCCGTTCCTACATTAATTGAAATGGCGTTAAATGGTACATCTGCCATGATAACACATCCGTCATTGTTGGTCGTAGTCTCCAGGGCAAAGTCGCTTGCGCCTGCATCTTGGGCATCCGTTGTATCGTCCGTGTAAGTCGTATCCCCCGTAGTATACTGGCCAGCTTGCCACAGCCAATTTGGAATTCGTACTCCAACGCCCATAACTGTAGTAGCGCCTGACCTATTATGTAATTTGGAATAAACTAACTCATAACCTTGAATTCGGCGCGTCGGATCGGAGGGACGACCAGAAATTGCGCCATTAAGATGAAGTAATCCCGTATCGGTTTGCTGGTCGGTCCCGCGCAACCTGACAATTAACGAAGCTTCTACAGTCTTGTACATTCGATCTCCTTCCCTCAGAGAGGTTCACTCTCTGAGGGTTATCCTAAGGGAGAGTTAGTTACCTACAGCCCTTCTTGAGTCGCGTGTAACCGAACACCTAACGGATATCCCGCTACTAGCCTTCGACCGCCAAGAATGTTCCTTCGCGGCCCAGCAGTAATTCGTGGAGTATACCTCATCTCCAGCCCTAAGAAAACTGGCTCATCGTCCGTGAAGGTTGTTACGGCATCCAATTCAACGCTGATGGCCAAAAGGGCGGACGTATCGGTAAAGGTATTTCGATTGATAATTCCAAACCCCGTGGCCTGCGCCTGATACGCCACGCCCGTGGAAAGGTCCAACGCGGGAATTACCGTATCAAGGGCCGTAGCCGGATCAACTAAAGTCGTCCCCGTGGTCAATGTCCCGGCTACGTTATCCGATTCTACAATCGACGTGTAGAGTAAGATAAAGGTCGCAGCATCCGTCGCGGTAGTTGATGTTTGCGTCCACCAAACGCGGAAGCGGACTTGTTTGGTCCTATCCAGATCGTAAGGAGTCATCATAACGTGTGTAACGGTATCGGCGGGGGCGCACCGGCTCCAACACCAACAATCGCGCCAGCCCAAGTCTGGAATTCCTGTGCGCCAATCCATACGCGCTTTTCCAGATGCTCAATATTATAATCTCTAATCATTCCCTATCCTTTTGGCCTATCCTATACTACCTGTAGGCTATTTGGAGGTGATGGAGCCGAGCCCCGGACTCGAACCGGGATCTAACGGATTACAAATCCATTGCTCGTCCATTAAGCTAACTCGGCTCCCTTACCGAACTTACTCAGCGTATACGATCATTACCTTAACGCCGCTCGCATCTCCAAGAGTCGTACCCTCGATATCACCATCCGCCCCGTTATCTACAACGGACCAATATAACGCCGCCATAGGAAGAGGCTCAGGAAACACCGCCACCCGTAAGGTGGCTGTTGCAGCGGTATTGGCCGCATCCACGTTAACCATGGCAACGTAACGGGTCGTACCTTCCGTAACAGCCGCCTCGTAAAGTAATACCGCCGCATCCTCAACCTGCGCAGCTAAGGACTGCGCCACCACCGCAATCACTTTAACAGCCCCCGTTTCGACGGTTTCGTCGTTCGTTCCATCGAATAACTTTGGCGCCGTAACACGTAAGTTAGTCTCGGATAAATCCGCCCTTGAGGCAATCTGTCTGACCATATCAGGAAGAATGCTAATTCCCTGATTGGACGGTGCGAGGAATTCGTGTGAAATGAACCCCTCTAACATATTCATCACAGTACCTAAGTTTCCAACAGCCATTTTATCTTCTCCTAGTCCCGGAATCCAAACTCGCCTGGAAGGGCACCTTCTTCATCCGGTCGGATGTTTTTGGCGACCCGAGACAATCCGGGGTTGATGGGGTTATGAATCCTCTCCACCTTCATCTTCTTGCGTTCACTCTCGGGAAGTAACTCTCTCTCCAGGAGTTCCAATCTTTGAGTGTCGGCAAACGGAAGATCCGATGTCTCGACCTCCAATTCACGACATCCAAGTTTATAACTTGGCGTGGCGTTAATTGGGTCGATTTTATACATTGAACCGTGAATTGCAACTCGCGCAATTCCTACCGGCAAATCCATGGAGTCTCGTATCCAAAAGGCCTCGCCGCCTACCATTGCTTCGTAGGGAACGCGCTGACCATCTTCAGCTACCACCCGATTTACGACTCTTACCGTTCGTCCTAAACCAAAACTCATGGTTCACCCCATACTGGTTTTAGGTACCAAGCTGCATGTTGAAGAGTAACAGGATTATGTTGAAATAGTCCTAATGCGACGTTACATTGTCGGCACAGTAGGCCTCGGACAAGTCCTGTTAGATGGTCATGGTCCACATCAAGTGCTTGCGCCGAGGTCCGGCCGCATAAAATACAACGACCGCGTTGGATTTCGTAAAGTCGCTCATAGTCATCTAGTGTAATTCCATACCGTTTTTGATATGCCTTTGAGCGATCTCGATTACGGGTTCGTTCGTAATACTGTTTCCGCTTCTCCGGGCTCCAGTATCCCACGAAAACTCCTTATTTATCAGTCACTTACTCAACGTGGACGTTGTTGACCGTTACGTCGATGCCGTCCCAGCGGACGCATTTGTTGGGAGCGTCAAGAAAAAAATTGTCTACCATATAAAATAGTCCAGTAGCTGTATGTGTCTGCGCCGCCGGGACTAACACGCTCCCGCCCCAGTCTTCAAACTTCCCGGGCACGACACTATACTTTACGAGAGTATTCGTGTCTAAGCCAAGGAGCATCCCATAAGGGAAGTTATAGTCCACTAAGATAGGGACCTCACCCCATGTGATGGTCTGGCCGCGCCGGAATGCCTTCGATGCGCCGTCGGGATTCACTAACTCACCGCCCGGGCCGACATTATATCTTACATCGCCTTCACGAAGCGCGATGATCTGCCGCCTAACCGCCTGCTCGCACACGAACTTACTGATCTGACCGCGACCTCGCGCATAGGCCACGTCAATACCCTGCTGGAGGATATCCGAACTTAACGCCCCTACACTAGAAAACACGTAACTCTTCAGCGCGTCCCACGTCCCACGGTTCAGCCCGAAATAGTCCATGACGTAAGTCCCGTCATCAACCATCCCCAGCAATCCCATCGGAGCCTGATACCAAGAGGTATCCGCGAGATCGGTGATCCCCGTCGCGTGCGCCCGCACCAAGATATCGTTATCGGCAAAGTTCGCCGTATTCGCGGCTAATGTAAGGTTGGCGTAATTACCGCTTGGCGCAACCGCCGCAATAGTAACGGGCGAGTTGGTCACCAACGCACCACTGGTAATACCAGCCACGATTTGGCCAACCTGGAAGAACCGTGTCCCGTTAGTCACGCCTGTGGGAAGTACCACCCCACCGGGGGTATCCACAGTAATGGTCGTCGCGTTGGCGTCGGGGTTGCCATTGAGATACCCTAAGATATCCGCACCGTAATGACACATCGCCTTATTGCGAATATCGACCAGATTCTCGACTAGATGGTCCATGATAAAGGAAAGGGTCCTTACGAACGACCCCCTATTCGTTTGCGCCTGGTCAATTGACTCCTTGGTGATCTGGAAGCGGGCAGCCGACTTACGGAAGGGAATGGTGAAGAAGCCACTCTGCTCCGCAGCCGGAGTAGGAAGCTGTCTACCCTCACCCACGAACCCAATACCCGCGTGGTCCCTACGAAGATGGGCAGGTAAGATTACGCGCCGGCCATCTGCGGTGGACGTATCGCCATCCGTAAATAAATCTAACGCCACTGTCTCTGTATGGACGAGTTCAACGATGTAATCTTCATACTCGTCCTTTAAGAGAGGGTTGATTGAACTTAAGTCCATCATTTCAGTAACTTACTCCTATGTATCGTCGCCCTTACTTGATACCTTATTAATCCATCGGGCGACGGCTTGTTGGTGGAAATTCGCACGTCCCTGTGGCGTGGCTAAGTTACGCTTGGTTGTCTCCTCATTCCCTACACCGGGACTGCCCGCACCTTTAGGAGGAGCCTTTGGCGTGGCTAAGGGAGCTAACCGATCTTGCTTTGCGCGTAATCGCTGCGCCACATGAGGCTTAATCATCCTATTGAACACGTCATCGACGACTTGGACATTTCCGCTGAGAAACGCTCTCCTCATTTCCGGGTTAGCATTAATCATCATCGTCATGGACTGTTCAAACGGGAATACCATTTCGTTAAACTCTTCGTCCGTCCCCGCCTTAAATCCTGCCTTCTTGGCTAGGTCCAATACCCTCTCGTGGGCCTTTTGGTTGATTCCAATAACATGACTGGCCATGAGAGCCTGATTGGCACCTTCAAGACGCTCAAGATATTGCGGATCCTCTTCAAGCATCGCAAGAAGTTTCGCCACTCCCGGAGCTTGAGTATTTGCTACCTTCTTAAGGTCACTCCATACTTCTCTAAAGTTAGCGGGCGCTTCGGGCTCGTCACCACGAATTGCGGCCACCAACTTATCGACCATTGAGACTTTCTTAGATAACGCCTCGAAACCTTCTGGTAACTTGGCAAGCGCAGCCTCGATAGTCGCTAATTTCGCCTGTAACGCCGCCTTCTCAGGGTCGACGGATACTTCAACTTTCGCCACTACAATAGGAGTGCCGTCAGGATTTAATCCATAAGCCTCCCACGGATTAGCTGCTGGGCCGGCACCAGCCTTTGCAGCTTCTTGTAACGTAGGATTCGGAACCACCACCGGGTCCGGCATTATTCATTCTCCTCTTTAGCGATACTTAACTTTAGCGCCGCTACCTTGAGCAGCCGCCTTTACACTTGGGGGCGAAGACGCCTTCTGAAATGCGGCCTTTCCGCCGTGGTCACTACCCTTACTTACCTCTTGTTTGCCACTTGCCATCTTTAACATCTCCTGTCGAGGTGACATTCATGCCACCAGTTTTGGGTGAGTAATCGTTCATCCCGCGTTTGGCCTTACGCTTCTCGGATAACATAATAGCTAAAGCTTGATCTTTGGACTTAACTTTAGGTCCCTTCTTTGAGCCACTATGTAACTTACCGCCCTTGAACTTGGACATTACCTGATCGTATGGCATTACGGTATCTACTTTGCCTTTCCCTCCGCACTTCTAATGGCCGACTTTGCCCACTTAGGCGTCCCACCGCCCGCGGGTAATCCACCTACGATATCTGGCTTCCCAATAGAAGGATTGCCCTTACTGTCAATCTTCTTATCGGGAGATGGCGAACTCTTGGCCCTAATCATTCCCTTAATTCCCTTACTCATTACCTTTCACCTCCACACATTTTCCCAATCCTGTGTCGGGAATTAATAATTCGCTAAATTGCTTCTTGGTCATAGAACGGAACTTCTCACAGCCTTCCTTAGTATGGGTACGGACCATAATGGTTACGGGCCCGCCAAATGATGGGATTGTGAGGGCGATTAGGAGGAGCCATGTTGAGATCACCTTAATTAGATCCCGGACGTGTGTGGGGATTTCCAGTCCAATGCTGTGTTTTAAGACTCATAATTGGGCGCGGATTAGAAGTTGGCGCGGATTGATGCATAATCATTCCGGGGATACCACCGGGGTTATCGCGGGGAAAATATCCGGCGGCGTTAAGGGCCCTTTCAACTTTATTGGCTGCGTCTTGGTCTCTTCCGAGCAATCTTCTAGCCTCGGACGACTCGCCATAAATTTCGGGAGTCGTGCCAACTATCGAATACGGATCGCCAGTAGTACGCACATGTTCACCCAAATTCTGCTTCGCCCCCAACTGCCTCACAATACTCTTACTAGGTTCCTTAATCTTAAATCCACCCGTCCTTACGCGTCTTAAATAATCATTTAACCACGCATTAATGGGCAATTTGGAAAAATCCGCCGCCGCTCTAGGTCCCTTTATGGCCATTCCTTGTGGACCCAACCCACCCATCGAATCCGATACCCCAATTTTCTGGAGTGCCTGTACTAATTCATCTTGCGAGAATGGAATAACGGGCATCACTTATTCCCCGACGGATTACTATCGCCGCCTTGCATTTGACGAGTAGGCGCACTGTTTGCTGACCCACCGCCTGGAGGCGCACCTGGCGCGCCACTACCTAATGGCCTTTCATTGCCCATCTGTGGCGGCATACCCTTGATAATCTTAGACATCTGTACATCTGCCGCGTGCTGGACCATATGGGCGTACCACAATTGTTGTAACGGAGGCGGTAAGGTCTTGAAATCCTCCGTCATAGCCAATCGTCTATGTGTAAGAAAGTGTACCGCATGGTCATCTACAATCGGCGTCACATTTACTGGAGATTGTAGCGCAAATTGCATGGCCATTTGAATCTGCATTTGTGGGTCAGGAACATTGCTTAATTGTTCCTTAATTCCCCTACCCCATTCCATGAAGGTGGCATTCTCTTTATAAGCGTGCTTCGTATCTTCCTCTACGCCAGGGCGCATATTGAGCATTCCCAAATCTTCCAGCATCTTAATCTTTTGGGCCTCATCCATGAAATCCAACGCACCCACCTGAGCTAATTCCATATACGTCTGCATCTTTTCACTTTGGGTATGGGGACGTGTACTTCCCGCCTCTACTTCCACCTCCACGCCATCATCCCAATCCGCACCTAAGAACTCGCGGAATGTGAATCCTCCCACCGCATCGCGTATTGCCATGACTCTAGGGGATTTTGCGTTCTGCCGCCAAATCTCCAATGACTTCTTCGCCAGGTCTTTATAGCCCTCTTCAAGCATCTGGAACACGGTGGCCCATCGTCCAAATCCCCTCTCTTGGAGGGATTGAACCGTGCCAACCGGGGTTCGTGAACCCATACTCCGCCCTCTAACAGCCGCAAATGCTCCCGACAACTCATCGAATGACTGTCGAATATCGGAGATATATTTGACGAGTGATTGGGGGGCTTCCGCGCCACCAACTCGTGAAGGCGCATTCCCCCCCACTGGAGTATATTCAATTTGGACGCCAATCTCGCCCGTAATGCGTGACGGATTGGTATTGGCCGGAATTAGCCATACGGGATTAGCCATCCGTGACATAATCATCGTCATCATGGATTCGGCTTTATTCAACTGATATTGCTTAGGAAGAAGGTCATCTGCGGGCGAATATCCCCACGCCCTTCCTCCAACGGTCCCAAATCGGTAATGGACGATGGGATAAAACTTACGTCCGTTCCCAGCCTTTGTCTTCCACGGATATGGAACCTTACGGTCTAATACCTTCCCTCTCGATGTAATGGCGAAATATGCGCCTTCGGGATAATCCTTATGGACTTTGATGTAGACGCGATATACGATTACTCTTCGGGTAACGAAATCCCCACCTACAGAATGGCCATATGCTGACGCGCCCACGCCCGGCGAAATCGATGCAATTGACTCTTTATTCTGGACGCTAATTCCCTCGAATCCCGCCGTCTGTCCGCCTTCTACATCCACTCCCCATACAGTCTTAACTTGCTCCTCAGTATACGACTGGACGGTCATTATAAAAGGTTGCGATTCTAATTCGTCAATGGCCGGATCTAAGAATACCTCAAATGGCGATAATACATCAAATCTTATCTCGCCCTTTGGCACCCACTCAAAATCCGTATATGACTCAACTAACTGCATCCCATCTTTGGGACATAATGGACTATTGGGATCTAACTCTGTTGCCGACCATACATGGCCTGCTTCACATACTTCTTTAGGAACGGCATCTAATCCCGTTTCGTCGGAATCGTCCCACGTGCATTCAATGAAGGCATTCCCGGTAAGTAACAACCAATCTAACATCCGTCTGCGGGAAGACTCGAATTTGCCCTCTTTGAGGATGACTTGGAGTTGCATGTCGGTGGCGGCTGCTGCGGCCACGGCCTTTGCATCATCTCTAGAAGGAATGCCAAGATATCGGGGTGTATGCTGCGCGATGGCGGATTTGACGGTGTCAATAGTTGACCGAAAAAGATTCGTAATTGGTGTTGGAGTCGATGGAGATAATCTGCGCTGTTTCCATCTTCGCGTGTCGGTGTCATATAATACCCACTGTTGACCCAAATGGAAGAGGATTGCTCCATACCAGTTTCGTTCGATTAGCCACCTACGCGCAGATAGTCTTCCCTTAAGAGACTGAAGGAGCGCCATATCATTGTTATTGGCATCTTTAGGCTCACTCACCGATATTACTCATCTTTTCGAGCGCATCCTCAATCACATCACCGACCTCATCGGGGGACGGTGTTAGAAATACTTCAACTTGGCGAATATCTTCTTTGAATGGATCATCGTCCATTAAGGGAGATCCCATTCGTGGAGGTACTCGTCCGGCGGTAATCTGAACTAATTCGTGAAAGTCCGCCTTCGTCCGATCTAATTCTAACTCGGCTCGATCACACCTACCTTGTATAGACGATAATTGGGCTTGTAATCCCGCAATTTCAATACGTGACTTTTCTAACTCAGTTCTACGCAATCTGGACGTAGCAATAAACTTATTACGTTCATCTTTAATGAAACTTAACTCTTCTTTAAGTCTACCAATTTCCTCGCGTAAAGATGACTTAGTTATCCACATTAGTAATTCTCGGCGTCATCATAGCCTGTATTCCACGAGGTGGGGATGATATCAATCCACTCCTCATCATCAAGACCTAATGTAACGACAGACTCATCACCTTTTCGCTTCAATAACTTGGACCGTTCGCTTAACCAATGCCGGCGCGAATGTTCGTCAATATCTGCGCCAATTTCATATGCCTCTCTTAATTCCCTTATATCTACCGCCACCACATTCGTAGGAATATGTGATAACGCATATCCCGCTGCGTCAACCGAATGATACTTCTGCTTACCTACAATCTTAAGGCTCTTCGTTGATCCGGTATAGTCAATTACGGACTGCCCACGAATTCGATACTCCGGACCTTGGCGTAAGAGATTTAAACAATCTCTTGCGATCACTAATCCTCTTTTGTGGGCTTCAAGGAATAACATAACTCGCGCCCATTCATCTCCATCCGATGGCGCTACCGGCAATCCCGCTGCTATGTACAACTGTGCAACGCTAATGTTACCCAGCTTCTTACTGGCAATACCTGTAGACCATGCCGATCTATCCATAACCCTGGCACGAGGAATGTAAGGTCCAGTAAGTTCGAGGATGGCATCTGAGTGGACTTCAGCTTCTCTTCCTTCGGCCCAATATTCCCGATACACGAATGGCGCATTTGGTAAGACACCTTTATATGCCTCTTTATCGGGATTAACAGCTATCCAAACTCCGCATGTTACGCCGGTTGATCGTGCGGGATCAACTCCAAAGAATCTCGGCCAATGTCCAGGAGGCTCGAACGGATCAATTACTCTAAAGTCGGGAATTAGTCGTGTCGATCCCGCCGACATTGTGGCAAATACGTAACGCGCTTGAACTTCGGGAGGAAGCGAGAGTAATTGTGCCCTTGCACCAACGTCTAAATGAGGATTATCGAGGGACGACCCTCGAATTAACTTTCGGGTTGCATGGGCCGTTGGACGGCCATGGGGAGGTTCAAATGTGAGAAATCGTCTACGTAACCAATTATCTCCTTCGTCGTTAGCAATCAAAATAACATGTCGTTCTTCCGGGGGTACTGACGATAACCGACATCTTAATAGGAGAATCTGGTATGTGGCGTATTCAATTTCTTCTGCTTGATCGATTCCAATAAATGAATACTCCAGATTCTTAATCTTATCAAGCTTACCGGGCTCAAGATTTGCAAAGGTGATTTCACTACCATTGACCAATCTTGCAAAGTTCGTACCTTCCTTGAAATCCCATCTGGCGGGCTTGACGAATAAGTCACGTAAGCCCTTATTCTCGCACATTTCGTAGAATTGGCGCTTAGTCGAGTCAATTAATTCACGATACGTAAGTCGCGAAATGAGGATGTTTGCGCCTGGCCATTTAGCGGCATGACGAAGAGCAGCTACGCACAGTGCGTAAGTTTTGCCCGCGCCCATCCCCGTAACCGCCGCAACTTCATATTCGCCAGCCAATACAATATCAGCTTGTAACTTATTATAACTCTTTCCAAGCAAATGCGAAAGAGACAACTTCTCCGTCATCTTCACGAATTAGACTCCGATGCGTAGTCCTGAGCTATTCTTCACCTTTGGCTGATTGCGGAGTAACGGACTCCAATTCGCGCCGGGAGGAGGAGTGTATGGAGGAATTGAAGGTGATTGCCCGACGGAAGATAAATTCGGGAAGTCGTATGAAGGCATCTTAGGTTTGGGTTTTAACATCCCAATTCCCATCGCCCCCGCCGCC
>Ga0209642_10002397_pt1 | contig 12353 bp, 11 predicted proteins | sample RifCSP19_2_FD_184025 | JGI IMG/M metagenome (GOLD analysis project Ga0209642, IMG submission 184025) | Soil microbial communities from Rifle, Colorado - Rifle CSP2_sed 19_2 (SPAdes) (version 2) | ecosystem: Environmental > Terrestrial > Deep subsurface > Rock core/Sediment | place: Rifle... | reverse complement strand
TCATCAACCCTCGCGGTAGCTGCAAGTCGCAGTGATAGGTGAGCACCGTGGGCCGACCGAAGAGACGGCCGCGCAGCGCGATGCCCCATGCATCGAGTTGGGGCAGGTGCAAGCTGAGAACGTCGTGGCTGAGAACTTGCCGCGTGGCTTCGATGCCAATTGTGGGCATGACGACGCCTTTGCTGACGCGCAATGCGACGGGAACGCGGATCACGTTGACGCCCTGCAAAGGCTCCCACTCCGCGAGGCGTCGATTGTACTGTGATGTAAGCACGGTTACGGCGTGCCCGCGCCTGACGAGCGCTCGCGCCAGCCTTTCAACGTAGATTGTCAGGCCCGATACGTGCGGCCGGTAGTACGTCAACGCAAGCAGGATTTTCACGGGACGACCGAGTCAGGACGACGCCGGAAGAACGCATGCGCCTTTGCCGCAACGTCCGTCAGGCTCAGGCCTTGACGAGACAACCCCCACGCTCCGATGGAGGCGGTGAGCAGAAACTGCAGCAGGTGCGCGATGATAGCGACGCTCAGTGCGTCCTCGGCGTTGAAACCGAGAACTCGCATGCTCGCAACGGCCGCAAGCTCATAGACGCCGAGCGCGCCCGGTGAAGCAGGTAAGGCGACACCAAAGGCGATGACTCCGGAAACAAAAAGGGGAGCGACCAGTGATCCATTCAGGCCGAACATGCGCATCAGGACCCAAAACTCCACCCAGACTGCTGTCCATGCCAAGAGACTCCAGAAGGCCGCATTGAGCAGCCGCCTCGGTCGACCGATGGACTTGAGAGCTGTCAGGAAGTCCTGTGCAGCAACATGCACCCATCCCAAGCGCCGCTCGGGCAGGCGGGCCAGAAGAGCAAGCCATGATCGGCGCAGGAATACGCCTGCCATCAGCACGGCGATGGTCCCTATCAAGAGGAGGCCTGCAGCCCAAGCCAACTCACGTGCCCAGGAGGGAGCGAACAAAGTCAGCAGCGCGACCGAGAGGCCCAAGAGGCTGATCGATGCGTCGATGAGGCGCTCAACGACAATCGTCGAGAGCGCCTGGATCGCCCCGATCCGGCCCTTGCGGCTGACGATGTAAGCCCGTCCCAGCTCCCCCAGGCGCAAAGGGAGCAGGTTGTTCAGCAGATATCCCTGGCAAAGCGCTTCGAAGGCCTGGCTTAGGGGCACGGCGTCGCCCATCAGCGTCTTCCAACTTCTCGCCCGAGCCAGCAAACCAAGCAGAACCAGAGCGGCTGCGAGGGCGAGCCAGCGGTAGTCCGCATCGGACAACGCCTGGAGGAGTCGCTCCGGCCTTACCCCTCTGACCGCGATCAACAGCGCAACCAAGCTGATGATCACGCCCACCAACCAACTCCGCCACGGCTGCGACCAACCTTCTTGGCGTCTCACGACTTCCACAAGCCTGGATCCTGACCGATTGTCCTCGGTTTCATGCGAAGAGTGAGCGGTTTTCCATGACCCATTCGAGAAGGCTGCGCAGGCCGTCGGCGACGTCGATCTTTGGCGCCCACCCCAACTCCCGACTTGCCTTCGAGATGTCTGAGACGTAGACCTTCTGGTCACCCGGCCGCCACGGCTGATAGCCCACAGGCAGCTCGTGGCCGACCATGGACTCCAGCATCGGCCGTAGCTCGCTCCATACGGCGATGCTGTTCTGTGGCCCGCCTCCGAGGTTGAAGACCTGGCCCTTGACCTCATCGATCCTCTGAACCGCGAGAAGCATGACGTCAATCAGATCGCTCACATGCAAGACGTCCCGAACCTGTCTCCCGTCGCCATAGATGGTGATCGGCCGGCCGGTGACGGCGGCGATGACAAACCATGCCAGCCAACCTTGGTCTTCGATGCCGAACTGGCGCGGCCCGTAGATGCAAGAGTTGCGGAAGACGACTGTACGAACCCCGTAGATACGGTGGTAGTCGCGTGCGTATTGATCCGCAGCCCCCTTCGAACACCCATACGGGGAATAGAAGTCTAGCGGCATGGTCTCAGGGACGCCGCGCGGCAGGTTCTTGAACTTGTACCGCGATCCTTCCTCGACAACCCCAACGCCTTCCAAGGCCCCGTATACTTTGTTCGTCGACGTGTAGAGCACCGCAGCGGAGCTCTCTAGCTCACGAACGGCTTCAAGGACGTTCAGCGTCCCAAGCGCATTGACCTCGAAATCCTCGCGCGGTCGCTCAACCGATGTGGTCACGGCGACCTGCGCCGCGAAATGCAGCACGGCGTCGAGCGGTTGATGGTCGGCAAGTGCACGCTTCACGGCAGGATAATCCCGCACATCTGCCAAGACGAACGGGAATTCGGCGTACTTCTTGCGCAGCCACTCCAGATTCATTGCGCTGCCGGGTCGAGAGAGGTTGTCCAGGATGATCACCTCCTCGCCCTGTGCCAGCAGTCGGTCGGCGGTGTTGGCGCCGATGAATCCCGCGCCGCCCGTGATCAGTGTGCGCATAGGAAAGCCCTAGGTCGCCGCGCGCAGGCAGAACAACTTACGCGCTCATCCATGCTACCGAACCCGCTTCGCAGGTCTTTGCGCCAGGGAGCGTGCCGCACCGTCGCAACGTAGACCCGCTTGGCCAAGCTCAACTCTCCTCGCCCAGCCGTAGAACTGCCATGAACGCGTCCTGAGGGATTTCGACGCTGCCGACGCGTTTCATGCGCTTCTTCCCCTTCTTTTGCTTCTCGAGAAGTTTCTTCTTTCTTGTCACGTCGCCGCCGTAGCACTTTGCCAGAACATCCTTGCGTAGCGCCTTCACGTTCGCGCGCGAAAGTACGCGCCCACCTGCGACGGCCTGAAGGGGCACGGTGAAGAGCTGGCGCGGGATCAGCGTCTTGAGCTTCGACACCAAGGCCTGGCCCTTATGGTAGGCGTCCGTCCGATGCACGATCATCGCCAGCGCGTCGACCGGCTCGCCGTTGACGAGCACATCGAGCTTGACAAGATCGTCCGCCCGATAGCCCGTGAACTGATAGTCGAGCGAGGCGTAGCCCCGCGAGCGAGACTTCAGTTGGTCGTAGAAGTCCACGATCAATTCGGCGAGCGGGATATCGAAGTGCAGGACCACCCGGCCGGGGGCAGGGTATTCTTGCTGCACCAACTCGCCCCGCCGCTTCGTGGCAAGGTCCATCACAGTCCCGTAGTAGGCCTCGGGCGTGAACACTTGGATCCTCATCCAAGGCTCGCGCACTTCTTCGATCGTCGTCGGATCCGGGAGTTCGGCGGGCGAGTCGATCTGCTCGATCCTCCCATCGTTGAAAAGGATCTCGTACTCGACCGAAGGAGCGGTGGCGATCAAGTTGATATTGTGCTCTCGCTCCAAGCGTTCCTGTACGATTTCCATGTGGAACATGCCCAGGAAACCACAACGAAAACCGTAGCTCAGGGCTTGGGATGTTTCCGGCTCGAATACGAGCGCCGCATCGTTGAGCTGCAGCTTCTCGAGGGCGTCTTTGAGATCGCCGTATTCATCGCCCTCCACCGGATAAAAGCCGGCAAACACCATCGGCTTAGGTGTCTTGTAGCCGGGCAGTGGAGATCCTGCGGGGAACTTGCTGGCCGTAAGCGTGTCGCCCACGCGGCACTCGAGCACCGACTTGAGCCCGGTCGCAACGTAGCCGACCTCTCCTGCCGACAGGAACTCCGCAGGACGCATACCCGGCGTGAAGATGCCCACCTCCAGGGGTCGGAGGGATGAGTGGGTCGCCATCGACAACAGTTCGTCATCCGCCTTGAGCAAACCGTCGAACACGCGCACGTAGGCCACGACGCCCTTGTAGGAATCATAGTGCGAGTCGAAGATCATGGCCCGCAACCGTGATCCGGGATCACCGGTTGGAGGTGGAAGGCGTGTGACCACCGCCTCGAGCACAGCTTCGATATGGGTCCCTTCTTTGGCGGAGATGAAGAGCATATCTTCCAATGGCGTACCGAGCAAGGCGCGGACCTCCTCGGCCACCTCGGCCGGCCGCGCGGAAGGCAAGTCGATCTTGTTGATCACCGGGACCACTTCCAAATCGGCGTCCAAGGCAAGGTAGAGATTGGCCAACGTCTGGGCTTCGACCCCCTGACTCGCATCGACGACCAGCAGCGCCCCTTCGCAGGCCTCCAGGGCGCGGCTGACTTCGTAGCCGAAATCCACATGGCCAGGCGTATCGATCAGGTTCAACTCATACTCGTTCCCGTCCCGGCCGCAATACTTCATGCGCACGGCGGAGGCTTTGATCGTCACACCTTTCTCACGCTCCAGGTCCATGCTGTCGAGAACTTGCTCGGTCATTTCCCGTTCCGAAATCGTCCCCGTTCTCTCCAGGAGACGATCGGCCAGAGTCGATTTGCCATGGTCGATGTGAGCAATGATGCAGAAGTTGCGGATGCGTACTGGTTCCATGGACGCTAGTGACGTGGAAGGGCGCGGGACTTGGCTCATCTCGAGTTTAGTCTTCTGGCTTTCTAGCCACGGATTCCACAGATTGGCACAAGATTGGGCAACCCCTTGTGGAAGTTCGGCTGACTGTCTGGCTCGTTCCAGGACAATGACGAATCCGCGCTTGTCCGGGCAATCTGTGGCAGAATCCTGGAATCTGGGGGAAGCATGTCTGCGTAGTATACCTGACTCAACCAGCTCACTCCCGGTCCACCTCTACCGCCCGCAGCGCCCCCTCGACGCATTCTGATGCGCTTAGGCCCGCCTCACCCTTGCGGCACCAGAGCAGGAATTCCACGTTGCCCTTCGGTCCTAGCAAGGGTGAGCGCACTAGACCCCCCAATCCCAGCCCGCGCTCGTCCGCCCAGCCGATCACGTTGTAGAGCACCTTACGGTGCTCATCGGGGTCACGTACGACGCCGCCCCTGTGCACAGCCTCCCGCCCGGCTTCGAACTGGGGCTTGATCAGGGCGACAAGATCGCCTCCGGAGTGGAGCCAGCCTGCTATAGGAGGCAAGAGCAGGCGGAGCGAGATGAATGAGGCGTCGACCGTAGCAAGATCCACGTGCTCGGGGAGAGAGGTCAGCGAGCGTGCGTTCGTGCGCTCCATCACGATCACTCGCGGATCATTGCGCAAAGTCCAATGCAGCAAGCCGTGACCGACGTCGATTGCGTACACACGTCTTGCACCGCTCTGCAGCAGGCAGTCCGTGAACCCGCCGGTCGACGCGCCTACGTCGGCGCAAACGCGATCGTCGACTGAGACATGGAAGGCTTGCAACGCAGCATCCAGCTTCTCCCCACCGCGAGAGACGAAGCGCGGGCCGCTGCGCACGGCCAGCTTCGAGCCTTCCTCGACGCGTCGTGAGGATTTGTCGACCACCTGGCCATCGAGCAGCACCTGACCCGCCATCACCAGACGTTGGGCGATCGCCCGGCTCTCAACCAGCCCTGCCTCGACCATCAGCACGTCGACTCGTTCCTTCCTGCGCACGGCGGGATTCTATCTCCGAATGATGGCGAGAGCTACAGAGCCTCCCTTGCCCCCCACAGTTGATCCTGCTATGATCCCCGACATGCTCCTCGCCGTCTTGCGCAGCATGAGACCGCGCCAATGGGCGAAGAACGTCTTCGTGTTTGCCGCGCTGGCGTTCGATGTGCAGCTTCTCAGCCGCGCTCCACTGACTCGTACGATCGCCGGCTTCTTCGTACTCTGCCTCGCATCGGGCACGGTGTATTTGATCAACGATTTGGCGGACCTGGAGAAGGACCGCGTGCATCCGGTGAAGCGCAACCGCCCACTGGCATCGGGGGCCTTGAGCCCACGCGCCGCCATATTCGCCACATTGCTCCTTGCCGCTCTCACCGCAGGCGCCAGCCTGGCCCTCGCCCCCACGTTTGCAGCGCTGGTTCTTCTCTACATCGTCATCAACGTTGCCTATTCTTTTCTACTTAAGCACGTGCCGATTGTGGACGTGCTCGTAGTGGCAAGCGGCTTTGTGTTGCGCGTGGGGGCCGGCGTCACCCTGATTCAGGTGGAACGCTTCTCTCCTTGGCTTTACGTCTGCACGACCCTCCTGGCTCTTCTCATCGGGTTCGGCAAGCGCCGCGCCGAACTGACCTTGCTCTCGGACGCGGCGAACTCGCACCGCCGCGTGCTCGATGGCTACACCGTCGAATTCCTGGATCAGCTGATCGTCATCGTCTCGGGAACGACGATCATCGCCTACGCTCTCTATACGTTCTCCGCCGATAATCTGCCCGGCAACCACTTGATGATGTTGACCATCCCGTTTGTCATCTATGGCATTTTCCGATACTTGTACCTCATCCACGTCGAGAATCTGGGGGGAGCCCCTGAAGAGCTTGTGCTGACAGACAGGCCGCTCATGGCGTCGATTGTATTTTGGGGCCTGTTCTCTCTTGGTATCCTCTATCTCGCATGACGGGAACCGGCCGTGCGCCCGGCAAAGTGATCTTGCTTGGCGAGCACGCCGTGGTCTATGGCCAGCCGGCGTTGGCGGTGCCCGTCCGTCAGGTGCAGGCCGTCGCGGAAATCGCTCCTTTGTCCGACGCCCCGGCCGGGCAAGTCTGGATCGAGGCAAGCCAGGTGGGATTTCAGGGCTGGTTGGATGAGGCGGACCCACAACAGCCTCTTATCCGCATCGTGGAACTGACGCTTGGCGAACTCGGCCGTCGCCCCTCCTCCATCTCGCTAAGCATCCGCTCGACGATCCCCATCGCCTCCGGCCTCGGGTCGGGCGCGGCGGTCTCCGTAGCCATCATTCGCGCTCTTTGCGATCACTTCGGCGTCTCGCTCTCTCTGGAACGGCAATCCGCCCTCGCCTTCGAAGTCGAGAAGCTGCACCATGGCCATCCGTCGGGAATCGACAACACGGTCGTCGTGTATGAAGCGCCCGTCTCCTATGTGCGAGGGCAGCCGCCCCAACCCTTGAGTGTCGGCTCGCCGTTCACGCTCGTTATCGGTGACACCGGCGTGCCGGCGGCCACGGCGGTCGCGGTCGGCCAGGTGCGCCAAGCCTGGCTTGCGAACCCTGCCCACTTCGAGCGCATCTTTCGCGCCATCGGCGAATGCGTTCGGCGGGGGCAGGGCGCCGTCGAAAGGGGGAACCTGCGCATGCTGGGGGCGTGCATGGATGAAAACCACCGCCTACTTCAAGAGGTGGGAGTGAGCAGTGGAGCCCTCGATGGGCTGGTGGGCGCCGCCCGCCAGGCCGGGGCCCTTGGCGCAAAGCTCTCCGGGGCTGGTCTTGGTGGGAACATGATTGCCCTCGTGCAGGCGGCGCATGCCGAGGGGGTCGATAAGGCGCTGCGCGGCGCGGGCGCGGCGCGAACGATCGTGACCGAGGTCACGCCTTGATCTTCCTCAAGCTCGGTGGGTCACTGATCAGCGATAAGGCCAAGCCAGAGACTCCCCGTCTCGAGGTCATGCAGCGACTCGCCGAGGAAATCGCCATAGTCGTGCGCCGCCAGCCGGAGCTGAGGCTACTCCTCGGCCATGGCTCAGGCTCCTTCGGCCATCGAGCCGCGGCGAAACACGGGACCCATCGAGGCGCCGTCTCGCGTTCAGACTGGTCAGGATTCGCCGAAGTTTGGGCGACAGCCAATCGCCTGAACCGCCTGCTTGTCGATGCGCTGCTTTCCTCTGGTTTGCCGGTCATCTCGTTCCCGCCTTCCGCGTCCGCGGTCAGCGACTCAGGCGAGATCATCCTTATGGCCCTCGAACCGATCCAACGATCGCTCGAGAACGGCCTCCTGCCGGTGGTGCAGGGCGATGTGGGATTCGACCGCGCCCAGGGATCGGTCATCCTTTCCACCGAAGCCATCTTCCGCTACCTCGCTCCGGCGCTTCGCCCGGAACTCGTTCTGCTGGCAGGCATCGAGCCGGGAGTGTTGCGCGACCCCAAATCGGGAGCGGAGGTCGTCCCCGTGCTAGACGAAGGGGCGGCACAAGGGATCGGCCTGGCATCGGCGGCCGATGTCGACGTCACGGGGGGGATGGCCGACAAAGTGCGACAGGCCTTCCTTATCGCAAGAGCCGTGCCCGGCGTGGTTGTGCGCATCTTCTCTGGCGCGGAACCTGGCGCAGTCCAGCGCGCCCTCCTGGGTGAGCCTCTTGGCACATGGATACGCGCAACGGCTGAGTAGCAATCGCCTCACGAACACCAGCCTTGTCATCCCGAGTAGGGCTCGATCTGAGATCGACCCCTACAACCCATTGGATGACCGAGAGCCAAGGAACATTGTTCAGCCATCCATGACGGACGTAACTTGCCTCGGCAGGCACTCTCCCGTAGACTCAGCGCGAAGAAAAACTCGAGTTTGCCCTGAACCCCTCGAACCCGAATCGAACCGAATCCCCTTTCATGGTCTCGAATCGGCCGGAGGACCCAATGTCCGAGCGCAAAAAGGTAACCCTTCCGGCGTTGTTCAGGAAACTGACCGACGCCGAGCCGATCAGCATGCTCACTTGCTACGACTTTCCCACCGCCTACTTCCAGGAACAGGCCGGCATCGACATGGTCTTGGTGGGCGACAGTCTGGGGATGACGATGCTCGGCTACGAGAGCACTCTCCCTGTCACCATGGAAGACATGATCCGGCACGCCCAGGCGGTCCGGCGTGGCTCGCCGAATGCCTTCCTAATCGGGGATATGCCCTATATGACCTATCAGCCCAGCGTCGAGAGCGCCATTCGCAACGCGGGGCGGTTCATGGCCGAGGCCGCGTGTGACGGGATCAAGCTCGAAGGCGGGGCTGAGATGGCGGACCGCATGGCCGGCATCGTGTCCGCCGGGATCCCCGCCATGGGCCATCTCGGCCTCACCCCGCAGAGCGCCTCCGCCTTAGGCGGCTTCCGCGTCCAAGGCAAGGGAGCGCTCCAGGCAAAGAAGATTGTCGATGACGCCAAGGCCCTCGAGAATGCCGGCGCGTTCGCCGTCTTGTTGGAGATGGTGCCCGACCGCCTCTGTCAGTTGATCACGGAGCGGGCCGAGAACTGCATCATCATCAGCCTGGGCTCCGGCCCCCATGCCCACGGACAGCTGCTCATCTACCATGACATGTTCGGCTTGTACCCGAGGTTCAAGCCCAAGATGGCCAAAGTCTTCGGCGAAGCCGGCAAGGTCATCCTGGATGGCCTGCGGCAGTACGTCAAGGAGGTTAGCGAACGGCAATTCCCAAAGCCGGAGAACTGGTTCGCCATGGATGACGAGGAGTTCGAGGAGCTGAAGCGCCGGCTCAGCGCGGCGCCTTAGGGCCCGCAGGCGAGCCTCTCGGAAGGAGACCACGGTGGATGACAACCTGCGCCAAAGACTGCTGATCCCTCAGTCCCGGTTGGACGCGATCAATGCCTTGTTTCTCGATCCAGGCTCTCGCGTCATCGAAGATTTTCTATCGGTTGTGGAGAAGCACGGGACACCCCAGGAGATCAATCGGAAGGCCGAGGATGCTCGCAGGCTGCCGAACCTCATTGAGAAGGTTGAGGCGGTCAAGCCGGAGTACCTGAAGGATTTGGATTGGCTCGCCCAACAGCGCGATCGCAAGGCATTCGTCTCGATAGCAGACTATCGCCGCAAGGTGCTTGGCGCGCGGGCGGATGAGACACAATTCAAGGACGAATTCGCCGTAACGTTGGAAGTGAGCGCATTCCAATACTTCCCCTGGTTGATGGATGTGGCCAGAAAGGCAATCGAAACGCGAACACTTGTCCCGGGCCGCTTCATCCGTGTGCGGAAGATGAAGGAACAGGAGGCGGACGGGGACCTTCCGGCCGTCGTGGCCGCGATGCAGATCATCGGCGCCAGCTTGGTCGAGACGCTCGACACGAAAGGCACCGATGGGTCCAACGTGCACCTAGGCGGTCCTGAGACGATCACGGGCTACTTCGGCGGGATCGGCCAGCCCAACCACTACGCCCTCCAATGGCTGGACGAGTACTTGTACTACTACACTACCTACGGCGTCCGGCAAGTGCTCAACATCAACCCCGGCACGGTGCTCTTAGGTTACCTACTGCATCGCATCGGAGTCGACATCGAATTCAAGATCTCCGTCTTTATGGGCAATGACAACCCCTACGCAGCTCTTTGGACGCTGCTTGGCGCCAAGTTGCTCTCGCGAGATGATGGAAGCTCCCCGCTCATCGGTTTCAACTGGAGCAACTCTATCAACAACGAGACGATGGAGATCACGGCGCAATTCCGACGGGACCTGGGCTTCGAGGACGTCGTCCGCTTCGAGCACCACATCACCGAGACCTGGAAGAGCATCGTCCGTCAACCATACAACCGGCGCCAAGAACTCGTGGACATCTCGGACCACGTGGCGAATATCTCAGCCAAACACGAAGGCGGAGATCCCGAGGTCGACAGCGCCCGCGCTCACCCCTCGGACATCCTGGACTACTTCCGCGAGAAGTCAGAAGTGATCGCTTCCGGCGACTGGGATTGCCTGGCGCAGAACTTCTATGACAAGGTGGAGGCCACCAACCGCACGGCCCGGGCGCTCACCGAGCGGGGCCTCTCCTTCCTAGCCGCGCAAGACCTCCACCACTGGCAGTAGCGGCCGTCCCTAACCGTTGGCCTGACGCATGGGGTCTGCTAACTTGGTTCTCGCGTGATTGTCCCCAAGCCTTGGCGATCGGCGTAGAGGTAGCCGAGGTGGCTGTGGACAGGACTGGCCGATACCTTGACCTCGAAACCATGGCTTCCGAGATGTCGTTCAAGATCTCGGTGTGAGAAAGGGGGTGTACCCGTTGTGGTACTCGAGTCGAATGCGGTCGATTCGATGCAGTGTCGCCGGGCTTGCGTTGAGCAGGATATCGAACTCCGCTCCTTCACAGTCCACCTTCAAGAGATCACAGCGAGAGATCTTGTTCTCTTGAAACAACTCGTCCAAAGAAGTCCCTTGGACTTGGATCCCGCCCTCTGAGAGGACAGTACCTGTCTTGCGAACGGTGGTAGCCTGAACGCCTTCTCTCTCGGAGAAGAGATGCATGGGCCCCGACCAGCCACCGACCGCCAACGGGGAGGGTTTGATGTTTTCGGCGCGATTCTGAGCGATGTTCTCCTTCAACAGCTCGAATGAATCCTGGAGCGGCTCAAAAGCAAAGACCGAGGCCTTAGGCAACTTCCTTGCCACAAAGATGGCGAAATCACCGATCCCGGCGCCGATATCGATGACCGTCCAGGGAACTTCGCTATCGGGGATTTCCCCATAGACATGATCAAGACACGTCTCCTTGACGACCAGAGGTCCATCAAGCTTCGGACCTTGAAACGGCATCCGTTTCGAAGCCGAATGATCACGCGACGGCTGCCGAACAGGATTCTGGCGATCTCGTGCCAGTTCTCCGTCTGGGTGAGGATCTTGGGAATCGAAGAGAGATAGTATCGGAGAGCGGATAGCGAGATGCGCCCCTTCTCTGCTGACAACGGTTGGCCTGGTATGTTCTCCATAGGCGAGGCCTATTCTAGCTCAGTGGTGGAGTCGAACGGGACCGGCAATCGGCGTTGACATCTGTCCGCAGATTGCGCAAGTGATCATTCGTCGATCCAGATCACAGGAGTGTGGAGTGCCTTTCGCGGATGGACTGCTTGCTGGCTACGGCATCGCGGTCCCGGTGGGGGCGATCGCGGTCCTGATTGTCGAGACGGCGCTTCGTTATGGCTTCACAATTGGCTTCCTGGCAGGCGCAGGGGCAGCGGTCGCCGATCTCTTCTATGCCGCCCTGGCCGCCATCGCAGGCCATGCCATCGCCTCTCTGCTGGAGCCCTATTCCGCCTGGGTCCGCCTGCTGAGCGGAATCGTGCTCATCGCCCTCGCTCTGAACGGCATCCTTCGGCTTCGACGTGAGCGAGGGCATCCCTCCCTCAGGCTGCCTGCCTCAGTCGGGCGCCTGGAGACCCTCGGTCGGTTCCTTGGCCTGACGCTTCTCAACCCGATGACGATCGCCTATTTCGGGGCGCTGATTCTCGCTCGGGAAAACGCGGGACAGATGACGGCTGCAGGGAAGGCGGCCTTTGTCTTCGGCGCCGGACTCGCGTCGCTTTCCTGGCAGACGCTTCTGGCGCTATCCGGAGCAGTGGCCAAGAAGCGCTTGCCTCCAGCGGTGCAACGCACGGCCACGTGGGCAGGGAATCTTGTCATACTAGCGCTGGGAGCGAAGGCCCTGATCGGGGCTCTTCTCTAAGTGAAACCCAGCAACTCCCGTGGGATGGGCTCGCTCCTTCGACCCTGCAACAGCGAAGCACATGCAGAGACGTTGTAGGGGTCGATCTCAGATCGAGCCCATACGCATCAACTTAGGCCTCCGAGGCTTGGGTTGAGCAGCAGTTGATAGTTGTTGGGCGCCGTGCGGCGGGCGTTCATACGGCAACCTGCTGTGAGGCAACGTTG
>Ga0209642_10002396_pt1 | contig 12358 bp, 10 predicted proteins | sample RifCSP19_2_FD_184025 | JGI IMG/M metagenome (GOLD analysis project Ga0209642, IMG submission 184025) | Soil microbial communities from Rifle, Colorado - Rifle CSP2_sed 19_2 (SPAdes) (version 2) | ecosystem: Environmental > Terrestrial > Deep subsurface > Rock core/Sediment | place: Rifle... | reverse complement strand
TCAAGCGCTTCTGCCAGGCCCTGGGGCATCGCGTGGTGCGCCTGCGCCGGGTCCGCTTCGGCCCCCTCCAGCTCGGAACCCTGGCGCCCGGCGTGGCCCGCCCGCTGACCCGGGAGGAGATCGCCCGGCTCCACGCCCTCTAGGCTACTTCGGAGGGGGCCTCGACGGCCCCCTCCGATTCCTCCCCCAGGTTGCGCGGGCCAAGCCCGCGCTCGGACGCTCTTGCGCCGCCCGGGGCGAAGGACTATACTAGTGCGGATTCGCGGATAGTCGGCAGGTGTCAGGAGCCCTTATGGACCTGGACGAATTTCGTTCCAGGATCAATGATCTCGACGAACAGATCCTCAAACTCCTCAACCAGCGCGCAGAAGCCGCCCTCCGGATCGGAGAGCTTAAGCGGCGTCAGGATCTCCCTTACTTTGTTCCCGAGCGCGAAGCGGAGATTGTTCGTCGCCTGCTCGGCCTGAACCCCGGCCCCTTCCCCGCCGAGGGGATCAAGGCGGTCTGGCGGGAAATTCTCTCGGCCTCCCTGGCCCTCGAGCATCCGCTCTCCGTCGCCTACCTGGGCCCGCCGGCCACCTTCAGCCACCAGGCGGCCGTCCTGCGCTTCGGCTCGTCCGCCACCCTCGTTCCCGCGCGGAGCATCGCGGAGGTCTTCGACGAGGTGGAGCGGGGGCGCGCCGAGTTCGGGGTCGTGCCCGTGGAGAATTCCACCGAGGGGTCGGTCAACGTCACGCTGGACCGCCTCATCGAGTCGGAACTGCTGATCGCCGGCGAGCTCTCGCTGGAGATCAGCCACCACCTCCTGAGCCGGGCGACGGACCCCGGCGCCATCCGGACGGTCTGCTCGCACCCGCAGGCTCTGGCGCAGTGCCGACAGTGGCTGGCCCAGAACCTCCCCGAGGTGGCGCTGGAAGAGGTTTCGTCCACATCGGCGGCCGCCGAGCGCGCCGCCGGCCATCCGGCGGTCGCGGCCGTGGCGAGCGAGCTGGCGGCCCGGCTGCACGACCTCCCCGTGCTCCGGCACCGCATCGAGGACAACCCCCTCAATTCCACCCGGTTCCTCGTGCTGGGACGCCGGGCCCTGCCGCCCACCGGGAAGGATAAAACCTCCATCCTCTGTTCGCTCAAGCACGAGGTGGGAGCGCTCTCCATGTTTCTCGAACCCTTTGCCCGTCACGGGCTGAACCTGACGAAGATCGAATCGCGGCCGACCAAGCGGCGCCCCTGGGAGTACGTCTTCTTCGTGGACTTCGAGGGGCATGTGGATCCCCCGCCGGTACAGGCGGCGCTGAGCGAGATCCGGGAACGCTGCCTCTTCCTGAAAATTCTTGGCTCGTATCCGACCGCATAAGGAGCCATCATGCAAACGCCCTGGGAGTCACTGGCCAACGAACACATCCTCGGGATCGCCCCGTACGAGCCCGGCAAGCCCATCGAGGAGCTGGAGCGGGAGCTCGGCATCCAGTGGGCGATCAAGCTCGCTTCCAACGAGAACCCGCTGTCCCCTTCGGATCGGGTGCAGAAGGCCATCGCCGCGGCGCTGCCCAACCTGAACCGCTATCCGGACGGCAGCGCGTTCTACCTGCGCCAGGCCCTGGCCAAGCGCCACAACGCGGCGCCCGAGCAGATCGTCCTGGGCAACGGCTCCAACGAGCTGATCGAGCTGATCGTCCGGGCCTTCCTCCGTCCCGGAGAGGAGGCGATCATCCCGCACCCCTCCTTTGTCGTGTATCCGATGATCGTCCAGGCGGCGGGAGGCATCCGCGTGGTGATCACGCTGAAGGACTACCGTCTCGATCTGGAGGCGATGGCGCGGGCCATCACGCCGCTGACGAAGCTGGTCTTCATCGCCAATCCCAACAACCCCACCGCGACCATCGTGACGGCGGCCGAGGTGGAGCGCTTCGTGGCGGGGATTCCGCCGACCGTCATCGTGGTCTTCGACGAAGCCTATATCGAGTTCGCTATGGGGCCGGATTTCCCCGATTCCCTGGCCTACGTCCGCCAGGGCCGGAAGGTGTTCGTCCTCCGCACGTTCTCCAAGGCCGCGAGCCTCGCCGGCCTGCGCGTGGGCTACGGGATCGCCCAGGCGGACGCCATGGCGCTGCTCCACCGGGTGCGCCAGCCGTTCAACGTGAACTCCCTCGCCCAGGTGGCGGCCCTGGCGGCGCTCGAGGACGACGGCCACATCCTGGAGTGCGTCCGCATGAACGAGGCCGGGCGCCACTTCCTGTACGACGAGTTCACCGCGCTGGGGATCAAGTACGTCCTCTCCCGCGCCAACTTCATTCTGGTGGACGTGGGGCGCAGCGCGCACGACGTCTACCAGCGGCTCCTGCGCGAGGGGGTCATCGTCAGGCCCATGACCAGCTTCGGAATGGAGACCGCGCTCAGGATCACGGTGGGCACCCCCGAGGAGAACCGCCGGCTGATCAAGGCCTTGCGCAAGGTCCTGGAGGAGGTCCGCAGCGCGTGATCCACCGGCTCGCCGTGGTGGGGCTCGGGCTGCTCGGGGGATCCGTCGCCAAGGCGGCGCGGGAGCGCGGGCTGGCACGGGAGGTGGTGGCCGTGGGCCGCCGCCTCGAGTCCCTGGCCGCCGCGCGCTCGGAGCGGGTCGTCGATCGCGTCACCACCGACCTCGGCGACGGGCTGGCGGGCGCCGACTTCGCCCTCCTCGCCACCCCCGTGGCCACCGCCGAAGGACTGATGCCGAAGGTCTGGCAGGCGGCGGCGGACGGAGCGGTGATCACCGACGTGGGGAGCACCAAGGGTCCCATCGTCCGCAGCGCCGAGCGGCTCGCGGCGGATCGGCCCCTCGCGTTCGTGGGCAGCCATCCGATGGCGGGCTCGGAGCGCTCGGGCTACGGGGCGTCGCGGGCGGATCTCTTCAACGGCGCCCTGGTGATCGTGACGCCGACTGAGCGCACCGACCCACTGGCCCTCAAGAGGGTTTCGGAGTTCTGGGAGGCGCTGGGCTGTCGCGTGGGCGTAATGGATCCGGATGAACACGACCGTGCAGTCGCGGCGGTGAGCCACGTGCCTCACCTGGTTGCTTACGCGCTGGTCGAAGCCGTCGCGCGCCTCAACCCCGCCTTCTTCGGCGTGGCCGCACGCGGGTTCAAGGACACCACGCGCATCGCCGCGAGCGACGCGCGGGTGTGGCGCGAGGTCTTTCAGTCCAACCGCGCGGCCCTCCGGGAAGCCCTGGCAGCCTTCAGAACGTCCCTCGAGGAGCTGGAGCGGCTCGTGGCCGAGGACGACGGGGAGCGCCTGGAGCGGAAGCTCGAAGAAATCCGGCAGTTGAGGAATCGTCTCGAATGAGAGTCCTGGTCCGGCGTCCACGCGGAGGGCTGGCCGGGACGATCCGGGTTCCGGGAGACAAATCCGTGTCGCACCGGGCAGGGCTCCTCGGGGCGCTGGCGGCGGGCCCGACGGAGATCAGCGGCTTCCTGGAGAGCGAGGACTGCCTCAACACGCTCGGCACGCTCGGGGCGCTGGGGGTGGAGGTGACGCGGAAGGGGCCGGGCGAATACCGGGTCGAGGGCGCCGGGCTCCAGGGTCTTCAGGAGCCGGACGACGTTCTCGACTGCGGCAACTCGGGCACCACGGCGCGGCTTCTCCTGGGCGTCCTCGCGGGGCAGCCGTTCTGGAGCGTCCTGACCGGCGACGATTCCCTCCGGCGCCGTCCCATGGGGCGGGTGACCCAGCCGCTGGCCCAGATGGGCGCGACAGTCGTTGGCAGGAGCGACGGAAGCCGCCTGCCGCTCGCGATCCGCGGGGCCCGGCCGTTGAAGGCGCTGCGCTACCGGTCGCCTGTGCCGTCGGCCCAGGTGAAGTCGGCGATCCTCCTGGCGGGGCTGTTCGCGGATGGGGAGGTGAGCGTGGAGGAGCCGGTGCCGTCGCGCGATCACACCGAGCGGATGCTGCGGGGATTCGGGGCCCGCGTGACCGCCGACGGCCGGAGCGTCACGCTGGCGTCGGGGGGCGAGCTGAGAGGTCATGCGATCCAGGTGCCCGGCGACATCTCCTCGGCGGCCTTCTTTCTGGTGGCCGCCGCCCTCGTCCCGGGTAGCGCCGTGACGATTCCCGGGGTGGGGGTGAACCCGACGCGCACCGGGCTGCTGGATGTGCTCGGGGAAATGGGGGCGGATCTGCGGGTGACGGACGGGCGGGAGGGGGAAGAGCCGAGCGGCACGCTGACGGCGGGGACGAGCCGGCTCCGGGGAACCCGCGTCGGCGGGGCCCTGATTCCCCGCCTCATCGACGAGCTGCCGGTTCTTGCCGTGGCCGCGACGGCGGCCGAGGGGGTCACGGAGGTCGCGGACGCCGCCGAGCTGCGCGTCAAGGAGTCGGACCGGATCGCGACCCTGGGCGCCGAGCTCGCCAAGCTCGGCGCGCGCGTCCTGGAGCGGCCCGACGGTTTTCTGATTCGGGGTGGAGCCCCCCTCCGAGGGGGCGTTGTTCGTAGTTGGGGCGACCACCGGATGGCCATGGCCCTGATCGTCGCCGGGCTCGCGGCCGAAGGGCAAACGGTGGTGGAGGATACCCAGTGCATCGCCACCTCCTATCCGGAGTTTCTGGCGACGCTGAACGCCCTCGCGGGGGAGAACTGTGCCGTGGTGGAGACATAACGGGGAGGAATCGGAAGGGGGGCGGAGCCCCCCTCCGAGCAACACCGGTGATCACCATCGACGGCCCGGCGGGGGCGGGGAAGAGCACGGTGGCCCGCGAGCTGGCGCGGCGGCTCGGCTACCGGTTGATCGACACCGGCGCGCTCTACCGGGGGATCGCCTGGCGGGTGCGCGAAGCGAAGGTGGATCCCGGCGATGAGCCGGCGCTCAGGCGCCTCCTGGCCGGGACGACCATCGACCTTCGGGATGGAGCCGTTCTGGTGGATGGCCGAGACGTGACGGGGGAGATCCGGACGCCTGAGATCGGGGAGCTCACCTCCCGGCTCTCGATGCTGGCGGCCGTCAGGGAAAAGGTTACGCCGATCCAGCGGCGGCTCGCGGCCGCGGGAGGGGCGGTGCTCGAGGGGCGCGACACCGGCAGCGTCGTCTGCCCGGACGCCGAGGTGAAGTTCTACCTGGACGCGTCCCCCGACGTCCGGGTCGTCCGGCGTCAGCGGGAGCTCGAGGCGCGGGGCCTCCCGGCCGCGCCGGAGGAGGTCCGCGCGGAGATCGGCAGGCGGGACCGGCAGGACAGGGAGCGGACCCTGGCTCCTCTCGTTGTCCCTGACGGGGCGGTGGTGATCGACTCGACGGGGCGGTCGGCGGAGGAAGTCGTCCGGCTCATGCTGGACAAGGTGATGCAGGAGGTGGCGCGGCACGGGTGCTGTACGCGGTCCTGAGGCTTGTCGCGTTCCTGGTGGCCCGTCTCCTGTTCCGGGTCGAGGTGCGGGGGGCGGAGCACGTCCCTCCGACCGGCAAGGCGATGATCGTCGCGAACCACTCGAGCGTGCTCGATCCGCCCATCGTCGGGGCGGTGGCGCCGCGGCCGCTCCACTTCATGGCGAAGGCCGAGCTGTTCTCGATCCCGCTCTTGGGGCGCCTCATCCGCGCGGTGAACGCGCGGCCCGTCCGGCGGGAAGGCGCGGATGCCCGGGCGCTCCGCGAGGCGCTCAGGATTCTCGAGAGCGGTCACGCGCTGCTGGTTTTTCCCGAGGGGACGCGCGGCCCCGAGGGGGTGCTGAGAGAGGGCAAGGCCGGCGCGGGAATGCTCGCGCTGCTGAGCGGGGCGCCGGTGGTCCCGGCCTACGTCGAGGGAACGGGGCGGGCGTTGCCGCGCGGCCGGGTCCTGCCGCGTCCGGTGAAGGTGCGGGTGAGCTTCGGGGCGCCGCTCTCCTTCGGGAAGGTCGAGGGCGCGCACCGAAAGGAGCGCTACCTGGAGGCGAGCCGTGAGATGATGGCGGCCATCGCGCGCCTGAAGCAAGTCGCAGAACGTGGGATGAGCGCGACTGAGATCGGGTACAGGGGCTAAGCCCGGTAACATTCCGGCGGGGCTGGGCGTGCCGACGGGCCGGGTGCCCAGCCCAGGTAGATAGTCCCGTGCCCTGATAAATAGATAGAGACCTAGACAAAAGGGGAAAAGGGGGAAGCGTTCGAATGGAACAGGAAGAGATGAAAGCCCGCGAGGACGCGGGGACTCGAAAGGAGGGGATAGCCCAGCCGGCCGAGGAGCGGATGGAGGACTGGTTTACCCAGGAATTGTCGGACTTCGAGGAAGGCGAGGTCGTCCAGGGGCGGGTCGTCCAGGTGCGCGGGGGCGAGGTGCTCGTGGACGTCGGTTACAAGAGCGAGGGCACCATCCCGCTCGAGGAGTTCACGCGCTCGGGTACCATGCCCAAGGTCGGCGACGAGATCGAGGTCTACCTGGAAGCCAAGGAGGACAACGACGGCCTGATCGTCCTGTCCAAGGACCGGGCGGACAAGATCAAGGTCTGGGACACCGTCTCCCGGGCCTACGAGAAGGGGGTGCCCGTCGAGGGCAGGGTCGTGGAGGTCGTCAAGGGCGGCCTGGCCGTGGACGTGGGGGTCCGGGCGTTCCTGCCCGGCTCCCAGGTGGACCTCCGCCCCGTCAAGAACCTGGCGTCGTTGCTCGGGCAGACCATCCGGGCCAAGGTCATCAAGCTCAACCGGCGCCGCGGGAACGTGGTCCTCTCGCGCCGCGCCATGCTGGAGGAGGAGCGGGAGGAGCGCCGGCGGCACACGCTCTCGGTCCTGGAGGAGGGGATGGCCCTCACGGGAACCGTGAAGAACATCACGGACTACGGGGCCTTCATCGACCTGGGCGGGATCGATGGGCTGCTGCACGTGACCGACATGTCCTGGGGGCGCATCGGCCACCCGTCGGAGATCTTCCAGGTGGGCGATCAGGTCGAGGTGGTGGTTCTGCACTTCGACAAAGAGACCAGCCGCGTGTCGCTGGGCTACAAGCAGCGCAGCTCCGATCCGTGGGAAGTCGTCGAGACCAAGTACCCGGTCGGAGCCAAGGTGACCGGCCGCGTGGTGAGCCTCACCAATTACGGGGCCTTCGTCGAGCTGGAGGCCGGCATCGAGGGGCTGGTTCACGTCTCCGAGATGTCCTGGACGCGGCGGGTGAGGCACCCCTCCAAGCTGGTCAACGTCGGGGATCCGGTGGACGTCATGGTCCTGGACGTCAACAAGGCCACGAAGCGCATCTCCCTCGGGATGAAGCAGGTGGAGCCGGATCCCTGGGGCACCATCGACGAGCGGTACAAGCCCGGCATGCGCGTCCAGGGGCAGGTCCGGAACCTCACCGACTTCGGGGCTTTCGTGGAGCTGGAGCCGGGGGTGGATGGACTCCTGCACATCTCGGACATGTCGTGGACGCGCAACATCGGCCATCCCTCCGACCTGCTGAAGAAAGGGCAGCAGATCGAGACGCTGATCCTCAACGTCGATCGCGACGCCAAGCGCATCTCGCTCGGCGTGAAGCAGATCCAGCCGGACCCGTGGGAGGTGGTGGCCGAGCGCTACCCGGTGGGCTCGCGCGTGACGGGGAAGGTCGTGCGCCTCACCGACTTCGGGGCCTTCGTGGAGCTGGAGCCGGGGGTCGACGGGCTGCTGCACATCTCGCAGATGTCCGACCGGCCGGTGGGCCGCACCGAGGATGTCGTGAACGTGGGGGATGAGCTGACGCTCGTGGTCATCCGGGTGGACCCGGCGGAGCGGCGGATCGGTCTCAGTCTGAAGGAGCTGGCCGCGGCGGTCGAGGGCGGGGAGGTCAAGGAGTTCCGGGGACGGCAGCGGCGGCGCGGCCGCGGCGAGTACGACGAGGAGGAGGAGGAGTAGGCCCATGGGTTCACGGCGTCGGACCGTCTTCATCGCGCTCGGTGTGACCGTCGGGGTGATCGGCCTCTTCTTCCTCACCGTGTGGGTGCTCATCTCGGTGCTGGAAGGGGGTGGGCTGCCGGTCGGCCAGAAGGTCGCCGTCGTCGAGCTGCAGGGAATCATCGTCCAGGCCGAGCCTATCGTCCGTGAGCTGAACGAGCACCGGGACAATCCCTCGGTGCGCGCGGTGGTGATCCGCGTGAACAGCCCCGGCGGGGTCGTGGCGCCCACCCAGGAGATCTACGCGGCGATCCAGCGGCTCAGGAAGAGCGGCAAGCCCGTGGTGGCGTCGCTGGGCTCGGTGGCGGCGTCGGGCGGGTATTACGTGGCGACCGCCGCGGACCGGATCTACGCCAACCCCGGCACCCTGACCGGGTCCATCGGGGTCATCATGCAGGTGGCCAACGTGGAGGGCCTGCTCAAGAAGGTCGGGGTGGATTTCGTCGTGATCAAATCGGGGCAGTACAAGGACATCGGCAACTTCGCGCGCCCGATGACCCCCGAGGAGCGCCGGATCCTCCAGGCGCTCCTGGACGACGTGTACAACCAGTTCGTGGACGCCGTCGCGCGCGGACGGAAGCTCGACAAGGCGACGGTCGAGAGCTTTGCCGACGGCCGGGTCGTGTCGGGGCAGCAGGCGAAGGAGCTCAAGATGATCGACGCCCTGGGCGGGCTCGACGAGGCCATCGAGGGGGCGGCGACGCTGGCGGGGCTTCCACCCAGGCCGCGGCTCATCCTGCCCCGGAAGCGCTTCTCGCTCTCCGACTTCCTGAAGGATCAGCTGGGGCTTCCGCTGCCGGATGCCCGCCAGCTGCTTCCTGGCTTTCCGGCCTTCAAGACCCCCCTCTACCTGATGGACTAGGGGCGTAACCCTTTATAGTTCTTGACAATCTTTCAACCCCCGTGGTAGCGTGGGGGTCGAATTTTCGGGGCCAACCGGGGCCGGTGAGGGGAGTGCCAGAGGGAGTTGGATCATGACGAAGGCTGACCTGATCGACGAAGTCGCGAAGGTCTCGAACCTGACGAAGAAGGAAAGCGAGACCATCGTCAACACCGTCTTCGACAACATCACGGACGCCTTGGCCAAGGGCGACAAGGTCGAGCTCCGCGGCTTCGGGAGCTTCAGGATCCGCCAGCGCAACGCCCGCAAGGGTCGCAACCCGAAGACCGGCAGCAGCGTCAGCGTTCCCGAAAAGAGGGTCCCGTTCTTCAAGGTGGGGAAACGGCTCCGGGAACTCGTGAATACGTGAGCCGCCCGGGTGGAGCGCCTCTGGGCCCCTTGGCGGATGTCCTACGTGGGGGCCGCCGACCGCACTGACGGCTGCCTCTTCTGCGACGCGCTGGCGTCCTCCGATGACCGGAAGGTCCTCGTCCTGCTGCGCCGCCCCCTGGCTTTCTTGATCCTCAACGCCTTCCCCTACGCCTCCGGCCACCTCATGGCCGCGCTGACTCGCCACGTTGGGACCCTCGGGGAGGCCACCGCCGCCGAACTCAGCGAGGTCATGGCGCTCGTCCGAGCCGCCGTCCGGGCCCTGGATCGCGTCTATCATCCGGACGGCTACAACATCGGGATCAACCAGGGGCGGGTGGCCGGCGCGGGCGTGGAGGGGCATCTGCACGTCCACGTGGTCCCGCGCTGGAACGGCGACACCAACTTCATGCCGGTGCTCGGGGAAGTCCGCGTGCTTCCCGAATCCCTCGACGCCACGTACGACCGGCTGTCCGCCGCCCTGTCCAGCGGCTAGACTAGGGCGCATTATTTGCGAACTGCGATGGCACGACCGGGCGGGTGGCGCAGGGTGCGGTCCTTGCGGGGCCGCGCGCAGTGGGCCCCCCTCGGCCCGTCCGCCGCGCATAGCGCGGCGTTCGGGCGAGTGGGTGACGGAGCCGGACCCGCGGGGGCTGCGCCCTGCGACAGGACCCGCCCGCCGCAGGCGACGATCGTTCGTGAATAATGGGGGCTAGGGTCCGGTGGCGACGACCCCGGAGCTGACGCCGGTGATGAGGCAGTACCGGGAGCTCAAGCTCCGCTACCCCGACTACCTCCTCCTCTTCCGCCTCGGCGACTTCTACGAGTTCTTCTTCGAGGACGCCCACGTGGGCGCCCGCCTCCTCCAGATCGCGCTGACGTCGCGCCAGAAGGGAGAAGGGGCTGTCCCCATGGCCGGCATTCCCCACCACGCCGCCGACAGCTACATTGCCCGGCTCCTGGCCGCGGGGCAGAAGGTCGCGGTCTGCGAGCAGATGGAGGCGCCGGGGAAGGGGCGGAAGCTGATCCGCCGGGAGGTGGTGCGGGTGATCACCCCCGGCACCGTCACCGACACCCAGTTCCTGGAAGGCGCGGCGAACAACTTCCTGCTCGCCCTGGTCCGGGGCCGGGAGGGGCTCGGCGTGGCTCTCGTGGACGTGTCCACGGGCGATTTCTGGGCGGGGGAGGAGTCGAGCCAGGCCCTGGCGCTCCTCGACGCCGCCCTGCTGAGACGGCCCGCCGAGATCCTGCTCCCCGGGCCGCTCCAAGAGGACAAGCGCCTGGTGGAACGCTTGAAGGCGGGCGGCGCGACCCTCACCACCGCCGCCGCCGCCCCGCCAGGGCTCGCCGCCGCCCGCGAGATCCTCTGCACCCAGTTCAGGGTGCCGACGCTCGAGGCCTTCGGCCTCGGCGGCATGACGTGGGGGGTCCAGGCCGCCGCTGCCGCGCTGACGTACGTTCAAGAAACCCAGGGCGAGGCCCTCGGCCACCTGACCCGGCTCCAGCGTTTCGTCCCGGGAGATGCGCTCCTGCTGGACCGGAGCGCCGTGGAGACCCTCGAGCTGTTCGAAACCCTCCAGGACCGGTCCGCCCGCGGCTCGCTCTTCGCCAGCCTCAACGAGACGCGCACTGCGATGGGGGCCCGGCTGCTCCGGCAGTGGCTGCTGCGTCCCCTCCTGGACCTGGGCGAGATCGGCGGCCGCCAGGCGGCGGTCGCTGCGCTGGTCGAGGCGCCCGCTCTTCGCGCGGAGGTCGGTGGGCTCCTCGGCACCATTGGGGACCTGGAGCGGCTCACGAGCCGGGTTGCGCTCGGCGTGGCCCACTGCCGCGATTTGATCGCGCTTAGAAATTGCCTCGCGCCACTGCCGCGGCTGAAGCAGGTCCTGGCCGGGCTCCCTGCGCCGCTCCTCGGCGCGCTGGCCGGGGGAATGGCCGAGCTTCAGGCGATCGCCAAGCTCCTGGCGGATGCCCTGGAGGACGCCCCGCCGCTCGGCCTCCACGAGGGAGGCCTGATCCGCGAGAGCTGGAGCCAGGCCCTCGCCGACCTCAAGCGGGAGGCCCGGGAGGCCCGGCAGTGGATCGCGGGGCTCGAGGCCCGCGAGCGCGAGCGAACGGGGATTGGGGCGCTCCGGGTGCGCTTCAACCGGGTGTTCGGCTACTCCATCGAGGTGTCGAACGCGCACCTCGCGAAGGTCCCCGAGGACTACGTCAGGCGCCAGACGCTGGTCGGGGCGGAGCGCTTCGTCACGCCGGAGCTCAAGGAATACGAGGCGAAGGTGCTCGGGGCGGAGGAGCGAATCAACCGGCTCGAGTGCGAGCTCTTCGAGGAGGTGCGCGCGGGCGTGGCGAAGGAGGCTCCCGGCCTCCTCGGCACCGCGCGGGCCATCGGCGCCGCGGACGTGCTGACCGCCCTCGCCGCGGTCGCGCACGCGCGCGGCCAGGTCAGGCCAGAGGTGACGGAGGGGCGCGAACTTCGCATCGTGGACGGGCGCCACCCGGTCCTGGCGGCGGTCGGCGCCCAGCCGGTGATCCCCAACGACCTCGAGCTCGACGGCGAGGAGGGGCAGATCATCGTGCTGACGGGACCCAACATGGCGGGCAAGAGCGTCTATCTCCGCCAGGCCGCCCTCCTCGTGATCCTCGCCCAGATGGGGGCCTTCGTGCCGGCGCGGGAGGCGCGGATCGGGCTGGTGGACCGGATCTTCGCGCGGGTCGGCGCCCAGGACAACCTTGCGCGCGGCCAGAGCACCTTCCTCGTGGAGATGCTGGAGACCGCCAGCATCCTCCACAACGTCACCCCGCGGAGCCTGGTCCTGCTCGACGAGGTCGGGCGGGGCACGTCCACGTTCGACGGCCTGGCGATCGCCTGGGCCGTGACCGAGGAGCTCCACGAGCGCGGCCGGGGCGCCAAGGTGCTCTTCGCGACCCACTACCACGAGCTGATCCAGCTGGCCGAGCGGTTCCCGCGTGTCAGGAACTTCCACGTCGCGGTGCGCGAGTGGAACGACGAGATCATCTTCCTCCACAAGGTGCGCCCCGGCGGGACCGACCGGAGCTACGGGATCCAGGTCGCCCGGCTGGCGGGGCTCCCCGTGGCGGTGATCGAGCGGGCGAAAGTGCTCCTCGGCGAGCTGGAGGCTGCGCGCCAGGTCGAGCCGGCGGCCGCCCCCGAGCACGGGGCCCAGCTCGCGCTCTTTCCGGCCGCGCCCCACCCGCTGCTGAGGGAGCTGGCCGCGCTCGATGTCGCCGGCCT
>Ga0209642_10002389_pt1 | contig 12371 bp, 13 predicted proteins | sample RifCSP19_2_FD_184025 | JGI IMG/M metagenome (GOLD analysis project Ga0209642, IMG submission 184025) | Soil microbial communities from Rifle, Colorado - Rifle CSP2_sed 19_2 (SPAdes) (version 2) | ecosystem: Environmental > Terrestrial > Deep subsurface > Rock core/Sediment | place: Rifle... | reverse complement strand
CGAAGAAGCACGGCGTCCTCCTTTGTCGAAGGGGCAGGACTCCGTGCTTCTTCTCGTTCGAAGGGGCCAAAGTCAACGATTCAGCCCGCTATCGAGCCGCTAGGCGGCCCTGCGCAGATCTTCCCGGTGCGCGACTTCGGGTCGCTCCGCCTCGCGAGGCCTGTGGGTCCAGATGTAGAGGACGCCCAGCACGATCATGACGCCGAGGCCAACGAGCCCGGTCACGAAGGCGTCCAGGTCCCAAGGCCCAGGCCCCCCGATCCCTGGGTAGCGTTCGGGGACGTTCGGCCAGCCAACACCAAGCATCTGTCTCGCCTCCCGCGTCCATGCTCCCGCGCGGGGCCCCGGGTCGGCAGGGCCCGATGGCCCTTCCGAGCAGGGACGGTGGTCCGAGGGACGGCGCGGCCTTTGCCTGGGCGGAAGGGCGTCTTCACCCGCCCTTAGGGGACACCTGGCTACCTTCGTATCCGAACGGTCCGGAAGGAGGAAGGCATGAAGAGAGCGATCGCTCTTACGGTCGCGATCGTCGCATCGCTCGCGCTCGCCGTTCCGGCTGCATCGGCGGGTGACGGCGACGTCATCAGGCGAGGAGCATGCAGCGGGGCGAGCGACTGGAAGCTGAAGCTGAGCCCGCAGGACGGGCGGATCGAGGTCGAGTTCGAGGTCGACCAGAACGTCAGCGGAGACACGTGGAGGGTGCGGATCCGGCACCAGGACCAGGTCGTGGTGCGCACGCGGGCCAGGACCGGCGGCGCGAGCGGCTCGTTCGAGGTTCGGGTCGTGGAGGACGACCTCGCCGGCAAGGACACGTTCCGGGCTCGGGCTCGGAACCTCTCGACGGGTGAGGTCTGCGTCGGTCGCGCCTCGTTCTGACCCCAGCTCCGAGCTCCTTGGGCTGAGGCGCCGGCCTGGGCCGGCGCCTCAGCCCTCGTTGCGCCTCCCGGAGACGTCGGCGGCGTCCTCTACCATCTTGGGGATGGATGCGGCGTTCTTCGACCTGGACAAGACGATCATCTCCCGGTCTTCCTCGCTCGCCCTCTCGCGGCCGATGTATCGGGCGGGCATGGTCTCGCGCGGCCAGCTCCTGCGGGGCGCCTACGCGCAACTCGTCTACCTGCTGGTCGGGGCCGACGAGAAGAAGATGCAGCGGCTGAAGGACGGGATGCTGGCCCTCACGAAAGGGTGGGAGCGGGCCGAGGTCGAGCGCCTGGTCCAGGACGTGATCATCGATGTGATCGATCCGTTCGTGTTCCAGGAGGCGCTGGACCTCATGGCGCTTCACCGCCAGGAGCATCGCCGGATCTACGTCGTCAGCAGCTCGCCGGAGGAGGTCGTGCGCCCCCTGGCCCGTCACTTCCAGGCCTCGGGCGTGCTCGCCACGCGAGCGAAGATCGAGGACGGGAAGTACACGGGAGAGCTCGAGTTCTACTGCTACGGGGAGGCGAAGGCCGAGGCGATCCGCACGCTGGCCGAGCGGGTCGGGATCCACCTCGAGGGTTCCTACGCGTACACGGACTCGATCACGGACCTGCCGATGCTGGAGGCGGTCGGCCATCCCGTCGCCGTGAACCCGGACCGCGATCTCCGCAAGGAGGCCGAGGCTCGGGGCTGGGACATCCGGGACTTCCGCCGGCCGGTCCGCCTGCGGACGCGGATCGCCCAGACGGCGACGAAGCCGAAGACCCAGGCGGCGGCCGGGGTTCTGGCCGGGCTGGCCGCGGCCATGGTCCTCGCGTGGGTGATCGCTCGTTCGCGCCTGTCTGCGCGCGAGACCGAGCGGGCCCGCGTGGCCTGATCCGCCGACTCGCGGCCAAGATCGTCGCGGTATACCATCGAGGTGTCGCCTTCGGGTGACCGCGAAGGGAGCAGAAACCCACGCGCGTCCTGCCGCGGGAGGCATGCCCGGGGCTCGGCGGCTCGGGCCGCAGGTCCCCCGGCACGTGCAGAGAGCGCATGTTCGCTGCTCCCTTCGCGCGCGTCCGGGGTCAGGTGCCCGCCGGCGCGCGGCGGTACTCGAAATGCATGCCGTCGGGGCGAACGAAGGTCCCACCCCACACGAACCCCCACCGCTCGAAGACCCGAACCATGCGCGGGTCCTGGTCCGGAGGGGCCCCGTAAGGGTTCTGGGGGACGTTCACATCGAAGGCGATCCCCCACGCGTGGTGCGAGATGCCCGCGGTGGGGTCGCGGTTGAGGTGGCGGGGGGCGAAGCAGCCCGAGTAGCCCGTGATCGTGTCCCGCAGGCCGAGCGCGACGAGCTCCTCGATGGCCCCGCGGATCTGCGGAATCAGCGCGACGTTGCACGTCACCCGGTCGAGGATCTGGACGCGCTCGGTCGCGATGTGCGTGCTGACCCACTCCGGGTCCAGGATCAGGAAGCCGGGGCGCCCCTGTCGGGCCGCGAACTCGCCGAACAGCTCCTTGATCCGGACGGGCGGCAGCACCGCATCGCCGTGGCGGAAGTAGGGGGTGTCGCCGGGCGCACGGACCCGGAGCGGGGTCCCCGGCGCCAAGATGCTCCGGACCCGCTTCGCGAGCTCGCGCCGCGTGGGCTCGTCCGATGGCTGGAGCAGCGCGTACCGATCGCGGACGACGCCGATCTCGCGGCCCACCTCCCGCGAGACGAGCAGCTCGTGCGCGCCGACCAGCTCGTCGGGGAGGATCGCGGCGATCTCCACGCGCCGACCGGCGAACTCGAGGACCGCGCCGTCTCCCAGGCCGCGGAGCTTCGCGCTGCTCTCACCCAGCACCCCGCGGCCCTCGGCGAGCGCGAGGGCGACGCCTCGGTCGGCGGGGGGGAGGAACGGCGCGTATTCGCCCGGGTCCACGGCCGCGACCTCCAGCGGGATCTCGAATCCGTCCGGCGGGTCGTCCACCACCTCGCCCTGCCTGGTGAAGGAGCGGGTGAGCCAGACGTTGTCGCTCGCCACGACCACCGCCCGCCGCAGCCCGGGGATCTCACCCACGGTCTCGCGGAACCCATCTGGCATGCCGCCCGGCATCCAGGCGAGGAACGTCGCCGGCTCCTCGGGCACGGTGACCGGGCCGGCATCCGGGATGGGGGTGCGCTCGAGCAGCCTCGCGGTGCCCTGCAGCGCGAGCGTGAGCAGCGAGCCTGCGACGAAGCCGACCACGACGCCGGTCGAGGCCCCGGCGACGCGCCGCGGGCTCACGGGGCAGCCCCCCCCGAGGCCGTCGGGATCGACGCGGCGAGCTCGAGCAGCTCCTGGAGCCCTAACCCCGGCGCGTCGATCGAGCGGTACAGGCCGTCCTCGATCCATTCCAGCCGCGCGGTCGACGGCGAATACCGGCCCACCGCACCGCGGACCTCGACGCTCCGCTGGTCCGCCGCGGCCGCGGGCGGCAGCTCGTCCGCCGCCTCGAGGTGGAGGCGGATCGGGCCGGCCGCGAGGGCCGTCTCGGTGTCGTGGAAGTGGAGCGTTGCGCCGACGCGGTCCTGGACCCACACGAGCTCCACGCTCGCGAGCGCGAACCCCTGGGGAAGCGCTCGAGGGAGCTGGATCGGCACGCCGAGCACTTCGGCGGCATGCTCCAGCGTCGCCCGCGAGGTCGCGCCCTCCGGGGTCCGGCGGACCCGCCAGATCTCCGGCATCGCGAGCCCGGTCACCGGGAGCGACGCGGCGACCTCGAGCAGCTCCTCCCGCGGGAGGTTCGACTCGAGGTACAGGTCGGTGCCGGCGGCGTGGATCGACAGGCGGCGCCCCAGCTCCGACGTGGCGGGCTCGAAGTACGCGAGGCCGCCGTTCGGCAGGCGGACCTCCTCCGCGAGGAGCCCCACCGGGCCGAACGGGGCAGCGGCGCTCCAGCTCCTGGTCTCGCCGACCTTGAGGAACGCGAGCCCCTCCGCGTAGGTGACCAGGGTCTCCGCCGGCTCGACCGCGGGTACGACGACGCGGTACAGCTCGAGCCCGCCGAGCTCGCGGGGTGCGATCGGCTCGAACCCGACCTCGTGGGGGACCTCGGCGAGGGAGACCGGCCGCGCCCCCTGGTCCTCGGCGCGGGCCGTCTCGGGGACCGCGAACACGCCCTCGGCCGGCGGTACCAGCTCCACCGAGAGCGCATCGACGGTGAAGACGGCGCGCCGGGAGGGTTCCTCGGGCAGGCCGAAGCGGAGCGCCCACGCGTCGCGTTCGTGCCCGCCGGCCGGGTACACCTCCCATCGAAGCGGGAACCAGCTCGCCTCGTCGAGCCAGATGCGGACGCGGTCGTTGTGGAAGAACGGGCGCCACTCGCCGCCGAGCTCCAGGAAGGGGAACAGCGGGCCTGCGCGCTCGAACGGCAGCTCGACGCGCACCGCGGCGCGGCCGAGGACCGTCCCCGCGCCGAGCACCTGGACGCCCCGGTCGTCGCCGAGCGTGGTGAGCGGCAGCACGATGTCGGTCGGGACGGGCGCCGCCTCCGAGAACGGGGCACGGTTGCGGACGAGCGTCTCGCGGTGCGGGCATGTCGCCGAGGGGCACGCGGCCGGGCCCGACGAGTACCACGCGGACCCGTTCACTACGAGCCGCAGGTCGGTCGGCGTGGCCGGCGACCCGTAGTCGGTGTGGTCGGTGACGTCGAGCCGGAAACGCTCTGGCGCGGCGAACCAGACGTTCATGGACAACTCGCGCACCGGGACCTCGGGCGAGAGGTGGTATTCGGTGATCGCGAACCGGGCCTGGTAGGCCTCGAACGCCGGGGCGGCCGCGGCGACCTCCCGTGCGACGTCGGACGCGGCCAGGGCGGAACGGTCGCGCCACGGCCCGCCGACGATGAGGCTCCCGGCCACGAGCCCAGCGAGCAGCCCGGCGAGCGCGGGGGCGAGCCGAGGCAGGAGCGCCCGCCGGGGCTGCGGCCCGCGGGGGGTGCGGCCGAGCCGGAGCCGCGGCCGCCCGCGGGTCGCCTCGGCCGCGATCGAGGCCATGATCGGCTCGACCAGGTCGGGGACGGCCGGCGCGACCTCGAACCTGACCTCCTCGCGGAGCCGGTACGCCCAGCGCTCGAACGCCCGGCACGACGCGCAGGTCTGGAGGTGGCCCTCCAGCGCCGGAGCCTGGCGCGGCGACAGGCGCTCGCCGTCCAGGCGCTCGGAGATCAGGCGCTCCGCGGTCCTATGGTCCACCGGTGTCCTCCTCGACGGCGAGCGCGCGCATCATCGCGGCGCGCGCCCGGTGCATCCGGCTCTTCACGGTTCCCACCCGCACGCCGAGCACGTCGGCCGCCTCCCGGTACGAGAGGCCGAAGACCTCGATCAGCAGGAAGGGCTCCCGGTGCTCCTCCGAGACCGCCGCGAGCGCGGCGTGCAGCTCGGCTCGCGCCTCGGCGGCGCCCGCCGCGAGCGGCCGCTCCGGCGGGTCCCGGACCTCCTCCAGTCGGCGCGCCCGGATCGCGTCCACCGCGCAGTTGCGCGCGATACGGAAGAGCCAGCTCGAGAAGCGAGAGTCGCCCCGGAACCCCCGCACGAACCTGAAGGCCCGCAGGAAGGCCTCCTGGGTGACGTCCTCGGCAAGCGCCCGGTCGCGGGTCATGTGATAGGCGAACCGCCACACGTCGGCCTGGTAGAGGCGGACCAGCTCCTCGAAGGCGTCGATGTCGCCCTCGCGGGCGCGCGCGAGCGTCCGCGGGTCCGGGTCCCGCACGTCCCCTCTCCCCGTCCGGCCGGCCAAGCAACCCTACGCGGCGGTCAGGTCCCACGCGAGCCCACGTCGACGATCCCGTCGGCGCCCGCGAACGGGACCGCGGCTATCTCCGAACCGGTCTCCGCGTCGAGCGCGGCCACCCGGTCCCCCAGGGCCACGTACAGCCGCGAGCCGTCGACCGACAGTCGGAGCCCCGACACCGATGTGCCCGTTGGCCAGCTGTGCACGAGCTCGAGGAGCGCGAGGTCGATCCCGAGGACGGCGGGGCCCGAGCCCACGAACAGCGTCCGCCCGTCCGTGCCCACCTCGGCCGAGGTGGCTAGGCCACCCTGCGAGCCGGATCCGAACCTCGCGGTCCGCAGGACCTCGAGCGAGCTCGTGTCGATCTCGGTCACCAGGCCCCGCGCCGCCTCGACGACGTAGAGTCGCTCGCCGGCTGGAGAGATCGCCATGGCCTGCTCGGAGGCCGGGCGCCCCCAGTAGATCTCCGGGAGCCCGACGCAGTATGCCCACCCCTCCGAGAGGCTTAGCACGTGGACGAAGGCGACGGGACGGCCGGTCGCCCCCCTGATCTCCTCGACGTAGGCGGGCGGCTGGCTCGTGTACAGGGTGTAGAGCTGGGTACCGTCCGGCCCGAGCGTCTGCGCGAGGCGCGTCCCTGGCATCCGCTCCGGCGGCGTCTTGAAGCGGCCTGCGACCGCTCCCACCTCGCCGGTGGCCAGATCGAGCACCGTCACCCTGTAGACGACGGGCGATTCCGCCGGCAGATGCTGGATCAGGAACAGCATCGAGTCGTCGGTGGAGAAGGCCTCCGGCTCGAAGTTCCCCGTCAAGCGGTAGCGACGTGCCGCGTTCACGCCCGTGGGGTCGGTGACCACGATCGTCGTCCGCGCACGGGGGATCGGCGTCCACACGTCCGCACCGTCCGCAAGGGGGTCCATGAGGGCTGCGAGCCGCCCGCTACCCGAGACCACGCGCACGTCCAGGTCGCCGCGGATCCGCGTGCTGGCCGACACCACGCCGGTGACCAGGTCGACGGTCTCGAGCAGTGTGCTCCCGCCCGCGCTCGTCGCGTCGTACAGGCGCAGCCCGTCGGGGGAGGCGAGCGCCCCGGCGCGCTCGGCCAGGACCGACCCGGTTGCAGGGCTGAGCGCCACTGGTCCCCGATCGGTCCCGACCACCAGCAGGTCGTTCTCGAGCGGGTCGACCTCGGCGACCTTCGGGTCTCCGGCATATCCGGCTCCATCACCCGTGCACGCGGCGAGCACGAGGACCCCCGTCGCGAACAGCAGCCATAGGTTCTTCGCTCGCATCCTCCCCTCCTCGCTCCCGGGTCCGGCGAACCCTTCCGGCGAACCCTCGGGAGAAGGACCGGGCCGGGCGCCCGGAGGTTCCCGCGTCGCGGTGGAACTCGTGGAGCCGTGGGTCGGTCTTGTGGGACAGGACACGGCGGAGGGGAGGAGAGATGCGGGTGCTGCGTTGCATGGCCCTGGCCGGCATCGTCGGATCGGTTGCGGCACTCCCGGGCTCGGCGGGCGCCAACGGAGGTGCGTACATAGGTCTCGACCGGACCCACTACCAGGCCGGCGAGACGGCGGTGGGCCGGGTCACGGCCTTCGTGCCGCGCGAGGAGCAGGGGCTCCTGGAACGCGGGCCCTTCTACGCGCTCTTGCTGCCGGAGGGCGCGGCGCTCCGCGAGGGAAGGCCGCTGCCCGACGGGACGATCCTCCTCGGTGCGTTCTCGATCGAGCAGGCCGAGCCGAAGTGGTTCGAGGCGCGGGTGAGCTTCGTCGTGCCCGACCTGCCGGGCGGCTTCTACGACCTGGCGTTCTGCAACGACCCGTGCTCGGTGTCGGGGCTCGGCGAGCCGATGACCGGCCTGATCTCGATCGTCGAGACCTCACGGGAGGGTGAACTGCTGACCGAGCGGTCGCGGCTCCAGGGCCGGATCTACGGGCTGCGACGCGACCTGAGGAAGCTCGAGCGCCGGCACGAGGAGGCGCTGGCCGTGCTCGGCGCGGCCCAGGAAGCCCGGTCGCAGTTGCAGGCCGAGGTGGACCGCCTCGAGGCGCAGCTGCACGAGCCGCCCCCGGCGAGCCGCCGGGAGGAGCCCGCGGGGCGACCGGTGATCGCCTGGTGGGCCGCGGCGGGCGTGGTCCTCGCGCTGCTGGTCCTGGCCGCGGTGCAGGCCTCCCGCCGGCGACGGCTGGCACCGCTCCTGGTGCCGGACACCGTCGAGGAGCTCGAGCGTGAAATAGAGTCGGGCGGGCGTCCGGAGGTCCGGAGCGGCTAGCTGGAGCGGCTAGCTGGAGCGGCGCGCCGAAGGGTGTTCGAGCCGTTCCGCCAGGCGCTCGGCCCCTTCCGCAGCCTCGTGGCGGAGACCGGCGGTCACGGCGCCCGTGATCGCGAGGAGCTCGGACTCGACATGAGGGCCGATCCGACCGCTTCCGACCTGAAGGAGCGAGTCCAGGCGCGCGATCGCGTGTTCGAGCCTGACCATCGGATCGAGCTCGCGCTGCTCGCGCCAGGCTGCGAGGTCGATGACCCGTCCCATGGCCCGATCGTAGACCCGGGCTCTGACATCCCCAGGAGGCGGGGCCGATCAGTCCTTCGCGTAGTCCCCCGCGCCCAGGAAGTGGAGCGAGACGTACGGCTCGTCGCCGATCACCCAGGAGTCATGGCCTCGCGCCACGTGGAAGAGGTCGCCGGGGGTGAGCTCGTACTCGGTGCCGTCGCGCATCCTCACGCCGGTCCGTCCCGAGACGACGAGTCCCATGTGCTCGACCTCGCAGTAGGTCTCGCCGGTCGCCTTGCCGACGTGCTCCGACCACACCCAGCCGGGCTCGTAGCTGGCGCGACCCACCGTCACCCCGCCGAGCGAGACGAGCTCGAACCTCCCGAGCTCGAACCCCCGTGTCTCGTCGGCCTGGTCGAACCTACGGATTTCCACGCCTGTCATCGCTCCGCCTCCTGACATATCCCCCGGCATCTCGAACCGAGCCCCATCCGGATGATGCGAGCATCCCCAGAGGCTATCCCCACGGTCGAAGCCGGAATCGGTCGGCCTGGTGATTGTCCCGCGAGACGCCCCCGCGTAGTCTCCCGGCACGCGGTCCCCGCCGCGCCTCCCCCGGTTCCTCTCCCTCGCTTCCCCTGGTCGTTGGCTCCCCCCGGCGTTCGGAGTCGAGATGGAGGACGTGGCGAGGGTCGTGCTCGCGCTCGAGCAGCCCGAGGTGGCCGAGGAGGTCATGCACTTCCTCGACCGGACGGGGCGCTCCCGCGTCGTGGGGACGGCGTCGGATCCTCGGCAGCTCGCCGAGGCGGTGCGCCAGCTCGAGCCGGACACGGTCGTCGCGGCGCCCTCCCTGCTCGCGCCGCGCGGCGAGCTGAACGGGAGCGCGCTGCTCGCGCTCGACACCACCCAGTCGGTCGCGACGCTGCGACGCGCGATCCGCGCTGGGGCCGCGGGCTTCTACCTCTGGCCGGCCGAGCGCGAGGAGCTCGCGATCGCGGCGGCCCGCCCCCGCCCGCTTCCCGAGCAGGACGTCGAGCGGCCGGCGCGTGTGATCGCGGTCTACGGAGCGAGGGGAGGGGCCGGGACCACGTTCCTCGCCACCCATCTCGCGGCCGCGTTCGCGCGTCGCGAGCGCGAGTGCGTCCTGGTCGACCTGGACGTGGTGTTCGCCGACGCGACGGTCGCGCTCGGCGTCCCGGCCGAGGAGCCGGTGCGCACGATCGGGGACCTGCTCCCGCTCGGCGAGGAGGTCGGCCCTCGCCATGTCGGTGAGGTCCTCTGGCGCCATCCGCTCGGGTTCGGGACGCTGCTGGCACCCGGCGACGGCTCGGCGGCGGTCGCGGTACGTGGCGAGCACTACCGAGCCGCGATCGCGGCGGCCCGCCGCACCTGCGACGTCATCGTGCTCCACGTTCCCCGGGCGCTGGACGACGTGGCTCGGACGGGCCTCGAGCTGGCCGACCGCGTGGTGATGGTGCTCGGCCTGGACGTCCTCTCGTTCCGGGATGCGAAACGCGCCATCGCGACGGCGGCGCTCGAGGGGCGGTGCGCGTTCGTCGTGAACCGCGTCTCCCGCTCGGAGATCGTCCCGAGGGACGTCGAGCGGGTATTCGGACACGCGCCCCTCGCCGTTCTCCCAGCGGTTCGAGGCGTCTCCGCGGCGCAGGATCGGGGCCGCCTGCTCCCGCTACGGGGCAGGCTCGGCCGTTCGATCGACCGGCTGGCCAGGCTCCTCATGGAGGAGCCGGCGTGAGCGACGCGCTCGTCGACGTCCGGCGGAGCCTGCACGAGCGCCTGCTTCGACGGGTGGATGCCCGGGTGCTCGAGCAGGTCCCGCGGGCCGAGCGGCGACTGCGTGTGCGCGAGGAGGCGCTGGCGGTGTTGCGAGAGGAGGGCCACATCCTTCCGCAGGGTGCGCTCGCGAAGGTGGTCAACGAGGTTTCGGATGCTGTCGTCGGTCTGGGACCGATCGAGTTCCTGCTCAAGGATCCCGACGTCACCGAAGTCATGGTGAACGGTACCGACGACGTCTACGTGGAGCGGAAGGGGCGGATAGAGAGGGTGGCGGACCGCCTATTCGAGGGGGAGGAGGCGGTCTTCCATCTGATCGAACGCATCGTGGCACCCTTGGGCCTTCGGGTCGATGGGTCGTCACCTTGGGTGGACGCGCGACTGCCAGACGGTTCGCGGGTGCACGCGATCGTCCCACCCCTTTCGCTCTGCGGTCCGGTGCTGAACGTGCGCACGTTCCGCTCCGTCCCGCTCACACCGGATCGGCTCGTCGCCAACGGCACGCTCGGGCCCGGGATGCTCGCGTTCCTCGCCGCGTGTGTCCGCGGGCGCGCCAACATCGTGATCTCCGGGGGGACCAGCTCGGGGAAGACGACGCTGCTGGGCGTGCTCACGTCGTTCGTGCCGGACGGGGAGCGTCTGATCACCATCGAGGACGCTGCCGAGGTACGGATCGCGAAGCCCCACGTGATCGGGCTGGAGGCCCGACCGATGAGCGTGGAGGGCGCGGGCGAGGTGACCGTCCGCGATCTCGTCCGGAACGCGCTCCGCATGCGTCCGGACCGGATCATCGTCGGCGAGGTCCGCGGGGGTGAGGCACTCGACATGTTGCAGGCGATGAACACCGGGCACGACGGCTCGCTGTCGACGGCCCATGCGAACTCGGCCCGGCACCTGCTCTGGCGTTTGGAGACGATGGCGCTCATGTCCGACGTCGCGCTCCCGGTCGGGCACGTGCGCGCCCAGGTTGCCTCCGCCGTCGACGTCGTCGTGCACCTCGCGAGGCTTCGGAGCGGCCGCCGGGTCGTCTTCCAGATCGCGACGGTCGACGGGGTCGGTGAGGACGGAGAGCCGATCGTGACGGAGGTGTTCGGCTTCCGTCCGCGCCTCGGGCGCGATGGCTCCTTCCTCCGCACCGGGATCGTTCCGCGGCTCTGTGACCTCCTCACGGAGCGAGGTCAGGAGCTCTCGGGGGAATGGTTCTCGCCGGGCGTCGACGGCGAAGTCGTGGCGAGGACCCGGTGAAGGGTGCCTGGTTCGCGGGCGCGAGCGCGCTGTCGGGCGGGCTCCTCGCCGGGCTCGCTGTCGCCGAGGCGAGCCGCGTGTCGGTGATCGCGCGTGCCGGGGGTCCGGTGGGCGCCGGTGCGAAGCGGGAACGAAGGAGTGGAGGGGGTGCTCGGCCGTTCCTCCCACCGGCCTGCGCGATCGTCGGGTGGCTCGGAGGGGCAGCGGTGGCCGGGCCCGCCGCCGCCGTGCTCGTGGCCGTCGGCGCCGCCTCGCTCCCAGTCATCCTTCGGAGGCGGCGGCTCGCTCGCCACTCGCGCCTCATCGAGGAGCAGCTGGTCGATGCGGTCGCGACGCTGGCGTCGGCGATGCGGACAGGGCGATCGCTGGCCCAGGCGTTGGAGCTTGCCGGCTCCGAGGCCGGGGAGCCGCTCGGCTCGACGCTGATCCGGGTCGTGGACCGGATGCGTCTGGGTGTGCCCCTCGAGGACGCGCTGGCACTTTGGGAAGAGGAACTCGGCGTCGTCGACACACGGGTGATCACCGGCGTGTTGCGGCTGCACCGAAGGACCGGGGGCGCCCTGGCCTCGGCCCTCGAGGAACTCGGGCGGACGCTCCGCGCTCGCCTCAGCGGCGCACGGGAGCTCCGGGGCCTCACGTCGCAAGCGCGGCTGTCGGCCGCTATCCTCGGGTTGTTGCCCTTCGGCTTCTTTCTGTTCCTGTCCGTGGTCTCGCGGCGAGACATCGAGAGCGCCTACCGGACGTCGGCCGGCGCGGCGGCGATCGGTTTGGGGATCGCCCTGCAGGGAGTCGCGTTCCTGTGGGTCAGACATCTCCTGCGGGTCGAGCCATCGTGAATGCTTCACCGGTGATCGCTGCGTCCCTCGGGGTCGCCTCCGCGATCCTGGGCGTCGGTGCGCTATCTGGACGCCGGAGCCCTGCGATCCTGGCCGCGCTCGGCGAACACGTCGGCTCGGAGCCGGGTCGATGGCTCCGCCGTGGGCTCTCTCGGGTGGGGACCTCGCCCGTGGGTCGGTTCGCTCGTCGGAGGTACCGGCCGGGCTTGGCTCTCGTCGCGGGTTCGGCGTGGCGCCTGGACGAGGTCGTGGGCGCCAAGGTGTTGGCCCCCGCGATCCTCGGTGCGCCCCTCGTGCTCGGTCCCGCGCCGCTGCGCCCCCTCGCGCTCGTGTTCGCGGTCATCG
>Ga0209642_10002387_pt1 | contig 12375 bp, 14 predicted proteins | sample RifCSP19_2_FD_184025 | JGI IMG/M metagenome (GOLD analysis project Ga0209642, IMG submission 184025) | Soil microbial communities from Rifle, Colorado - Rifle CSP2_sed 19_2 (SPAdes) (version 2) | ecosystem: Environmental > Terrestrial > Deep subsurface > Rock core/Sediment | place: Rifle... | reverse complement strand
TGGCCCTGCACGGACCGATTATAACAAAGCCGCTCAGGAGGAACTACTTAACCCGTTCGATGTACGCCCCGGTGCGGGTGTCTACTTTGATCCGATCCCCGACGCTGACGAAGAAGGGCACGTTGACCGCCGCCCCGGTCTCCAGTTTGGCCGGCTTAGAACTCCCCGCCACCGTGTCCCCGCGGATGCCGGGGGCGGTCTCCACGACCTCCAACTCTACCGAGTTCGGCAGTTCCACGGCGATCGCCCGGCCCTCATAGAGGACGACGCTCACCCCGGCATTCTCCTTCAGCCAGCGCGTGCCGTCGCCAACCAGGTCGCCCGGCAGGTGAATCTGGTCGTAGGTCTCTAGATCCATGAAGACGTAGCCGCCCTCGTCGCGGTAGAGGTACTGCATACGCTTCTGCTCCATGTAGGCCCGCGGGAAGCGCTCCTCCGGCATAAAGGTCCGCTCGGTGATCGCTCCGGTCTTCATGTTGCGAAACTTCGCCCGCACCACCGCGGTGCCCCGACCCCTCTTGATGTGGTGAAACTCCAGCACCGCGTGCAGCTCGCCATCGAGCTCCACGACCATTCCCGGTCGGAAGTCGCCAGCCGTGATCATTTCGTCCTCCTACACTTCCAGCAGGTCCCTGGAGAACCCGGTGAGGATTTCGGCGCCCGACTCCCGCAGCACCACCAGGTCCTCGATACGCACGCCGCCCCAGCCGGGCACGTAGATCCCCGGCTCCACCGTGACGACGATGTCCGGCTCGAGAACGGCCTCCTCGCGCGGCGAGAGGGTCGGGCCCTCGTGCACCGCCAGTCCGACACCGTGGCCCAGCCCGTGGCCAAAGTGCTCGGCGTGGCCGGCGGCGGCGATACGGTCGCGCGCCAGCGCATCGGCCTCCTTGCCCGTCATCCCCGCCCGCAGTCCGGCGATTGCCGCCTCCTGCGCCCCGCGCACGATGCGGTAGATCTCCCGCTGCTGCTCCGAGGCGCGGCCGATCGCGAGGGTGCGGGTGCAGTCGGAGTGGTACCCTTGCACCACGGCGCCCCAGTCGAACGTGACGAGATCGCCCGCCGCGATGGGCTTGTCGGACGCGCGGCCGTGGGGCAGGGCCGAGCGGGGGCCAGAGGCGACGATCGTCTCAAAGGCCGCGCCGTCCGCACCCAGCCGGCGCATCTTGTACTCCAATTCCAGTGCCAGGTCGCGTTCCGCCACCTCCGGTCGGACCGCCGGCAGGATCTCTCGGAAAGCGGCGTCGGCGATCTCGGTGGCGCGGCGGATGCGCGCGACCTCCCCGGGATCCTTGCGCCAACGCATCCGGTCCAGGCCTTCCAGCGGGATGAACGCCAGTCCCGCAGCCAGTTCCTCCAGCCGGCGCAACTGCGCCACGGTCACCGTGTCCGCTTCGAACCCGACGCGCTGCGCTCCGGAGTCGCGCAGAAACGCCGCCAGCCCGTCGACCAGATTGGTCACGCGGACGGCGGGAAACTCCGGCGCCTCCATTCGCGCCTGCTCCACGTAGCGGAAGTCCACCAGGAGTTGACGGCGTTCCGGCAGGACCACGGCGATCCCCGCCGAGCCGGTGAAGCCGGTGAGGTAGGCCCGGTTCTCCGCCTTGAGGATCACCAGGGCCTCCAGGCGGTCTTCGGTCAGGCGGGCGCGGGCCCGCTCCAGCCGGCGGAGCAGCGGATGGACGCTCGTAGACATAACAGCGTAGATGATAGCGTAAAGGGCGGCCGGAGAGAATGCCCGCCCGGATTATGGACTCAGCTGGAAGCGCGCGGCGTCGATCGGGTGGTTGACCCGGCACCCGGAGTAGGTCAGCGAGAGGAGGGCGCGGGTGCCCTGGTAGGCGTCGATGCGCTGCGGCAGGTAGATCTTGCCATCCTTCAGCTGAAACGTGGCGCGGGCGATGGTGGTCGGCCCGCCGCTCTCCACAAACATCTCCGCGGTCATGGGCAGGGCCACGCCTGCGGCCACCTTCCGGTGGTCCTTGAGCACGACGATGCCGACGGCGCGGTTGGCGGGGTCATACAGCTGCGCCCGCACCGGCTCGCCCGTCTTGGGGTCCGCCCAGATGGACTCGCGGGCCACCAGCACCTTCTCGACGAGTTGGGGGCGGCGCAGCACGAAGTCGTAGCGCACCAGCGCCCGCCCTTCCACTGTCTGCGGGACCATCGCCACCAGGTCGTAGTTGGTCGGGTCGTCCACGAAGAGGAGTTCGGCCAGGGTGAAGCCCATCCGGCCTGAGGCGCCAGGCCGGGAGCCCAAATCGGCGTTGAGCCGCTGCTCGACAATCCGCTTCGTCGTCGGATCGTAGACCTGCACGCGGTCCTCGTTGAAGACCATCCGCATGCCGACGATCTGGCTCTGCGGGAATTCGTGGGGATTCACCCCGGTGATGTCGATGCGCCACAGCGCCGGCGGCATCGCCCAGAGGTACATCTCCACCGTGAATCCCTCGCCCTCGTAGAGCGTCACGGTGACGCGGCACTCCACGGTCCGAGGACGGAAGGCGGCGATCTTGGAGATGAACGCGGGCGGGGCGGGGGCGGCAAGCACCGGCGAAAACGTCAGTCCGAGAACCAGGGCGACAACCGTAAGTGCGGCCGGCGCGCGCCGCAGGGTCTTAGGGACAGTGCGGGCCGGGCGCGCCGCGCCCGGCCCGGAGCCGTCGGTCCGCACAGCGTTATCCCGGTGGAATCGAATAGTCCTGGCCCGGAGGCCGGGTCAGGTCCAGCAGCTTCCTAAGCAGGGCCGCCGCTTCCTCACCCTGCCCCGCGAGAAACAGCGCGTCGTGCAGGGCGGAGATCGCAGGGATGAACTTCCCGTCCAGTTGCACCGCCTGACGCAGCGCCGCCAGCGCGCGCGGCAGGTGGCCGGCGGCGTAGGGCGCCAGCCCGCCGCGGTACTGGCGGTAGGCGTAGAGGTAGGCGAACCCCAGCCAGTAGTGCGCCCGAGCATTCCGCGCATCCGCGGCGAGCGCGGCCTGGTAGGGCTGGATCGCCCGCTGCAAATCCGCCTCCCGCGGATAGGTGCGGCCCTGGTCAAAGACGGGCAGCGCCTGCGCCCCGGCGGCCGGGGGGAAGAGCACGACGAGGCCGAGCAAGAGCGCGACCAGACGGAGCGGCGTCATGGCCCTACTTCCCCGTCGACAGCAGGGTTGGCGTAACCACGAAGATCACTTCTGCCTCGGTGCGGTCGGTCTTTGTTCTGCGGAAGAGCACACCGATGATCGGGATGTCGCCCAGCAGCGGGACCTTGATGGTGGTCTCCCGCTCCTCCGCGCTGATCATCCCCCCGATGATGATCGATTCCCCGTTCTTCACGGTGACGGTCGTGTTGGCCTTGCGCGTGTTCAGGAACGGAACCTCAGTAGTGGTGAAGCCTCTGATCGAGCTCACCTCGGAGTTGATCATCGTCGTGATGTTCCCGTCGCGGTTCAGCCGCGGGGTGATCTCCAGGATGACGCCGACGGGCTTGAAGGTAAAAGTGACGTTCCCATTGGCGTCCCGTTGCGGAATCGGGACCTCCTGACCCAGGTTGATCGTGGCCTTGTTGCCGTCGATCACCGCCACCCGCGGCGCGGAGAGCACGCGGGCCTTGTCGTTCTTCACCAGCGCGGTGAGGAAGAACTGGAAGGCCGCGCTGGAGGTCATGACGGTCAGCGTCGCGGGAATCGGCCCCGGCGCCGTGATGCTCGTGATCGTGATGGGAAAGCCGACGAGGCCGTCGACCGACCCCCAGGTCAGGCCCAGGTCCTTCAAGACCTCGGTGTTGATGTCCACGACCCGGGTCTCGATCATGATCTGCGGAATCTGGATGTCCAGCGCCGCCAGGATCTTCTGCACCTGTTCGTGCTGCGCGACGGTGCCGAAGACGATCAGCGTATTGGTCCGCTGGTCGATGGCCACGCGCACGCCGGGCACAGACGCCGCGATGGCGGCCCGCGCCTTGTCCGGATCGGCGTAGCCGAGCGGGTAGATCACCGGTTCCGGCACCTCCGGCGGCGGGGCCAGTTTGTCCGCGGCCATGACAATCAGGTTGTTGCCGATCCGGCGGAAGCCCAGATTGTTGGCGTCCAGGATGAAGCGCAGGGCCTCCTCGCAGGTGACGTCCGCCAGCCGCACCGTGATCTGGCCCTTCACCGAGGAGTCGGTGACGATGTTGAAACCGCACAGTTTGGCCAGGGCGCTGAGCACGTCGGAGAGTTCGGCGTTACGCAGGTCGATGGTGATCCTTCCGGTCGTGGCAGGCGCGGGCGGCGCCTGGGCCACCGGGGTGCCCGCCCTGGCCACGGCCGGCGCGGCGGGCGGCCGTGCGGCGGCGACCGCGACCGCGGGCTTGGTGACCTTAGCCGCCGTCTGCGGCACCGTCAGCCGCGCGGTGAGCACCGAGGGGGTGACCGCACTGACCTGGTAGGCGGTCGGCGCCGAGAGGTCGATGACCACGCGCACCGTGCTCTGCTGGAACTGCCCGGCGCGCACCCGCAGCACGGGCGGCTGCGCCACGTTCAGCACGGCGGGGACCGTCCCGGCCAGCAACGCTCCCGGGACATCGATGATGACGCGGAACGGATTGGACATCGTCGTGGCGCGGAAGCGCAGCGGACCGGAGCCGCCGATGGCCACCTGGACCACGCCGGGATAGGTCTTCACCCCAATCGACGTCACACGCGCCGCCGGGGTGGCGACCGCCGCGGCGGGCCACATGGAGATGACCGTGGCCAGGGCCAGGATCAGGGTGAGAGGGATGCTAAGTCGCCTGCTGCGAGGACCGGTCCGCCACATGGGCTGTCTGCTCCTCCTCTGCGCTACCCGAATCGCACTTCGACGCGCTGGCCATCTTCAATCAGGATGACGAGGCCTTCTTTCGCGTCCACCAGTTCGACGCGGATCCTGTTCTGGATTGTCTCTCCCTGGGCAACGATGTATACCTGGCCGCCGATCTTGAGTATCGCCACACGGCCCGTGTCTCCGAGAACGCCGATCAGTTGGGCCCCCGCGGACAGCCGCGTCGGTGGCGGCGGCGGCGTGCCCACCGGGACCGGTCCTCCCGGCCCGGGAAAGAGCGGCGGCGGGAGCGGCGCCGGCGGCGGCAGGCTCACCGGCCGCGGACCGGGCGCGGGACCCGCCCGCGCCGTCACGAGAGGCACAAAGGGATCGGCCCGCCCCGCGGCCTGCGGCGGCGGCGGAGGCGACGCGGCAGCCGGCGCCGGTGTGGCCGCCGGACTGGGCGCCACCTGCGGCGTCCCCGCGGGCGCCGGTATGGCCGGAGATGCGGCCGGCGGGGGCGGCTGGACCACTGCGGTCGGAGTCTTCGGCCGGAGCCAGATCACGCCGGCGACTACCGCGACGAGCAGCCCGACCGAAGCGATGGGATAGCGGCGAATCAGGGCCGTGAACCGGTTCATTCGGCGTTAGCTCCTACCAAGGTATGATGTATCGCCCGCGTCCCGGCTGTATTGCTTTCGATAGACAACACACATTCGACATCCGGGCCCACGAATCCTCCATTTGTACGCGTTCCAGCCCTGCTACACGCCGTGCAGCGGCCATTTCATGTACCACTGCACTAATAACTGCCCCCAAAAGAGCGCGGCCAGTCCTCCCGCCGCCAGGAATGGCCCGAACGGCACCGGGTCCTTGCGCCGGCGCCTCCCCGTGGCCAGGAGGGCCAGGCCGACCAGGCCGCCCAGCGTGAAACTCATGAACAACGCCGCCGCAACGACGGGCCAGCCCAGAAACGCCCCCATCACCGCGGCCAGTTTGATGTCTCCTCCGCCCATTCCGCCGCGGCTCGCCACCGCGATGACCAGAAAGAGCAGCCCCGCGCCCAGCGCCGCCGCCAGGCTCACCAGGAACGTGCGCGGCCCGCCGGCCAGGGCGAGGAGCAGTCCGATAACCAGACCCGGGTACGTCACGGCATTGGGGATGATCCGGTGATCGAGATCCACGAAGATGACGATCACCATGATCAGCGCGAAGAGGCTGGCGCGCAGCGCGCCGAGCGAACGGCCGAACCACCACCAGGCGGCGAGAAACAGCAGGGCGGTCAGGGCCTCCACCAGCGGATAGCGCCAGGAGATCGGCCGGCCGCAGTCACGGCAGCGGCCGCGCAGCCAGAGGAAGCTGAGGACGGGGATGTTGTCGCGCGCCCGGATAGGGTGGCCGCAGTGCGGGCAGCGGGAGCGCGGCGCCACCAGCGACTCCTGGCGCGGCAGGCGGTGGATGGCCACGTTGGCAAAACTGCCGGCCATCGCGCCAAGCAGCGTCGCCACAACGGCCTCAGCCATCGCCACACCCCGCATCACGGCAGGAAAACTCGCGTCCCCGGCGAATACCACATTGAATATCGTACCCCAGTCGTGCGGGCCCCACCCGCTGCGGCGGCATCGGAGCAACGGACGAGGAGGATTCCCACTTGAGACTCCCCGCGATCGGACTCGCGCTCGGAGTGCTGCTCGGACTCTCCTTCCCCCTCGTGGCCCAACAGCCCTTCATCGCTCCCTCACCGGTGTTGATCGTCCCCGGGCAGAGCTTGGCGGGGATCGTGCTCGGCCGCTCCGTGCGCGCCGTGATGACGCGCCTCGGCCCGCCCGCCGAGGTGCGGACGGTGCGGGACGGTACCCTGTACGTCTTCGCGCGCTTCGGCATCACAGTCTACGGAGACGGCGACGTCATCCGGGCCATCTCCGCCGCGAACAGCCTCTTCCGCACCCCCGAGGGGATCGGCCTGGGCTCCTCCGACGCGGATGTGCGGCGCGTGTACGGGCCGCAGTTCACCGATGTCGTGGTGGAAGGCCTCCAGGGGGTGGCGTACGACCACCTGGGACTGGCCTTTGGGTTCGATCGCGGCAGCGTGGCCGTCATCCTCGTCTACACTCCCCACGTCGAGGCGCAGGCCGCGTTCATTTCGCTCCCGTACGTGGACAACCTAAAGCCGTTCTCGCCGGAGACCGAATATATGTCCCTCTCGGGGTACCTGCGCTACCTGGTCTTCCAACAGAGCGGTCTCTGGCTGTCGTACCGCGAGGCCGCGCGGATCATCCGCGACCAGGCTCGCGTGCGCGGTTAAGTCCCCCGCTTAGTCCGCCAGCAAGACCCGGCCGCTGCCCGCCGCCTTCGCCTCCAGCAGGGCGACGTCTGCCCTGTGGATGAGGTCGTCGGGGGTGCCGGCATCTCCGGGAAACTGGGCGATTCCGGCGCAGAGGCTGAGCTGCACCGGCACGCCGTTGTGGCCGACGAAGACCTCTTCGCTGATGGCGGCCTGCAACCGGGTGATAATTGAAAACCCGGCGGGCACGCTCGTCTCCGGCAGGATGACCACGATCTCATCGCCGCCGTAGCGCGCGGCGATGTCCACCGCCCGCAGGTTGCGGCGGACCACAGCACAGACCTGCTGCAGGATCTCGTCCCCGATCAGGTGGCCGTGGTTGCGGTTGAGTTCCTTGAACCCGTCCAGGTCTAGCATCACCACGCACATCGGCTTGTCGTAGCGCTCCGCACGCTGGATCTCCTCGCGTATGCGGAGGAAGAAGTAGCGCCGATTATACAACCCCGTCAGTTCGTCGGTGATCGCCAGGGTCCACATCTTGGCCATGAGTTCGAAGTTGGAGAGGAGCCAGGCGAGTTGGGCGGCGACGACGGAGATGACCTGCAGGTCTTCGGGCGTGAAGTCCTCCGCGCCGGAGAGTTTGCCGATGTTCAGCACCCCGACGATCTTCTCCTGGGCGCGGATGGGAATGATCATCGCCGACCGCGGCCGGTGGTTCTTCCGGCGCGAGGCAATCTTCCCGGTGATCAACCGTGGCTTCCCCTGGGCCACGACCTCCCCGGCAGGCCCCTCGTCGAGGCCCACCCGCATGCCGGGCTTGACCTCCTTGTCCAGGCCCCGCGAGGCGACGATGGAGAGCTCATCCTCCTGGAGGAGCATGATCGACCCCTGCTCGGCGCCCACCCAGTCGAGCAGACGGTCGAGATACCGCTCCAGGGCCCCTTCGAGGTTTTCCCCCGGCACAAGGTCGGCCGCGGCGTCGATGACCCAGTTGAGGGTAGCGTGCAGGCGGACGGGTTCCAACTCACAAGGGGTATTCCCCCCGCTCGACCGCCGTAGACGTTCGGTCGGCGGGCGGAAATGGGCGGTGGAAAGGGCGGAAACGCGCGCCGGCGAGGGCCGGGCGCCGTTCAGAGGACGGGCTCGCCTGAGCGGAGTTCGTCGATGACGGCGACCGTGTTTCCGCCCAGGCGGCGCGCATGCACTAGAGAGGCCTGAGCGACCGCCAGCAGCGCCGCGGCGTGGTCCGCGTGCAGCGGAAAGGCCGCCAGGCCGATGGAGACGGTGAGGTCGTCAAAGAGCAACGCCCGCTCTACCCCCTCCCCCGTCTCGGCGGCGGTGCGGATGCGCTCCGCGATCCAGCGGGCATCGCGCAGGTCGGTTTCGAGCAGGAGCGCGGCAAACGTCCCTTCCTCCAGTGGAATGCGGAGGTCCACCTCCCGCGTGTGCCGCGCCAGGATTCCGCTCACGGCACTGGCGGCGCTCTCCGCCGCCGCGCTGCCGTAGATTCGCGAGGACTCCTCATACCCGTCCACCTGCACCAGCAAGAGTGACAGCGGCCGGCGGAAGCGCAGCGCCCGCCGCGTCTCCGCGATCAGGTAGGCCTCGAGGTCCGCGGCAGCCGCTCCCACCTCCGGTGCTGGCCAGTGCCGGTGCTGCTCGGCCCGCGCAAGTTCCACGAGCAGGAGGTCCGTCGCCGCGACCAGGCGGGCGTAGGCCTGGGCCTGCGCCGCCGCGCCGGCGATCTGCGGCTCCAGCAGGCGCCCCGCCTGTTCCCGCAGCGTCATCAGGCTGCGTAGCACCTCCGGGAACTCCACCTCGCGCCCCAGCCACACGACCGCGTCGTGGGATGCCAGGGTGCGCAGCACGCCGGGCTCGCTCGTCTGCAGGTAGCGGATCAGACCGTCGGCGACGGCCCGGCCGACCGCGGTCAGGTCGTGCACGGGGCGGTGGGTGAAAGCGGGAAAGAGACGGCCGAGGGACCGCGCCCAGTCATCGACGAGGCGGTCCCTCTCCGCGGCCAGGAGAGTTGCCAGGTCTGCGGTCACATGCCCTAGCGGTTCGTGTCCGGCAACACGAAAGTGTTCGAGGTGACGGCGAGCCGCAGCAGCGGCAGTTCCTGCACCGCCAGCGTGAACTGCGTCATGGCGATAAACCGCGGGAAGTTCTCCAGGCGGCGCACGAAGGTCAGCACCTTATCGTACGGCCCCTCAAACCCGAGTTCCAACCGGAACTGGCGGTACGGCGGCGCCGCCGCGGCCGGCGGCGCTCCCGCGGGCTGCTGTCCGGCCGGAGCGGGCGCGCCGGGCTGCCCCGCCGGCGGCGCCTCCAGCGGGCCGGGACGAAGCAACGTCAGCTTCACGCCGCTTTCGGCGGCCACCGCCTGCATCTGCCGCAGCAGGTTGGGGATCTCCCGCGCCGGCGGCAGCTTTGCCTCAATCGCCTCGATGCGTTGCTGGCGCGCCGCGAATTCCTGCTCCAGCGCCTCCCGCTGCGCCGCGATCTGCTTCATCTCGTTGAGGCGGATCACCCGCTGCTGGAGCGTCGTGTTCAGCTGGGCCCGCCGCGCCGTCAGCGGGTTGTAGAGCAAGAAGTAGAAGCCGCCGATAATGGCAACGGTGAGGAGCACGCTGATCAGGAGACGTTCTCTGCCGCCGAGTCTCATCGGTGGCCCTCCGGTGTCTCGCTGGGGCGGACCAGGCGGCCGTTCACCGAGTACTTGACCACTTCGTTCGTGCCGACGCGGTCCCGCTCGGCGCTGGTCAGGTCGAGCCCCTCGAAGATCCCCGCGCTCTCCAGGTTATCCATCAGGCGGGCGACGGCGACGTAGCTCATCCCGAACCCTTCCAGGGTGAAGGAACGGGTGTCCGGCACGGAGAGCGTGGTCAGCCAAACGTCCTTGGGGATGAGCACGCGGATGTTGGTCAGGATGGCGGAGGCGGGGAGCTGTGTGGCCAGCAATTGCGCCAGGAGGTCCTCCTTCTTGCGCGCCTCCTCGATCCGCTTCTTCAGGTCCTCCACCGCCTGCACCTGCGGGGTCAGCACCTTGATCTCGTCTTCCGCCTTCTTGATGTCCCCCTGAATGCGGGCCACCGACGCGGACAGGCCGACGTAGAAGGCCACCACGGCGACGAGGACGACCAGCGGAAGCCCGATCTCGAAGAGCGGCCGCCCGGGGATGCGCCGGCGTGGCGCCCGGGGCAGCAGGTTGATGCGGATCACGCTTCCTCCCCTCCTCGTAACGCGAGTCCGACCGCTACCGACATGATGGGGCCCATGGTTGCCAGAACTTCCGGAGGAAATGTCGCGCTGCTCACCTCAAGGCCGGCGAAGGGGCTGCCGGTCTCCACCGGCACGCCGAGCTCCGCCGCCAGCACCCGGCTCAGGTTCTTCAGCCGCGCCAGCCCGCCGGTGAGCACGATCTGCGAGACCACCGCGGCGCGGGCGCGGGTCTGGTAGTAGTCCAGCGAACGGCGGATCTCCGTGACCAGGTCGCCGATCTGGGGGGCGATGGTGTCATGGATCCGCTGCACGGTGAGGTCGTCGGGGATGATGTTCTCGTCCAGGATCTCCCCGCGCTCTTCCAGCATCGTCTTCGCCGTGGCCGCGTCCACGCTGAGGGTCTCCTGCAGGGCGTGGATCAGCGTGTTGCCGCCGATGGGAATGTTGCGGGTGAGGCGGAGGCGTTTGCCCTCGGTGATGACGATGTCCGAGGCCTCCGCCCCCAGGTCGATGTAGACCACGGTGCGCGCCTCGGTGCCGTTGCCCACCAGCGAGCGGAAGAGGGCGAAGGACTCCACGTCCATGATCACCGGCTGCAGGCGCGCCACCTCCACCGTCTCCACGAGGCGCTGCACGACGTCGCGCCGGGTGGCCACGACGATGACGTCCAGCATCTTCCGGCCGTCCTCGCTGCTCTCCCCCATCACCTGATAGTCCATGTGCACGTCCTGCACGTTGTAGGGGAGGTAACGCTCGGCCTCGTAGCGCACCGCCGCGGTCAGCTCCTGCGCGGTCATCGGCGGCACGCGTACTTCGCGCACGGTGACGTTCTGCCCGCCCGCGCCCACGACGACGCGGTCGGTGCGGATGCCTGCCTTGTCCATGAGAGCGCGGATCTGGGCGCCGACCTCATCGGGAGCGGTGGGGACGCCATCGCGAAAGGCCGAGGAGGGGGACGGCGCGCTGGCCATGCGGGCGAGGTGGAAGGTGCGCCCGGTGCGGGTCAACTCCACGACCTTCAGCCGGTCGCTGCCGATGTCCAATCCTACGAGGGTCGGAGAGGAGAGTTTGAATAAGCCCATATGGCGACCGCCTTTCCGGTCTATTGTAACTATGGTTTATTCGACAGCGAGCCCAAAAGCCCTGCGGGGGCGGCCAAAACGCCCCGGACTACCGGGTAATCGTCACCATCCCTCCGGCGTTGATGATCACCCGCCGCTGCTCGCCCCCGGGGGACCGCAGCACGATCGTGGCGGTAGGCGCCGGGAGGGTGGGGATGCCAAAGGGCGTGACTTCCAAGACGTTTCCCGTGAAGGTGGTGCTCACCAAATCCATGCGGGACGGCAGGGTGCGCGCGGCAGCAGTGTAGGCCGTCCACGCCCCGCCGCTGCACCCCAGCGAGGCGGTCCACACACCCCCCGCCAGGTACTCGATAACGTAGGTGTCCGCGGCGGTGCTGAACACCATCCGCCAGCAGCGCCGCTCCGCCCGCGCCCGCTGCTCCACCCAGCGCACGTCGGTGCCCAGGTCCCGCGCCGCTCCGGCCAGCCGCCGGTTATCGATGAGGCTGCGGCCGGAGAAGGCCAGGGCGGTCAGGATCCCCAGGATGACGATGGAGATGACTGCCTCCGCGAGGGAGAAGCCGGCGTCGTCGCGCCCCAGGGTCGTCCACGGGCGTCGCCCCACCCTGCGGGCGCCTACGGGAAGGTGATCTCTTCCCATAGCGGGCGGTCGTAGAGCGGGTCGGGGGTCAACCGCGGGTAGCGGGGCGCGGTGAACTGGTTGGTCAGGGGGAAGAACGGCGGCGCGTTGTTGGTGAGGAACCGCTGGTCGAACGTCATCTCGCGGCCGTATCCCGTGTAGCCGGTGATGTTGCCGAAGGCGTCGACGGTAAACCCACCCCACGGTCCAAAGGTGGACTGCACCGTACCGCCGAGGAAGTGCAGGGTCCCCTTGTTCGACAGCGTGTCCCACCCGGACACCCAGAACTGCCCCCACGGCGCCAGGACCGAGGCGTCGATGTAGAGGTCGTTGGGGGCCAGCTGCCCGTCGATGGTCACGTTGCGGTTGGAGCAGACGGGCGGGGCGGAACACCAGGAGTAGATCCC
>Ga0209642_10002386_pt1 | contig 12379 bp, 10 predicted proteins | sample RifCSP19_2_FD_184025 | JGI IMG/M metagenome (GOLD analysis project Ga0209642, IMG submission 184025) | Soil microbial communities from Rifle, Colorado - Rifle CSP2_sed 19_2 (SPAdes) (version 2) | ecosystem: Environmental > Terrestrial > Deep subsurface > Rock core/Sediment | place: Rifle... | reverse complement strand
GCGAGCTGCGCGCCTAGCGTGGCGCCGACCAGTTGAGCCAGCCAGCGCGGCCGCAGCGGCGGGACCAGGCTCGGGGACAGGAACAGCAATCCCCAGGTGGCCGCAAACGAGAGTTGAAACCCCAGGCCGAAGAGCGAGGCCGGCTGGAAGGCCAACCAGAACAGGGCCGCCAGCGCGAGGGTCGTGGGGGGATCAGTGTCGCGGCGCAGCCACACGGCGCCCAGCCCGACCAGCGCCATGATCGCGGCGCGGCCCACCGCGGCGCCCCAGCCGACCATCGTCGCGAAGAGCAGAACAATTGCGCCGGCCAGCAGGAACCGGAGGGCCGGACGCGCGCGCAGGAGACCCAGCACGCCAATGGTGGCGGCGGCAAGGAGGCCGACCTGCGCGCCGGAGACCACGAGGACGTGCAGGAGCCCCGCGCGCAGGAAGACGTCCTCCATGTCCTGACCGACGCCCACCTGCGTGCCGAAGAGGAGTCCCGCCAGCACACCGCCGTAGGGTTCGGGAAGCGTCAAGAGCGGGGCGACGAGGCGGTCGCGGAGGGATAGGACCCACGCGGTCACCCGGTTGCCCCCGCCCCGGCGCAGCACCGTCACCGGCCGGTACGGCGGGACCCGGAGGAGCGCGGAGATCCCGCGGCGCAGGAGCGCCGCCCGCAGGCTGGGTTCGCCGGGGTTGCCGCCTTCCGGCGGCAGCGTGATCATACCGCGCGCTGCGATCACGTCGCCGTAGCGCAGCGCCGGCTCCGGTGACAGCGTGGCCATGGCCGTGAATCGCTGTGATGGCGCTGTCCCGTTGAGCCGCGAGATGCGGACGACCACCCGCTGCCGCCCGTCGCGCATCTCGACGGGCGCGGTAATCAGCCCTTCAATGGTTGCCCGGCGCCCGTCCCACGCCGCGGCCGCGTCCGCTTCCCGCCGGACCGGATCCAGGGTCGCGGCCAGGTGCCCCAGGGCGCCGAAGATCATGAGGAGCGGGAGAGATGCGAGAACGCTGAGCCAGGGAGAACGGCGAGCGGCCTCAGGGATGACCGCGAGCGCGAGAAGCCAGAGGGCGTAGAGGGCCGCCGCCCCGAGAAGAAGTCGCGCGGGATCGGCCGGCCCGCGGTCAGCATTCAGAATGCCGGCCGCAAACGCAACGGCAACCCAGACAAGTGGACGGCCCACGCCGCGTGTATCGGCAGGGCCGTCCTCAGTTTGCAGGCGTGCGAAGTAGAGGGCGCCTACGCCTTCGTCGCCACCTCCTGCCGCACGCGCTCGACGAAGGTGTCGAGGGCCATCGGCCCCAGGTCCCCGCCGTCTCGCCGGCGGACCGCCACCTGGCCGCTCTCGGCCTCGCGGTCGCCGACGACCAGCATGTAGGGGACCTTCATCATCTGGGCGTTGCGGATCTTGTACGAAATCCGCTCATTGCTCGCGTCCACCTCCGCTCGCAGCCCGGCTTCCCGCAACCGGACACTCACCTGCCCGGCATGGGCGTTGTGCCGGTCGGCGATGGGCAGGATGCGTGCCTGCTCCGGCGCCAGCCAGACCGGAAAGGCACCGGCGTAGTTCTCGATGAGAAAGGCGATCATCCGTTCCATCGTGCTGATGATAGCGCGGTGAATCATCACCGGCGGGTGCGCCTTCCCATCTTCGCCGATGTACTCAAGGCCGAAGCGGCGCGGCAGCAGGAAATCCAGCTGCACCGTGGACAGCGACTCTACGGCCCCCGTCGCCGTCCGAATCTGCACGTCCAATTTGGGACCGTAGAAGTTCGCCCCCCCCAAGACCGACGTGTAGGCCAGACCGAGGTCGTCGAGCACCTGCCGCAGCAGCCGCTCGGCCATCGCCCACAGATCCTCGTCGTGGTGATAGTACTCCTTGCTCGCGGGATCGTGCAGGGCCAGATCGTAGCGGTAGGCCTCGATCCGCAGGTCCTGGTAGACTCGCTGGATCAACCGAATGACCCCGGCGAACTCCTCCTCGATCTGTTCGGGGCGGCAGAAGATGTGGGCGTCGTTGAGCGTCATCGATCGCACCCGGTGCAGTCCGGCGAGCGTGCCGGAGCGCTCGTACCGGTACATCCGCCCCAACTCGGCAATGCGGATCGGCAGATCACGATAGGAGTGCTGCTGGTGCTTGTAGATCATGATGTGGTGTGGACAGTTCATCGGCTTCAGCACCAGCTCTTTGTGATCGATCTCCATAGGCGGATACATGTTCTCCCGGAAATGCTCCCAGTGCCCGGAGATCTTGTAGAGCTCCACGTCGGCCAGATCAGGCGTGTAGACATGCCGATAGCCGAGTTGCGTCTCCAGGTCGACAATGTAGCGTTCCAGCGTCATGCGCACGGACGCGCCGCGCGGGAGCCACAGCGGCAGCCCCTGCCCGACCTCCTCCGCAAAGGCGAAGAGCTCCAGTTCCCGCCCCAGTCTCCGGTGGTCGCGCCGCTTCGCCTCCTCCAGCTGGTGCAGGTAGGCGTCGAGCTGCGCCGGCTCCGGGAACGTGACGCCGTAGATGCGCTGCAGCATGGGCTGGTGCTCGTCCCCCCGCCAGTAGGCCCCTGACGTGGAGAGCAGTTTGATCGCTTTGATCCGCCCCGTGCTCGGCAGGTGCGGCCCGCGGCACATGTCCAGGAAGCCGTCCTGCCGGTAGAAGGAGACGCGGGCGTCGCGGATATCCTCCAGGAGTTCCAGCTTGAAGCGCTCCCCCATCTCTTGATAGAGGCGGATCGCCTCGTCCCGCGGGATCTCCACGCGCTCGATGGTCTGGTCCTGGCGCGCCAGGTCGCGCATCCGCTCCTCGATCTGCGCCAGGTCCTCCGGCCCAAACGGCCGGCCGATGTCGATGTCGTAGTAGAACCCGTCCTCGATGGGCGGGCCGATGGCCAGCTGGGCCTGGGGGAAGAGTTGCTTCACCGCCTGGGCCATCAGGTGGGCGGAGGAGTGCCAGTAGACCATCCGCCCGTCCGGATCCTCGAAGTTCAGAAACTCGACGGCGGCCTCCGCGTCCAGCGCCGCGGCCAGGTCGACCAGGCGCCCGTCCACCCGCGCCACCAGCGCGTCGGCGCGGCCGGTGTCGGCGGCGATCCGCGCCAGCGGCGTGCCCGGGGGATAGCGGCGGCGCTTCCCGTCTGGAAAACGGACCTCGATCTCGGCCATCGTTCTCTCCTCCTCAACACCCCTTCAAATGACAAACCCTCCGCCGGCAAGGGACGGAGGGTTCCGCGGTTCCACCCTATTTCCGCGACGGCGCATCCGCACGCCGCGCGGCTCTTGGGGCCCATCGTCACGGGATGGGACCGGCCGCTTTATCCTCTCAGGGCTTCAGCGGCGGGCTCGGAGGGGGTCTTCGGTCGGTACACCGGAGAGCGCTTCCAGCTGTGCGCTCCCTCTCTTGGCGGCGAACGGCGACCTACTCGTCCTCGTCTTCGCCCGGCATTTGCCTTCTGTGGGGCGAATTATAGGACGCGCCGGCGGCGGCTGTCAAACCGCCGACCGCGCGGGCCCGTGTCACCGCCGCGGGGTCCCGCGTCCTGGCCCCCATCCTTTGGTGACTTCCCCGGACCGCACGTCGCCCCTTAGTAAGGAAGGAGAATCCACCGACACAAGGAGGATGGCCCACCAATGCAGATCATCGTGCTGGAGGCAAAGACGGTGCAGGGCGACCCCAATTCGCTGATCCTGTCCTTCGATATCAATGGAGTCCGGCGGCCCAGCCGGTTAAAGGAAGTCTTCAACTCGATCCGGGCGCTGCAGGGGAAGCCCATCACGCCTCAGCAGCTGCTGGCACTGCTCGCCGCGCTCGCCGAGCAATAGCGCGGCTCAGCGCCAGAGCGTGCGGACGATCAGGTTGAGACCGGAGAGCAGCACGAGCACGAGCACCAGCGTGCGGAAGCGATCCGGGGAGAGGCGGTCGCGCATCCGGATGCCGAGCCATGTCCCCACCAGCATCGGTAGGCAGAGCAGTAGGGCGATGCCCAGTAGCCCGCCGCGGTAAATGCCGGCCTGCAGGTATGTCAGCACCTGGATCGTCGTCCCGATGAGAAACAGCGCCGTGACCCAGAAGACGAACTCGTTCTTGGCCAGCCGCAGGCTGTCCACATAGGCTGCCACCAGAGGGGCGTAGATCGTCGTCGAACCGCCCAGCAGCCCGGCGGCCGCCCCGACGCCCAGGCTGAGCGCCGGGCGAGGCGAGGCCGGCAGGCGGAGCGGCACGCGCACCAGCTCCGCGCCGGCGTAGCTCACGGCGATGACACCGAGGATCAGGCCGAGCGCCGCGGGGTTGATCTCCCGCAGAAGCCGGGCGCTGACCGCTGCCCCCGCCACCAGGCCGGCGATCAGCCAGGCCAGCTGCCGGAGGCGAGCTACCGTCCCTCCTCCGTGCGCCACCATGAAAAGATTGCTCGCCACGGTCGGCACCGCGATGATCACCACCGCGGCATGCGGGCCGACAATGTTGGCCACCAGCGGCACGGTGATCAGCGGAAAGCCCAGGCCGGCCACACCCTTGACCGTGGCCGCGCCGAAGACGATGAGGCCGATGGCAATCAGGACCGGAGTCGAGAGCGCGACGAACTCCATGCGGGCGAACACCTTCACCGGGCAGCGACGGGTTCCTGCGACGGATGTGCCGCCCTCCCTAGCGCTGCCCGCCTAGCTACGTGAGCATGGGCATGGTGACGACGATCCCTGGGGTCGCGAGTTGCGCTGCTTCCTGCTGGACGGCCTGCCGGATCTCTCCGCGGAGCGCAGCACCGGGGCCCGGCGTCCCTCATTCCAAGGTGACGAACACCACGCGCCGCAACGGCGTGTACTCGACTTCGCCACCCGTAGGCTGGGATGTCAAGGTGAAGCAAGAGCCTGGGTGTACTGAACGCGGGAACTGTTGGGCGAGCCCGCCTAGACGCCGAACCGCTCTTGAAGCGCGTGCATGTCCCGAAAGTCGTCCTCGTCGAGCTCGTAGCCCGCGTGGCAGAGCACTTGTGCCTCGGGGCTCAGACAGCGAACCCGCAGGTCCAGGACGCGTCCTCTGCCGGCGAAGCCCCAGGAGGGGAAGACCCAATCCTCGCCATTTCGCATCCGGTAGATGCCGTCGCCGCGCTCATTGAAGGCGACTGGGTGGATGTCGACTTGGCGCCCCTCGGAGTCGAGCCAGACGACGTTCGTCGGTAGTTCTCCGTCGACCAGTTCGTAGCCCCGTCCCTCCAAGCATTCTTGGAGTCTCGGCATGTCCGCCAGAGATGCGATCAGGTCGACGTCGTCGTGTTCGCGTCTCTGCTCCCCCAGCAGTGCGTCGACACCCCAGCCGCCGTCGAGCCAGACCTCAATGCCGGCCTCTTCGATCTCGCCCAAGAGCTCGACGAGGTCACCTGCGGCCATAGGCAGCCGTGGCCGGCGATCCTGATTGATCGGCCGCTTCGGCTTCGACGTGTCGTTCATCGTCTTCCCCTGGCGATCAGGCGCGCGCTGTCCGGAAGCGCCCCAGCCAGCGGGACTCCCGCCTAAGAATTCGGAACGAGCAGTTCCCGATCCTCACCCCCGACTAGAGGAACCCAACTCGGTCGCCCGGAAGAGGAGTCCTGGCGCGTGCGCGTTCACCTGGTCGACGGCACCTACGAGTTGTTCCGCGCCTACTTCGGCGCCCCTCGCGCCACCTCCGCGGTCGGCACCGAGGTGGGCGCCACCCGCGGCCTGCTTCGGTCGCTCCTCGCGTTGCTGCGCGAGGGCGGGGTCACCCACGTGGCCTGCGCCTTCGACCACGTGATCGAGTCCTTCCGCAATGATCTCTTCCCCGGCTACAAGACGAGCGACGGCGTCCCCCTGGACCTGCTGGCCCAGTTCGGCCCGGCGGAGCGGGCGGTCGAGGCCCTGGGTCTCGTCGTCTGGCCCCTGGTGGAGTTCGAAGCGGATGATGCTCTGGCCACCGCCGCCGCGCGCTGGGCGGAGGCGGAGGGTGTGGACCAGGTCGTCCTCTGCACGCCCGACAAGGACATGGCACAGTGCGTGCGCGGATCGCGAGTCGTCTGCCTGGATCGGCTCCGTCGTCGCATCCTCGATGAGCCCGGGGTGCTCGCGCGCTTCGGCGTTCCTCCCGGCGCGATCCCCGACTGGCTCGCGCTCGTGGGCGACAGCGCCGACGGGTTCCCCGGCATCCCGCGCTGGGGCCAGAAGGCCGCCACCACGCTGCTCGCCCGCTACGGCCGGCTGGAGGCCATCCCGGACGACGAGCATCGGTGGGACGTCCCGGTGCGCGGCGCCCAGGCCCTGGCCCGCACCCTGCGCGAGCACCGGGCGGAGGCGCTGCTCTATCGCACTCTCGCCACGGTGCGGATTGACGTGCCCCTACACGAGCGTCTGGAGGACCTGCGATGGCGAGGGGTCCGTCTGGAGGCCTTCGAGGCGTGCTGCCGGGAGTTGGGGGATGAAGAACTGCTGGTCGCGGGGTCCTCGCTGCGACCGCGCTAGAATTCCACGGACTGAGCGTACCCGGTCGTGGCAATGCGCAGGGTTTCGTGGTGGGCCGGGCGGGCATCCTACCACAGCCATTGGCGCTGCGGCTTCAACCGTGTGCATTAGCAAAAAACGCATGTCACTGGCGGGCCGCGCGCGCAGGTGCACTCCGGCGCGCATACGCCCAATTGACACCAGCCCCCATCGCCGCCCGTAGACGATCCGCGAGTTGCGCCTCATGGTACTGGATGTGGCGAATGTTGAGAATCTGATGCTCCGCCTTGGGAAACCCCTTATACCAACTGAACCCACTCTCTGGACTGTTGAGGTCGAGCGCGTCGACGGCATCGTCAACCATTGCATCGCAGATGCGCCAATAAGCCAAGACCTCCGCCTTCGTATACGGCCGACCGCCTCTCGGTGATCTCTCAAAGCGCTGGAATCCCCCCCGGTGATGCTCCCAAGGACGAAAAGTCCAGTTATTCGGCTGGAGGTACAGATGCGTGTAGTAAAGCGTGTGGTACGCGATCCGCCAGAATGGATTGGCGTGACCGCCGCTGCTGGTCCACAGGTCATCGGGGCATCGCTTGATGGCTGCTCGCACCATCGCCAGAGTGGCGTGATACTGGCTCTTCAGCGCCGATCGCAATACGTCGATGGGATTGGTGGCATAGGCTGAGCGTGCTCGCTTGCCCATGGCTCACCTCCACGTGAAAACGACAGAATCTGGGCAGTCACGTACTCCCCTATTTAAGCAAATGAACTGCTATCCCCTGGTCATGGGCTCACGAAAGGCAGGCCAGATGCGGCGCTGGTGAACCTCATCTTGTGGGCTCGCAGCAACTGGCCTTGACGCTGGTTCAGAATCGTGTTCATGTCGTTCCGTACCCGTCAGGTACTCTGCCGGCACGATAGATTCCGTCGTAGAGCGTGAACAGGATCAGCGTCAAGAGGGCCAATCCAAACGGTCGCCCGAACAGGGCCATCGGCTGATGCTCGAACAGGACCAGTGCCCGCCGCAGGTTCTCATCCACCATCGACCCCAGGATGGCTCCCAGGACCATGGGGGCCAGCGGGAAGCCGGCCCGCTGCAGTACCAACCCCATGATCCCGAAGACGAACATCACGCTGACATCGAACATCGAGAGATTGAGCCCAAACGCCCCCAGGACGCACACGACGGCGATGATCGGCATCAGCACCTCGCGGGGGAGGGAAAAGAGGCGGACCACCGGCCGGACCAGCAGCAGGGCCGCGCCATACATCACGAAGTTGGACAGGACAAGCACCCCATAGATATAGGGCAACAGTCCCGGGTGGTCCTGGTTGATCAGTGGCCCGACCCTGACGCCCTGGAGGTTCAGCGCGGCCATGAACGCCGCGGCGCCGGCGCTTCCGGGGATGCCGAGCGTAAGCGTGGGCAGTAGCGCTCCCCCGATGTTGGCGTTGTCCGCCACCTCCGCGGCCACGATGGCCTCATAGCTGCCCTGCCCGAACTTCGCGCGCTCGTCGGGCGGCGCCGTGCGCCTGGCCACATCGTAACTCACGTACGTGGCCACATTGCCCCCTGCGCCGGGAATCGCGCCAATCAGCGCCCCGATCACCGAGCCTCGAATCGCTGCCTTCCAGTATCGGGCGATCAGCCCCCAGTCCGGAATGATCCGCCGGACCTGGGACTGTACGTGAATCGACTCGTGCGTCAAGAATACCCGCAGGATCTCGGCAAGACCGAACAGCCCGATGAGGAGAGGAATGTAGTCGATCCCGTCGGCCAGCTCGGCGGAATTGAAGGTGAACCGGCCGTAACCGTAGATGACCTCACGCCCGACCATGGCCACCAACAGGCCCAGGCATCCAGAGATCCATCCCTTTAACGGCCGCTCCCCACTGGTCAGGTTGCCGGCAATGGCGACGCCCCACAGGCCCAACAGCGCCATCTCCCAGGAGCCGAGCTCCAACGCAAAGCCGATGATCACGGGGGCGAACATCACCAGCAGGGCAATGCCGACCCAGCCCCCCAGAAAGGAAGCCACGTAAGCCAGCCCGAGGGCGCGCCCGCCTTCGCCGCGTCTGGTCAACGGATACCCTTCGATAGCCAGGGGGACGGCATCCGGAGTCCCCGGGATGCCGATCAGCACCGCGCTCATTTCACCGCCGCTCGTACTCCCCGTGAATACACCGACGAGAAACGCGATTGCCAGCGGGAACGAGAACTTGGCCGAGATCCCGACCAGCAGCGCCATGGCCATGGAGGTGCTCAGCCCGGGCATGGCTCCCCAGAGCAATCCGAAGACCACCCCCGTCGCCATCGTCAGGAGCGTCATCGGCTGAACGATTTGGCTCAGATCCAACGTCATAGCCACGACCCCGCCCCGGGCAGCAACGTTCGCAGGAACCGGCTGAACAACAGGGTCAGGGCCACAGCCACACCCCCAGCGACAAGTGCGATCTTTAGTGGCTCCCGGCGCCACAGGACCCTCATCGTGGTGGCAAGGTAGACAAACGTCGCGATTTCAAAGTACAGCCGGGGGAGCAGGAGATAGACGTACACTGCCACCCCCGCCAGCATAAACGCCATCCGCCACACGCGGTCGGCGCGCACGGTAACGTCCTGCCGGATCTGCCGGACGGCCCTACGCAGCTGCGCCCCACCTCCGCGCTTCACACTCCCGACCAGGAGCACGGCCGACATCGCGGTCAACCAGGAGCCCAGGAGGAACGGCAGTAACCCGGGGGCGGAGTGCCACCCGGCGGGCCGGGGCATGGTCACGGCCTGCGCCGCCACGTAGAGTCCCAGCGCGGCCAACGAGGTCCCCGCGACCAGATCAGGGCCGCGTTCCCGTTCCCGCCGGTCAACCGTGGGGGTCACCACAAGGGCCGGTACCCTCGGGGGGGCCACCACCGTTCGAACTCTTCAGGGCGGGGGATGCCGAGGTCGGCCGGGTTGACCCTGGCCGTCTCAAGTTTCTGCTCCCAGAACAGCCAGGCGGTGACGGCTTCCGTGGCCGCGGCCTCGCGGTCAGCCTCGCGTCCCGTCTTCAGCGCCTTGAACAGGACCTGACGATCCAGCATCTGGGTGAACTCAGGGTCGCTCACGGCCTGCCGCAGGTGCCGATCGATGGTCGTGAGGATCTCCAGATCGATGTCTCGCCGCAGTCCCAGGGTCAACGAACCGCCAAACGGCGCAAAGTCCTTCAGCCGCGACACATAGCTCACCACCGGCGGGAGGCTTCCAGCACCGCCCACCGCCAGCGGCTCGGCTGTGAAAACCGCGAGGTTACGCAGATTTCCCGCGCGCAGGTGCTCGATCTGCTCGTGGACACCGCTCGCGACCACGTCGACCTCGCCCCGCAGGCCGGCGAGCGTCGCCGGAGCCCCTCCGGTGTAGGGGATCGACTGGAACTTGACGTCGCTGAACTTTTCGACCATCAGGGTGGCCTCGTGCCATATGCCGCCGATCCCGGAGTTCGAGACTTTGACCTGTCCCGGCCGACGGCGGGCCGCCTCGATCACGTCAGCGAAGGTCCGATATGGTGAGTCGGGCTTCACCGCCCACGCGGCGATGGTGCTCGCGATCTTGTAGAACTGCCAGTCCTTCCATGGAGTTGTCTGGTGCAGGCCCTGCACGCGGAGGAACTTATTGTAGTTGGATGTCCCCAACCACCAGTGGCCGTCTACCGGCCGCTTCCAGATGAAGTCGGTCGCGAGAGCGGCCACCGATCCCTCGCGGTTAGTGACGTTGATGGGCCGGCCCAGCAGGCGCTCCATCGGTTTAGAGATCCCTCGCATGATGATGTCGGTGCCGCCGCCGGCCGCGTAGCCGACGACCATGAAGATGGTGCGTTCAGGCCACTGCGCGAGCGCCTTGAGGGGAAGGAGGAGCGTCGACGCGGCGGCCGCCGTCAGACGGAGAAAGGCCCTACGCGAGACCTTGCCCCACCAATCCCAGCTTCTCATCAGGTCTCCCTCCTTCTATGCGCGGATGGTGAAGGCTCCCGGTCGCTCCACCACCTTCTGCCACTCGCTGAGGGCGATGGTGTGGAAGGGAAAGAGCTTGCCCCCCGCGGTATGCACGGGATCCTGGCGCACCACCTGGATGGTCTCGGCCTGCCGCCAGAGTGGTATGCCGCCCCGCTCCTGCGCATCCAGGGTGGAGATGAACCGGGTCCGCACGGCCTGCTCGTCCAGCGGGCCGAGCCGGGGACTCACCAGGAGCAGCAGTCGGGTCAGGTGGTCCTGATCCTCCACCTCCAGCAGCTGGTAGTCAATACTTTGTCCGCCGAACGTCTTGGGCAGGACTTCCTCGATGATGTGGACGCAGTTGGTCCCGACGACTGTGACGCCCTCCCCCGTCAACTTGGTGAAGCTCCGGACGTTGGCCAGATGATACCGGAAGCCCAGATCGTCCAGCGGGCAGCCGCAGCGCCGCGGCTCGAACAGGCCGAAGTCGTCGATCTCCACATTGAGCAGAATCTTACGCGCGCTGGCCAGCAGGGTCGTAAACATGAACGAGCGCATGGGGACCCCGGCATACTCCCGCGTCCGCTGAATCAGTCCGTAGCAATCGGCGACGAAGTGCATGTCGTCGGGTTCCACGGGATGACCACACGGGACGCCCACCATGCCCCCCTCGTGAAAGCCGTAAATGGACCCCACCCTGGCACCGGACGCACGGATCTCCTCGGCTTTGCCCGGAGTGAGTGGCTCGTTCGCCGTCTCGAAGCACACGCGGTGCAGCGAGACCCCCCGCTGGCGGGCCAGCGCCGCCAGGCGCACCGCAAAACTCGGCTTGGTGATGACGATACACCCGGCCTGCCGGCGCGACGCCTCCAGGACGGCATCGAGGACGATGTCGGCCTGGCTCAACGTGATGAACTCCGGGGCGGGGAGCCACCACCCCTGCCGACGCGCCAGGAGCCTTGCGGCAGCGATGAGGTGGCGGCTCTTCCCTCCGTAGGCGTACTCGGGAGAAGAGGTGGAGAACCACCGGACGGGCGGACGCCGCAACCTGGCGAGCGATAGCCAGTGGAGTAACCCGCCGACGGGGAATCCGCTGCGCCAGATGATCGGAAGCATGGCTGATGCCCCGAGCGCCTCCATAGCCCAGAATCGGGTGGGCGCGTCTCGTTCGGCGAGGTCTTCAAACGAGATGGACACGGGCCGCCCGCGGCTCCGGGACCCACTGCTGCGGTCGTGCAGTGGGCCCAGCAGCAGCGGATGATCCAGATCTCGAAAGGTGAACGGTACCGCGTGAGTTCCGCGGAAGACCTCCTTCGTTCCCACGAGCTCCTCGAAGGACAGGTAGACACCCGCCTGATACAGTGCCTCCAGGGTCCGTTCGAGTCCGCGCTGGCTGATCATCAGTTCCAGATCCCTGTACTCGCAGCCGGCCAGCTGCAGCAGCCTCATGTACGGGCTCGTCGGGATAGCGTAGACCAGCCGCCGCATGGACTCGAGGAACCGCGGCTCGCGCGTCTGGAGTCTGTGACGCGTGAGCTCGAGGCACTCGTCGCTGCCGAGGGGCTTGGCGAGGAACACGGAGAGCTTGCGCAGGTTCTGCGAGTACGACAGTGCCGTAGAGATCAGGGTGGGCAATCGCCGCCTGGACCACATAGGGCTCTGGACCTCAAGGCCAATCTCCAGCGTCCCTCCACTTCGCTTGCGTCACGCCTATGAACAAGCAAGGGATTGCGAGGAGGGTTCGACTTGTCTAAGAGGACACCTTCCGAGATCTCACAAGCGGCAACGCTAGGCCGCCATTTCCTGCGGGATTTCCGCGACAAACTTCTCGCCGTATTCCAGCATTCCTACCCAACATTGACGATACGTGTGCGCGCCTAGGACAACGCAGGGAGTGTCGGGATGCGAGCTCGGACCTCCGGGGAGACAATGACGTACCGATGCTTTCCTCCCGGCGTGCGCGGAATCTCAAGGACACGCTCG
>Ga0209642_10002383_pt1 | contig 12385 bp, 9 predicted proteins | sample RifCSP19_2_FD_184025 | JGI IMG/M metagenome (GOLD analysis project Ga0209642, IMG submission 184025) | Soil microbial communities from Rifle, Colorado - Rifle CSP2_sed 19_2 (SPAdes) (version 2) | ecosystem: Environmental > Terrestrial > Deep subsurface > Rock core/Sediment | place: Rifle... | reverse complement strand
TCGTTCCGCTCGAGGTCTCGGCCGGCTAGCGACCGAGCGACGTACGCGCGGCCTCGGCGATCCGACCTGCGGAGATCCCCGCTCGCTCCCGGAGCTCGTCCGGCGTGCCGGAGCCGGGCATCTCGGTCACGCCGAGCTTCACGACCCGGCCGGACAGCTCACCCTCGGAGGCCACGGCCGCCAGCACCGCGTCGCCCAGACCACCGTCGACCCAGTGGTCCTCCACGGTGACGAGGAGCCCGGTCTCGGCGAGGGCCTTGCGAAGCGTCGCCGAGTCGATCGGCTTGATCGAGTAGCAGTCGATCACGCGCGCCGCGATGCCCTCGGCGGCGAGGGCGTCGGCCGCCTTCAGGGCCTCGAAGAGCGTGACGCCCGCCCCGACGAGGGCGACGCGATCGTCGGGGCCCTCGCGGAGCACGGCGCTCCCGCCGACCCGGAACACGGACCCGGGCGCGTGGACCGCGGGCGTCTTCTCCCGCGTCGTCCGCATGTAGACGATGCCCGGCAGGTCCGCCATCAGCCCCACGAGCTGCGCGGTCGAGTTCCCGTCGCACGGGTACAGCACGGTCGAGCCGTGAACGGCCCGCATCATCGAGAGGTCCTCGAGCGCCATCTGCGACGGTCCGTCCTCGCCGATCGAGACGCCGGCGTGCGACCCAGCAAGTCGAAGGTTCGCGCGGCTCACGGCGGCCATCCGCACGAAGTCGTACGCACGGGTGAGGAACGCCCCGAACGTCGCGGCGAACGGGTTCTTGCCGACGACCTGCATCCCAACCGCGACGCCGGCCATGCACTGCTCGGCGATGTAGAGCTCGACGAACCGCTCGGGGGCGACCTGCTCCACGTCCTCCGTGTAGGTCGAGTTCGAGACCTCGCCGTCGAGCGCGACCACGTCGAGGCGAGCGGTGAGCGCGGCGAGCGCCTCTCCGAACGCCTTCCGGGTAGCGATCCCTTCCTCGTACGTCGGGAGCTCGACGGCGGCACCGGTCGCGGCCGGGGCGGCGCCGGCCTCCGGCTTCGGCGGCGCGATCCGCAGGTCGCGGATGCCTCCGAGCTCGGCAATCGCGCGCTCGGCCTCTTCGGCCGAGAGCGCCTTGCCGTGCCACCCCTCCCGGTCGGCGAGGAACGACACGCCGTGGCCCTTCTCGGTCTTGGCGATCACGATGGCCGGCTGCTCGGCCCGCTCGGCCTCGAGATAGGCGGCGTGGACGGCCTCCGCATCGTGGCCGTCGACCCGGATCGACCGCCACCCGAACGCCTCCGCCCGCGCCGCGTACGTGTCGCCGTCCCATCCGAGCATCGTCGGTCCACGCTGCCCGAGCCGATTCATGTCGAGGATCGCGATCAGGTTGTCGGTTCCGTGATGTGCGGCATTGGCCATGGCCTCCCACACGGAACCCTCCGCCGCCTCCGAGTCGCCCATCAGGACCCAGACCCTCGCGGGGAGGCGGTCCATCTTCAGCCCCAGCGCCATCCCCAGGCCGATCGGGAGCCCTTGCCCGAGAGAGCCCGTGGCGACGTCGACCCACGGCATTTCCGGCAGAGGCACCGGGTGACCCTGGAGCGGGCTGTCCATCTTCCGGAAGGACAACAGCTGCTCGTCCGTGATCGCTCCGATCGCCTTCAGCACTGCGTACATCAGCGGAGAGGCGTGGCCCTTCGACAGGACGAACCGGTCGTTCGCGAGGGCCTTCGGGTCGGCGACGTCGTAGCGGAGGTGGTCCGAGTACAGGACGGCGAGCAGGTGGGCGGCGGACAGTGACGAGGTCGGGTGCCCGGAGCCGGCCGCTGTCGAGCACCGGATCGCGTCCACGGCGAACTGCGCCGCGAGAGCGTCCCAGTCGTTCACCTGGGTCATGCTCAGCGTCTCCCCGCCTTCGATGTCGCATCAGCCTACCGGGGCACGGCGCTCGCGTCGGCGCGAGCCGATGAGGGCGAGCGCCGCCCAGGGGGCGCCCTGCTACCCTTGGGCGCATGGCCGACTACAAGGAAGTGCGGGTCGAGCGCCTCTATCTGAAGGAGCCGAACACCGACAAGCTGCGGAAGAACGCCGCTGGGAGGCACCGACACCTGCTCGCGGTCGGCTGGCGCGAGGTCGAACGCAAGCCGCAGATCGATCACATCTGGGTTCGCTATGAGCGGACCGGACCCACGCCGCTGAAGCTCCGGCTCCCCCGACACGAGAAGGACACGTTCGTGCGGGACCGTCGACCGCGGATGGGCGGTCGCGACGGCGGCCGTGGCGGCCCACGCGGCCGCCGCTAGACGGTCCGAGCCAGAGCCGGACACGAGGAGGGACCCGCGGACGCGGGTCCCTCGTCCACGTTCTGGCCGCTCAACCCGCCAGCCGCACGTCGCCCGCCTGCGGTCCCTCGTCCCCCTGCGTCACCTCGAACTCGACCTGCTGGCCCTCCTCGAGGTTGCGGAAGACCTCGCCCCGGATCGCGCTGAAGTGCACGGAGACGTCGGGGCGCCCTCCTGGGAGATGAGGCCGCCGTCTCCGAGCTGAACACCTCACGGTGCCGGTTGCCACGAGCGATGTGCAGCGCCAAAGGGATCCTCCGGTCGGACCGAATCTCATTCGGTCTGAGGCCGTTCCCACCGGATGACCCACAGGTATCATGGCGAGTGCGGTCGTTTCGTTCGACCCACCGCTTCGGTACTGTGGACGAGACAGGTAGCGTGGGGGGTGCAGCCATGAGCGAGGAGACGTCGGGCAACATCCGTCCCAAGCGCGAAGCAGGCCGGGCCCACGCCGCGGAGCAGCCTTTCGAGTACCCGCTCACGCGCGAGTACGTCGAGCCGGACTGGACGCGCCTCCCCGGGTTCGCCGACGTCACGCGGGAGCAGTGGGAGTCCGCCCAGTGGCAGCGTTCCCACACGATCAAGAACCTCGTCGAGTTCAAGCGCGCGCTCGGCGAGCACCTCGCCGACGACCTGTACGCCGACATGGAGCGCGACCAGCAGGAGCGCGCCACGATGTCGATGCTGATCCCGCCCCAGATGGTCAACACGATGGACGAGACCGACCTGCGGAGCGATCCCGTGCGCCGCTACATGGCTCCGGCGTTCGGCGACCGCCAGGCGGAGTTCCCCTCCCACCCCATGGCCTCACGCGACTCGTTGCACGAGGCCGACATGTGGGCGGTCGAGGGACTCACGCATCGGTACCCGACCAAGGTCCTGGCCGAGATGATCCCCACCTGTCCTCAGTACTGCGGCCACTGCACGCGGATGGACCTCGTCGGCAACGACACGACGCAGATCCTGAAGTACAAGTTCGAGGCGAAGCAGAACGAGCGGTGGGACGCGATGCTCGATTACCTGCGGAAGACGCCGTCCGTCCGCGACGTCGTCGTGTCGGGCGGCGACATGGCGAACGTGCCGATCAAGCGGCTCCAGGAATGGCTGTTCAAGCTGTTCGACATCGAGAACGTTCGGGACGTCCGGATCGCGACGAAGGGGCTCATGGGGATCCCCCAGCACTTCCTCCAGCACGAGGTGCTCGACGGCTACGAGGCGATCGCCGGGCGCGCGCACGAGCGCGGCGTTGAGGTCGCCATCCACACGCACGTGAACGCCGCTCAACAGGTGACCCCGCTCGTCGGGGAGGCCGTTCGCAAGCTGCTCGACATGGGCTACCGGGACGTGCGCAACCAGGGCGTGCTGCTGCGAGGCGTGAACACGGAGCCGAACCAGATCCTGGAGCTGTGCTTCATGCTCCTGGACCACGCGAAGATCATGCCGTACTACTTCTACATGTGCGACATGATCCCCAACGCCGAGCACTGGCGGCTCGCGGTGTGGGAGGCACAGGACCTCCAGTTCGCGATCATGGGCTATCTTCCTGGGTTCGCCACCCCGCGGTTCGTCTGCGACGTGCCGTTCGTCGGGAAGCGCTGGGTCCACATGGTGAACAGCTACGACCGCGTGAAGGGCATCAGCTACTGGCGGAAGAACTACCGCACGGGGATCGAGTACGACGACCCCGACGCCCTCGCGCGCGAGTACCCGTACTTCGATCCGATCTACACGCTCCCCGAGGAGGGCCAGGCCTACTGGCGGGAGTTCCTGGCGACGGAGCAGGGGAGGCAGCTCCAGCCCGTCTGAATGAGAAGGGCTCGGGCCGAGACCTGAGTCCGCCGCGCTGGTCAGGCGTGGATGACGGCGTTGAAGATCTCGGCCCACTGCTCGAATTCCTCGCCCGAGAAGGCCTTGTACTCGTATAGGTTCGCCGTGCTGGGATCCTCGGGCGGGAAGAGCAGGGGGCTCTCCGCCAGCGTCTCGTAGTACTCGCGGTCGGCCCCCTTGGCCACGCTCGCCTTCTCCCGCATCAGGTCCTGCACACCTTCCACCGGGGTCATGTACAGGACCCAGTCGGTGACCTGCACGGCGATCTCGGGGCGGAAGTAGAAATCCATGAAAGCGTGAGCGTCGGCGGGATGCGCTGCCTCGATGGGGATCATGCTCGCGCTCGCCCAGAGCACGCCGCCCTCCTCGGGAACGATGAACTCGAGATCCGGAGCGCCGCCGATGTACTTCCAGTAGAAGGCATCACCCGACCACGCGAGGGACGCGTAGACGTTCTTGTTCACAAGCTCTTGGACGTACTCCTGACCGTAGTACTGACGGACGATGTTGGCGTCGCGCTGCTCGAGGAGCTTCTCCTGTGCGCGCCGCGCGTCGTCGATGGTCGCCTTCTGCGGATCGATACCGAGCATGAGGAGCGTGAGAGTCATCGTGTCGACCATCTCGGTCAGCATCCCGACCTTGCCCTCGAGATCAGGGTTCCATAGATCCGCCATCCCTGTGATGTCGCCGGCCAGGTCAGGGTAGTATGCGATCCCGGTGACCCCTCCCTGCCACGGCACGCTGTGTGCGTTGCCGGGGTCGTACGAGGGGTCCCGGAACGCGTTCAGCATGTTGCGGTCGGCCGTTGGCAGCGCCTCCCAATGGAGCGGCTCGATGAACCCGAGCTGCCAGAACTGGTGTACGAGCCAGTCGGCATTGCACATCAGATCCCACCCGGTCGATTGGCCGATCGAGAGCTGCGGGTATACCTTGGCGAACCAGGCCTGGTTGTCGTTGATCGTTTCGCGGTAGTCGATGCCGATACCGGTCTCGGCCTCGAACGCCTCCAGGGTCGGCCGCGCTCCCTCCTTCGCCCGATCGATGTAGAGGGGCCACTGCGCAACCTTCAGCTCGCCGGCGATCGGCGGCAGCGGCACGATCGTGGGCGTCTCCGAAGACCCCGCCGTGGGTGTCAGCGAGGATGTGGGCGGCTCGTCCTGACCACACGCCTGGAGGAGCGCAGCGAGCGAGATGCCCACCCCGCCCTTGCCGGCCCCGCGGAGGAAGCCGCGACGCGTCACCGGAGCGTGCATCCACCGATCGAGATCCATGATCGCAGACCTCCCTCGACCATATGACGAATCCTCTTTCACGAATCCTCCCTCGCCCCGCCCGGTGAAGTCAAACGCGTTGGCTCGCCCGCCGCACGTTCTTTGATGTATGTTCAGAGAACGGGCTCCGGGAGGACGCATGCCGCGGAAGAAGGACCAAGGGCTTCGTCGCCAGCAGATCCGGGAGGCGACGCTTCGAGTGCTCGTGGCCCGAGGGCTCTACGACTTGAAGCTTCGGGACATCGCGGAGGAAGCCGGGCTCACACCCGCGTCGATCCTCTACTACTACCCAGAACTCAGTGAGCTCCTTGCCGAGGCGTTCCGCCACGCGATGGGGCGCTCATCCGAGCGTCGACGGGAACTGGTCGCGGGGACCGAAGACGCCCGCGAACGCCTGGTCAACGCGGTGCGCGCCGGCATGCCTGCCGGACCAGACGACGTCGAGCTGCTGCTGCGCTGGGAGGCGATCTCGTTCGAGCGCACCAACGCGACGCTGCTTGACTTCGATCGCCTCTCGGTGGCTCGCTTGTCGGACCTGTACGTCTCGATCCTGGAACTCGGCGTCGCCCAAGGGCACTTCATCCTGAACGGTGACAGCCGCACGATCGCGTGGAACCTCCTGGCGCTCGAGCAGCGGCATGGGCTCGGTGTCCTTCTCGGCCACCTCCCGTCGACCGGGGATGCGGAACGCCTCGTGCTCTCGTACGCGACACTCGCAACCGGATCCGACCTCATGACGTTCGCGGGCTCGCTCCCCGAACGGCATCCGACGCCCGACAGGGCGTTCACGACACCGATCCGCTCCCCCGAGCCGCTCCCCTATGCTCCGACCGATCCGCGCGCGGAGGAGATACAGGTGGCGACGCGGGACGGGATCCGTCTGGCGACCGACGTCTACCTGCCTGATGGCGGTGGCCCCTTCCCAACCGTCCTCGTCCGGCTCCCGTATGGCAAGAACGAGCGGTTCAGCTTCATGCCGCGGATCGCCCCCCTCGTGTTCGAGCGGGGGTATGCGTTCGTCGTTCAGGACGTACGGGGGAAGTTCCGCAGCGAGGGCAGCGCGGAGGCGTTCGTTCACGAGGTCCGGGACGGAGCGGAGACCTTGAGCTGGATCGCCGATCAGCGCTGGTCCGATGGCTCTGTCGGGATGTTCGGGGACTCGTACTACGGGTTCACCCAGTGGGCGGCCGCCGCGAGCGGGCACCCTTCGCTCCGAGCGATCGTGCCCCGGTTCACGACGTCTCGGGTAGGGGACGAGTGGATGTATCACCAGGGGGTCTTCTGCCTGTTCACGATGGCGGAGTGGGCGGCGACGGCATGGGTGGACCGACACGTGTACGACTTCCGCCCGGCGTTCGCGCACCGACCACTCGCGGACATCGTGACGATCGAGCACGCGGGACGCCGCTCGGCGAGCTTCGCCCGGTGGATCCGGACATCGCCCGGAGACCCGTTCTGGACGACGGGCCTCTACGGGACGAACGACGTTGCTTCGTCCCTGCGGATACCCGCTCTGCACTGGGGCGGATGGTGGGACGTATACCAGCGCGGGCAGATCGCGGACTTCCAGCACGCCGTCGCCGCCGGCGGTCCCGGACAGCATCTCGTTATGGACTGCGCGGACCACTTCGACGACCCCCTCATCCCCGACGGAGAGCCGACCTTCGACATCGAGGAGGACGACGAGGCGCTCGCCCGCTACATCCCGCAGATGCTCGATCCGGTGCTCGCGTTCTTCGACGAGCACCTCCGCGGCGTCGACGGCGGCCCGGTCCCGGTCGTCCGCTGGAACCTCGCGAACGAAGGCTGGCGGGAAGCGCGCACCTGGCCACCGGAGGGTGTGCGGGTCGTCCACCTCCACCCGGTCGACGGCGGACGAGCGCTTGTCGGCGTGGAGGGCGGAGGGCTGACGGAGCGGCCGGATCGCAGCGCCACGGAGGTCCGCTGGACGCACGAGCCTGCCTCTCCGGTACCAGACCTGATCGCCGATGCTTGGAGGCCGCTGCTCGGCCTTCCGGACGAGCGCGAGGTCGAGGGCCGCGACGACGTCCTGACGTTCTCTGGAGAGCCGCTCGGAGCCCCGCTGGACCTCGCCGGGCCCGTGTCGGTGACTGCGGTGGTACGAACCCGCGGCGCGAACGCCCACCTCGCCGCCAAGCTCGTCGACGTCTTCCCGAACGGAAGGGGCCGACGGATCCTCCAGGGCATCGCGCGGGTGCCCATCGGCGGAGGCCGGTTCACGGTCGACCTGGGGCACGCGGGCTACCGGGTCCGACCCGGCCACCAGCTCCGCCTCGAACTGGCGGGGAGCGACTTCCCCCGCTACCTCCTGGACCCGGGAACGGACGAGGACCCCTGGACGGCGACCCGGACGGCGCCCGCCGAGCGAGCGATCGTCGTCGGAGGATCGGAGGGAGCGACGCTCACCCTCACCATCGTCTGAGCGCGAGCCGCGGCGAGGGGTTCGGGTACGGTGTGGACCGTGCTGTACCGCGCGCGTCCCTCGATGGCCGCCCTCGTAGTGGGTTCGGCCCTCATCGCGGCAGCCTGCTCCGGCGACGACCTCCCGGAGTGGGACCCGCTTCCGCCGCTCGACTACGGGAGCGGACCGGAGCCGTTCGACGCGTCTATCCTGGAGACGGCGACGCCGATCAAGCACGTCGTGTTCGTCATCAAGGAGAACCGGACGTTCGACAACATGTTCGGCCTGTTCCCCGGCGCGAACGGCGTGAGCGTCGGCATCGACCGCGGCGAGCCTCGACCGTTGACGCGAGCGCTCGACCGGATCCCTACCGACATCAAGCACTGCTACCAGTGCGCGCTCCAGGCGTGGAACGAAAGCGAGATGGACGGGTTCGCGACGATCAGCGCGGCTGCCGACCGGTACGCGTACACGCAGTACCTGCCCGAGGACCTGCCGAACTACTGGCATTGGGCCTCCGAGTTCGTCATCGGCGACAACTTCTTCGCGAGCGCCCACGGACCCTCGTTCCCGAACCACCTGTACACGATCGCCGCGCAGTCGGGCGGCGCGCACGAGAACCCGCCGCAGGGCGAGGAGCTGCTGCGCGAGCGGCACCGGGAGACCGGGCTGTTCAAGGCATGGGGATGCGACTCGCTGGAGACGGCGTGGGTGAAGGTGGTCGACAGCGAGGGGGTCGAGAAGAAGGTCCCCCCGTGCTTCGACTTCCTGACCGAGGCCGACCTGCTCATGGAGGCCGGGATCCCCTGGGCCTACTACGCGGCCACCCAGTTCCAGAACGGCTACATCTGGTCCGCGTACGACGCGGTGCGACACATCCGCGAGGACCCGGAGATCTGGCAGGGCCACGTCTTCCCCGTGGACGAATTCCCCGAGCAGGCGAGGGAGGGGTTGCTGCCGCCCGTCACGTGGGTGACGCCGAGGTTCGAGCTGTCCGAGCACCCCGAGTACAGCTTCTGCCACGGCGAGAACTGGACCACGGAGGTCGTGAACGCCGTGATGTCCGGCCCGCACTGGGAGGACACCGCGATCTTCATCACGTGGGACGACTACGGCGGGTTCTACGACCACGTGCCACCGCCCCAGGTGGACGACTTCGGCTTCGGCATCCGGGTCCCGCTGCTGATCATCAGCCCCTACGCGAAGCGGGGGTTCGTGACGCACGAGCTGGGCGAGTTCTCGAGCGTGCTCCGGTTCGTCGAGGACAACTTCGGGCTCACCCAGCTCACGCATCGCGACCGCGATGCCACGCCCCTGCTGTCCGCGTTCGACTTCACGCAGGATCCGAGGCCGCCGGACCCGCTCCCGCTCAGGACCGACTGCCTCGGTCCGGCCTTCCCGCCTCCGGGTCGCTACACGGAGTGAGCCGGGCGATCAGTCGAGCGGGGAGCCGATCGTCCGCAGGTACGGCCAGCTCGAGCGGAAGTGCGCGAACGATGTCCCGTACGGGCAGTCGTCGCGCAGGGGCAGGATCAGCTTCTTGAACCTCGGCTTCTCGAAGTTCAGCGCGCCCAGGAGCGGGTCGGCGTTGGCGTCCCGCTCGGTCATCGGCTCGAGCCCGAACAGCTGCTCGATGAACGCGAGCACCGAGCTGAACTCGTACACCGTCTCGTCCACGTACCCGCCGTTCGGGTTGTCGCCCCGCCGCGTGTACGGGGAGATGATGAGCGCCGGCGTGCGCGGGCCCAGCCCCATCACGTCGAACTGCGGAGGCACGACCGGGTCGTAGAACCCCCCGAAGTCGTCCCACACCACCACGATCAGCGTCGAGCGCCAGTACGGGCTCTTCATGATCGTGTTGACCTGGTGCACGGTCCAGTTCTCGCCCGCGCACACGCTCTTCCCGCCGCCTGGGTGCTCGTTGTAGGACTCGGACGGGACGATCCACGAGACCTGCGGCATCTCGCCCCCGCGCACGTCCTGGACGAAGTTCTCCGGGGGCTCCACCTTGTTCCACATCGGGCCGTAGCGGACGTGCCGGATCATCTGGAGGGCGTTCATCCATGCATTCTCGTTCGCGTAGTACTTCCAGCTGATCCCGGCCTCCTCGAGCTGGTCAGGCAGGACGTCGATGTCGAAGCACAGGCGCACCTTCCCCCAGTACTTCGCCAGGTCGTAGGTGCTCGAGCCGTCGCTGGCGATCCGTCGCTCGAGCTCCATGATGCGCTCGGCCTCCTGGCGCACCGACCGAGGCGTGAACCGGGTCGCGTACTCGGTGGAGTCGTCGCAGTAGTTCCCCGGCGTGTCGGTCGTGGACTTGTTGTCGACGATGAGGTTCGCCTGGGCGGCCACGGCGTACAGGTGCTCGGGCAGCGTGGGGCCGTGCATCGACGTGAAGAAGTGGTCGGCCAGGACGAACCGGTCGGCGTAGGCCCAGTAGTTCGGAAGGGTGTCGCGGTCGTGGTAGACGTAACCGGACAGATCCTTCCCGTACAGGTCGGCCTTGTCGCCGGACTGCGGAATCACCCCGTTCATCCGGTTGTAGCCGTTCATCTTGCCGCCGTTGATCGCGTTCAGCGCGCAGCGGAAGCAATGGGTGAGGTCGTGCGGCTGTGTATCCGTCGCCTCCTCCAGCCGCACGACCGGCCCGTCCTCGCACCCATCCTCGGTGCAAACGATCGTCCCGCCCTCGGTCGAGCCCTCGGCCCCCGGGTAGGTGGCGAAGTAGTTGTTGAAGGTCCGGTTCTCCTTGATCATGAACACGACGTGCTCGATCGGCGTCACGCCGGGCACGATCTGCGGCGTCGGGCTGCCGCCGTTCCCTCCACCATCGGCGCCCGCACCATCCTGCCCGTCGCCGTCGCCCGTCGGGGTCGGGGTGACGGCCGCGCGCTCCTCCCCGCCGTCGAACGCTCCCCAGGCCAGCCAGCCGACGACGAGCGCCGAAGCGGCCAGGAAGGCGATGAACCCCCGCCGGCGGGCGGCCCGCCGCCGGTCGAAACGCAGGCGGTTGCGCGGGACCGGGACGCGGGAGCCGGGTCCGGGCGTGTAGCTCACTGCGTGAACCCTACCGCGTCGCTGCCGGAGAACCGGCCGGTCATACTTCCCGCAACGTCTCCAGCTCCGATGCGAGCTCCACCATCAGCATCGCGTAGACCGCGTCGTTGGCGCGGTTGTCCAGCTGGTTCGGATCGGCCCGACCGAGCGCCCCGGTCAGGTCGTACAGCTCGCGCTCGCCGGTGACGTACTCGACGTACAGGGCCTCGGCGGTGCGGACGCCCGACCACCCCGGGATGCGGTCGTCCCCGACGTAGTCCAGGAACACCCCGGTCCTCCAGCCCTCCGGGGCGCCTTCGAGCAGAGGAACCAGGCTCAGCCCGTCCACCGGGAGAGATGGCGTCACACCCGCCAGATCGGCGATCGTCGGCGCCAGGTCGACGTTCGACACCAGGTGCGGGTCCTGCCTCGCGGTCGCGCCCGGGAACCGCACGAGGAACGGCGTGCGGATGCACTCCTCGTAGGGGCACGTCTTGCCGAGCCACCGATGCTCGCCCAGGGACATGCCGTTGTCGGTGAGGAAGAACAGGACGGTCCGGTCCAGCGCCTCCCGGTCTGCCAGGGCGTCGATGACGGCGGCCACCAGGTCGTCCACCGCGCGGAGCGTCTCGAACGATCGTCGGCGGATGCCGGTGAGCTGCGCGCGGCGCTCCGGCGTCAGCTCGGGGAGGGCCCGCACCCACGCCGGCTTGTCCGACATGTCGATCTCCCCGATCGATGGGGGCTGTTCGATCGCCATGGCCGAGTACGCGCCGGCATCACGCGGCGCCGGCGTCCAGGGCCGATGGGGCGCGGTCGGCGCGATCATCAGGAAGAACGGCCGTTCCGTGGTCGCGCTCGCGATGAAGTCAACGGCTTCGGCCGCGAGGACGTCCGTCAGGTAGTCGGCCGGAGCGTCGCCGCCCGCCGCCGGGAACCCCTGGTCCACCAGGACGTGGCGGTAGTAGGCGGTCGACTGCGCCCCTTGCTGCTTGACGAACCACCGGTCCCACCCCGGCGGCACGAGCGGCGTCCCGGGGAACGGGTACCCGTTCAGGTACTTGCCCACCAGGCCGGTGCGATACCCGGCATCGTGCAACCGCGCGGCGATCGTGGCCGACGGGTCCAGCCGATGCCCGTCGAAGTTCGTCCGAACGCCCGTGTGCAGGTCGTGTCGCCCGGTGAGGATCGTCGCCCGGGAGGGACAGCACAGCGGCGTGCTGAGGAAGGCGTTCGGGAACGAGATCCAGTGGTCGGACGGGTCTTCGACCATCGCCTGGAGCTTCGGCATGACCGGCGGGTCGTGCGGGAGGGAGTCCGGCGTCTGGTCATCGGTCAGGATGACGACGACGTTCGGTCGAGGATCCCGGACGGGGACGGCCGCGGGCTGTACGGCGGCGACCGCGACCGTTCCCACGGCGAGCGCGAGCCCCACGGCGGCTCGAGCGGCGAGGCGCGGGCGGCCGGAGCTAGCCCTCACGCTTTCGGAGCTTCCAGATGCTCTCGGCCGGGAACCGGCGGGCCC
>Ga0209642_10002379_pt1 | contig 12397 bp, 10 predicted proteins | sample RifCSP19_2_FD_184025 | JGI IMG/M metagenome (GOLD analysis project Ga0209642, IMG submission 184025) | Soil microbial communities from Rifle, Colorado - Rifle CSP2_sed 19_2 (SPAdes) (version 2) | ecosystem: Environmental > Terrestrial > Deep subsurface > Rock core/Sediment | place: Rifle... | reverse complement strand
TCGAAGACGATCTTCGGGATCACCTCGTCCCCGAAGATCGTCTTCGACTCCCTGTACATCGGGACGTTCAACGAGTCCGGGGGGCCGGGAGAAGTCGTATCTCTCTGGGTGAGCAACGGGACCGTCCGGTGGCGCACGGAGACCGGCTCCGTGCATTTCTCCTCTCCCGCCTACGCGGACGGCACGTTGTACGTCGGCGTGGCCGGTCGGTACAACACGACAAGCCAGATCACGTTCGAGCCCCCGTTCGGCCTCCTGGCCCTCGATGCGGCAACGGGCGAGGAGCGGTGGTTCTTCGAGACCTCCGGGTCCGTCTCGGCCTCCCCCGCGGTCGCCGGCTCGACCGTCGTCCTGGCGGCGAAGGATGGTCAGGTCTACGCGATCGATCGCCACACCGGAGCGCAGACGTGGGCGGCCGACGTCCAGGCGGGCGTCTCCTCCCCGGCGGTGGACGGCGATTGGGTGTTCGTGGGCGGAGGCTCGTTTGGCGGCCAGGGGCGCGTGACCGCGCTCGACCTGGCGACGGGCGACGTGCGCTGGACGTTCGCCCCCAACGGACCTGTCCAGTCGTCCCTGACGTCATCCGCGGGCAAGGTCCTCTTCTCGACGAACACGGCGAACGGCTCGGTGTACGCACTCGACGCGGCGACGGGAGACCTCGTCTGGCGTTTCACCCCGAGTCCGGCGCAGTACATCCTGTCGTCCCCTGTCGTCGCGGACGGCATGGTGTTCGCGGCGAGCGATAACGGTCATGTGTTCGCGCTCGGCGAGGGAGTCCAGGTCGTCGACGGCGGCTTTTCCTCCCTCGGGCTGCTCGGGCTCCTCGGTGTACTGGTCGCGGGCGTTGCCGTCGTGGTCATCGTCTTCCTCGTCCTCCGGAGGCCCCGCCATGGCCCCTAGGCTGAGCGAACGGCTCCAGGCGGTCATCTTGATCGCCGTGCTCGTCGTCGCGATCGCCGGTTTGTACGGCCTCACGAGGACGTTGCAGCCGGCGGGAATCCCCTCCTTCGTCGTCCATGGCGTCCGCCTCGTGGTCAACGGCAGCGGGTGGACGATCGAGTACTCGTCGCTTGTCACGACGAACAACACGGCCTTCAGCCTCCTGCAGGAGGCGAGCCACCGGTTGGGCTTCGCGATTGCGTACGAAGTCTATCAGATTCCCGAGGGGGTCCTCGTCACCTCGATCAACGGCAGCTCGAACGGAGAGGGAGGGCGCTACTGGCAGTACTGGGTCAACGAGGCATACGGTCGCGTCGCCGCGGACCGGAGCGCGCTCTCGGACGACGACATCGTCACGTGGAGGTTCGACCGCTCTTACGAGGGGGCATCGGGCGCATGATCGGGACTCGCAACGCACGAGGAACGGCTGCCGCATCGCGGCCCGGCTGGAGGGGCGTCCTTTCCGCGGGACTCGGAAACACCCGGACGCGGATCCTCGGGGTGTTCCTGATCCTCGTCGCGGTCCTCGGGACCGTCGTCCTCCGGGACTACGCGAACATCGAGACGGTCTTCGTTGCGGCGCTCCTCGCGGGTTCCCTTCTCTCGCGCTGGTGGACGGTCCTCGTCCCCCTCTCCGCGCTCCTCATCCTGCAGCCGCTCGAATGGGGGATGAACCCCACCTACGCGGTGGAGGCGATGGCGGGGATCTCCTTCTTCGTCGTCACGGGCTTCGTCTTCGTGGGCCTCATCGGATCCCGCCTCCGGCCGAAGGTCCTCTTCCGCGTGAAGTCCGTCGCCCTGCTCACGACGATCAGCGTCCCCCTCACGGTCGCGTACGATCTGTGGACCGCCTTCGGGGAGTGGTACTTCCTCGTCCGTCCGCTCGGCGTGAGCTTCGCGACCGTCCTGGAAGCGCAGGTCTTGTTCACCCTCTACCACCTCCTCAGTTCCCTCATCTTCGTGCCCCTCTTCGGGACGACGTTCCTCTTCCTCCAGGCGTACGGCTGGCCCGCCGAACAATCAGAACCCGTGCCGGCGGACTCGGACGAGCCGCCCTGATCAGAGAAGGGACTCGATCTGCTCTCGCATCCGGCGCAGCTCCTCGCGTCGCCGGTCGAGCTCTTCTTCCTGTGACCGGATGGCCCGGTCTCGCGCCTCGAGGCTCGTCTTGAGCGCTTGGAGGTCCCGCTCCAAGGCGAGGAGGCGCGTCCGCTCGCGCTCCGACGCCTTGTCCTTGGTCTTCAGGTCTGCGGCCATCGACCGGACCTTGCGGCTCTGTTCCTCGAGGGCCTCCCGGTCCTTCGCGAGCATGCGGGCGACGAGCGCCTCGATCGCTTCCTCCTTCCGCGCGATGCGCTGGCCTTCGGACTCGAGGTTCTTCCAGAGCGTCTTCAGCTCCGTCCGCTCCCGGACGAGCGACGCCGACTCGTCCTTCAGCCGCTTCTCCCGCGTCTCGAGACCCTTCTGCCGCGCGTCGAGTTCCGCCGATGTGGCCTCGGCTCGCCTCTGCCTCGCTTCGAGGTCCTCGCGGGCCCGGGCGACCTTCTCCAGTTCCGTCCGCTGGGCCTCGAGGAGGCTCTTCTCCTCCTCCATGCGCTCGCTGAGCTCGCGGCTCTTCGTCTCCGCGACCTTCTCCGCGTACTTGAGGAGGGACATTGCTTTCGACTTGAGGTCCTCCGCTTCTTCCCGGTGCTTCGCGATCGTGGCCGATTGGACCTCGAGTTCGCGAGATCGCCGGGCCTGTTCACCCTTCGCGCGGTCGTGCCTCCGCCGCTCCTCGCCGAGGCGGTGTTCCTCGGCCGACAGGCGAGCCTTCGATTCCTTGAGGTCCTTCGCGATCCGGTCCATTTCCGCCTTGCGCTTCTCGAGGCCTTCGCCGATGCGGTTCGCCTCCGCCTCGCGCTTCTCCAGGGCGGTGGAGAGAATCTGCAGGCCGTCTTCCCGGTCCGCCAGTTCGGAGCGATGCTCCTCGATCCCGGCGGAGGCCTTTGCGAGGTCCGCAAGGTTCTCCTTGAGGTCCGCCTCGCGCCCGGCCATCGCCGTCTCCCGCGCCCGAATCGACTCTGACTTCGTGGCCAGGTCCGTCTCTTTCGCCTTCAGGTCCACGAGCCGTTCCTCGAGCCGCTTCGACTCGGAGCGGACGCGGTGATCGACCGTCTGGAGGGACGCCTTGAGCCGCACGAGCTCCTTCTGCGCCGAGGAGACCTCCTTCGCTTCCTTCGCATGCCGACGGGCCGCGAGGTCGAGGTCCTTCTTGCGAGCATCGAGAGCCGCGTGATCCTCACCGAGCGCGGTCGCCCGGTCCTCCAGTTCCTTCCCTCGCTGAGCGAGCTTCGCCTCGAGTTCCTCGAGGGACGCCTCCTTGAGGGACGACGCCTTCGATGCGGCGGCGAGGGCCGCGTCCCGTCGGTCCAGGTTCGTCTCCGTCTTCCGGAGCTCGGCCTCCCTGGCGCGCAGGGATGTCTCCTGGAGCGCCAGCCCCTTCTCCTGGTTCTCCGTGAGGGCCATGAGCCGTCGGGCCTGCTCCAGCTCGGAGCGGGACCCCGCTTCGCGCCTCTTCATGTCCCGGTCTGCGGTCGCCTGGCGCACCTCCCACTCCTTGCGGTTCGCGGCCAGGGTGCGCTCTCGCTTCGAGAGGCCCATGTCCGCGGTGGCCAGCCCCTTCTCTCGCTCCGCGAGCGCTCCCTGCATGGCCTCGATCTCTCGGAGCCGCGCTTCCGAGGCCTTCGCTTTCGCGCCGAGGTCCGCGCGCATCGCGTCGAGCGCCTTGCGGTCCGCTTCCTGACCCTTGCGTGCCCGTGCGAATTCGGCCTCCCCTTCTCGCAGGTCCGCTTCTCCGCGGTGGAGCGCCTGCTCCCTCCTTTGGAGCTCCGCTGCCTGCGTCGAGAATTCTTCCTCCCGTCGCTCGACCTGAGCCACCTTCGACACGAATTTCGTCACCGCGGCCTTGTGGGCCTCGAGGGCACCCCGGTGATCCTTCTCCCTTTGATCCTGGGCTAGCCCTCGTGCGTCGAGCCCCTGCTTGCGCTTCGCGAGTTCCTCTTCCTCCCGCTCGATCGTGATCCGGTCGGCCTTGACGGCCTTCTGGGCGGCCGCGAGGGTCTGCGAGACCTCCTGCGCCTCGGATTCGCGTTTCGCGACCGAGACCTCCCGACGCTCGATGTCCCGCTCCGACTTCTTCACGGCTTCGAGTTGAGCGTTGAGCTGGGAGCGGGTGGCGTCCAGGGTCTTCCGGCGGTCCGCGACCTCCGCCTCTCGAGCGAGCAGGGTTGCCTCCCTCTCGTCAATCTCTGCCGAGGAGAGCTTGATGCCTTTCTGGATCCGATCGAGTTCTGCACGCCGCGCCGCGACGTCGTCCCGCGCCTTCGCGACGCTCGCCCTCTCGTCGGCAAGCTTCGATGCGACCTTGGAGATCTCGACTTCCCGCGTCCGGAAATCGACCTCGATTGCGGTCGCTCGCGCCTCTCGCTGCAGGAGGGATTCCTCTCGTGCCTTCAACCCGGCCTGCGCCGCCGCGACCTCCGTGGAGAGTTGGCGAACTTGCACGTCCCGCCGATCGACCTCCGCGCGACGGCGCTCGAGGTCCTCCCGGGCCTCCACGATCGTGCGCCCCTCGTCCTTCAGCGCCTTGGACTGGGCATCGAAATCCGCCTTCGATTTCGCGAGAGTCTGCGCGCGCTCCTGGAGTTCCTGCTCCCGGCGCGCCGTCCGCGTCTCGAGGGATTTCGCTTTGTCGCCCTCACGCTTCTCGGCCCGAGCGAGTGCCCGCTCCCGCTCGCGCAGGGACTTCGTGGCGGCCTGCGTCTCCGATTCGAGGGTCCCGATCTGCGTCTCCCGGCGGCTCAGGTCTTCCTCCCGTCGGTCCAAGATCCGCTGTCGGGACTCGAGGTCTGCCTGCATCTGTCCCGCTCGCTTCTCCCGAGCCTCGACGTCTGCCTTCGCCTTCCCGAGGCTCGCCTCCCGCGCATTGAGTTCGCTCGCCTTCACGGATGTCGTCCGGGCCTCTTCCAGATCGTGCTCGAGGGACTCAACCCGATGGAGATGCGATTCGGCCTCCGTGCGGAGGCGTGTGACCTCCGTCTTCACCTCGAGCTCACGCCGTTGGTTCGTCTCGTTCATGCCGCGGATGGACACCTGGAGCGACTCGACCTCGCGGTCCTTCTTCGCGATCTCTCGGTCCCGGATCTGGAGGAGCTTCCCAGCCTCCGCGAGCTCCTGCGCGTGGGCCGACTCGCGGGCCTTCCCCTGTTCCTCAAGCCGGTCCTGCGTCTCCTTGAACTTCTTCTCCGCACGGTCGACCGCGCGCTCCCGGTCCCTGACCGCCTTGAGGCCTTTCTCCACCTCGAGCGCCCGCTCCGCCGCCGCCCGTGCGGCCTTCTGGGCCTCCCCCTCGCGCGCCTGCAGCTCGGCCTCCGTGCCAGCGACTTCCGCCTCGCGGTCCGAGAGGTCCTTCGCACGCGCATCGAGCTTCGTCCAGCGCGCCTTTAGGTCCGACTCCTTCTCGCTGAGTTCGCCGGCCTTACCGGCTCTCTTCCGGAGGTCCTCGACCTCGTCCCGGAAGCGCTGGGACTTCTCCCGTTCCTGTTCCAATCCGCTCCGGGTCTTCGTGAGTTCTGTGGTGAGAGCAATCTCGCGCTCGTGCGCTTCTTTCCGCGTGGCCTCGGCGTCCGCCCGCGCGCTCTCGAGGTTCTTCAGCATCTTCGCGAGGTCCTTCCGGGCGGCCTCGAGTTCCTTCTCCAGATCCTGGGACCGCTTGTCCGCCTGATCCCGGAGAGCCTTACGGGTCTCCGCGAGTTCGGCCTCCCTCGCCTCGAGGCGCGTCCGCGACTGCGTGACCTCGCGCTCCGCCGTCTTCGTATCCCTAGCCGCGGCGTCGAGCTTTTCCTGGAGGGTCGCGAGGGATTTCTCCCGCGCGGCGAGCTCCTTGTTCCGGCTCTCGAGGGATTCCACGAGGGCCTGGACCTCCGCCTCGCGCCGGTTCAAGGATTGATCCTTCGCCTCGATCGAGGCGCGCTTCTTCTCGAGCTGCGCGAGGCTCGCTTCCGCGTTCGCGGCGGATGCTTTGGACTTCCTCAGATCCTGGAGCTCCTTGCGAGACTCCGCGAGGTCCGCTCGGTGTTTCTCCTCGGACCGCGAAGCGTCCCGCTCCGCTTGGGCGGCGCGGGCCTCAAGTTCCTTCAGGCGGCCCTCGAGGCTCGCGATCATGGAGTCCTGCCGGGCGATCTGGGCCGTCTTCGCCTCCGAGAGCTTCCTCGCGTCGTCGAGTTCCTTCCGGAGCTGGTTCTCGCGCGCCCTCGCCTCTGCCTCGATCGCGGCGAGATCGACCTTCACGAGGACGGGTTCGTCGAGTTCGTCCGGCGGCTCCGGTTCGCCCTCTTCGAGGGCCTTCCGGGCTTTCTCGCGAAGTCCCATGGTCAGCCCAGCTCGAGCCGGTCGAGGACCTTCTCGTACCGTGCGAACGTCTCGGATTTCGCGAACTCCCGGATCTTGTCATCGGGCAGCTCGCCGAGCAAGCCATCGAGGTCTTTCAGGACGATCTTGAGCTCATCGCGAAGCTGGACGAGGCCTTCCTGTTCCTGGGCCAGGCGGTTCCGTTCCTCCATCAACCGTTCCATCTGTTCCTCGAGGGTGACCATGCGTGCGCGGAGTTCGCTGAGCTCCTGATCGGAAGGCTTGAGCGTGAGCGTCGTGGTAGGTTCCTCCTTGCCCGTCGAGCGGCGCAATCCGTTCGCCCTCTGTTCGAGTTCCCAGCGACGGCGCTCGAGGTCGACCTCCGCTCCGCTCAGGGCGTGATGCCGTTCGTCGAGGAGCCGCCCCTTGTCCCGCAGGAGCTCCTCTCGCTTCTCGAGCTCCCGCTCGCGCTCGTGCATGCGGTTCATGAGGGTCCGAAATTCGTCCTCTCGACGCGCGATGTCCGACTCCCGTTCACGCATCTGACCGAACGCCTTCTCCCGCGTCTCGAGTTCCCGTCGGAACGCGTCGATTCGGCTGCGCAGGGACGTCTCCCGGGCCTTGAGCTCGTCCTTCTGCATCCGAAGGATGTTCCGGTAGGTGTTTTCCATGTCGACGAGGCCTTCCTCGAGCTTCAGGATGTCCTCTTTCTCGAGGAGGAGTTCCTCGATCTGACGCTTGAGTTCGTCCCGCTCCTTCGCATCCGCGGGACTCCCGGACTCCTCGAGGCTCTTGATCCGGGTGCGGGCGCGTACGATCAGCGCGTCCATCTGCTCGAGCCGCCTCCGCCGACGGGCGAGCATCCGGTCGAACGGCTCCGCCATCTGCCAAAGGGCCGCCTCCATCTCGCCTTCGTCCGATTCGAGTCCGCTCGCCGGTTCCCTCGACGACTCGGCGATCCCGTCCTGGGACGCGGGCTGCCCTTCTCGCGCCTTCGCTTTCTCGCGGCTCAGCTGGAGGATCCGGCGGAGGTACTCCTCCTCCGCGGACTCCTGAGGGAGCCGTGGCGCCACGAGGCTTCCCGGCTCCGGGAACTTCGCGTTGCAATTCACGCACTCCGTCGCGTCGGCGGAGTTGATCGAGTTGCAGATGGGACACAGCACGGCATCGATGGAGCCCTCGAATGCCAGGCCGCATCGCGAGCATGCGGCTGCGTCGGGCGGCGTCTCCGCTCCGCATTCGCTGCAGTAGGCGGCATTGCCTCGGGTGAGGGCGCGCTGGGCCATCGTTGCCTGCTTCGAGGATCCGCTGGGATCCCTCGGCTCACTCGTACGCGTTGTACGAGAGGATCTCCGAAAGGTGTTTCCTGCCCGCCGGGGGTTCGAAGGCCTCCGGGACGCCCAACGGTGTCAACCCTACCACGTGGGCATCGTTCGGGATTTTCAGGATGGACTTCACCTTCTCCTCGTTGAAGGTAAAGTTCCAGGAAGTCCCTAACCCCTCACTCGCTGCCGCCACGGTGACGTTCGCGAGAGCCATCCCGAGATCCACGGGATACGAGTTCATGTAGCCGCCGATCATCGCGACCGCCTCGTCGAGGCGGGCGCAGGCCACGAGCACGAGCGGCGAGCTGGCCATGGCCTGCGAGTTCGTGCAGGCTCCGGCCAACTTGCGTTTCGTGTCTTCGTCCGTGACGACGATGAACCTCCACGGCTGCAGGTTCTCCGCCGACGGGGCGAAGCGCGCCGCGTTCACAACCGTCTGGACCTTTTGCTCGGGGACGGGATCGGGCTTGAACTTGCTCACGCTCTTCACCGACTTGATGGCCTCAAGGACCTCCATGTCGTCCCGAGCCGCACGATTTGGCGTGGTGATAATAAGGGTTTCGGGCTCGTTATTGGGCCCAGGATGACCGGTGCTCCCGTCGAACTCCATGTGGCGGGCATCGGGTGCGATACGGCATCGAGTCGCTGGGTGAGAGAACGTTTAAGTCACGTCATCGTTTTCCGCGCACCGCGGGCCCGTAGCTTAGCCTGGTTGGAGCGCCCGGCTGATAACCGGGAGGTCGCCAGTCCAAATCTGGCCGGGCCCACTCCGGGCCTGGCCTCCTCCTCGGTTGGCACGCTCATGGCATCTTCGATTTCCACGCCGCAGGGTTCGGATCGACGGAGCGTCTGGTTTCTCGTCGCCGTGCTCGGCGCGGTGCTCGCGGTGATGCTGACGTCGTACGTCGTGTATTCGTCCCTCCCGCCCCGGGCCCCGCCTGCCGACAACGTGGTGTTCTCTCGCCCCTCCATTTCGGAAGGGAATGCGTCGTTCGTCGTCGAGGGCGTTTCCGGCGGCCCGTATCCCCACACGGGCTTTCGCGTGAACCTGACCGTCAACGGATTCTCGGCCGAGCCCGCACCCCTCGCCGCAAGCCGGATTTTGAACCGCCTCTCGATCGGACCGAACGTCTATGTGATCTTCTGGGACGATGCCGACGGGGACGGCGCGGTGAGCCGCGGCGACCCGTGGATCGTTTCGGGGGACAACATACCGCTCCCGACCCTGAGCCTGTTCGAATTCGGTCTGCAGTACCAGGGGCAATGGACGGCCAAGGCATTCTGGTCTACGACGTAACGCCATTTCTATCCGCATAGCGGTATGCTGGTCGGAATATTTCAGGCATCAACGGTTATCTATCGCAGAAGGTCTCGACCGCCCACTTCCTCCGGTGGAAACCATGGGCTACGTCCGAGGCCTTCGTTGTCGCGAGTGCGGTTCGGAGTATCCGCCGGTCCGGCTCACGGTGTGTGAGCAGTGCTTCGGTCCCCTCGAGGTGTCGTACGAACTTGCGGCGGTCCGTGAGTCGTTTCGCCGGGACGCGCTCTCGTCACGTCCGCGGGATCTGTGGCGATATCGCGAGCTCCTTCCCGTTTTCGATGGGTCGGCAGAGGACGGCCTCCGGCCCGGGTTCACGCCGCTCCGGCGTGGTCGCAACCTCGAGGAGGCCCTCGGCCTCCGGGAGATCTGGATCAAGGACGACACGGTGAACCCGACCTATTCGTTCAAGGATCGTCCCGTGGCCGTCGCCGTCGCGAAGGCGCGGGAGTGGGGCCTCACGGCGATCGGCTGCGCATCGACGGGAAACCTGGCGGCCGCGACCGCCGCGGCCGCGGCGAAGGCGCGGCTCCCCTGTTACGTGTTCGCCCCCGCGGCCCTCGAGGCGACGAAGCTCCTCCTCCCCCGCCTCTACGGCGCGACCCTCGTCCCCGTCGATGGAACCTACGACGATGCCAATCGGGTGGCCCTCCTCGCCGCAGACGCGCGCGGGTGGGGATTCGTGAACATCAACCTCCGGCCCTACTACGCGGAAGGATCGAAGACCCTCCTGTACGAGACCTGGGAGCAACTTGGATTCGACCTCCCCGACGTGATCGTCACGCCCCTCGGATCTGGCCTGCTCCTGACGTCGATTGACAAGGCGATCCGTGAGTTGGGTGAACTCGGAGAGATCGATGGTGCGGCGGCGCGCCTCGTCGGCACGCAACCGCAGGGCTGCGCCCCGATCGTCCGGGGCTTCGAATCCCCCGACGGGAGACCGCGGCCCGTGAAGAAGCCCGACACGATCGTCGAGTCTCTCGCAATCGGGGACCCCGCATCGGGAACGGAGGCGGTCCAGATCATGCGGCGCACAAGGGGGTTCGCAGACGCGCCGACGGACGCAGAGATCCTCGAGGGCCTGGAACTCCTCGCGCGCACGGAAGGCGTCTTCTCGGAGCCCGCCGGTGGGACGACCGTCGCCACCTTGAAACGGGCCCGCGCGGACGGCCGCATCGATCGCGACGAGCGAGTCGTCCTCCTCATCACGGGGAACGGGCTCAAGGCCCCCGGGGTGTGGGCCGACCGGTATCCGGAAATCACGCCGGTCCCGCCCACGTCCGCGGCCGTCGACGCGTTCCTGGGAGGGACCCGGCATGGTTAAGCTCGTCCTCGCCTCTCCGATCGCGGTCGCCACGCAAGGCCAGCGGGAGATCAACGTGGAGTTCGAAGGGACCCTGGGTCAGCTGTTCGACGTCCTGACGAACGCCTACGGGCCCCAGTTCCGACAGCGCATCTTCGACGGCAGCGGATCCCTCAAGCGCTTCGTGAACGTGTACATCAACGGCGAGGACGCCCGGTACCTCCAGGGTCTCGAGACGGTCGTCGCCCGGGATGCCACGATCGACCTCCTCCCGGCCATCGCGGGCGGCTGAGGCCCGCAAGATGCCGGCGGAATGGGTGAGGGTCCGAGCGCCTGCGACGATTGCGAACGTCGGCCCGGGCTTCGACGTGTTCTGCCTCGCGGTGAGGGGCCCCTCGGACGAAGTCTCGGTCCGACGCGCCCGCGAGGACGCCCTCGAGGTCGAAGGCGTCGGCGCCGAAAGCCTCCCGACGACCTTCACGGAGAACACGGCGGGGATCGTGATCGGCGCCCTTCGCCGCGCGACGGGGATCCTGCAGCCCGTTCAGGTCCGCGTTCGAAAGGGGATCCCTCCGGGTCGCGGCCTGGGCAGCTCCGCCGCGTCGTGCGCGGCCGCCGCGCTCGCGTTCGCGAAAACGTTCCCGAAGGCGAGGTCCCTCGGGCTCGCGGGACTCATCCATGCCGCGGTCGAGGGGGAAGCCGCGGTCTCCGGGCGTCACTACGACAACGTGTGCGGCGCCCTCCTGGGGGGATTCGTCTCGATTGCCTCCACGCAGCCTCTCATCCTTGCCCGGGAGCCCGTGAGTCCGCGAATCCATCTCGCGATTGCGATCCCGGAGCGGATCCTCCGGACCTCGGACATGCGCCAGGTCCTCCCCGTGATCGTTCCGTTTCGCGAGGCCGTCGGGAACGTCGGGCGAGCCGCCACCCTCGCGATGGCCCTTGTCCGCGGGGATGCTCGCCTCGCAGGGCGATGTCTCGAGGACCGGATCGTGGAGCCGGTCCGAGCCCCCTTCATCCCGGGCTGCGCGGAGGCTCGGTCGGCCGCCCTCGAATCGGGCGCGACCGGCTTCTCGATCAGCGGCTCCGGATCCTCCGTCTTCGCGATTGCGGGCGACCGGACGCGAGCACGGAGGGCGGCCCAGGCGATGTGCGAGGCGTTCGCCGCTCGCGGCATCCGGGCGAACCCGCTCGCCACGACGGTCGATAGTCGCGTCCCTCTCGCGATTGTGCTCCCCAAGCTCGGGCGGCGCTTCTCGGTCGTTGCCGACTGAGGGCATCGCGCCCGCCGGGCGGATCCCGCGGGGCGAGATTGAGCGTTCTGCCAACGCGGCTACGCGAGGGCACGTCGTGCGTGGACGATTCGCTGGGCCGCGCCCCATCCTCGCGAACGATGAGGTGTCGGACGCGCCGTGTCACGATGTGGCGGGAAATAAATCGACGTAGTCGAAAGATAATTATACCCTTCCGGCTCTCCGGCCCGCTACCCAGGATGCAACCCGGCCAACTCGTACTTGGCATTGGGCTTATTACGCGGCCTTGCTAGACGCAAGACCGCCACGAACTCATCCTGGGAGGTTTTGGGTTTCGATGGTGGTCAGAGTGGATACTGTCCCGGACGCCCCGGCCCAGACGAAGGGCCCCGTGAGCGAAGCGACGGCGAACGCCCGCAGCCGCGCGAAGCGGACTCCGTTCTCGAGGGAGTACTTCGACTACTGGGTCCCGCTTCCCGACCCGGCCCGCTGAGCGATACGATGCCTCCGAAGACGGAGACGATCTGGTACGACGGCCGCTGGGTGCCCTGGGACGAGGCGACCGTGCACGTCCTCTCCCACGGCCTGCACTACGGGAGCGGGGCCTTCGAGGGGATCCGGTGCTACCGCACGCCCTCGGGTCCGGCGATCTTCCGCCTCGAAGAGCACATCGATCGCTGGTTCCGCTCCGCAGCGTACCTGTTCATGGAGATCCCGTACACGCGGGGGGAGCTCGCGGATGTCTGCCGCCAGGCCGTCGTGTCGAACGGCCTCGGGGACTGCTACGTCCGCCCGATCGCCTTCTACGGCCTGGGTGGAATGAACTTCTCGTTCCGGGACAACGCGCTCCATGTCGCCGTCGCCGTGT